>Ga0206128_1000103_pt1 | contig 105012 bp, 85 predicted proteins | sample Helgoland_Spring_7_FD_148601 | JGI IMG/M metagenome (GOLD analysis project Ga0206128, IMG submission 148601) | Pelagic subsurface seawater microbial communities from Kabeltonne, Helgoland, North Sea - Helgoland_Spring_Bloom_20160426_1 | ecosystem: Environmental > Aquatic > Marine > Epipelagic ... | reverse complement strand
CTTTTCTAAAAGTGTAGGATAAATTACCTTTTTCTGATTGTAATTTCCCTAAAGGAAGTTTTGATGCATAATACTTGTTATAGTGGTCAAATAAAGCTAATTGGTCGTTAATAAACTGTAATTTTTCTGCACCAGCTGTATTTTTTATCTTATGGTCTAATATTTTTTCTCCACCAACATAAATATTTCTATTAAATTGAGGGCATTTTGTTTTTACTTTCATCCAAGACTCGTATGCTTCGTCATATTTTTTATTCTTAACGTAAGAACTAAATATAGACAAGTTATTCATACACTCTTCGTCTTGCTGACCGTAACTTGTGTTAAAGCCAAAGACAAGGGCTAAGAGGATTAATGTAATTTTCGTCTTCATCTTTTTTTAAATTTTTGTTAGTTATATTTTCTTTTCTGGAACCATCTGTCAGTTACCGATAAACTGACGTTGAAGTTGAAAAAATTCTCTTGTATTAAGTTTTGGTTTTTTGTACCTCTTTGTCCGTATTCGAAACCAAGGTTAACTTCTGAAAATAATCCTGACTGCGGTCCTATTGGTAATCCTAGTCCAAAAGATATGCCAAACTCGTTAATTGATTCATTATTTACAACCAGACCAGTATTTTCAAATCGCGCTCCAGCTCGGTAAGTGATTCTTTTTAAGTAATTTGATAATGACCTATGGTTTGGTAAATAAAAACCACCTATCGCAAAAGAGGATGCATCTTCGAATGATGAATTGGTTGTACTAAAAATTGGATTATTAAAAACACTTGTGTTTTGTGCTACATACTCAGCACCTATAAACCACTTTGATGTTCGACCGACTCCTAAACCTAATGCTAATCTGGAAGGTAAATCTAATTCAGTTTCAGCCAAGTTATTAGCAGCTAAATCTACTTCTATTGTATTTTGAACAAACTCATCTCCAAGTGTTGAAATAATTAGAGTAGAAATTGAACGGTCGTTAATAGAACTTAAACTGCTTTCTGGAGAATAGGTAGCAGTTGCAGACAACTCTAATTTATCATTTAGCTTTCCTTTGTACGCTGAACCAATATTGAAATTAAGTCCGCTTAAATCTGAGCGGTTATCTTCTCGTGTAGCAAATTGGACAATATTTCCATTGACATCATAAACAAACTGAACAGCACTATTCTGTGTGTTTCCAAAATTATAATTTGCATCAACACCTATTGTTATATTATCATTAACAAGATAGCCTAAACTTAAAAAAGCTTTATTCAATCCACCTTCACCTTCATATCTATAATCAATTCTATTATTCTGTGCTGCATTAATGTCTTGGAGTTTATACCCTACAGAAGTAAAAGGTAATAAACCAAAACCTGCCCCAAACTTGCCTAAAGGTATAGATACTGCTAAATAATCGAATGTTGACGTCCCTGCCTCTTCTGAACCTGTGTTACTTTCTAGGGTTGTACTACTAAAGGTACCTGAAACAGAAAATTTGACTGGTCTACTCTCACCGTTGTATGGATCCGCCTTAAGGTTTTTCCCTGCATATGAAGCTGGATTTCTTAAATTTATACGCAAGCTATCAATGTAAGAACCAATACCACCCATTCCACGATTTTCGGCAGTGCCTCTAAATTTTAAGCTACCAATACCGTAAAAAGAATATGGAGACGCAGTACCCTGCTGTGCGTAAGAAAAACATCCAACTATTGCAATGAGAACTACAATAAATTTTTTAATCATTATTTCGAATTAAATTCCAGAATATAATTTAGACCCTCAAGCAGAAAATCCGAGTTGGCAAATATGCTACTTTTTAATTGTTTAGACAACATTTTAGCATCTCCTCCTGTTAAAATAACTGTTAAATCTGAATATTTTTCACTGTAAACCTTTATAATACCCTGAATCTCATAAATTGTTCCTAAAACAACACCAGAATGTATTGAAGATGTTGTTGTATTACCAATGACTTTTTTAGGCCTCTTAGTTTCTAATAATGGTAGATTTGCTGTTAAATCATTTAATGATTGATATCGCAATCTCAAACCAGGAGATATGGCACCGCCCAGATAAATATTATTTTTATTAATAAAATCGTATGTAATACAAGTACCTGCATCTATAATCAATACGTTCTTATTAGGAAATTTTAAGACAGAACCAGTAACTAATGCTATACGATCGACACCTAAAGTTTTTGGTGTTTTATAGTTATTCTGGAAAGGTACTTTAGTTTCTGAATTCAGTTTGATAACTCTCATATCATTTTCTAAAGTATCGATATACTTTTTTTTGAGTCTACCTACTGAAGATATAATTGCTGATTTAACATCTGGGAATTTATTTTTGACCGCTTTAAATTCTGATTCAAAGTCACTTAGCAAAAAATTAGTCTTCCATTGAAGATGATTATTATCGAATACAGCAAATTTTACGCGTGTATTACCAACGTCTACTATAAGATTCATAGGCAGTTAAGAAAAGACAAATTTATAAAATCAAATTTTGTTATTTTCTTTTGGTAATACTAAAAATGAATTTATATTTGCACCCGCTTTAGTATTGAAGCAACTGGTGCCTTAGCTCAGTTGGTAGAGCAAAGGACTGAAAATCCTTGTGTCCCTGGTTCGATTCCTGGAGGCACCACCGTCAAAAACCTGATTCTTTGAATCGGGTTTTTTGGTTTTAAAACCTTATTACATAAAAAACTTTTCTCTAGTCCTCATTCTATTCACTAGCAATATTCTTTTAAATAGTTTCCAAAGCTGATTTTATAGGGTAAGTACTAAAAATCACTAAAACTTAATGTTATTACTTAGTCAATTGATTCTAATTATAATTATATTAATCCTCTAAAAAGAGAAAAATTAAAACAATTTCCATTTAAATAAACATCATCTGCAAATATCAAATTAATGCCTACACAACCAAAACTTACAAGATTTAATCAAAATGTATTGTCTAAATACCAAATATACAATAGCATATTTGTTACACTTCCATTTGACACCGTTACCCGAACTGGTACATTATTACCATTATTTCAAGCCACATGCGAAAAAGGTTTTGCTAATCAAGATGACCCAACAACAATAGTTGAAACATTTTTTAAAAAGTATCAAGCTCGACGCTCTCCTGAAAGCCAGATTAATTTATTATTCAGGTTCATTCAATATATAGAACGTCAAGTTGTATTATTTGACGCTATTGAAGATGCTGCATTTCCTGTGGTAAACAATATGGATGGTATAGGCACTTTACGTAGTTTGAAAGAATCTGCCTCTAAAAACAATAAACTCGACTTACTCAGGAGATACTTAGAAGAATTTAAGGTACGAATTGTATTGACGGCACATCCAACACAATTTTATCCAGGTTCGGTATTAGGAATCATAACTGACTTAACACAGGCAACAAGAGATAATGATTTAGTTAAAATCAATAACTTATTAGCACAATTGGGTAAGACTCCTTTTTATAAACATAAAAAACCCTCACCATATGACGAAGCTGTTAGTCTTATTTGGTACCTAGAGAATGTTTTTTATAAATCTTTTGGTTCAATCTACGATTATATCCAACAAAATATATTTGATGGAAAACACATAGAAAATGACATTATAAATATTGGATTTTGGCCAGGTGGTGATAGAGATGGTAATCCATTTGTAACACCTGAAATAACTTTAAAAGTGGCTTCTAGATTAAGAGCAACTGTGATTAAAAACTACTACAGAGATGCACGTCGCCTAAGACGGAAACTAACTTTTGAGGGTATTGAACATCGAATAGTTGCTTTGGAAACAGAGCTTTGGAAAATTATTACCAACAAAAAATCGTCCTTAACTGTAGAGCATTTTGCTTCGGAAATGAATGCTATTAAAGATATAATCGTAGATAAACACCAATCCCTATACTTCAATGAAGTCAACAGTCTAATAAATAAAATTCATTTATTTGGGTTTCATTTTGCAAACTTAGACATTAGACAAGACAGCCGTAAACACAACCAGTTTTTTAATGACATGGTTAATGCCTCTATTAAAAATGGGGATGCTATTTTTCCTGAAAACTATTATAATTTAACAGAAAGAGAACAGATTAAAATACTTTCAGAAATAAAAGGCAGAATTGATTTATCTATCGTTAAAGACGAAGATACTTTAAAAGCCTTAGAAACTATGAAAGCTATTAAAACCATCCAAGATAAAAATGGTGAAAAAGCTGCAAACCGTTACATAATAAGTAACAACCAAACCACATTAAACGTTATGCAATTATTTGCAATGCTAAAACTGGTTGCATTTCATGATAAACTTACCATAGATATAGGTCCACTTTTTGAAACAATTACCGACTTAGAAAATGCACCAGCAATTATGAAAGAGTTATATACAAATCCTGAATATGCAGTACATCTAAAAACTAGAGGTAATAAACAAACTATAATGTTAGGGTTTAGTGACGGCACAAAAGATGGCGGTTATTTGATGGCTAATTGGGCAATTTATAAAGCAAAAGAAAATCTCACAAGAGTATCGAGAGCTCATGGCATAACTGTTATTTTCTTTGATGGTCGTGGTGGTCCACCTGCACGTGGTGGTGGTAAAACACATAATTTTTATGCTTCACTTGGTCCAACTATTGAAGATAAGGAAGTGCAACTCACTATTCAGGGTCAAACAATCAGTTCTAATTTTGGGACTTTAGACTCATCGCAATACAACCTTGAACAGTTGATAAGTTCTGGTATACATAACAGTTTTAATAATTCGGATTTAAGTATGCTCCACGAAAACAGAGACGTTATAACCGATTTATCTGAACGTAGTTACAAAGCTTATTCAGACTTTAAGGCACATCCCAAATTCATTCCGTACTTAGAACATATGAGCACGCTTAAGTATTATGCAAAAACTAATATTGGAAGTCGACCTTCTAAACGTGGAAAAGCAGAAGGCTTAGTTTTTGAAGATTTACGTGCTATTCCGTTTGTTGGGTCATGGAGTCAATTAAAACAAAATGTACCTGGATTTTTTGGAGTAGGTACCGCTTTGAAACACTATGAAGATACTGGCGAGTTTGAGAAAGTCCAAAACTTATTTAAAACATCAGATTTCTTTAAAACTTTGATTGAAAACAGTATGATGTCACTTTCAAAATCCTTTTTTGATTTAACAAGATATATGGCAGAAGATCCTGATTATGGAGAATTTTGGAAAATTATTTATAATGAATACGAGACTTCAAAACTACTAATACTGAAGCTTACAGGCTATAAAGAACTCATGCAAGAAGAACCTGCTGGAAAGGCATCAATAGCTGTAAGAGAATCAATAGTTTTGCCGTTACTGACTATTCAGCAATATGCTTTAAAGAAAATCCAAGAACTTGAAAAAGAAGGTGTAAAAACAGATGATGAGCAATTAAGGATTTATGCGAGTATGGTTACTCGTTCTCTCTTTGGTAATATTAATGCAAGTCGTAATTCTGCATAAAAAATCACATTAAAAAAGATAAATAATTTACAAGACATACAGAAAGTTATCTTGTATTGATTTTGTTTTTTAATTCTTCTAGAATTTATTTATTTTTTATGTAAGCTTTGTCATTCTACTTCGTACTAAAATATTATCTTGTTTTTTTAAAAAACTAAATACATTTTATGTCTAAAACATATTACGATCCAGCAGATTTAAGGAAATTTGCAAAAATCACTGAATGGAGTGAAGAGTTAGGTCATAAATTCTTTGAATACTACGGAAAAGTATTTGAAGAAGGTGCACTCACTGCTAGAGAAAAATCTTTAATTGCTTTAGCTGTTGCACATACCGAGCAATGCCCTTATTGCATTGATGCCTATACCAAAGACGGTCTTCAACGTGGCGTTACAAAAGAAGAAATGATGGAAGCCATTCATGTCGGCGCTGCCATAAAAAGTGGTGCCACGCTGGTACATGGTGTGCAGATGATGAATAAAGTAAATAAGTTAGATGGGTAAATTAAAAACACAATCTCTTCAAAAAAGACATAGTGATTTAGCGAATACAAATAAACAACTAGAAATTTTATCTAATGGTGTTTTTGCCAATGGCGAATTACCCACTTTTAAGAATAAAATTTCTGAAACAAATCAGTTTCCTCTTAAAGCAAAAACACTCGAGATACTACAAATTAATGTAGGTTACATGTGTAACCAAGTTTGTGAGCATTGCCATGTCGATGCTGGTCCAGATAGAAAGGAGATCATGACCAAAGAAACCATGCAACAAATTCTGGATGTTATTAAAACGACTGGAGCACATACACTAGATTTAACTGGCGGAGCACCTGAGATGAACCCAAATTTTAGATGGTTTGTAGAAAAAGCTTCAAAAATTGGGGTACAAGATTTTATCGTTCGCTCTAACCTAACCATAATTAGAGCCAACAAAAAGTATTATGATTTACCTGATTTCTTTAAAAAACACAATATCCATGTAGTGAGCTCAATGCCACACTGGACAAGAGGAAAAACAGACAAACAACGTGGTGAAGGCGTTTTTGATATGTCTATAAAAGCCCTACAAGAGCTTAATGCTATTGGATATGGAATGCCAAATAGTGACCTAAAATTAGACTTGGTTTACAATCCTTCAGGTGCATTTTTACCTGGTGACCAAATGGCTATGGAAAAAGATTTCAAAAAAGCCTTATTAGAAGATTTCGAAATTCAATTTCATAATTTATTTGCCATTACAAATCTTCCTATCTCTAGATTTTTAGATTATTTAATTGCTTCAGAAAACTACGAAGATTACATGTATAATTTGGTCGAAGCTTATAATCCTATGGCAGTAGAAAATGTAATGTGTACCAATACGCTTTCTGTAAGTTGGGATGGCTACTTATTTGATTGTGATTTTAATCAAATGCTAGAATTACCTGTAAATAGTAAAGCCAAGCATATTTCAGAATATAAAACGGAACTACTCGAAGGTAGAAACATAGTCATCTCACAACATTGCTATGGATGTACTGCAGGTGCAGGAAGTAGTTGTCAAGGTGTTGTTGCATAATTATCTTTTTAATGAAACTAAGATTACTTTTCATATCTATTATTATTTCAAGTTTAGGTTTTTCTCAAGATGATTTATCAAAATTATTAAAGAAATATAACCAAGAATCAATTCCATATATTTCTGTACGTGAGTTGGCAATATCAGAAACAAATGCTGTTCTTTTGGATGCTAGAGAACCAGAAGAGTTTGCTGTAAGTCATTTAAAAAATGCTGTTTTTGTAGGTTATTACGATTTCAATATAAGAACAGTGACTGACACCATCAAAAACAAAGATCAAGACATTGTTGTGTATTGTTCTTTAGGCATTAGATCAGAAGACATTGCTATAAAACTCAAAAAAGAAGGCTATAAAAATGTAAAAAATCTTTTTGGTGGTATTTTTGAATGGAAAAACAATAATTTAAAAATTTACAACCAAAAAAATCAAACTACAGATAGTATTCACGCATTTTCAAAAAAATGGAGTAAATGGCTTAAAAATGGTAAGCTAGTATTTGATTAAAACTAGTTAAACTCTAGCGTTTTGTATAAGTAAATTCTTTAAACCCTAAATGCTCAAGTAAAGTCCCGTCTAAATTGAACAAATCTACATCTATCTTAAGATTATTGACACCTTCTGACAATTCTTCTCTTAATAACCTATAAGGAAGAAATAAGGTTTCGTCTTTATAAAGCGTCTTAACATAACCTGGAGTAAGATGTTTTTTTAATTCAATCTGTCCTGAAGTATTATTAAAATCTACATTAGCAGTTTTAACAAAATCACTACCTTTCATGATGCGAAGGCTCAAATAAAAAGGACTGTCTTTCATATAATAAATAGAGAACTTAGTGTGGATTTTTATTCCAAAACTACCATCTATATCATTTACATCATAATCTATCCAAGTTTTATCAAAAATTGTTTCAGTTTTTGCAGTAACTTTAATATCGTAAAAGTTCCAACATCTATCTCCTTCACAGTCAACTTCGGTTAAAGAATAAATATCTGTTATACTTTTTAACTTATTAAAAAAAAGACTAATTGTAAATTTTTCATTAATTTTTAAATCTCTTGAACCAAAACCATTTGTACCAGATCCTAACCATCCGGATTGTGATTTTAAGGCGTAGCGATTTCCTTTTTTATCAGTTACAACATAAGGCGACTCACCTGTTGGTGAATGTAAAGTACCATTTAAACCTTCTGTAGGATTAAATTCTAATTTAACAACTGTAGAGCTACTAGTATCATAAACATCTACAATTTTTATATAATTAGAAATTGCATTACCTACAGTTACAGTATTTCCCTGACTGTATATTAACTGAATTGAAAATAACAAGGTTACAAAAAAAACTTTTCTCATAATTTAAATACTTATTTATTCAAGTTATAAATTTTATAGTAATAAACTAACAGGATTGGACAAAAAGATATTTTCTTAGTTATAAAAGTTGAATAACTTAAATTCAATTGTAATTAACTAGTTTTATTTTCGACTAAAACTTTAATTTGTCCAAAATTTGTAATTTGAAAAATGCCCTTGTAATATTTACTCGAAATCCAGAACTCGGAAAATGTAAAACACGATTAGCGAAAGTCATTGGGGATAAATCAGCACTTGAAATTTATAAATATTTACTACAACATACAGCAAATGTTTCTAAAGAAGTTGATGCAGATCGATTTGTTTTTTATTCTGAAAGCATTCAAGATAATGACATTTGGGATGATAGTTTTTTTAATAAAAAACTTCAATACGGAAATGACCTTGGAGAACGGATGCAAAATGCCTTTCAACAATTATTTGACTCCAACTATAAAAATGTGATTATTATTGGTAGTGATTTATTAGATTTAAATTCGGCAATAATAAATAAAGCTTTTAGTCTAATAAATGAATACGACGCTGTTATTGGACCAGCAAAAGATGGTGGTTATTATTTACTTGGATTAAAAGCGGCTAATCCTAAACTATTTAAAAATAAGGAATGGGGTACAGAAACCGTGAGACGAGACACTCTAAATGATCTAAAAAATAGTACTGTTTTTACATTAGATGAATTAAATGATATTGATACTTTTGAAGATATGAAACCCTACAATCAACTAAAACCATATTACTCCATATGATTAAACTTATAACAGAAACTGCTAACTACCTTAACAGTAAAGGATTCGACAAACCAGAAATTGGCATTATACTAGGTACCGGTCTAGGACAGCTTATCAATGAGATTGAAGTCATTGCTGAAGCAAGTTATAATCACATTCCAAATTTCCCTACAGCCACTGTAGAATTTCATAAAGGCAAACTAATTTACGGCATTCTAGCCGGAAAAAAAGTAGTGGTTATGCAAGGGCGTTTTCATGTATATGAAGGTTACACATTACAAGATGTTACGTTTCCTGTTAGAATTATGGAAAAATTAGGCATCAAAACACTGTTAGTTTCCAATGCAGCTGGGGTGATAAATTTAGATTTCAAAAAAGGTGAAATTATGCTAATTGATGACCATATTAATTTGCAAAGTAGTTCTCCATTAGCTTTCAAAGGAGTCGAAAAATTAGGCGAACGCTTTACAGATATGAGTGCACCATACAATTTAGAAATCAATAAAAAAATCGAAGCTATTGCAAAAGCAAATAATATTAAATTGCACATAGGTGTTTATGCCTCTGTTGTCGGACCTCAGCTAGAAACGCGTGCTGAATATCGCATGCTAAAAATCATTGGCTCCGATGCCGTTGGTATGAGTACAGTGCCAGAAGTTATTGTTGCCAATCATTTGAATTTAAAAGTAGCAGCCATATCTGTATTAACAGACGAATGTGACCCGGACAACCTAAAACCTGTCAACATTACTGAAATTATAGCAATGGCTGGCAAAGCAGAACCAAATATGATTACCCTTTTTAAAGAATTAATAAAAACGTTATAAGAAAGAGATATATGAGCTATTTAGAAGCAACAAACGATTTATATAAAGAAGCAGCATTAACTCCAGATGTAGGGCTATGTTGTACAACAAACCCTATTTGGGAATTACCTGGATTAAAAATCCCTAGAATCATGCAAGAGATGAATTATGGATGCGGAAGCACAGTAAACGCTCGTGATTTGACTAATAACCCAAAAATGCTTTATGTTGGTGTGGGAGGTGGCATGGAATTATTGCAGTTCTCATATTTTAACCGTCAAAAAGGCGGCGTGATTGGTGTAGATGTTGTTGATGAAATGTTAGAAGCTTCCAGAAAAAACTTCATTGAAGCCGAAGCTCAAAACGACTGGTTTAAAAGTGAATTCGTAGAACTTAAAAAAGGCGATGCATTAAACCTTCCGGTTGAAGATAATTCCATTGATGTTGCGGCACAAAATTGCTTATTTAATATTTTTAAAGCCGAAGATTTAAAGAAAGCTATTGATGAGATGTATCGTGTTTTAAAACCTCATGGTCGCTTGGTGATGAGTGACCCAACTTGTGAGCAACCCATGAACGATACACTAAGAAATGACGACAGATTACGTGCATTGTGCCTCAGTGGAAGTTTACCTATTGCAGAATATGTAAAAGCATTAACCGATGCAGGTTTTGGGACCATTGAGATTAGAGCAAGAAAACCTTACCGCATTCTTGACCCTAAAAATTACCCAACCGAAGAGCTGATTTATATTGAATCGATTGAAGTTGCTGCAATAAAAGACCCAATGCCTGAAGATGGTCCGTGTATATTTACTGGGAAAGCCGCCATTTATTATGGTGAAGAACCCTATTTTGATGACAAAAAAGGGCACATCTTACTTAAAAATCAACCTATTGCGATTTGTGATAAAACCGCAGGAGCATTGGCTGATTTAGGAAGAGACGATATTTTTATCAGTGAGTCTACCTACCATTATGATGGTGGCGGATGCTGCTAAGTATTAATCCTCTTTTAAAAAAAACATTATTTTTAGAACGTGGAAAAATACTTAGACATCATAAAAAACTCCTATTCCGGTTATTGGAATTATCTTAAAAATGAGCTAATAAATATTAACCATTGGGACAACTATTTTTATGGACTTATAGTGATTTCAATAGCCGTATGGCTTCTAGAAATTGCTTTTCCATGGAGAAAAGGTCAAGCTATTTTTAGAAAAGATTTTTGGTTGGATACATTTTACATGTTCTTCAATTTTTTCTTACTTAATCTAATTGTTCTAATTGCACTTTCTAATACAGCAGCAGAATTTTTTAATGACACTCTAGGTACAGTTGGTTTATCACTCTCAAGTTTTCAGATTTTTGATTCTAATGATTTACCAAAATGGCTGGGTTTACTTATATTTTTCTTAGTTAATGATTTTGTGCAATGGAATACGCATAGACTTTTACATCGAGTGCCATTTTTATGGAATTTTCATAAAGTCCACCATTCTGTAAAAGAAATGGGGTTTGCTGCACATTTACGTTACCATTGGATGGAACCTGTCATTTATAATTCTATAAAGTATATTCCTTTAGCAATTATAGCCAATTACAGCGCTCAAGATGTTGCTATCGTTTATTTCTTTACAATAGTTATTGGACACCTTAACCATGCTAACTTGGGCTGGGATTATGGAATATTAAAATATATTTTCAATAATCCCAAAATGCACATTTGGCATCATGCCAAAGAATTGCCAAAGCATATTAGGTATGGTGTTAATTTTGGACTTACTTTAAGTCTATGGGATTATCTTTTTAAGACTAATTATGTTCCGCATGACGGAAAGGATATCGAATTAGGCTTTGAAGGCGATGATAAATTTCCAAAAGATTTTTTTGGTCAAGAATTATATCCACTAAACAAGAAATGAAACAAATAACAGGTCTTTTATTTTTGGTTTTAATAACTGCTTGCAGTGGTAGTAAAAAAGCTATTGAAATTTCTAAGTCTAACGAAAAAACTGAGAAAGAAGTTGTTAAAAAATCTGAAGTTGAGATTACACCAAAAATATCTTTCGAAACAGGCGAAATAATTGATATACCTGATAATTATAATCCTAACCAGATAATAAAAAAGGATTCATCAAGGTTTCATCAAGATTTGAAAAAGCATGAGAGATCTTTACATTTTTTATTTGACGAATTACTTAAAAAGTATGTTTCTGATAACGGTAATGTAGATTATGAAGGGTTTAAAAATTCACGTGAAAAACTGCTGGGTTACATCAGTATTTTACAAAACACTTTTCCTAAATTAGATAAATTAAAACCCTCAAAAGAACAAAAACTCGCCTATTGGATTAACGCTTACAACGCTTTAACTATAGATTTAATCCTCCAAAATTATCCACTAAAAAGTATAAAAGACATTGATAAACCTTGGGACCAACGTCTCTGGAAGTTTGGTAACAAATGGCTAAATCTTAATGATATTGAGCATCAAATTCTCCGTAAAATGGACGAACCAAGAATTCATTTCGCTATTGTTTGTGCATCATTTTCTTGTCCTAAGCTACAAAATACTGCATTTACAGTTTCAGATATAGAAACTCAATTAACAACAGCCACAAAAGAATTTTTAGATGATTCCACTAAAAATTATATTTCTCAAAACAACCTTAGGTTGTCAAAAATATTAAAGTGGTTTGCTAAAGACTTTAAAACCAATGGCAGCTTGATTGATTTCTTAAATAAGTATACTGAAATTGAAATTTCATCTAAAGCAAAAAAATCTTTTAAAGACTATAATTGGGATTTGAATGATTAAAAACCAATATTACTTTTCTGTTTAAGCAATATGATTAGCATAATAATCCCTGTTTTAAATGAAGTCAAAACTATTGAAGAATTACTATTTCATTTAGTGGATTGTGCTGACTTAAAAAACATTAATGAAATTATAGTTGTTGATGGAGGAAGTACTGATGGCACAAAAAACATCATTCAAAGTTTAGATTTAAAAATCAGATTACTTAATTCAGAAAAAGGCCGTGCCAAACAGATGAATACTGGCTCAAGTATTGCTACTGGTGATATCTTATACTTTTTACATGCAGACTCTTTTCCTCCTTTAAATTATGATACACACATAATAAATGAAGTCAAAAAAGGAAATAATGCAGGTTGTTTTAGACTTCAGTTTGATAGTAATCATTGGTGGCTAAAAATAGCGAGCTGGCTCACACAATTTAGTTGGCGTGCTTGTCGTGGTGGTGACCAAAGTCAGTTTATTACAAAAGCTTTGTTTGAAGATATTGGTGGTTTTGATGAAACCTATACCATTTATGAAGATAACATTTTAATAAATGAGCTTTATAAACGAAACGAATTTGTAGTTATCAATAAAAATATAAAAACCTCAGCACGACTTTACAAAAAACATGGCGTCTGGAAAATACAATATCACTTTTTGGCTATTTATTTAAAACGCTGGAACGGAGCTACTGCAGTGGAATTATATGAGTATTACAAAAAGCATATTTGATAAAACCAGTTAATTAAGTTTATAATAATTTTTAAAAACAGCTTCTACAGGTTTATTTTGTGGTGTAAACATATGATTATCTTTACCTCCAACTTTATCATCTTCAACAAACCACTTCCAAACAAAACCACCAGCAAACCAATCTTCGTCCCAAAATACATCAAAAAGTGCTTGAGTTGCATTTACCTGAGCTTGCAAGTTAACACTATTCATACTACGATCGTAACTCCACGGTTGTCTACCTGTATAATCGACACTTCGGTAACCAAACTCAGCAAATAATACTGGCTTTCCATTAGTTTTTGATACTTCTTTAATAACTGGTTTGTGTTTTTGCCACCCTTTTATACAATCTTCAATAGAAGGTGTTTTCTTATTACTTACAGGAAAATAAGCATCAATACCAATATAATCTAGTTGATTCCAGAATGGTGTTTTTCTGTACTCATTCCAGTTGGCAGCATAAGTTAAATTGCCTTTGTATGTGCTTTTTATTTGTTTGATTAATTGCGACCAATATTCAGGTCTAAATTTTACAAAAAGTTCAAGTTCAGTTCCTATACAAAAAATATCAGCGTTTACTTCTTCGGCCAATTCGGCATATTCCATGATAAAACTTGTGTAAGATATTTCTAGTTCTTCCCAAGTCTCTTCAGATTTCATCATAATCTCGCCCGTAAATTGACCACGACTAACCCAAATTTGAGGTTTTATCATTACACTGATATCCTCTTTACTTAACTCTTCAATATATTGCTTAGCACCAGCTCTAGTTTCTCCAAACCACTGCCTATCTGTGTTATGAATAATTTTAGGATTATCTAAATTTCTTATAAATCCAAATGGCATTATTGCAGCATAATTAGCATTAATCTCGACTACAGGTGACACATTTGTACTATCGACACTATCTCTCGCCGCAACAAAACTAACACCGTTGATTTTTTTTACTGCTCTTGGACTCATTGAACAACTCAATAAAACACAGAATAAAAGACAATGTATATAGAATTTCATATTTTAAAATTAAATAAATTTAAACTTGTACATATAGGTTTAACATAACCTTCCGATAATAATATAATTTAAAACACTTCTAAATAGATAGTTTCAATTAAGTTATTACCTTTAAATACGACTTAGTACTAACTAACTAACTAAAAGTCAATAATTACAAATCAAATGGATCACATCGTTATTATAGGTAATGGTATTTCTGGTGTTACTACAGCACGTCATATCAGAAAATTATCTGATAAAAAAATTACCATTATCTCTGCTGAAACAGATTATTTCTTTTCCAGAACAGCACTTATGTACATATACATGGGACACATGAAGTTTGAACACACACAACCTTACGAAAACTGGTTTTGGGAGAAAAACAGAATAGAGTTGAAAAAAGGATATGTAAAAACAGTTGAAACGAAGTCAAAATCTCTTCATTTTGCCGATGGAGATACTTTGCAATATGATAAATTAGTAATAGCTACAGGAAGTAAACCTAATAAATTTGGATGGCCAGGGCAAGATTTGGATGGCGTTATGGGTATGTATCACAAACAAGATTTAGATAAGCTCGAAAAATATGCACCTAATAAGGAAACTTGTAAACGTGCTGTCATTGTTGGTGGTGGATTAATCGGAATAGAATTAGCCGAAATGCTTAACTCTAGAAGTATACCTGTAACATTCTTAGTACGTGAAAACAGTTTTTGGAATGGCGTTTTACCTTCTGGTGAAAGTGAAATGATTAATCGCCATATCAAAAATCATCACATCGATTTGCGACTTTCTACAAATCTAAAAGAAATTAAAGCTAATGAGAGCGGCCAAGTAACATCTGTGATTATTGAAGAAACTGGCGAAGAATTAGAATGCAATGTTGTTGGACTAACAGCAGGTGTTTCACCTAACATTGATTTTATAAAAGAATCTGAGATTGAAACTGGTCGCGGTGTAAAAGTAAATCGCTTCCTTGAAACCAATATAAAAGATGTATATGCCATTGGTGATTGTGCAGAACAACACCAACCTATTGGTAACAGAAGGCCTATCGAAGCAGTTTGGTATACTGGTCGTATGATGGGCGAAACTTTAGCCCAAACCATTTGCGGTAATCGTGTGGAATACAAACCTGGACATTGGTTTAACTCTGCTAAATTTATGGATATTGAGTATCAGACTTATGGTTTGGTTTTTGGAGAACGAAGTCGTCCAAATTATGAAAAACATTTTCACTGGAAACACGAAGATGATACTAAATGTATCACTATAGCTTACGACAAAAGCAATAACAAGTTTTTAGGCATCAACACATTTGGAATTCGAATGCGACACGAAGTTTTTGACCGATGGCTTACTGAAAAGCGAGATGTAGATTATGTTATGAATAATCTCTCTGAAGCTAATTTTGACCCAGAATTTTACAAACGTTTTGAAACAGATATCTTATTCGCTTATAACCAACAATTACAAATAGCCTAACCATGAGTAATAAAATAAATCATAGCATGTCTTTAGCTAAACCAGATGCTTTAGACATTACAACAAAACAAAAAGTGTCTTTGGCTACAGGAATTTTTGGACTTTTTATATTTATTTTGGCATTATTTAATACCAATTTTCCCAACAAGGGAACCTTTTTAACGTTAGCATTACTTTTAATTTCTGGTGGAATTATTGTGTATTCTAGAGAAGCATACCTCAGCAAATTAGAAGGTATAAAAAATGATGGACAATGGTTTAAATCTATTTCATCTAGAGGTGTTTGGGGTTGGGTTTTAGGACTTGTACTTACAGGGTTTTATATCGTACTCTACTTTTACCCAAAATATTTGGGTCTAGGTCAAGGTATTAATGATGCAAATGCTGGTCTAGTTGGTCTATTTGACCCATTAAGTCAACTATTATCTGGTAGAGATGCCAGTCAATGGTTTGTTTATGGAACGCTATATACCATAGCAATTTTAGCTTTTGGTTATAAATTTATACTAAAATACAAACACAATAAGTACCAACAGTTACGGACTTTTTCCGTAATGTTTTTTCAATTAGGATTTGCTTTTTTGATACCTGAATTTATGTATGTCATGAATAATGATTTACCATATTATGATCTAAAAAGTGTATGGCCACTTAACTATTATATTTTTGACGAGTGGTCTGTAAACGGATTTCTTTCTAATGGAAATATAGGTCTCGCTTTAATCTTATTTGGAATAGCTTCCATATTTGTAATTACACCAATATTAACATATAAATTTGGGAAACGTTGGTATTGTTCTTGGGTATGTGGTTGCGGCGGATTAGCCGAAACGGCTGGAGATTCTTTTAGGCATTTATCTTCTAAAAAAATGTCTGCTTGGAAATTAGAACGTTGGTTAATTCACTTAGTACTAGTTTTCTCTATAGTTATGACTACTGCTATGGTTTATACCTATCTAGGTTATGATAAGAATGATTTTTGGTTAACAAGAGGTGTATTTATAGCAATGGTTATTGGATTCTTAACATTAGTATTTGCAGGAGTGATGTTTTTTAAAAGACAAGAACTTGGTAAAGATGCAAAATACGGAGCTATAGGTTTCTTTTCTATAATTGCTATCTTATTAATAATGCATTTTACAGGAACGACAAATCATGTGTTTTACATAAAAGGAGGAGCTTTACGTTCGGCTTATGGCATTTATATTGGTTCTATATTTTCAGGAGTTATCGGAACAGGCTTCTACCCTATTTTAGGAAGTCGCTCTTGGTGTCGTTTTGGTTGTCCGATGGCAGCCATATTAGGATTTCAACAACGTTTATTTTCGAAATTTAGAATTACCACTAATGGTGGGCAATGCATCTCGTGTGGTAACTGCTCTAACAGTTGCGAAATGGGAATCGATGTACGTCATTATGCACAAAAAGGCGAAAATATTGTACGAAGTAGCTGTGTTGGTTGTGGTATTTGCTCTGCAGTTTGTCCACGTGGTGTGTTAAAACTAGAGAATGATACTATGAAAGGGCGCATCAATCCTACTGAAGTTTTGTTAGGTAATGATGTTGACTTAATGGAACTTGTAAACCAGAAATAAGAAATTGTACTTTTGCCTTTTTAAACTTAATAAATGACAAACATAAAAGTCATCATTCCTGCCTATAACGAAGCTGATTCTATTCCACATGTTATAAAAGATATTCCAGATATTGTTGACGAGATTATTGTTGTCAGTAATAATTCTACTGACGATACTGAGGCTAATGCAAAAAATGCAGGCGCTACCGTTTTGGTTGAAAAGCGAAAAGGTTATGGTTATGCATGTCTAAAAGGAATGGACTATATTTCTGAGCAAATTAAAAAAACAGATATTGTCGTTTTTTTAGATGGTGATTACAGCGACTACCCTGAAGAATTAACAAAAATAGTTAAACCAATAATTGAAAAAGATATCGATTTTGTGATTGGCGCTAGAGTAAAAGAATTACGTGAAGTTGGTAGTATGACTGTCCCACAGATTTTTGGTAATTGGATAGCAACTTCACTCATGAAACTCTTTTTTAGGTCTACATTTACTGATCTTGGTCCGTTCAGAGCTATAAAGTACGATAAGCTTATTGCTTTACAGATGGAAGACAAAACATACGGCTGGACGGTAGAGATGCAACTCAAAGTATTAAAAAAGAAATATTCTTATACAGAAATACCTGTTAACTATAGAAACAGAATAGGTGTCTCAAAAGTTTCAGGTACGGTAAAAGGTGCTATATTTGCAGGCATAAAAATCCTGACTTGGATTTTTAAATATAGTTTTAAATAATGCTCTTAGAATACACAATAATCGTCATTTACACGATTGCCATCATGCTCATTTTTATGTATGCTTTGGCGCAACTAAACTTGTTATCTAACTACCTTTCTTCAAAAAAGAAAAAAGATATTTCTGAAAAATTTGACTTATCCAATCCTGATGAGGTTCCGTATGTAACCATACAGCTTCCTGTTTTTAATGAGATGTATGTTATGGACAGACTTCTGGATAATATTGCATTAATTGAATACCCAAGAGAAAAATTAGAAATCCAAGTACTTGACGATTCTACTGATGAAACTATTGAAACTACACAAAAGCATATCGAGAAATTAGCTAAGTCTGGTTTGGATATCACTCACATTACTCGTACTGATAGACAAGGCTTTAAAGCTGGTGCACTTAAAGAAGGTTTAGAAATTGCAAAAGGTGAGTTCATAGCTATTTTTGATGCTGATTTTTTACCTCAACCTAACTGGTTAAAATGTACCATACCTTATTTTAAAAATGAAAAAGTTGGTGTTGTACAAACACGTTGGGGACATATAAACCGTAATTATTCTCTACTAACAAAAATTCAGGCATTTGCATTAGATGCACATTTTACATTAGAGCAAGTAGGCCGAAATAGTAAAGGCCATTTCATCAATTTTAATGGCACTGCTGGTGTTTGGCGAAAAGACTGCATTATCGATGCTGGTAATTGGGAAGGCGACACATTAACCGAAGATTTAGATTTAAGCTACCGTGCACAATTAAAAAATTGGGAATTTAAATATTTGGAAGATGTTGAAACGCCTGCTGAATTACCTGTAGTAATAAGTGCGGCACGCTCACAACAATTTAGATGGAATAAAGGTGGGGCTGAAAACTTCAGAAAAATGCTCTGGCGTGTTGTGAGATCTAAAAATATTTCAGCAAAAACTAAGATACATGGTCTTCTTCACCTATTAAACAGCACAATGTTTTTAAGCATATTCGTGGTTGCCATTTTAAGTATACCAATGTTATATATAAAAAATGAATACTCACACCTTCGCAACTACTTTTACATCATGAGTTTCTTTGTCACTAGTACTATCATCTTTTTTGTATGTTACTGGTTTATGTACAAAAATATATACGGTAGTGGATTTAAAAAATTCTTTAGCTATGTTGGGATGTTTTTTACATTCTTCTCTATAGCTATGGGCTTTTCGTTACACAACACAATAGCCGTTTTAGAAGGACATGTTGGTAAACGTAGTGAGTTTGTAAGAACACCAAAATTTAACATAAGCACTTTAAAGGATTCATGGAAAGACAACAAATACCTTCGTAAAAAGATATCACCACATGTTATTATCGAAGGTGCTTTAATGCTATATTTTGGTTTTGGCATGTACAGTGCATTTGTTGTTGGTGACCAAGGTGGAGACTTTGGATTGTTCCCTTTTCACTTGATGCTTTTTATTGGTTTTGGCTATGTGTTTTTTAAGTCTTTGGGCTCAAAAGCATAATAATTGAGAGTTTGCATTATCTTTAATCAATGCTATTAAATCCTAGCTTATTTAAATACCATAAAACACCATTACTATGTATTTTGGTAAGTGTGATTTTGTACGTAAGTTTTGCTTATCACTTAATCCGAACAGAGGCCACAAAACTTATTTTACTATATCTATCACTATTTGTATTTGCTTATATCTTAAAGAAGTCAGCAGGTTTTAATTTTAGTATTTTGGTAGTAGCCTCCATTTTGTTGAGGTTAGTATTCTTATTTGCAATACCGAACTTATCTCAAGATTTTTATCGTTTTATTTGGGATGGGCAAATGATAATTTCGGGATTTAATCCCTATTTGACTACGCCAGATTTTCAAATGGAAATGGGCATAATTTCAAATTTCCCAAATCAGCTTGAATTGTATAATGGAATGGGGCAATTGAGCGCATCTCATTTTACAAATTATCCACCAATAAATCAATTATGTTTTGTAATTGCTAATCTTTTTCCAGGCAAAAGCATCATAAGTTCTGTTGTTGGATTAAGGCTAATAATTATAGCAGCGGATATCGGAATCTTGTATTTTGGAAAAAAGCTACTAGAAGCTTTAAAACTATCTTCAAGTCGTATATGGTGGTATATGCTAAATCCATTTATAATTATTGAATTGACCGGTAATCTTCATTTTGAAAGTGTCATGATCTTTTTTCTTATTTGGAGTTTGTACTTGTTACATTCAGGTAAATGGAAATTAGCGGCAATCATTTTTGCTTGTTCCATTTCTGTAAAGTTAATTCCGTTACTTTTTTTGCCCATATTTTACTGGTGGTTTAGTCCAAAAGAAAATAGAAACAAATGGATTCCTGAAAGAAGTACATTACTAAAACTAATAGGTTTCTATATTATCGTATTAGCAACAACTGTATTATTATTTATACCATTTTTTTCCATGGAGTTTATTAATAATTATGCTGAGACTGTTGGGCTTTGGTTTAATGATTTTGAATTCAATGCAAGCATCTATTATATAGTCAGAGAAATAGGGTATTTTATTACTGGTTATAATGAAATTGCTATCATCGGAAAAATACTACCAGCTATTTCCCTTGTGATTATTTTATGGTTTTCATTGTTAAGAAAGAATACAACTCTCCATAAATTAACAACTTCTATTGTTATTGTATTTACGTGTTATCTGTTTTTGAGCACAACGGTACATCCATGGTATTTAGGAACTTTAGTTGCCTTATGCATATTTACCAATTATAGATTTCCTTTGGTTTGGAGTTTTGCAATTATACTAAGCTACTTGGCATACTTAAGTATAGGTACGGCTGATAAATCCGAAAATTTATGGATTATAGGATTAGAATATGCTATTGTATTCTCTGCTTTTATTTGGGAAGTTATCCTAAGAAAAAAGATTTCGGTTTAACTTTTTTGATTTAGTGATAACTCAATAAAATACTATCTTTACTAACCGATAGTTTACGATAACTCATTTTAAGTTGAAACTAAGCGCAATAGGCTTTAGTTTTGATTGAAACAAAATATATACTTTATGAAAACAATGCAGACACAACAAGGCAATGTATTAAGTAAATCCTTATTTCTCATAGGTTTTATATTACTAACTACTATTTTAAGTAACCCTTTACAAGCTCAGGATAAATCTATAACTGTAAAAGGCGTCATTAATAGTGAAATCGGTCCTTTAGATGGCGTGAGTATTTATCTTAAAAACTCTAAAACCGGCACAGTTTCAAAAGCCGATGGTAGCTTTACATTTCCGTCGCAATTACAAGCAGATGATGTTTTAATTTTTAGCTATTTGGGTTACGAAAAAAAGTCTTTAATAATAAACGTAACATCTACTTATTTAGAAATCTTAATGAAAGAGGCACCAATTGATGTTTTAAGTGCTGTAAATAGTAACAAACGTTTTAAAAGTAAGCGACTAAAAAAGAGCTAAACTATCTGAATGAAATACTTCTATTTTCTTTTAGGATTATTTTTAGCGTGTACGATACAAAGTCAAGCACAATCTTGGGACTTTGACGCTATAAGTTTTAAAAAAGCAGATAGCCTTGCCATGATTAATAAAGGTGCATCTTTAGACAATTTACCACAGTTAACATATAATCTTACCAATGGCCTTGCAACCGATGTGGAACGTTTTAGGGCTATTTATTTATGGGTTTGTACTAATGTAAAAAATGACTATAATCTTTATGCTAAAAACAAACGTAAACGCAAACGTTTCCAAGAAGACAGTCTAAAACTGGAGGCTTGGAATGAGAAATTTAAAAAACGGATTTTTAAGACTTTACTGAAGAGAAAACGGACCATTTGTACAGGTTATGCCTACATGGTAAAAACGCTAAGCAACCTGGCAAATATTGACTGTAACATTATTAACGGTTTTGGAAAAACCAGCTCCGGTAACCCTGAAGATTTACGTTACCCCAACCATAGTTGGAATGCCGTAAAACTAGACAACAAATGGTACCTCTGTGACCCAACTTGGGCTAGCGGTGTACAAAATACAAATAACGGTAGGTTTGAATTTGATTACAACGATGGTTTATTTTTAGCGTCACCACAACTTTTTGCTATCAATCATTTTCCGTTAGAGGAGCGTTGGTTTTTGCTTGATGAACCGTTACTAAATTTTACCAATTTTATGGAAGCGCCAATCGTTTATAATGAAGCCTATAAAATTCTTGCCCTACATCAGCTGCCTAAAAAACTCTACAATGAAGTCTACCGAAATAAAACTTTAAATATAACATACACTCTAAAGCCCAATATCGTACCGAAAACAGTTACACTAACTATCGATGATGGGATAAATACAAAAACAATCACACCAGACAGTGTAAGTTTTAAAGACCAAAAACTATATGTTTCTCATATTTTAAAAAAATATGGACTCTTTGATGTACACTTAACAATAGACGACCAACTTGTCGCTAGCTATGTGTATAAAGTAAAGCGGTTTAATTAACAAGAAACATATACCCATGTCGACTGTTAATTACGCCTCCCAAATTAATCGTATATTTAGTAAAGTCTACGAGAACTCCTCACGAAACTACACTAACAAAGTGTATAGGAAATGAGGCGCAATTATAGCTTCCCGTGAGGCGCGTCTCACTCGCCATAAATAGTGGGTATTGGTAAGTAATTCAGAAAATCTAACAATAATGAAAGTTACAGCTGAAAAAAATGAAAAAGTCGGCAATATGATTTTTGCATCTATTTATCCGCATTATTGGAATAGGTTAAAAAAGCATGGTAGAACAAAAGAAGAATTTCACCAAGTCCTAGAATGGTTAACTGGTTTTGATGAAGATATGTTACAAACACTTATTGCAGATAAAGTAACATTTAAAACGTTTTTTGAAAAAGCTAAAATTAATCCCAATGCGCAGCTGATTAAAGGAGTTGTATGTGGTTACAGAATTGAAGAAATAGAAGATAAATTTGAAGTCTACAAACAATGTAGACGTATGGAAAAGCTTATTGACGAATTAGCGAAAGGTCGTAAAATGGAAAAAATTTTACGTGTCCCAAAGTAATAAACAATAGTATTGACTGAGTGTATTATTAATTGCTTAAACTAAACCACTAATCTCTCAAGGAGATTTTTTCTAAGAGCATTAAGTCCTTCTGCCTGATATACATCTTTTATATAATAACGACAAACACTGAGCATTTTTGGTGCATGTAACTCATACAATACATGCTGCGCTTCGCGATTATTTTTCGCAGCTTTGGCTATGAGTTTTTTTTCGTTATTGTGAAGTTGAATGACTTTCATTCTTTTTTATTGGTGATGATTTACACTTCTATTTATAAAGACGCAAATAGTATAGAAGTGGTTGCCTGAAAGTTGAAATTATTTTTAAGATACCTGAGAACATTAATAAAATTGATACTTTCAGTAAAAAAATTATTTTTTTCTTTTTATAACGTAGTTGACCATTAATATTAATGAAGCTTTAAATTCAGATTCGGGATAGTCAACTAATAAAGTTAAAGCCTCTTTTTGAAAAGTTTTCATTTTAGTCTCAGCAAATTCTAAGCCACCTTTATCTATAACAAAAGTGATGACTTCTTTGACGCGTTTTTTGTCTTTGTTGTGTTTTTTGATTGAGTTAATTAACCAAGACTTTTCTTTTTTTGTTGAGTTATTAAGTGCATAAATCAAAGGCAGTGTCATTTTCTGCTCTTTAATATCGATACCTGTTGGCTTACCAATTTTAGTTTCTCCATAATCAAACAAATCGTCTTTAATCTGAAATGCCATTCCGATAAGCTCTCCAAACTTTCGCATTTTCTCGATATCCGCAGAATTTGGTCTTACCGAAGCCGCGCCTAAACTGCAACACGCTGCGATTAGCGTTGCTGTTTTTTGGCGGATGATTTCGTAATATACATCTTCCGTAATGTCTAATTGACGTGCTTTTTCAATTTGTAATAATTCGCCTTCGGACATTTCACGAACGGCGACAGATATAATTTTTAAGAGATCAAAATCATTATTATCAATAGATAACAAAAGTCCTTTTGACAATAAATAATCACCAATAAGAACAGCGATTTTATTTTTCCAGAGTGCGTTTATTGAAAAGAAACCACGACGGCGGTTACTATCGTCTACAATATCGTCATGAACAAGTGTAGCTGTGTGTATTAACTCGACAACAGAAGCTCCGCGATAGGTGCGCTCACTAACCTCGCCATTATTCATCATTTTGGCAACCAAAAACACAAACATTGGCCGCATTTGTTTCCCTTTACGGTTAACAATGTAGTGTGTAATACGGTTTAATAAAGCGACCTTACTAGACATGGCAAGCCTGAACTTTTGTTCAAAAAGTTCCATCTCGTAAGCAATAGGTTGTTTTATTTGTTCGGTTATTTTCAAATGGTCATAGAAATTTGAAAACAAAAATACCTAAAAGATTACTGATTGACTTCAAATAAAACCTTAAACCTTATTTCTGTAAAGTGATTTGTCCACGCAATTTGCCATAGCTTCTTTATCCATATTTACCCCTAAAAAAGAAATAACTTTGTTTATAGCTTCATTGGTATTATCAAGTACATCATTATAATTGACATATATAAGTTCTACATTAGGCTCTCTTTCTTTCCAGATTTCTACTTGGTTTAAATGTTTTGTATACGCCTCTAATAACTTTAATGGTAAAACATCTGGGTCTTTACCTATCATTTTTTGTTGTGACTTTATAACTTCATTGATATCTCGATTCATAAAAATAACTTTGTATCTATATTTTGGATCAAGAAATTTTAATAAAGGAGCAACCACTTTTACGGATTTGTTTTGCGCTTCACCTAGCCAAGAATTATCTTTATGAAGGGCCATTACTGGATCGTATTCAAAATAGCCTTTTGGGTTAGAAACATCTGACTTTCTATTGCCATCTGTTAGCACAATATGGAGCTTTGTCTCTAGCTATTGCTGGCGTAGCTGATGCTAGCGGGCAAATTGTATATACTGATGTTGACCCTGATGCTGGTGGAGTACAATTTATTGATTTAGACGGAGACATCAATAATGATTTTCTCTTAAATTTTGTGGGTTCAAATGCTGTACGTGGTGTTCCTATTGGCGGTTCAGCAAACTCTCTAGGAAATGCATTTATTGGTATTACTGCTTCTAGCTTTAATTATCCTGCTAATTTATCTCCTGGAGCTGTAATTAGTAGTGGAGCTGGTTGGAATTCTGTTTATGCTTACCACGATTTTTGTTATGCAGATGGTTACTCAAACAGTAATTTTTGTGGAGTAACTGATGGTTATATGGGCTTACGATTTGATATTGGTGGTTCTTACCACTACGGTTGGGCTAGAATAGATGTAACTACTTCTGGTGGCGTTTCTGATTATGTTCTAAAAGACTATGCTTATAACTCAACTCCTGGAGCCTCTATTAATGCTGGGCAACAGGCTTTAGGTATTGATGAAAATCAATTTTCAAACGTTAGGATATCTGCTTTGAATAAAGCTATTACAATTTCTAATTTAACAAATAATGCTGAATATGTGTTATTTGATTTGTCAGGAAAAACTGTAATGAATGGTGAAGCTAAAAATAATAACCATGTTATAGAAGCAAATTTTATGGCAACAGGTGTTTATATTTTACAACTTAAAGATATCAATACTGACGCTGTTATTAGAAAGAAAGTTATTCTATAATAACAAACAATAATTAAAAAAAGCGGCGATTGCCGCTTTTTTTATATTTCAATTTTTATTCGCTAACTGTCCACACGCAGCATCTATATCTTTACCTCTACTCCGCCTAACAGTTACCGTTATGTTATTTGCTTCTAGTACTTTTACGTACATGTCTATGGCTTTTGAATTGGCTTGCTGAAACATACCGTCATCGATAGGATTATATTCAATAAGGTTAACCTTGCTTGGTGCGAATTTGCAAAATTCAACTAAAGCATCTACATCTTTTCGTTGGTCATTAATCCCATCCCAAACCACATATTCATAAGTGATTCTATTCTTCGTTTTGGAATACCAATATTCTAAAGCTTCACGCAAATCATTTAAAGGGAATGTTGCATTAAATGGCATAATTGAGGTACGCACTTCATCGATGGCAGAATGTAAAGAGACCGCTAATTTGAATTTGACGGCATCGTCTGCCATTTTTTTAATCATTTTTGGTACACCAGAAGTTGACACAACAATTCGTTTTGGAGACATACCCAAACCTTCATCAGAGGTAATTTTATCAATGGCCTTAATGACATTTTTATAATTCATTAAAGGCTCACCCATTCCCATAAAAACAATATTGCTTAAAGGTCGGTCATGATACAAACGACTTTCGTTATCAATAGCTACAACTTGGTCGTAAATTTCGTCTGGATTAAGATTGCGCATACGCTTTAAACGAGCTGTAGCGCAGAACTTGCAATCTAAACTACAGCCAACTTGAGAAGACACACAAGCTGTTGTTCGTGTAGCTGTTGGGATTAAAACAGACTCTACAATTAAATCATCATGAAGTCTGACAGCATTTTTAATCGTACCATCTTCACTACGTTGCATTTGGTCTACACGGATATGGTTAATCACAAAATTAGTCTTAAGCATTTCTCGTGTTTTCAGAGAAATATTGGTCATATCTTCAAAACTATGTGCGGATTTTTGCCATAACCACTCATATACCTGATTACCACGAAAAGCTTTGTCATCATTGCTTACAAAAAAATCTCTGAGTTGATTTTTAGTTAAAGCACGTATATCTTTTTTCTTAATTTCCATTGTGATACAAAAGTAATGAAAAGCCTGGTAAGTCTTTTCAGCAAAAAAGCCTCTTAAACATTACCTTAAACGCTTAAGAGGCTTTTAAATTTATAGTGTTCTGACTAGATGATTAACATTGCATCACCGTAAGAATAGAATTTATATTTCTCTTTTACTGCTTCAGCATAAGCCTCTTTCATGAAATCATGACCAGCAAATGCAGAAACCATCATCAGTAGTGTCGATTTTGGTGTATGGAAGTTGGTAATCATACAGTTTGCTATACTAAAGTCATATGGTGGAAAAATAAATTTGTTTGTCCAACCTTCATATGGATTTAGTGTACCACTGGAAGACACCGAACTCTCGATAGTACGCATTGATGTTGTACCTACTGCACAAATACGTTTTTTATTCTTTTGGCCAGTATTAATTATATCTGCAGAATTTTGTTTGATCTCAATCTCTTCGCTGTCCATTTTATGCTTTGACAAATCCTCTACTTCTACAGGATTAAAAGTTCCTAAACCAACATGTAAAGTTACTTCTGCACGTTTGATTCCTTTGATTTCTAAACGCTTTAATAAGTGTTTAGAAAAGTGTAAACCTGCAGTTGGTGCTGCAACCGCACCTTCGTTAGTTGCGTAAATTGTTTGGTAACGCTCCTCGTCTTCTGGTTCTACATCTCTATTGATATACTTAGGTAGTGGTGTTTGTCCAAGCTCAGTTAGTTTTGTTCTAAAGTCACTGTAGGATCCATCGTAAAGAAAACGTAAAGTACGACCTCTTGATGTTGTGTTATCAATAACCTCAGCAACCAGCGTTTCGTCTTCACCGAAATATAATTTGTTTCCAATTCTGATTTTACGAGCTGGGTCTACCAAAACATCCCAAAGGCGTTGGTCTTGGTTTAATTCTCTTAATAAAAATACTTCGATACGCGCTCCGGTTTTTTCTTTATTACCAAAAAGTCGTGCAGGGAATACTTTAGTGTTGTTTAAAATCATCACATCACCTTCATCAAAATAATCAATAACATCTTTAAACATTTTGTGTTCGATAGTTTGATTTGCTCTGTCCAATACCATTAAACGAGATTCATCTCTGTGTTCTGCAGGATGTTCGGCTAGTAATTCTTCTGGAAGTTCAAAACTGAAGTGTGATAATTTCATGTACGTGTTTTATTTTTTTGAAGTCGCAAATATACAATCTCGAGATAGGCGTTGTCAAGTAAACTGGCAATTATTTAATCTGAAAACCAATATGGGTTAAATCTTTCCAAAAATCTGGGTATGATTTAGACACAACATCGGCTTCTTTTATTAAAATTGAAGTCTTTAAAGCTAGTGGTGCAAATGCCATTGCCATACGATGATCTTTGTAGGTTTCGATACAAACTTCTTTATTGATTGCATTGGATTTTTCTAGTGATAAAGAATCGTTAGTCACAGAAATATCTGCGCCTAATTTGGTTAACTCGTTTTGTAATGCTACTAGCCTATCCGTCTCTTTAATTTTTAAGGTATGAAGCCCACTTAAATCACATTTTAAACCCAATCCAAAGGCAGTTACAGCAATGGTTTGCGCAATATCTGGTGCATTACTTAAATCTAATTTAATTGACGTGTTTATATTAGTATTAGATACTTTTTTGAGTACAATCATATGGTCTAGAAACTCGGTTTCTACTCCAAATTTTCTGTATATATCTGCCAATACCGAATCACCTTGTAGCGAATCTTCTTTATAAGAAGACAACTCTATTCGCGTACCAACATCACTCAACGCAACAATACTATAAAAATAGGATGCTGAGGACCAATCCGACTCTACAACAAGAGTTTGAAGTCGTATATCTTCTTGCTTTGGTTTAACGGTTATAATATTTCCCTCAAAAGAATTTTTAATCCCTATTTGGTCGAGTAGACTCAAGGTCATCTTTATATATGGTTTAGACGTTATTTTGCTATCCAAGGTTAGCTCTAGACCATTTTTTAATCTTGATGCTATTAGTATTAAAGCCGATATGTATTGGCTACTGACATCAGCTTTTAAAGTGACTTTATGCTTGGTTAACTTTTGACCTTTAATTTTAATTGGCGGGAACCCTTTATTTTGAAGATATGAAATATCCGCTCCTAAAGTATTTAAAGCATCTACCAAAATACCTATTGGACGTTCTTTCATACGCTTTGAACCCGTTAAAATAGTCACGCGGTCTTCTTGAACTGAAAAATAAGCCGTCAAAAATCGCATTGCAGTACCTGCATGATGAATATCAATTAACTCGCCTTTTGATGCTAATGCCGTTTGCATCAATTGAGTGTCGTCTGAGTTTGATAAGTTTTCAATGCTAATATTTGGATACAATGCCTGAAGAATAAGCATTCTATTTGCTTCGCTTTTAGAGCCAGTAATCGCAATTTTTGAAGATTGCTTAATGCTTGATTTCTGTAAGTGTAATTTCATAAAAATAAATTCCTGCCAAAGCAGGAACAAATTTAATTGATAATAGAGATTAACCTATAACAAAAAGCTACTTTAATTTCTCGTTGTTATGGTGCCTTTCATGGTCACGTTTTGTTTTTTTATCCATCTTTTTATCAAAAGCCGTTTGCAAATCTATACCTGTTTGGTTTGCCAGACATAAGACTACAAAAACGACATCTGCTAGTTCTTCTCCTAAATCTATGTCTTTATCGCTTTCTTTCTCGCTCTGCTCGCCATAACGTCTAGCAATGATACGTGCAACTTCTCCAACCTCTTCGGTCAGTTGTGCCATGTTTGTGAGCTCATTAAAATAGCGCACGCCATGCTCCTTTATCCAGTTATCTACGGCTTTTTGGGCATCTTGAATATTCATAATCTACTGTTTGTTTTTTGAATCTATAATTATAGTTACAGGACCATCATTAATAAGAGTAACTTTCATGTTGGCTCCAAATTTTCCAGATTGAATTGATTTACCTGAGTATGATTCTAGTGTTTTTTTGAAGTTTTCATATAACGGAACAGCAATTTCTGGTTTTGCGGCTCTGATATAACTTGGACGATTGCCTTTTTTTGTACTTGCATGAAGTGTAAACTGACTAACGACAATAATATCGCCACTAACATCCTGTATAGACTTATTCATTACACCATTCTCATCTGGGAAAATACGCATACCAACTATCTTTCTGCATAACCATTCTATATCCTCTTGGGAATCGTCGTTTATAATTCCCAATAAAACTAATAAACCGGTTTTGATTGATGCAACAACCTTTTTTTCGATTGTTACTGAAGCTTCTGAAACACGCTGAATAACTATTTTCATAAAATAAAATTATTGAATCTCGTCCCAGTTATCAGTTCTATAATGTTCGTCTTCACCTTCTAAAATTTGAAGATAACTTCTATACCTGGAATAAGAGACTTCATCATTTTCTAATGCATCTTTTACTGCACATTTTGGCTCTTTTAAATGTAAACAATTATTGAATTTGCAATCTTGCTTTAACTCAAAAAATTCTGGAAAATAATCTCCGACTTCTTCTTTTTCCATATCAACGACTCCAAAACCTTTTATACCTGGTGTGTCTATAATTTGAGCATCAAAACTTAAATCAAACATCTCTGCAAAAGTAGTTGTGTGCTGCCCTTGCATATGCTGATTTGATATTTCTTTGGTTTTCAAATCTAATGATGGCTCAATAGCATTAACCAATGTCGACTTACCAACACCGGAATGTCCCGCAAACATACTAATCTTACCAAGCATCATCTCTTTTACCTTATCGATATTTTTACCAGTCGTTGCCGAAATACCAATACACTCATAACCAATTTTTCGGTAAATACTCGCCAAATATTTTACTTCTAATATCGTTTCCTCATCGTAAGCATCTATCTTATTAAACAAAATTACAGTGTTGATACTATAAGCTTCTGCAGTAACTAAAAAACGATCAATAAAACTTGTAAATGTTGGTGGATTATTTATGGTTACCAAAAGAAAAACCTGGTCGACATTAGAGGCAATGATATGGGTTTGCTTGGATAGATTTACAGATTTACGAACAATGTAGTTTTTTCGTTCTTCGATACGCTTTATAACACCTGTTGCAGTATTATTTTTTGTTTCGATATCAAACTCAACAACATCTCCAACAGCTATTGGATTGGTACTTTTAATACCTTGTATACGAAATTTACCTTTTATACGACACTCATAAAACTTACCATTTGGCGTTTTTACGGTATACCAGCTTCCTGTTGATTTGTAAACAATTCCTGTCATAATCTATAGATTACAAAGAAACAACATTTAAGAAAAAGTAAGGTCGTTTAATAATTGTATATTTCAGTTTTAATTTAGAAAAAACATATTTTATGAAAAAAATTTTATTAGTATTAGCCTTTATTGGGTTATCATTTGCAGAAATCAACGCACAAGTAGAGTATAAAGTTATTACAAGTGTAGAGTCTATCGTACCAAATGGACTTGGTCGTTCTCGTATAGTCTCTTCATCAGAAGAAAGAGATTACAAAAACTTCACTTCTGAAAGAAGTAGTGACAAAAAAGAAGACAAGAGAAACAAATCTGACAGAGGCGAAATTCGAGTGAAAAATTTTGAAGAAACAAAACTTTTAAACTTCTATAATATTGGAGGTATTCGTTTTCAGAATATTGCTGCGAACGATGCTGTAATATCTTCAAAAATTAATACTATGATTTCTGAAGGATGGGAATTAGCTTTTGTTAATACAGGTGTAGAAAGTGTTGGAGGAAAAGGTGATAACAATGGAATATTTATTACAAGGTATATTTTTAAGAGAAGCCTGTAATAAAATACATTACACAAATATAGACTCGTAATTGGGGAATCTATATTATTTAAGGTTCTACTTTTAAAATGCTTCCATAAGTGTTTTAAAAGCATCTATTTATTAAACTCTAAAAATTAAGATTATTCCTAAGTCATCAATAATGTGAAAGATTGTTAATCAATCAAATTATAGTTATTTTTACTTTTAATGATATAATACTACCATACAAATGCGCTATGTCCTCAGTTTTTCACTGTCTTTTTTTATAACTACTTTAACTTTTTCTCAAGACAATACTTTTAAGATTGGATTCTTATTAGATAAAAACTCAGTTGAAATTAATGAGTTAATGAACGAACTTTCTGATGAAATATCTGCTGTTGTCGGAGAAGATGCAGTATTAGAATTCCCAGAAGTAAGTAAATTGGTCAATAATTTTGACTCATCTACAGCTTTAAATAACTATAATGTATTAGTTGAAAATAATACAGATATTATTATTGCTTTTGGTGTTGTTAATAATGCTGTAATATCTAAAATCGGCACTTATCAAAAACCAACAATTGTCTTTGGAGCATTAAGTGAAGAGTTATTGACTGATGAGTCATTAGTTTCTAATATCACAAATTATACATCAATAGTGACATCACAGTCTTACACTGAAGATATTAAACTACTCCAAAAATTAGCTAGTCCAAAATCAATTGGTGTTGTTGTTGAAAAAGCATTCATAGATAACTTACCCATTGCATCTACTTTTAATGATATAAGTAAAGATTTAAACATTGAAATAAAACTAATTCCTTTTGACTCATTATCAGACATTACTAGTAGTTTAGATAATATTGATGCTGTTTATCTGGCTGGTGGTTTTTACTTGTCTGATTCGGAAATGCAAGAATTAGCAAATGCACTTATCGAGAAACGGCTACCATCTTTTACTAGTAACCCAGTAAAGGATGTAATAAATGGTATTCTTGCAACAAGTCATGACCAATCAGAACTCAACCAGTTTTTTAGACGAATTGCATTAACTGTCGAGTCCATTTTAAATGGAAATGCTTTGGCAACATTAAGTACAAAGTTAGAATCTAAAAGTACTTTAACCGTTAATTATAATACCGCTGAAAAAATTGGATTACCACTTAAATATAGTTTAATAGCAAGCACAAGTTTTGTTGGTAACCCTAAAGAAATTGTAGCAGATAAAACATATACGCTTGTTAGCGTAATGCAAGAAGCTATTACTGAAAACTTAGAACTTCAGACTATTGAGAAAGATATTAGCTTAACTAAAAAAGATTTAGAGTTAGCAAAAAGCGATTATTTACCAAATATTACAGCTGGTGTCACAGGAACTTATGTCGATCCACAATTGGCTGAAGTTAGCAATGGTCAAAGCCCTGAGATAACAACTTCTGGAAATGTAACCCTACAACAAACCATATTTTCTGAAGCGGCTAATGCGAATATTAGTATACAAAAATCACTAAGAGATGCACAGCAAGAAAACTATAATAGTGAAGCTCTAAATACTGTTTTTAATACGGCAACAGCCTATTTTACAGCATTAATTCTTAAGGCGAACTTGTCTATTCAAAATCAGAATTTAGAGCTTACTAAGTATAATCTAAAGATAGCTACTGAAAATTATGAAGCTGGTCAAGCTGGTAAATCTGATGTATTACGTTTTAAATCGGAAATGGCTCAAAATACACAGCAAATGGTTGAGGCCATAAATAAATTAGAACAAGGTTATTATGTATTGAATCAATTATTAAACAATCCTATTGATACTAAAATAGATGTTGAAGAAGCAGAATTAAAAAAAGGAGTTTTTAGTAATTATAATTATGAACAATTAGGACAATTTTTAGATGACCCAACTTTAAGATTTCCTTTTATAAAATTCTTAGTTCAAGAGGCGATTAACAATGCACCAGAGTTAAAGGCTTTAGATTATAATGTAAAAGCCACGGAAAGAAGTGAGCGGTTATATGGAGCTGGTCGCTTTCTACCAACATTTGCGTTACAAGGTCAATACAATTATGAATTTTCAAGATCCGGAACTGGTTCAAGTTTTCCTTCGGGATTCCCTGTTATCCCAGACGGCTATTATACTGTAGGATTAAATGTTTCCTTACCGATATTCAATCAGAACAGACAAAATATTAACAAACAAATAGCTACATTACAAAAAGAGCAGCTAGAAATCTCTAGAGATAACATAACTCTAAATATCGAAAAGAATATAAATGATGCCGTCTTACAGTTAATTAATCAGATTTCAAATATTCAGTTATCAAAAGTTTTTGAAGATACTGCTAAGGAGGCTTTAGACCTAACCCAAACATCTTATGCTAATGGAGCGGTGAATATTGTTCAGCTTTTAGATGCTCAGAATAATTACTTGCAAGCGCAGCTTGCAAGTGCTAATGCCACATATAATTACTTACAAAGTTCTATGCAATTAGAGCGCTCACTAGGACTGTTCTTTTTATTACAAGATGAAAGTGAAAGAACCGCTTTTATTCAACGCTTTTTAGAATTTACTCAAAATAACGATTAACAACAAACACAATTATGATAAAACTATCAAATCAAATTTTTAAAATCAGCTGTTTACTCGCAGTACTTTTTATGATGAGTTGTGGTGAAAAAGAAGTTAAAGAAGAAGTGATTTTAAGACCTGTTAAATATAGTGAAGTTACTTATTTAGGTGGTGAAAAAACAAGACAGTTTAGCGGAACTGCAAAAACAGAGAAAATTGTAAATCTCAGTTTTAGAAGTAGTGGAATTATAACAAAGCTCGATATGAATTTAGGGCAAAAAGTAAAAAAAGGTACTCTTCTAGGAACTTTAGATAATGTAGCTGCAAGGCTAAATTATGAATCAGCAATAGAATCAAAAAATAGTACTGAGTCTCAAATGAATACTGCTAAACTTGCGTTAAACCGTATGAGAACATTGTATGAAAAGGGCAGTTCCTCATTAAGTGATTATGAAGCAGCAAAGAATTCTTACAGAACTGCTTTAGCAAGTTTTGAATCTTCTAAACGGAGTGTTGCTATTCAACAAGATCAAATACAATTTGGGTATCTATATGCGCCAGAGGATGGTGTAATAGCTTCTGTTACTTCAGAAGTTGATGAAAACGTTTCTCCTGGGCAAGTAGTTGGCGTACTAAATGCTGGTACAGCAATAGAAATTAGTTTAGGTCTACCAGAGTCAGTTATTAATGCTGTAAAAAAAGATATGGAAGTTAAAGTATCATTTACAGCAATAGAAGGGGAAACATTTAATGCCGTTATTACTGAAGTAGCACCAGCCTTAAATGCCAATACTTCTACATATCCAATCACCGTAATGGTAACTCATAGTGATGAACGTATCAAAAGCGGCATGGCAGCTAATGTCCTATTTGAATTTGTAAATGAAGACATGGCAAAAAATATTATCGTTGTACCTACAAATGCGGTTGGCGAAGATGGTAATGGAAGATTTGTTTTCTTAGTTGAAGGTGAGCAAAATAAGGCAACTGTAAAAAAACAATCAATTACTATAGGAAATCTAACATCCGAAGGATTTGAAGTTAAAACGGGATTAAAAGCCGGTCAAAAGATAGCTACAGCTGGTTTACAAACTTTACTTGATGGACAAGACGTAAAACTAAACTAATCTTAGATGAACTTAACAGCCTTTTCCATTAATAGAAACCGTATTAGCTTTACGGTTCTTACCACCATATTAATCTTAGGTATGGTTTTCTATCAATCTTTATCAAGAGATAGTATGCCTCCTTATACTGTTAGAGTAGCAACAGTAGTATCTTCATTTCCTGGCTCAAGTCCTGAGCGTGTAGAACAATTGGTAACTGATAAAGTTGAAAAAATAGTTCAAGAACTGCCAGAATTAAAAGAAGTCAGTAGTACATCTAGGTCTGGTCTATCTGTTGTTACTGTTGAATTAAAAGATCAAGTTAAACCAGAAGATCTTCAAGCTGTTTGGGACAGGTTAAGAAGAAAGTTAACTCAGATTCAAGGTTTACCATCAGGTGTTAATCCAAACTTAAATGATGATGGTATTGGTGAAGTTTTTGGAATTGCTGTCGGATTAGTAATGGACGGTTTTTCTTATGCAGAAGCTAAGGACTATGTTGACGATATTAAAGATGATTTTATAAAATTAGATTTAGCGGCAAAAGTAGAGGTTGGAGGTGTACAAGATGAACGTGTTTTTATTGAATTTGATAATTCAAGATTAAAAGAATATGGGTTAACTGCTTCTAAATTGCAAAGCATTATAAGTTCTACAAATATATTAAGTTCTGGAGGGCAAATTAATCTCGGTGATGAACGTATTATTTTAGAACCATCGGGGAATTTCAACTCTGTAAAAGACATTGAGCAAACTTTAATTCCTGTTGGTGATGGCTCTCAATTAGTATATCTAGGTGACATCACTACAATTAAACAAGATTATATAGATCCGCCAAGCCAATTAGTTACTGTTAACGGACAGAAGGCTATTTCAATGCATATTAATCTTAAAGAAGGTGCCAATATTATACAATTAGGTGCAGACTTAGATGTCGTTATTAAAGAATGGGAAAATAATCTACCTGTAGGATTAGAGTTAAAGCGTCTATCTTCTTTAGACACTTATATAGACAATAAGATCAGTGATTTTATTATCAATTTAATTCAATCTATAAGTATCGTGCTTATTGTAATGCTTGTATTCTTAGGATTTAGAACTGGTGGTATTATTGCAAGTTTAATACCTATGGTAACCATAATGACGCTAATGCTAATGGGTGTTATTAATATGGGATTAAATCAAGTGACTCTAGCTGCATTAATTATGGCTTTGGGTATGATGGTAGATAATGCAATAGTTGTTGCCGAAACGATTTTGGTAAAGATGGAAAATGGGATTGATGCTAAGAAAGCGGCTATTGATGCTTGTAGTGAATTGTTTACACCTTTACTAATTTCTACGCTTACGACTTCAGCAGCATTCCTAGCATTTTACATGGCAGAATCTACTATGGGTGATATTGTAGGGCCAATATTTGTCGTAATTTCTTTAGCACTACTTTCATCTTGGATTTTGGCTTTAACAGTAATTACACTATTATGTTATCTCTTCCTTAAAGTAATTCCAAAGTCAGAAAAGAAAGTAAGTTTTATTGATAAAATCATTAACAAACTAAAACTCTACTATAAAGATTTAATATTAATAGCATTATCATACAAAAGGTTGGTTCTCTTCGGAATTATTGCTGCTTTCTTTTTATCACTTTTAGGCTTCGGAAAAATTGCATTTGTATTTTTTCCAGATAGTGATCGAAATATGATTACCGTAGATATTAATTTACCTCAAGGAACAAGAATCGAAGCTACAGAGCAAGTTGTAAAAGATATTGAAAACTTCATGAAAACCAACCTATTAGTAAATGACAGTAAGCCTAATGGAGTTACAGATTGGTCAGCCTACGTTGGTAAGGGTCCAGAATCTTATGATTTAGGGTATTCTACGGATGAACCAGACGCGAGTTATGCCCACATATTAATAAACACCTCTGATTTTGTTTACAACAATGATCTAGTTGAAAAATTAGACAAGCACTGTTTCAACAATTTTCCTAATGCAGATATTAAAGTAGGTCTATTAGGATCTGGAGGCGGTGGCATTCCTATTGAAATTAAGATCTCTGGTGATAATCCAGATATACTTGCTGAACTATCAGAACAAACCAAACAAAAATTAAAAACAGTTTCAGGAACCAAAAATATTAAAGACGATTGGGGACCAAAAACGAAAAAATTTGTAGTTAATATTGACCAAAATAAAGCCCAGTTGGCTGGTATTACAAGTGCTGATATAGCGACATCATTACAAACGGTTTTAGATGGCTTTCAAACTGGAGAATATCGCGAAGATAATAAATCAATTCCCATTTTGATGAGAAGTAATGAAAGCCAACAACAGACATTAGCCTCCATTGAGACGTTAAATATTTTTGCCCAGAACTCCGGTAAAAGTGTGCCTCTATTACAAGTTGCATCTATTGATCCACAATGGCAATATGCTAAGATTAAGCGTTTAGATATTGATAGAACAATAAATGTAAGTAGTGAGTTAAATGCAACTGGAAATGCTTCTTCGATAATGAAAATAATGACACCATACATGGAGGAAACTTCTGCAAATTGGCCAGAAGGTTATACTTATAAATTTGGTGGTGATGCAGAAAATACTGCAGAAAATATGGGAGCTGTAATTAGTTATTTACCGTTATCTGGCTTTATAATTCTTCTTCTTTTAATTATTATGTTCAATTCGATTAGAAAAACGATTATGGTAGCTGCAACTATCCCATTAGGTATCATTGGAGTTGTAATTGGTTTACTAATTTTTCAGGAACCATTTGGATTTATGCCATTTTTAGGTGTAATATCTTTGGCAGGAATTGTAATTAATAATGCAATTGTACTCATAGATAGAATTCAAATTGAGGAAAGTGAAATTAAACGTCCAATACAGGATGCAATTATAGCTGCTTGCTTACAACGATTTAGACCAATTTTGTTAGCAACATTTACAACCGTTTTAGGGTTAATTCCATTGTATATAAGTGGTGGTGAAATGTGGGAAGGTATGGCAATAAGTATTATGATTGGGCTATTATTTGGTACCGTAATCACCTTATTATTTATACCGTCATTCTATAGTATATTATTTAAAGTAAATTATAACGATTATGAGTTTAATGAATCTATACTTGATGATTAATTTAATATAATGCTAGATAAGTTTTACTCATATCGATTTGAATTATTTTTATTTACTCAATTAATAATACTTTTCGGATCTTTATTTATTCCTCTTGATTTATTTGAAAATTGGATAATGCCTCTTTTCTTACTAATTAATATCGCTTCTGGAATTATTTTACTTTCTAAAAAAAGATTGGTCTCCAAGTTGTTGGTTATTTTTCTGGCTATTTCAACAATTTTTGTAGCGTTTACATTCTTTGATTCAACTTTGAATGAAAATTACAACTACATTAAACTTGCTTCATACTTCATTTTTTATGGATTCGTAACTATTGAAATTGTTAAACAAGTTTGGAACGCTAAAGATGTAGGAAAAAATGTCATTCTAGGCCTTATAAGCGGTTATATTTCCTTAGGTTTATTATCATTTTTTTTGTGCCTTACTGTAGAAATTATTTACCCTAATTCATTTTCAGGAATTACAACACACGCTATAAATATAGGGCCTTCAGAAATGTCAGATAGCCTTATGTATTATAGTTACATTACATTAATGACTATTGGTTATGGAGATATTCTTCCTATTACACCAATTGCTCAAAAAGCTGCTATATTTATTGGCTTAATTGGCCAATTTTATCTTGTTGTATTAACTGCTATAGTTGTCGGAAAATATATTAATCAATCTTCTAAAAATTAATTTCAACTACGTAATTAAATGTTTCACTAGTCTTTTTAGACACTTTAGTAGTTATATAAGAATCAGCCACAAATATATTGTACTTTTAAACTGTAATTTAAAAGATAAATAATCATGAAAACTATTAAAACGTTTATTACAATAATCTTTATTTTTACCATTTATAATGTCAATTCTCAATCACAAAAAATAACTGAGTTAGAAAAAAATAGAGTTAGATTATTTTCAATGGAAGAATTTTCTAATCTATCGCTTTGGTTTTATAATGAGCTAAACGAAATGAAACTGACAGAAGATTTAGAAAATCAATATACGAGTATTTTCGCAATGTATACTACAAGAATGAGTCGTTTAGACGATACTGATAAAGGTTTTACAAAAGAGGAAATTATAACAAAGTTTAAAGATTTAGAAGGTAATTTAAATAATGATATAAATAAAATACTTAATCAAGAGCAGTACAGTAAACATTCCGAAATTATGAAAGTGCTAAGTCGTGCAGTTCTAAATAAACTTGAAGTAAAAGAATGATTTAGTGCAAAAATTATAAGCTCGCCAATGGCGAGCTTTTTATTAAATATAATTATTTAAACCCATTAAATCGTTTATGCATATCTCTAGTAAGATGCTCTTGGTGATCTGGATGTGCAATATCTATTAAAGATTTAGCACGTTGCTTCAAAGTTTTTCCAAAGAGATTGACAACACCGTATTCAGTTGCAATATAATGGACATGTGCCCTAGTTGTAGTTACTCCTGCTCCTGTTTTTAGAAAAGTTACAATTTTGGAGTCACCACGTTTAGTTGTTGACGGCATAGCAATGATAGCTTTACCTCCTATAGATAAAGATGCACCTCTAATAAAATCCATCTGACCACCAACACCTGAATATTGATATGCACCAATAGTATCGGCACAAACTTGATCTGTAAAATCAATTTCTATTGCACTATTAATTGCTGTGACTTTTGGGTTTAATTTAATTATTGATGTATCTTCCTATAACCTCTACTAAAACAAAATTACTACCAGCAAAGTCAAAAGATGATGACTTATATCATGAATTTTTAATTATTATTAAAGTTTTGAGCTTATATAAAAAGGCTTGCCAATGGCAAGCCTTTTTATATTTAGAGGATAACTATTAGTTATTTATAATCTTTTCTTGATGATTAATTGATTCTTGATGTATGGCTTTAAATACTCGAAGAATAAACTCTTCACTTAAACTTTTATCTTCTCCTTGAAGAATCATTTTACCTAAAATTTCGTTCCAACGCTTGGACTGTAATACCGCTACGTTATGGTCTTTTTTAAGCTGTCCAATAGCGTCGGCAATATTCATACGCTTACCAAGCATCTCAATGAGTTGGTGATCTACAACATCAATCTGAGTTCTTAGTGTATTGATCTTATTTTTGAATTCAGCTGCTTCTCCGATTTCTTTACGTATACGTAAATCTTCAGTATACTTTATTAGCGTATCTGGTGTAATTTGTTGTGCAGCATCACTCCACGCTTTGTCCGGTGTATGATGCGTCTCTATCATTAAGCCATCATAGTTTAAATCTAATGCCGTTTGACTTAGCTCAAAAATAATATCACGACGTCCAGCAATATGTGATGGATCTAATATTAAAGGTAAATCTGGAAAACGATTCTGTAAATCTACAGCAATCTGCCATTCTGGATTATTTCTGTATCTCGTTTTTTCATATGTAGAAAACCCCCTGTGAATTGCACCCAAATTCTTTACATCAGCTGTATAAAAGCGCTCTACTGCTCCCAACCATAAAGCCAAATCTGGATTTACAGGATTCTTGATTAAAACAGTTTTATCAGTTCCCTTTAATGCATCTGCAATATCCTGAACTATAAAAGGACTAACTGTTGTTCTTGCACCAACCCAAAGAATATCAATATCATATTTTAAAGCTAAATCTACGTGATTAGCATTTGCTACCTCAGTTGTTGTCAATAAGCCTGTTTCTTCTTTTGCTCGTTGCATCCACTTGAGACCAAGAGCTCCAACACCTTCAAAATTTCCAGGACGCGTTCTAGGTTTCCAAATACCTGCTCTAAAAACCGTAGCATCACTATCTTTTAATTGGTGAGCAATTTTTAGTACTTGTTCTTCTGTCTCCGCACTACATGGCCCAGCAATAACTAAAGGATGATCTAATCCAAAAGCATCTAGCCAATTCCTAAGTTCCTTTTTATTTTTCATACATCTTTTTCTAATATCTTATTTAATTCCATTAAGAATCTGTTTTATATAGTTTGTGGCTTCCATTTCTTGATGTACTGACTTAAAATCGTCTTTTTCCATCAAGCTTTTGAAATGTTTTAGATTGTTTATATACTCGTCTAAAGTTTCTATGACATTAGTCTTATTTTGCTCAAAAATTGGTGTCCACATAGCTGGACTACTTTTTGCCAAACGTACTGTACTTTCAAAACCACTACCAGCCATATCAAAAATATCACGTTCGTTTTTTTCTTTTTCTATTACTGTTTTACCCAGCATAAATGCACTGATATGTGATAAATGAGACATGTAAGCTATATGCTTATCATGAGCTTTTGGGTTCATATACCTAATACGCATACCTAAATCTCTAAAAAGATCTAATGCTTTTTCTTGAAGTTTAAAAGCAGTCTCTTCGACTTCGCAAATGATGTTTGTTTTATTTTTAAACAAACCTTTTACTGCCGCTTTTGGACCTGAAAATTCAGTCCCAGCGATTGGGTGCACTGATAGATAATGTCGCCTGTTTGGGTGATTTTTTACCTTTACACAAATATCTTCTTTAGTAGAGCCTACGTCAAAAACTATGGTATTTTCTCCGATATTATCTAAAACTTGTGGTAAATAATTGAGTGAAGCATCAACGGGTATTGCTACAATAACCAAATCTGCTTCTTTAAGGTGATTTAAAGTTGCAGATTGATCGATAATACCAAGTGAAATAGCTTCATCTATATGTGCTTCGTTAGTATCGATACCATTAATTACGGACTCAGGATATTTTTCTTTGATATCTAATGCAAAACTTCCTCCGATTAACCCAACTCCTATAATAGCCACATTCTTCATCTTACTTTACTCTTGCTATAGCCTCATTAATTACGGACTCTTCTTCACAAATCGAAAATCTCACATAACCCTCTCCATTACTTCCAAAAACGGTTCCTGGTGCAATGAATATGCTGTGTTCTTTTAAAACTAAATCAGTAAATTCTTCGCTTTTAATGTGTGGTGGTAATTTTGCCCAGACAAATAATCCTGAAACATCATTATTGCAAGTACAGTTTAATGCCTCTGCTAGTTTCCATACTAATTGACGACGTTTTCTATAAATACTATTTAAACTTTCAAACCACATCTCTGAACTCTTTAAAGCTTCAACAGCTCCTTTTTGAATGCCATAAAACATGCCCGAATCCATATTACTTTTAACTTTTAAAACTGCATTTACATAATCATAATTACCAACAACCATACCAGCACGCCAACCAGCCATATTAAAAGTTTTGCTGATAGAGTTTAGCTCTAAACATACATCTTTTGAATTTCTATACTGCAGTATACTTTTTGGTTTATCGTTGAGAATAAAACTGTATGGGTTATCATTAACTATTAAAATATCGTGACGTTTTCCAAAAGCGACAACGTCATCATAAAATTTGTGAGGTGCATTATTGCCTGTTGGCATATTTGGATAATTAATCCACATGATTTTTACCTTACTTAAATTCATGCGCTCTAAGGCGATAAAATCTGGCAACCAATTGTTATCTTCCTTTAAATCGTAAAAAAACGGCTCAGCTTCTAACAATTTTGTAACATTAGCATAGGTTGGATATCCTGGATTGGGGATTAAAACACCATCTCCTTTATTTAAAAAAGCCATTGAAATATGCATAACACCTTCTTTGCTTCCCATCAGTGGTAATACCTCCGTTTTTGCGCTTAATGAAACTTTATAATGTTCTTTATAAAAATCTGCAACAGCATCTCTAAATTCTGGAATACCTTGGTAACTCTGATATTTATGTGCTCCTGCATGATGAAGGCTTTCTTCTAAGGCCATCACAGCTTTTAATGGTGGATCTAAGTCTGGACTACCAATACCAAGGTTAATAATAGGTTTGCCTTGTGACTTTAAAAAAGCCAATTCTTTTAATTTTACTGAGAAGTAGTATTCTCCTACCTGTTTTAGTCGATCTGCTACTTCTATCATAATTTTGCGTTTTTATATTCTCCTAAAATTTTAAAATTTTCTGCCATAATATTCACTATAGTTTTTGCTTTTTCGTAATCCGAAAACTTCTCAAAGGTAACATCTATGAAAAAAGCGTATTTCCAGGGTGCATTAAGTTTTGGCAAAGATTGAATCTTAGTGAGATTAATTTTACAATCGCTTAGTACATTAAGTATTGCAGCTAAGCTACCACGTTTATGATCTAACTCGAATTTTAGAGATGCTTTATTGACATCAGGATCCCTTTTATTTTGGTTATCACTCTTGACTATAACAAAACGTGTTTCGTTATGTTTAATGGTCTGAATACTTCCTGCCAAAACATCTAAACCATACAATTTAGAAGCTGTTTTACTAGCTATTGCTGCTATCCCTTTAATTTTATTTTCAGATATAGATTTGGCTACATCAGCAGTATCCTTAGCTTCAACCAGTTTTATATTTGGATATGGTTTAAAGAATTCTTTACATTGCAATAATGCCATTGGATGCGAATGAACTTCTGTGATATCTTGAATATTTTGACCAGAAAGTACCATTAAATTATGCTGAATATCTAAGTAATACTCACCAATGATACTTAAATTATGAGTATCTATCAGTGCATAATTTGGAATAATAGAACCCACAATAGAATTTTCTATGGCCATAACTGCTACATCAGAAGTTTGATCTAAAACACTATCAACAAGCACATCAAAGGTCATACATTCTAACAGCGATGGTTTGCCATCAAAGTACTGCTCAGCCACACTGTGGTGAAAAGATCCTTTGATGCCCTGAATGGCTATGGTATTTATTATATTCATATTTATCCAAATAATATCAAAAAAAAATCTCGATTTTCATCGAGACTTAGTTTTAATATATGCTATGAATTATATATATAACGTCTCGTTCTTTTTGTTAAAAAAGAAATTAAGCCAGTTATAATATGTATAATTTGTTGTTTTCACTGGTGCTAATGTATATAATAAATTAACAAAACAAAATACTAAGACCTAATTTTTAATGTTTTATCAAGAGAAATAAAGATTAGCATGTAATTTAGTCTTTACATCACAGAATGTTTATTTTTGAAAAAAGATGTTACAATGTCTATAAAAGTTGAGAATATCACTAAGGTTTACGGCGAACAAAAGGCCTTAAACACTATTTCTTTTTCAGTTAAATCTGCTGAGATTGTTGGGTTTTTAGGTCCAAATGGTGCTGGAAAATCAACTATGATGAAAATATTAACGACTTACATTAATCCATCTGAAGGTCAAGTCAAAGTTAACGGATATGATATTGATAGTGATAAAAAGTCTGTTCAAAGTTCCGTGGGGTATTTACCAGAGCACAATCCATTGTATACAGATTTATACGTTAGAGAATATTTAAAATTTAATGCAGATGTACACAACGTCAAAAAACAACGTATCGAAGAGGTTATTGAACTCACTGGTTTACTGCCAGAAGCCCATAAGAAAATTGGTCAACTGTCAAAAGGATACCGACAACGTGTGGGTCTAGCAAATGCTATGTTGCACAATCCTGATGTTCTGATCTTAGATGAACCTACAACTGGATTAGACCCAAATCAGTTGGTTGACATCAGAAACCTTATCAAAAATATTGGTAAAGAAAAAACGGTGTTTCTATCAACACATATTATGCAAGAAGTCGAAGCCATGTGTGATCGTGTGATTATAATTAATAAAGGTGAAATTGTTGCTGATAAGTATTTAGCTGACATGCGTCAAGACCAAGAACAGATTGTTATTGTAGAGTTTGACTACCGTGTTGAAGATACTTTTTTACTAAAACTCCCAAAAGTCAGCTCCGTAAAAAATACACATGATTTTATTTATGAAATCACATTTTCTACTACCGAGGATATGCGTTCTCATGTTTTTGATTTCGCTCATGACAATGCGTTAAAAATTCTTCAGCTTAATCAGAAGAATGCGAGTTTAGAAAGTTTGTTTAGGGAACTGACTAGTTAAATAACAGCTAGTATTTTAGAAGAATTTTTTGGTCAATTTATAATTAAAAATGCTTTCCCGTTTATTCAAAAATCAAACGCCCATTAAAGACTTCCTCTACATCAACAATTGGGGGTTGATTTACTGAAATCACATTTCCTGTAGATAAGATACTCCCAGTTATAGATTGTTGTGGATTGACAATCATATCGTTAGTACCACGATGAAATACAGATACGTTTTGTGCTATTAAATTTTCACCTTCAAAACGACCGTTTCCAGCAACAAAACTGATATTTATGTTTTCTACGTCTCCTGAGAGATAGAAAAAAGATAAATTATTTGAAATAATTTGTAAGTCAATAACGTCTAGTTGCAATTGAAAATCTCCAATAGCAAAATTATCAGAAGATGTAAAGTCTTCAGATATTAATGTCAAATCATCAAAATCTAAAACACCATCTGATTTAATTTCGAATTGAGTAGAACATCTTATCTCTGTCAGATTTGGTGTGGTTACAAAGACTTTAGTTATTCCAAAATCACGTACAAAATTACAATTGTTATTGTCTGATAATTCTAACTGATTACCAATCACTTCAACTGTAATATCATTTAGTAAGTTATCACCAGTCTCAACAATAACTTGCTGTGAGACACCTTGCTTAATAATCAATTCTATATCTCTATTCACTAAAATTCTTTCAAAACTAGATACAGAGAATTCTTGTTGAATAATATTTCCTGCTGTTTGAAAACAATCTAATGCGCTCTCACTATCACAGCCATAAAAGAGTACAAAACCAAATATATAAATTAACTTTTTCATAATCTTACACCTATTCCTAATTCGACAGCTTCTGCTCTAAATCCATGTGATTTAAGGGTTATTGCTCCAAACCATTTTTCCCCAAAGTAGCGCTTCAGTCCAGCTCTAATGTAGGTTCGACTCTCAAACTCAAATGGGTAATATAAGTAATATCCTAATTGTGTTTCTAAAGAAAAATTATTAACGAACAACTCATGTCCTATAAAAACACCAACACGTTTATAATCTTCATCTCCAGTAACACCATTACCTAGAGCAGCTGTACTTTCAAAACGAATCAACTCTTTTAAGAAATTTGAAAAGAATATTTCTGTACCAAACTGAAGTGCGCTTTTGTGATTAATTCTTTTGTCGGCATAGGCGGAAAATATATAGAATGGATATTGTCCACTGCCAATGATATCGCTTTGATTAATCCCAGTTCTAAAAGCAAAATTATACTTAATGGGTTCTGTAAATTTTTCGTCTTTTAAATCAGAAACATATTCAGGGTTTTCTTCATCTATATCATAAGTAATTCCAGCATTCAATGCAATAGTGTTTACACTTGTATTTGGAGCTTTTACATTGGCGTTTGAATAATGAATTAATGAAAATCCAGCCTGAAACCCAAAACGGTCAAAGATGCTCTCCTTTTTATAATTGAGCATTACATAAGTACTGCTTAATAGACTTGAGCCAAAAGCAATATTTTTAGGGTTTGATTCTCTGTTATAAGGATTACTGGTGTAACCAATACCTTGACCAATACGTAACATTAGATTACGATTAAAAAAATAAAAGTTATAATGCCCGTAAATTCCAAAATTATCTCCTAATTCTTTACTCTTTAAATCTTGATATATAAACGACACACCGTAGTCTGGATAATTATAGCGTTGTTCCCAATCTTCTTTCCCAAAGGTTTTTTTGTTCCAACTAAGTATTATACCATCTGGTCTTCCATTAATTAAACCTAAAAGATTATTGTCATGAAGTGCTATGTAACCTTTAAAGTAATTGGCGTCAAAGGAAGACTCTGAAGTTTTAGTTTGAGCGGAAATAAAAACTGTCAAAAGACAAAACAAACCTACAAATCGTTTTTGCATTCTTAAACTTTAGAGATGCAAAAGTAAGTAAAAAATATATGGCTGCTTTGAACCTTATGTGATTAAAATGAAAACTTAAGTTTCTATTATATATCAATAAAAAAAGACAAATATTCAGTTCTTTTTTTGTTTTATTAATTTTTAACAGATTGACAGACTTCTATCTGTCTTTTAAGAATTAGTTATGATATCTGTCTTTATTTATTATTATAAATGTGTATTTTTACACCGAAATAATTAAAGAGGAATGATTTGACTGATTGCAACCTCTGGAAAAAATTGCTAAAGACAGTATTAGACTTTCCTTATTATTACGTCAAATCTTCAAAATAAAAATATTAGAATATGGCGTATTTATTTACCTCAGAGAGTGTTTCTGAAGGACACCCAGACAAAGTAGCTGATCAAATTAGTGACGCTTTAATTGACAATTTTTTAGCGTTTGACAAAGATTCTAAAGTCGCTTGTGAAACTTTAGTAACGACCGGACAAGTTGTATTGGCTGGTGAAGTTAAGTCAGACACCTATTTAGACGTACAGCAAATCGCTAGAGATGTTATCAATAAAATTGGTTACACCAAAGGCGAATATATGTTTGATGGTAGTTCTTGTGGTGTCTTATCTGCAATCCATGAGCAATCTCCTGATATTAATCAAGGTGTAGACCGTGCAAATCCGGAAGACCAAGGTGCAGGTGACCAAGGTATGATGTTTGGTTATGCTACTGATGAGACAGAAAATTACATGCCATTAGCCTTAGAGCTTTCACACAGACTTTTAAAAGAATTAGCTGAATTACGACGTGAAAATAGTGATATCAGGTATTTACGTCCTGATGCTAAATCTCAGGTGACTATAGAGTACAGTGACGATAATGTACCCCAACGTATTGATGCTATTGTATTATCCACACAGCATGATGATTTTGATGCTAGCGATGAGGTGATGTTGGCCCAAATTAAAAAGGATATCGTGGAAATTTTAATACCACGCGTAGTTGCTAAATTACCAGCGCACATTCAAAAATTATTTACAGACAATATTACGTACCACATTAATCCAACTGGTGTTTTTGTGATTGGTGGACCTCACGGTGACACTGGCTTAACAGGTCGTAAGATTATTGTTGACACTTATGGTGGTAAAGGTGCACATGGTGGTGGTGCTTTTTCAGGAAAAGATCCGAGTAAGGTAGACCGTTCTGGTGCTTATGCCACACGACACATTGCAAAGAATTTAGTCGCAGCAGGTTTATGTAAAGAAGTATTGGTACAAGTAAGCTATGCCATCGGCGTTGCAAAACCAACAAGTATCAATGTTGAAACTTATGGTACAGCGACTATTGACAAAACTGATGGTGAGATTAGTAAAATTGTAGAGTCTATTTTTGACATGCGTCCTTATTTTATTGAGCAACGCTTAAAGTTAAGAACACCTATCTACTCTGAAACTGCAGCATACGGACATATGGGACGTACGCCAGAAGTAAAGACATTGACGTTTAAAAACCCAATGGGACAAGAAGTTACCGAGACTGTTGAAACATTTACATGGGAAAAACTAGACTACGTAGATAAAGTAAAAACTGCTTTTGGGATTTAATCCTCAAAACAAATAATATATAAAAGCCTTTTCAAATGAAAAGGCTTTTTATTTTAGTTTCTACCACCATCTCTATTTGGTGACCTTGGCGTTGGCCAAGTCCTTTGCTTTCCTGTTCTAGGATTCATCGGTAATACAATCTTTTCTCTAGATGTTTTTTCTGAATCTTCTGATGCCATATATGTTAAAATTGCTGTAAGTATAGCATTGTTTCTTACATCATCAAAAACAATCTTATCATAGGTATCTCTGTTGGTATGCCATGTATAATTCCAATACGACCAGTTTAATGAACTTAAACTGAATGCTGGTGCGCCTTTGGCTAAAAAAGAAGCATAATCAGAACCACCACCAGCTGGCGAGCCTGGGAATGTCGTTTCAATATGTTGAGTAATATCATTAGGCACAGCATATAACCAACGTGATAAATAATCATAAGAGTTTAGAAAGCCACCACCTGAAATACGAACAACACGTCCAGTACCATTGTCTTGGTTAAATAAGGCTTGTAATCCATCAACAACTTCTGGATGGTCTTCTACAAATGCTCTTGACCCATTAAGACCTTGTTCTTCGCTACCCCAATGTCCAGCTATAATTGTACGTTTTGGGTTTGGATAATATTTTTTAAGCAAACGCATCGCTTCCATCATAACCATTGTTCCTGTCCCATTATCAGTAGCGCCTGTTCCGCCATCCCAAGAATCAAAATGTGCAGAAAGTACAATGTACTCATCTGGCTTTTCAGAACCTTTAATTTCGGCCACTGTATTAAAAGTTGGTACGCGTCCTAATTCTTTTGACTCCGCCACAATTTTTAATTTCGGTGTGTTTCCAGATTTAGCTAAACGGTATAACATGCCATAATCTTCTAATTCTAAGTCTACTGTTGGTATTTTCTTTGTTCTTGCGCTAAAAATTTTATTAACTCCAAAACCTCTTGACCAGTAACTTGCAACGATGCCTGCAGCACCAGCATCTTCTAACACAGGAATTATAGAACGTGTGCTATAACCAGTTTTGCTGATATTATCTCTCCAAACTTTTGTTTTTGCATCTCTATCATCTTTCATTTTCTGAAAAGACTCTTCTGTAGCAAACTCTTCCCAGTTATAATCTGGACGACCTGTTGGTTGCTTCATAGAAACTAAAACCAATTTCCCTTTTACATTAGGCAACCAATCTTGAAATGACAATGAATCTTTAATATTTTCTGGAAGTACAATAACTTCTGCGGTAACACCTTCTGAACTTGTACTTGGATTCCAGGCCAATTGTGTACCTCTAAGTGATTGTACTCGTGGCTCTATCATGTCTATGTGCGTAATACCGCGTTCCCAGCCGCGCCATTCTCCCCATTTTTCTTTTTTTGCATCAATGCCCCAAGATTTATATTTTTCAATAGCCCAATTGTGGGCATTAAGCATCTGCGGTGTACCAACTAACCTTGGCCCAACTAGGTCCATAAGTTCATGACCAATATTTTCTAATTGAGAGTTTTCATTAGCTTCTTTAATAATATTTTCTATTACTGGATTTTTATCTTGTGCATTAGTAATACTATGACTAAATGCAAAAGCTATTAAGAACAGTCCAATATATTGTTTCATAATTTTTGTGTTTTTAGTTAGTCCAACAAATTACAATAATTGCTTCAGATCTAAAATCTATAAAATGTTAAAAGCCCATTGAAAAATTCAATGGGCTTTTAAATTATTTATTTAAATCTTACAACGTATATATTGCTCTAAACGTTATAAAACGTGGTTGTAAAAATGTTGCTGAATTTGAAACAGAAAAATTACCTACATTGTTATTGATGTTAGCATCAATATTTAAAATGTTGTTGGCTCTTATCTCATATTCCCATTTGGCATCTCTATCTTTACGATATCCCAATCGCGCACTCCATGTTTGGAAAGATTGTGAGTCGCCTTCAACATCTTGGTTATTGTATGCATAATCAGTAACAAAAGTCAATGAATCCCATATGTAGGCATCGAATCTAATTGATGGTGCATTTGTAACAATCTTGGTGGTTCTTGTCCCTTGCGTGTTGTTACTAATACTGTAGTTATATCTAAGTCTAACATTTGGTGCTTCTCTAAAGTTTGTTCTAAATTCTGGGGTATAAGATTGCACAAAACTTTCGTTTACAGACTGTCTTCCATCAATAAATTGATTCCTCAAACTATAATTGAAATTAGCACGTAAACCTGTTCTTATTTTTCCAAATCTTTTGTTCCAAGAACCGAATGCTGATAATGTTTCATCGGCAAATTGCGAGTTAAAAAAAGTACTCGTCGAAATAACATTATCAAAATTTGCAATAGATCTAATTTGGTCAATATTTTTATTGTAAGCTACTCTGGCAAAAACATTTGTGTTATTAAACAAATTAAAACTTCTGTAGAATAAACTTAGGCTGTGAGACAGTCCATTCTGTAGTTCAGCGTTACCAAAAGATAAACGATCAAAATTATTTAGCACTAATCCTTCAGCAAGGTTGGTTACATCTGTAAATTGGTTATTCATTCGATAATTAAAAGTCAAACTTTCAGACTTCTTAAATTGAACACGTGCTTCAAACTCTGGTAAGATTCTAAAGAAATTATCTTTATACTTTTCTCCAAATTGGATATTCTGGTTTCCATAAGCATGAACAGAAACACCTGGTCTAAATGTAAATTTACCTGTTCTTACATTATATCTAGTAGACAAATAAACGTCACTAAAATTATACTGAATATCATTTGCAGCACCTAACTGATTACCGTTAGAGTCATTAATTATAGGATTGGCGTCTTGTGTAAGACTAGAGTCATTTACATCTAAAAATTGAAAAATATTAGAATTAAAATCTTGGCGACTAAAAATCGTTCCAAATGTGAAACTGATGTTACTCTTAGCATTAAGGATATTATAGTAATCTACTTTGGCATCTAATTGATTTGATTTTACTTGGCGATTTTGCCCCAATCCATAAAAATCTAAACTACGATCTAATCCTAATTGCTCAGCTGTCTCATCATAAGCATCCTCATCAATAGTATTTGGATCATTATCAATCCCATTATCATTATTTGTAGGATCATTGTTTAAAAATGCATTATAAAAGGGGTCTTCGTCACGGATTAAATGTGCAGCTTCAAGTGCGAAAATATTATTCTCATTTAGTGTGTAGTAATAATTTAGGTTTTGATTAATACTAAATGGTGTAACCTCATCTAATTGTTTAGTTGCACCTATGACAGATGAAATTTCTATTTGTTGCTCTGAATCTTTAGATAATCTTGCTAACACATCATAATCCAATTGATTGTTTGGATTTGGTTTATAAGATGCACTTAGTTTTGCTAGACCTTGATTTGATGCTTCGCGACCAGTGTTGATGGTTTCTTCATCTGGTATACCCAAATCTGGATCGGTATAACGAATAAAACTTTCTTGTCTGGTATTTAGTCTCGTGGTGTTGTATATTAAGAATCCACTTAAATCCAACGCACTATTAGGTGAATAGCTAAAGTTAGTCGCTAATAATTTAGACTCAACACGCTGCGCATTTTGTGCATTTGTAAGACCGTTTAAGCCATTATTTCCTAAATTTAGATTTGTTCCACTATCTCTACTTGGAGACCTGAATCCACCACCAAAATTACGGACATCTCTATTTGATAATGCAGGTTCTCCGATATTATTCATATCGCCAATAACATTAACACTATACTTTGGACTGTAATAAAATAGTTTTGGTTGTACCAAATACAATTCGTCATTTGGTGACGGTGCTGTACCTACACCAACAGTAACATCTCCAAACCAAAAGTTTTCCTTTCCTTCTTTAAGTTTGATATTTATTGCTACACTATTTTGATTGTTAGTCACGCTTCTTAATTGACCAACTTCAGAGAAATTTCTTAATACCTCTATCTTGTCTACAGCATTTGAAGGAATGTTTTCTGTTGCTAGTTTAGAATCCCCATCAAAAAAATCTTTTCCATTAACCGTTATTTTCTGTACGGCATTACCTTCGACTTCTATTTGACCATTCTCATTTATTTCTACACCTGGTAGTTTTTCTAAGACGTCACCTAATTTTCGTTCAGAACCATTTTTAAAGGAATCTGCATTATAAACAATAGTATCACCTTTTATAGTGACTGGCATCTCATACGTTAATTCTACGGCGTCTAAAGCATTATCAAAGTTTAATATAAAATCTTTTTTGATGTCTGCTTCTTTAGTTTCTACAACCAAATTAACAGTCTTCATACCAATGTAAGTGACTTGTACATTATACTTGCCATTTTTACCAAGCGCTAATCTATACTCACCTTTGGCATCGGTAATAGCATAAGACTCTAAGGCTTTAGTTTCTTGATTTATAGCAATAACATTAGCAAGCTCTAAAGGAGCACCAATACTATCTTTTACAACTCCAGACATTTTAACTTGCGAATAGGAGCTTATTGCTACTATAATAGTGAGTAGCGTAAATATTTTTTTCATTTTTTCTTGGTTGTTAGTTTGAATTGATGGAAAGTTAGCTCTGTTTAATTTCGTCTACCTCTTCCTCTACCACGCCAGTTGCTCCTCATTTCTTCCATTTTTTGGGTAGTAATTTTTGTGTATTCTTCTTGTGTAACGACGTCTCCTTTGGCTGGCTTATCGATATTGTCTTTATCTTTAGAATTCATAACTATTTTAGTACAGAGTATTGTTGTATCCCCTGCATTTACTTCTAAAATCAATCCTGGTAAGCCCCAGTAGTTATCAGGACCCTGATTAACTGGTACTTGAAGTGTATACCATGCAACAACATCTACTGTCCGCTCTTGTTTTTCTTCTTCCTTGTTATCTTCTCCACCGTTTGGACGTCTGAAGCTAGATATATCAAAACTTGTATCAGGAACAGTTGCTGTTGCTTTAAAAACCATATACTGTCCTATTTGTTTGGATTCTTTACCCATAACCCATTCAATTGGGTTTAAATCATCTTTTATTAAAAATTGTTTACCAAAGAATTCTTGATCAATCAATATCTCTTTAGATTTGATATTCTTGTATTTTGGCCCACTAGTTAGGCTACTTGTAAAGCCCCCAAAACCGCCTCTGCCGCCTTGAGCTTCTAATTTTTCTTCCTCTTTATATATTGATTCTTCTCGGTTAAAGACTAAAGTATACTGTTTTTCAAGAAAACTTTTCATTCGTTCTTGAATACGTTTCATTTGTTCAGGACTGGGCTGTTGTCCACCTCCGCCAAACTGACTCATATCAATTGTTGTCTTTGTTTGGTAGTATGCTTTACCCTGAAAATCTTGAGCAAATGAGGTAGTACTTAAACAGATTACTAATACTAGGATAAGTGATTTAAAAAATGATAATTTCATACAAAACTATTTAACTTATTGTTTCTTTCTTTTAGACTATCGAAATAACAAAAAGTTATATCGCCGGATGTTAAACTTGCGTTAAAGAATTAACCGCGTCGTCGGCCTCTATTATTTCTGAAATCCTGCATTTTTTCTATAACAGTAGCTTGATAATCTTCTTTATTGATTTCTTCTCCTTTTTTTGGCGCTAATATTTCAATTGTTTCTTTAGGATTAATCACAATTTTAGAACATAACATTGTGGTATCATCTGCACTGACTTCTAAAATTAAACCAGGCAATCCCCAGAATTCTGAAGGTCCGTGACTTACAGGTACTTGTACTGTATACCAAGCTTCAATTTGTGTCATTTTAATTTCTGGAATTATTTCTGCTCCTGTTGAATCTGTTTGTGGTGTGTTTCTTCTCATCATATCCCATGAAAAATTATACCAACTCAATTCATCAGATGGTATTAAAGCCATCGCTTTAAAACAAGTATAATTACCTATTTGCTTTGTCTCAGATCCCATTTTCCAATCAATTTTTTGCAGTTTGTCTTTTACCAAAAACTTTTTTCCGTAAAATTCTTGACTTTGTACTAACTGATTATCTTTTACGTTTTTGTATTGGTCACCTTGAGCAAAATTCTTTCCCCAACTATCCGTAGCTCCAGACATAGCATCAAGTTTTTCATCTTCTTTAAAAAACGATTCTGTTTTATTGAAAGTCAGTACATATGTTTTCTCTAACCTGTTTTTCATTCTGGAAGCAACTTGTTTTTTTTGCGCTTCACTAAGTCGGGCGCCCCATCGTCCTAGGTCCATTCTGGATTTAGAAAAATAGTAAGCTTTTCCCTGAAATTCCTGAGCTTCTGATTGAAATGAGAAAGTAATTAAAAAAGAAAGTAATCCAAGTTTGTAAAATATTGATTTCATGATTGTTGTATAAAAATGTTAATTATGTCTAACAAATTTATATAATCATTAAACAGAATAACGCTGTTTATCAAAACATTAACAGAAATTGTATTTAGCCTCCAATCCTAATTTCAATACTTTCGCCATTTCTACGACCATTTCTAGGTGCGTAACGCTCCAGCATTTCTTTTCTCTTCTTCTCCATGATTTTATCATAATCTTCGCGATTAACTTCTTTTCCTTTTGAAGGCTCTAGGATTTCAATTTTACTCTCAGGATTAATTATAACTTTGCTGCAAACGATATTAAGTTTTCCGTCATGGACTTCTAAAATCAAACCAGGTAAGCCTTGATACATAGCAGGACCGTTATTAACAGGCACTTCCAAAGTATACCATGCCGTAACAACACGTTCAATCATTTCTGGCTCATTCTCTTCTTCATCTTTTTCTTCAATTTGTTCATTAACACTAATACCAGAGAACGTACTTGGTTTTGGTACCATTTTTACATAAGTAGCCTTAAAACATTGGTACTGTCCTATAAATTTGGTTTCCTTTTCTAATTTCCAATCTATTTTCTCGATATCATCTTTGACTAAAAAAACTTTGCCCATAGTATCCTTTTGGTCAGTATATATTTTGTTCTTTGTATTCTTATACAATACATCTGAACCACCAGCATCAACCACCATAACTTGGAAATCAGAACCTCCTACTTGAGGTGGTGCTAAAGATTCTTCTTCTTTGTAGATAGATGCTTCTTTATTAAAAGATAGCGTGTATGTTTTTTGAAACTGCTTTTTAAGCATAGCTTGCATTTGCTTTTGTATATCCGAAGTCATACCCGGATTGCTTGTACTGTCTAATTTAATATCTACAGAACGTTGTGTTTTATAAGTTGCTTCGCCTTGAAAATCTTGAGCATAAGCACTGGATATTACCAGTGTCATAACTACTATAATTCTAATTATTGATTTCATTTTAGATTGATTTAATTTTTTGATTTATAATATTTTATTGCTGCTTCTCTTAGTTTTTTTATACTCTCAAGAAAAGTTTTTTTATCACTTGTGTTTCCTTTTATCTCATAACTCATACTTGACTTAACACCGTTAGACATTTTCTCTCCGTTACATTTAATTTTAAACGATAATTCTTCTCCTTCATCTGCTTCATTTAAAAGAGACTCAAAATCATCGATTGTAAAGGTAGACTCGATTTCTTCAGCAGAGTCTACTTCAACTTCAATTTTAATGTTTTCAATTTTAACCTCTGACGTATTAATTTTTGCTGTCAAATTCTGCGCCTGTGTGGAAGTTAGGCTTAAAGTTAAGATTACTAGTAATTTAATTAAGATTTTCATGATAATTATATTTTTTGATTAATACACTGCAAATATGACAACTTGTAGTTAGTTTTTAAGTTAACCAACGTTAACGTGTGTTAAGCGATTGGTATGGGTTGAAAATAATCATCTACTTTTGAAATATGAATGATAAACGTTACACCTATATATTGTACGCCATTACAACTGTAATTGTTACTACCATTGGTATACAAATCTATTGGAACTACAAAAATTACCTAACCAATAAGCAACAATTAATTAATGATGTGCAAGTAAGTTTGGACATGGCTGTTGATGATTATTATGCAAATTTGGCAGAGCAAACAACTTTAGGTTTTGCATTTAATGATGTCACAAACGCAAAAACACTTTTTGAGGAAGGTGGAGATATGTCAGATGTCTTGAAGAGTATTGACGAAAAAGATGGGAAATTTAAAAACTTAGATTGTTTAGATGTAAGTCATATTGAAGGTATTACTCTTCTAAAAGGTTTTCAGGCAGACTCCATGATGATGGAGTTTAACAAAAAAAATAAACCTATTTCTGCAGATTCATTTAAAAATAAAGTCAAAGATCTGAAACTGGAAAATCCATCTGTAAAGTTTGATGATATTGAATTATTGACTTCTAAAATTGTGATTTCTATTAAAAACGATTCTTTGGATGTTAGGGAAGTTAATTTATTACTTATTGAAGATTTTAAAAGAAAAAAAATAGAATTAGACCACCATTTGACATATTTCGAAAAAAAGCCAGACAGTTTACTGCAAACTCGCATGCAGAAGCTAACCAAAAACTTACCTGAAAACGAGTATGAAAACTATGATTTACAAATTGAATCAAAATCAACTTTTCTCCCAAATGGAAGTTTGTTGAAGCTAAGTTTTGATAATGAAACTTTTAATATTCTTAAACGGAGTTTTAGTGGTATTGCATTGTCTACACTTTTAATCTTGGCTGTTATAAGTTGTTTGTTTTATCTCTTAAAAATCATAAGACGTCAGAAGCAATTGGCTGAAGTAAAAAATGATTTGATAAGTAATATCACTCACGAATTCAAAACACCAATTGCAACTATTGGCGCAGCTTTAGAAGGTATAAATAATTTTAATGTCATTGAAGACAAGGAGAAGACTAAAAAGTATATCGATATGTCTTCTGACCAGTTATCCAAGCTTAATCTTATGGTCGAAAAGCTCTTAGAGACAGCAACTTTAGACAGTGAAAGTTTAGAACTTAATAAAGAGGAAATTGATATCGTTGCTTTGCTCACCACATTAGCCTCTAGATATCAAACCCATAATGCCTCTAAAACAATAGAATCTAGTTTTAAAGTGGACAACTTAGTTGCTAAAGTTGATATTTTTCATTTTGAGAATGCACTAAACAACATATTAGATAATGCCATAAAATATGGAGGTGATATTATAACTATAGATTTAATTCCGAATAAAAACAGTTTCAATATTAATATTTCTGATAATGGAACAAGCCTAAATAAATCTAGTAAAGATCAAATTTTTGAAAAATTTTATCGCGTCCCAAAAGGCAATAAACATGACGTTAAAGGTTTTGGTATTGGTTTATACTACACCAAAAGTATAATTGAAAAACACAACGGTACTATTGATCTTGACCTTAACAACAAACTCACCACTTTTAAAATAGAATTCCCAAATGGTTAAACCAATAAAAATAGTATTAGCGGAAGACGAAGCCGCATTAGGACAGATTATAAAAGAGAGTTTAGAAACACGAGACTTTGAAGTTATACTATGCCAAGACGGTGAAAAAGCTTTCAAAGCCTATAAATCTGAAAGCCCAGAAATCATGGTATTAGATGTAATGATGCCTAAAAAGGATGGCTTTACATTAGCAAAAGAGCTAAGAGAGATTGACGATACAATTCCTATAATTTTCCTGACTGCTAAATCGCAAACTCAAGACGTAGTAGAGGGTTTTACGGTTGGAGGAAATGATTATCTCAAAAAGCCTTTTAGTATGGAAGAGCTTATTGTTAGAATTCATAACCTCATTAACAGAACAAAACTTCAAAAAACAGCTGATATCCTAGAAATAGGCGATTATAGTTTTGACTTCCCAAAACAACTATTAACCTACAGGACAGAAGACACCGTTCAATTAACACACCGCGAAGCACATTTACTATTCCATCTGATTAAAAATAAAAACAGCGTTTTAGACCGTTCTTTAATACTAAACAAACTATGGGGTACAGATGATTTTTTCTCAGCAAGAAGTATGGATGTATTTATATCTAAACTTAGAAAAAAATTAAAGCAAGACGACCGTATTCAAATTTTGAATGTGCGAGGATTTGGATATAAATTGACTGTTTGAATTTTAATGGCGTAATTTTTGTACTTTTCATATTCGTATGGAGCGTCTATTTTACCTCATTATTTTTTGTTCCTTTTACGGCTTATCTCAGGAGAGTGTAACTGCCAAACTAAAAGAAACTTCCAATATAAAAGTTGAACAAATTTTTGGTGTCGATACTTTTGGAACGCTTTATTATTCTGATCAAAGTGCAAGTTTTTATAAAAAAACAGCAGATACTATTATTAGTTATGCTAATTTTCAATTAGGCAAAATAACCTCAGCAAATACGTTTAATCCACTTAAAATTAATCTCTTTTATCAGGATTTTAATACAGTAATTATTCTTGATAACCGCTTGGCCGAAATCACTAAAATTCATTTCAATACCATTACCGATTACAAAAATGTATCCTTAGTTTCTACAGGATATGATAATACGATTTGGGTTTTTAATCAAGACTTACAAAGACTAGAATTGTACGACTACCTTAACAACAAGACACGCATAAAAACAGTTCCTATTCAATCAGAAGTTATTGCTCTAAAAAGTGATTATAATTATTGTTATTTACTCACTGAAACGTTTATTTATGTCTACAATTATTCTGGAAGCTTATTACGAAAAATACCAAGCCGAGATATTAGAGAAATGGCTTTTAGCAAGGCAAATTTGGTTTTAAAATCTGATAATCAATTATTCCTTCTTCCAAAAAACAGTGAAGAACTGAAATCTATAAAAGGTTTAGATTTGTTAATAAATCAGTTTTTGGTAACCAATGAAACCTTGTATATTTACAACGACGAAAAGCTACGTCGATACCAACTAAAACCACAATAAACTATGCATGTTGCTATAGCGGGAAATATAGGCGCAGGTAAAACTACGCTCACAAAATTATTAGCCAAACATTATAAATGGGAAGCACAACTGGAAGATGTTGTCGATAATCCCTATTTAGATGATTTTTATAATCAGATGGAGCGTTGGAGTTTTAATTTACAAGTCTATTTTTTAAATAGTCGTTTTCGACAAGTCAATCAAATTCAGCAAGGCAAAAAAGACATTATTCAAGATAGAACTATCTATGAAGATGCTTTTATTTTCGCACCCAATTTGCATGCTATGGGCTTGATGACCAATCGTGATTTTGAAAATTACTCATCGCTTTTTGAACTTATGGAGTCGTTTGTAAAAGGACCAGATTTATTAATTTATTTACGTAGCTCCATACCAAATTTAGTAGCACAAATACACAAACGAGGTCGTGATTACGAAAACACCATCAGTATCGATTATTTGAGTCGTTTAAATGAACGCTATGAAGCTTGGATAAGTAAATATAGTAAAGGTAATCTCTTAATTATTGATGTAGATAATTTGGATTTTGTTTCAAACCCTGAAGATTTAGGAGATATTATTAATAAGATTGATGCAGAAATTAACGGTTTATTTTAGTTAATAAATCCATGTTCTTTTGCATGAGCAATTGCTTGATTACTATCATCTACAATCAAAACAGGTATTTCTTTGTAATCTTTAAATAAATGCTGAATACGTTTCATTCTTTTTCTATGATCAACACTTCGTAGATATATCGCAGCTACTCTGTTTGGAAATTTTTTAACCACATCTAAATAGATATAGGCATCTTTTTCACCACAATCTCCAATAAGAACAAATTTTAGATCTGGATAGGTGTTTAGGATATTATAGACTTCATGGTATTTATGTGCTAATTCTGGCTTAGGTGTTTTATCAAATGGTGTTCTAAAATCTCTAAGCAAAATCGGCCCTTTGGGGAAGTGGTTGGATTTTAAAAAAAACACTAAATAGCGGTATAAATTCCATGGACTATTGCTTACATAAAAGATTGGATTTACTGTATTATGCAATAATTCATAAAACTCAGCTGTACCTTCTAAAGCTTTTCTTTTTAATGGCGTTTTAAAAAGAGTGTTTACTACAACTTTCCATTTTAATCTGGAAGTAACACCCGTATGTAAAATAGTGTCATCAATATCGCTAATAACTCCAAACATAGCCTTCTCAGTAGGTACAAGCATCTGACCTTTAAAGTTATTATCGCGTTGTATTTGACGTTTTAAATCTTTGTCAGTATATTTAATTTTGTAATCTAACCAACCTTCAGCATCAGTTTTTAGCTTAATTTCAGAAGTTTTATCCTGAAGATAATAACCTTCAGCATCTGTTATTAAGTTATACTTTGTTTCTGAAATATTAATTTGAATAGCTGTATTTCTGATTTCGTCAGTTTCAAAACGTTTCCAAGAATTTACAAGAAGACTAAACCAGCCTTTTTTTGATAAATCGATATCCTCATCTTCTAAAGCACGACCTCGCAAGTACAAATGTGTTTTTGTACCATAAGTTAAAAAAGGGATAATTTGTAAAGGGTCTTTTTTTAACCAGCCCAATTGATTAGAGTTTTAAAATTTAAAAATAATAAAAACAAAACAACAGACTACCTAAAACAAACAAATCCTAAGTGAAAATGTTAAAAGTCAAAAATGTTAATTGTATAACTCTTATTTTAGTGAATTCATGAACTCTAACTAAAACCAACTAGTAATGAAGCTTAATTCGTTGAAATTTCTAGACTATATCAACTTTAGAAATAAAAAAATCATTTTCATTTTAATCTTAAGTATTTCTTTTTCGGCTACTAAAGCACAAGAGACTGGCAAAGATTTAACACCAACACCAAATTACAGAGCTGCCGCTAAGTTCTCGCCCAAAAATCTTGGTAAACTGGTACACTCTACTTCTGTAAGACCAAATTGGTTAAAAAGCGGAAATCGCTTTTGGTACCAGTACAAAACAACAGAAGGCTCTAAATATTATATTGTTGATCCAGATAATAAAACAAAAAAAGAGCTTTTTGATAACGATAAAATGGCACAATGGTTAACTGAAATGACCAAAGACCCATATGATGGGCAACACTTACCTCGTTTTAATTTTAAATTCGTAAAAAACGATACTGCCATTCAGTTTTATGTAACGTCTACTGAAAAGGTTGAAGAAGAAAAAGAAGAAACTGAAACCGATAAAGAAGCAGACACTACAGCCTCTAAAAAGAAAATGAAGAAACCTAAAATGGTGAATAAAGTTTATCATTTTGAGTACAGACTAGGCAGTAATTCTTTAACGCTTTTAGATAACAAAAAGAAAGGCAAAGAAGATTGGAAAAAATGGGCAAATATCTCACCAGATAGTACTATAGTATTGTTTTCTAAAAACTACAATATGTATTGGATGGATAAATCTAACTTTCTTAAAGCTGTTAAAAATGAAAAGGACACTACTATTGTAGAAAACCAATGGACTAAAGATGGAGAATTATATTACTCTTATGGTGGAGGAACTGGAAGAGGTCAAACCAATGAATCCATAAAAAAAGACAAAGACAAGCGACAACGTATTTTTGGTATTTGGTCTAAGGACTCAAAAAAGTTTGTTTTTCAAAGAAGCGATTCTAGACACATTAACGACTTATGGGTCATTAATTCTACAGCTAGTAAAAGACCGACATTAGAAACTTATAAATACCATATGCCTGGCGAAGATGAATATTACAAAACAGAACTACATGTTTTTGATATACCTTCGAAAAATAGCATTCAAGTACAACTTGATAGTACAGTGCAGCAAAGCGTTCAAGTTTATCGTAAGCCACGAAAAAAAGCAAGATATGGTGATGATTTTTCTCCGTCTCTACTCCTTTCTGATAAGGGAAAAATATATTACAACACTATAAGTCGAGATAGAAAAAGACTAGATATTTGTGTTGCGGATATTAATACTGGAGAAACAAAAGTATTAATTGAAGAACGCTTTAATACCTATATCGAATCACGTCCATTAGTTTTATTTAATAATGAAACCGAAATGCTTCATTGGGCTGAGCGTTCTGGTTGGGCACATTATTATTTATACGACTCTGATGGTAATTTAAAAAATCAAGTGACTAAAGGGTCTTTTCATGTAGAAAATGCTATCGGTGTTGATGAAAAAACAAGAACACTTTATTTTAGTGCGCACGGTATTCCAAAAGACCAAGACCCTTACTTTGAACATATGTATAAGATTAACTTAAACGGGTCTAGTTTAAAATATCTAAATCCTGGTGATTTTAATACACGTACAGATATGTCAGATTCTAATAATTATTTCGTCAGTAATTATTCTAGGGTAAATACAGTTCCAAAATCTGAATTAAGAAATAGTGCTGGTAAAGTTATTATGAAACTAGAGGAAGCTGATTTATCATCTCTAATGGCAACAGGTTATAAATTCCCAGAGCCTTTTAAAATGAAAGCAGATGATGGTATCACAGACATTTATGGTGTAATGTACAGACCTTTTGATATGGATTCTACAAAGAAGTATCCTTTATTACAGTATGTATATCCAGGACCACAAACTGAAGCTGTAAATAAATCTTTTTCAGTTCGTATGGACAGGTTAGACCGTATGGCTCAAGTAGGTTTTATAGTTGTTACAATGGGTAATCGTGGCGGACATCCAGACCGTTCTAAATGGTATCATAATTATGGTTACGGAAATCTAAGAGATTACGGCTTAGCAGACAAAAGACATGTTGCAGAACAACTTGCAGATAAGCACAGTTTTATTGATATTGAAAAGGTAGGTATCTATGGTCACTCTGGTGGTGGATTTATGTCTACAGCAGCAATATTAGTTTACCCCGATTTCTTTAAGGCTGCTGTTTCGTCAGCTGGAAATCATGATAATGCCATATATAACAGCTGGTGGAGTGAAACTCATCATGGTGTTATGGAAGAAAAAGATGATGATGGTAATATAAAGTATAAGTATATGATTGACAACAATCAATCTTTAGCTAAGAACCTAAAAGGAAAATTGATGCTAATCCACGGAGATGTCGATAACAATGTACATCCTGGAGGTACAATCCGTATGGCTAATGCTTTAATAAAGGCCAATAAACGTTTTGAATTTATGATTATGCCTGGTCAACGTCATGGTTTTGGAAGTATGACTGAGTACTCTTTTTGGTTAAGAGCAGACCACTTTAGTAAACACTTTTTAGGTGTCGAAGCTACTAGTGTAGACATTACCGAGATGAATAGAGATAAGCCTAAAAGCAAATAATTTTAGAATATCTATAAAAAAAGAAACCACGCTGAATGCGTGGTTTCTTTTTTTATAGATATTTGAGATACTAGTTTAACTCTTCAACTTCTTTGATTATCTTTTTAACAACCTTTTTCCCTTTTAGGTTTCCAATTGATTCTTTTAAAGCATCAATCTTTGCCTTGACTTCTTCTTCAGTGCCTGTGAAGATTTCTTCTTTAGTGGTCGCTTCTCCATTTTCATTTGAAGAAGTTGTTACTACAGCCTTAACTGTTCCATCTTCGTTAGTTGTCATGTCAATACTAATTTCTTTTTCTGAAATAAATGTTGCATCCTCTGTTACATTAAGAACAGTACCGTCTTCGGTTACCCAAACATTTTGTTCTGCATTCACAGCAAGTCCTTCTTCAGTATGTCCACCTAAGATTGGTGCGATTACTAAACCAATTAAACATGTTAGTTTAATTAAGATGTTCATTGAAGGTCCAGATGTATCTTTAAATGGATCACCAACAGTATCACCAGTTACTGCTGCTTTATGCGCTTCAGAACCTTTGTAAGTCATTTCACCATTAATCTCAACACCAGCTTCAAAAGATTTCTTAGCATTATCCCAAGCACCACCAGCATTGTTTTGGAAGATTGCCCAAAGCACACCCGAAACTGTAACACCAGCCATGTAGCCACCTAACATTTCGGCAATAGCTAAATTATCCATACCAAATAACATTGGTACAAAAGCAATCAATAATGGAAAACCAATAGTTAATAAACCTGGCAACATCATTTCTTTTAAGGAAGCTTGAGTAGAAATCGCAACACATTTATCGTATTCCGGTTTTCCTGTACCTTCCATAATCCCTGGAATATCTTTGAACTGACGGCGTACTTCTTGAACCATTTCCATAGCTGCTTTACCTACAGCATTCATTGCTAATGCAGAGAATACTACTGGTACCATTCCACCAACAAATAACATTGCTAATACTGGTGCTTTGAAAATATTAATTCCGTCGATTCCTGTAAACGTTACATAGGCAGCAAATAATGCTAAAGATGTTAATGCAGCAGAAGCAATAGCAAAACCTTTACCTGTTGCAGCAGTTGTATTACCAACTGAATCTAATATATCTGTACGTTCTCTTACGATAGGTTCTTGTTCACTCATTTCAGCAATACCACCTGCATTATCAGATATTGGTCCAAAAGCATCAATAGCTAACTGCATAGCTGTTGTAGCCATCATTGCTGATGCTGCTAATGCAACACCATAAAAACCTGCAAATGCATAAGATGCCCAAATTGCACCAGCAAATAATAATACTGAAGGGAATGTAGATATCATACCTGTTGCTAAACCAGCAATAATATTGGTTCCTGCACCTGTTGAAGATTGTTGTACAATTTTTAAAATTGGGCTTTTACCTAATCCTGTGTAATATTCAGTAACTGAAGAAATCACTGCACCTACAAATAAACCAACTAAGGTTGCATAGAATACACGCATAGCAGAAATTTCTTGTAGACCTTCTCCGAAAAAGTTCATTTTCATTGTTTCTGGTAACATCCAAGTTACTAGACCAAAACATGATACAGCTACTAAGATAATAGATGTCCAGTTTCCAATATTTAAAGCGCCCATAACTTGAGCTTCTTTAGCGTCGTTACTTTTAATTTTTACTAAAACGGTTCCGATGATAGAAATAATGATACCTGCACCAGCAATTGCCATTGGCAATAAGATTGGACCGATACCTCCAAAAGCATCAGAGATTGCACCTCCCATATCTTTAATAACATAGTTACCCAGAACCATTGCCGCTAGTACTGTTGCTACATAAGACCCAAATAAATCGGCTCCCATACCAGCAACATCACCAACATTGTCTCCAACGTTATCTGCAATTGTTGCAGGATTACGAGGATCATCTTCTGGAATACCAGCTTCAACCTTACCTACTAAATCAGCTCCTACATCGGCAGCTTTAGTATATATACCACCACCAACTCTTGCAAATAATGCGATAGATTCTGCTCCTAATGAGAAACCAGCCAGTGTTTCTAATACAATAGTCATATCCATTGTATTTGTCCACTCGCCACCCATAAAGAATCTAAAGAAAATTATAAAGAAAGCTGTTAATCCTAATACTGCTAAACCAGCTACCCCAAGACCCATTACAGTACCACCACCAAAAGAGATTTTAAGTGCGTTTGGTAAACTTGTTCGCGCCGCTTGTGTTGTTCTAACGTTTGTTTTGGTAGCTATTTTCATTCCGATATTACCTGCATATGCAGAAAATACAGCTCCAAAAACAAATGCAATTACGATTAACCAATGTGTAGTTGGTACAACAAAAGATACAATAGTCAATAAAACGGCTACTATCAATACAAAAATTGCTAGTAATCTATATTCAGCATTTAAGAATGCTAAAGCACCTTCGTAGATGTGGTCTGAAATCTCTTTCATTTTACCATCACCAGCATCTTGTTTCATAACCCAAGATTTCTTTACAAGCATGTAAATTAATCCTAAAAGTGCCAAAGCTATTGGCATATAAATCATGTATAATTCCATATTATAATTTTATTTTATTTGATTAGTTTTTAGCTGCGCAAATGTAGTAAAATGATATATAATAAGAAAGCCCTTTCGAATTGCATCAAGAAGGACTTTGTTTTTTAAAAAAATATAGTTGATTTTAAATTGTAAAATCACCTTTAACTTTGTGTTCGCTATTCTCATAACGTTCTATACACTTGTTTAAAATATCATAAGCTTCATCTGCATAACCCCAACCACCAACATCTACTTTTTTCTTTTCTAAATCTTTGTAAACCTGAAAGAAATGTGTGATTTCTTTTTTACGGTGTGGATTTAAATCAGACAAATCGTTGTAACTGTTCCAAATAGGATCAGTCACGGGCACACAAATCAATTTTTCGTCTGGTCCTTTTTCATCGGTCATATGAAATACACCTATTGGCTTTACTTCCATAACACACATTGGGAATGTAGGCTCAGTTCCCATAACTAAAACATCTAGTGGATCACCATCTAAAGCTAATGTCTTTGGAATAAACCCGTAATCGCCTGGATACATCATGGATGAAAATAACATACGGTCAAAACGTATTTTATTCAGTTCAAAATCGTACTCGTATTTGTTACGGCTTCCTTTAGGTATTTCTATTAAAACGTCGAACGTTAATTTTCCTGTTACAGTCATAAATTGATCTTTTAAAAAGGGGTGCAAAGATAGTCTATTGTATGAGTTCTACAAGAGTAAAAGAAGTAAAATAAAATGCTGAATGATTCTGGGTCTTTTTAGAAGAAAAAACCAAAACTTCCAGTAATACCAAAACGTCTAGCATCTGGTAAGTCTAAGTAATTACCTCGGAAATTAAAGTCTATTCGTAGAATTTTGAATATGTTAGCGACGCCAACACTATACTCGTAATATATTTTAGAATCTGGTGCTCTTAAAACTATTTCTGCTGGATTACCTGATGTACTTAGCAATCTGTTTTCGTCTGACAATTCTCCCCAAACGCCACGCAGTCCTAAGACAGCTCTAAGATTATATTTCTTTAAAAATGGAATACGAGAAAAAATACGTCCATTAAAATTATGTTCTATATGTAAAGACGTATACGTATCTGTAACAAACTCATAAAACTCTAGTTGAGGAAAGGTATTATAAATTGAAAAATAGGTTTGGTTTCCTGGTACTACACTTAATAGTGCTAAAGGTACTTCACCAAATGTTTTACCTGCTTCAACTGATGTGGTCAATCGTCCAAAACCACCAACTTGCCATGGCTGTATGTAAGAGAATTGTAGTTTTGTATAATCAAAATCACTATCAAACCAATTTTTATCTCCTCTAGTAACTTGTGCAAATAATCTTGCAAAATTATCATTCTTCTCTTTGCGTTCTACTCCAAAGCCTGTCATTTCTCTTTTCGGGTAATAAGCTAAAGATAAACGACTCTCAAATTGATTAACTTCAGAGGAAATACCTGTTGGAGAGCTAGTGTCATTAAAATCCAAACTAAATGTTGGTGATGCAGAACTTATTTTCCTAAAACTCCCATCCCAACGAAATTCTAAATTCCTAAATGGTTCCAGAGAGAATCCAAAATTTGTTAAATTAATGTTTGAAAGTTTATCGTTAGAACCTGCTGTAAATACTGCACTTGATGCTAAACTTCTTCCCAGTACATCTGTAGAACTGGTTAAACTAGCACCTATTTGCTCTACATCCCGTCGACTTCCTCCAAAGAGGGTAAATCTACTTTTTTTATCTAAAAGCCATTTACCAGATATACCATATTTAAACTTATCATCTCTAAAACCATAAGCTACAAAACCTTCTAATCGCCATAAATCATTTGGCCCAAAATAGGTACGACCACCTGCTCGAAGTCTTAGACCTTCGACATCATTAAATCCAAATGTTGAAAATATTGGACCATAATCTAGTGGTAAGCTATTGAACTCTATATATCCTGATGCCAGTATGCTTCCTAAATTATAGAGTCTTTTAAACTTCTTTACAGTTTTTAAAGTATCTAACATTTTGTAGACACCTTTTTCATCTTTATTTAATGCTTCTAATCTGTTCAATTGCCAAAAATCTTCTTTCCGATTATAGACATCTTCATCATAGTTATAGACTTCTTGATCGTAATATTTTGGGTCTTTTAGAATATCAAACTTATAATTATCATAAAGTGTCGTCCGCTTTCCATAAACACCACGAGACTTTTCCTTTTTATTTAAGGCAAAGTCAGATAAAAAGTAATCCCGTTTTATTAAAAATAATGAATCATTTAAAACATCGAACTCTTGCTCGATATAAATTTCTTTAACCCAGTTAATATTTGCACTTTTAGATGCTTGTAAGTTTATTTCCTTGATCGCATAAGTAGAATCATTTACCCAAAAATCACCTTTAAAGGTCAATTCATTTTTGCGTCTTGGATAATAAATAATATTGTAACACCATTTGTTATCGATGTATGCACTATCGGAAAGGACATAGTTATAGGTTTGTACACCCGTTCGGCTCAATGGACTTATAAAACTCTTATCGAAAAACTTAAGGTAATTATCGTAAACATTGTATTCAGAATACAAGTCATCAATAAAATCTATAATCACTTGATTGTTACTAAATCCGGAATTTTTATTACCTATTAAATCTTCGCGTTTTTTACCAATTTTGTTATCCCCAGAAATCTTTTTTACTGATTCATTTAAGAAAATTGGCAAGTAAGTTTTTCCTGTAACGCGAGAGGTATCGACTTCTTCGAATACAAATTCCATACCTCTAAATAATTTACTTTTCACAAGCACACTATCTATGGTATTTAAATCAAATTCTACTTTTTCGTATTGGTCATATTCGTACTGTTTAAACTGATTAAGTCCATTCTGCCGTTTACGCTCCCATATTTTTTTTAGAATGCGAATCGCAGGGTTCTCTGATGCTTTTTTTGATTGCTTTCCAGTAACAATAACTACAGCATCTAGAGCTGCGGCTTCTTCCTTTAAGATAAATTTAAGTTCGTAATTAACGCGCTTAGGTAAATTATAAGTCAAGATTTCGTAACCTAAAAAAGAAACTTCTAAAATATCCCAATTCTCATCCGACTCTAAATAAAACTTACCGTTTTCATTCGAAGTAGTTCCAATGGTTGAACCTTTAAAGATAACACTTGCGAATGCTACTGGTTCGTTTAATTCGTCAAAAACAAAACCACTTACTTTTGTTTGGGCTAAAACAAAAGCTGAACTTAATAGTATAACAAGTAGGAGTAGTTTGTGCTTCATATCAAAAAACTTCATCAACTATCATGCTAAAACGCAAATTCAATAGTAGATGAAGTTTTACTAACGCAGAAATCTGCGAATTATTTACTTATACATTACTTTTTTCACTGCAGTAATTACCGACTCATGGTTTGGTAACCATTCAGCTAAAAGAACTGGTGAATATGGTGCTGGTGTATCTGCTGTATTTATTTTTACAATTGGTGCATCTAAATAATCAAAAGCTTCAGACTGAACTAAATACGTTATCTCTGTTGATACATTTCCAAAAGGCCAAGCTTCTTCTAAAACAACCAAACGGTTAGTTTTCTTTACCGACTCTAAAATCGCTTTTCTATCCAAAGGACGAACCGTACGTAAATCTATAATCTCGCAAGAGATTCCTTCTTTTTGTAACTCGTCAGCAGCTTTGTATGCTTCTTTGATTATTTTTCCAAAAGACACTATAGTGACATCAGTACCTTCACGCTTTAATTCTGCAACACCTAATGGAATTGTATATTCGCCCTCTGGTACTTCACCTTTATCACCATACATTTGTTCGCTTTCCATAAAAATAACTGGATCATCATCTCTGATGGCAGACTTTAATAAGCCTTTGGCATCGTATGGATTTGATGGCACGACTACTTTTAATCCTGGCGTATTTGCAAACCAGTTCTCAAAAGCTTGTGAGTGTGTTGCTGCTAACTGACCTGCAGATGCTGTTGGACCTCTAAAAACTATAGGGCACTTAAACTGTCCGCCTGACATTTGTCTGATCTTTGCAGCGTTATTGATAATTTGATCAATACCAACCAGAGAAAAATTAAAAGTCATATACTCTACTATCGGTCTGTTGCCTGTCATTGTTGACCCAATGGCAATACCAGCAAAACCTAACTCGGCGATTGGCGTATCAATAACGCGCTTGGCACCAAACTCATCGAGCATTCCTTTTGAAGCTTTGTAAGCGCCATTGTATTCAGCAACTTCTTCACCCATTAAGTAAATACTTTCATCACGGCGCATTTCTTCGCTCATAGCCTCACATATTGCTTCTCTAAATTGAATCGTCTTCATTATTCTTTTTTAATTGGAAAACAAAAATAGCAATAAATGAAAAACTTTTAATCTGAAATTTCTTTAAAATTTATTATGCACGCATAGTAAATATTTGAAAAAAAGTATTTATCTTCGTAACCGCTAAATTGGTAGGGTATATTTATGCATAAAACCCTATAAAATAAAGCGTTTTCAAGAAAATTTACGATAACGTTATCGTTAATAAAATATATTATTTAAAAGATAAAAGAAGAGTTATGAAGATTTTAGTATGTATTAGTCATGTACCAGATACGACATCAAAAATAAACTTCACTGACGGTGATACTAAGTTTGATACTAATGGTGTGCAATATGTTATTAATCCAAATGATGAGTTTGGTTTAACTCGTGCCATGTGGTTTAAAGAAAAACAAGGTGCCTCTGTAGATGTTGTTAATGTTGGTGGTATTGAAACTGAACCTACATTGCGTAAAGCTTTAGCGATTGGAGCAGATGCAGCAATTCGTGTTGATACAGAAGCAAAAGATGGCTTTGCTGTTGCTAAGGAACTAGCAAAAGTAGTTATTGACGGTGGTTATGATTTAGTTATTGCTGGTAGAGAATCTATTGATTATAATGGCGGTATGGTACCAGGAATGCTCTCTGGGTTGACAGGTGCTAATTTTGTGACTAATTGTATTAGCTTAGAAATTGATGGCAATAACGCCAAAGCTATCAGAGAAATTGACGGTGGAAAAGAAACAGTAAACACTTCTCTTCCATTAGTTATCGGTGGTCAAAAAGGATTGGTTGAAGAAAGTGATTTACGTATACCTAACATGAGAGGTATTATGATGGCTCGTAAAAAACCATTAAATATTGTAGAGCCTGCTGGTGCAAATGCAGATACAACTGCAAATAGCTTTGAAAAGCCAGCCCCCAAAGGTGCTGTCAAATTAGTAGATGCAGATAATATAGATGAATTAATAAACTTACTCCATAACGAAGCAAAGGTAATCTAAGCTCAATCTAATAAGTTTATAACCATTTAAAAAAGAAAAATATGTCAGTTTTAGTATATACAGAATCAGAAAACGGAAAATTAAAAAAAGCAGCTTTAGAATGTGTGTCATACGCTAAAGCTATTGCAGATGAAATGGGAACTAGTGTGACAGCAGTTGCTATTAATGCAAACGATGCTGATACCCTAGGAAACTATGGTGCATCTAAGGTTCTAAATGTAAAAAATGATGCGCTTAACAGCTTTAATGCAAAGCAATATGCAGCTGTAATAGAACAAGCAGCAAAACAAGAAGGTGCAAAAGTAGCAGTCTTGAGTTCTAGTGCAGATAGTAAATATTTAGCGCCTTTATTAGCTGTAGGTTTAGAAGCAGGATATGTTTCTAACGTGGTTGAAAAACCCTCAAGCTTAGCGCCATTTACAGTAAAGCGTACAGCATTCACTAATAAAGCATTTGCCAATACAGAAATTAGCACAGACGTAAAATTAATAGGCCTATCCAACAACTCTTTTGGTTTAATAGAATCTGAAGGTTCTGCTTCAGTTGAAGACTTTTCTCCTTTAGTTATAGACTCAGGAGTTTCTGTTGATTCTGTTGATAAAGCTGTAGGTAAAGTAACTATAGCTGATGCCGATGTTGTTGTATCTGGTGGTCGTGGATTAAAAGGTCCTGAGAATTGGGGGTTGGTAGAAAATCTTGCTGAAGTATTAGGAGCGGCAACAGCTTGTTCTAAACCTGTATCTGATTTAGGATGGCGTTCACATGGCGAGCACGTTGGGCAAACGGGTAAGCCCGTAGCTACAAACCTATATATTGCCATTGGTATTTCTGGAGCTATCCAACATTTGGCTGGTATTAGTGCTTCAAAAGTAAAAGTAGTTATAAATACAGATCCTGAAGCTCCTTTCTTTAAAGCCGCTGATTATGGTATTGTTGGTGATGCGTTTGAGGTTGTACCTGTTTTAACAGAAAAACTAAAAGCCTTTAAAGCGCAAAACGCTTAATATTTTTTTGAAATTATAGTATACAGAACCGTTTAGATTTGTTTGGCAGTTGCTAAAGTCAAAATTTAAACGGTTCTTTGTGTTTCATAATACTCTAGAGATAAGTTATATTTTGGAGTGTTTTAAAAACGAAATTATTCGGATGTCATTTCGAAATATTAAAATCTCGATCATCGGGTAAATTATGAGTTTAGTACGTTTAAACATAAAAGGCATATCTTATAGTCAAACCCAAAATGGTGCTTATGCTTTAATATTAAATGAGGTTGATGGCGACCGTAAATTACCTATAGTCATTGGTGCTTTTGAAGCGCAATCTATTGCTATTGCGTTAGAAAAAGAGATTAGACCACCTCGACCATTGACTCATGATTTATTCAAAAATTTCTCCGATCGATTTCAGATTATTGTAAAGCAAGTCATCATTCACAAACTGGTAGATGGTGTGTTTTATTCTAGTTTAATTTGTGAACGCGATAATATCGAAGAAATTATTGATGCACGTACAAGTGATGCTATTGCATTAGCTCTACGTTTTCAAGCACCAATATTTACCTATAAAAACATACTAGACAAAGCAGGAATTTATCTAAAAGTAAATCCTAATAAGGATGAACAAGATGAAGATAGTATCCTAGTAGATGAGCTTATAGCTGAAGAAATTGAAACTACAGCCTTTGGTGATGAAGATATCTATAAGGATAAGTCCCTAGAAGAATTACATACACTCTTAGATGAAGCTGTTAATAATGAAGATTATGAACTTGCAGCTAAAATTAGAGACGAAATTTCTAAACGTTAATCCAACCAATATGAAACATTTTTTATTAGCTATTGCAGCTATTTTTTTTGGAGTAACCCTAAGCTTAGGCCAAAACCTAAACAAAACATGGAAATTAGACTCATATGACAAAGAAAATACAAATTTTAAAATTACAGATACTAGCCTTTTGAAGCTAGAAGACGGTATTTTTGAATACTCTACAAGTTTTCCTGAACTAATGTCGTCCGGAAACTACATACATCAAAATAATCTAATTCTCTTTTACTACAGTAAACCTAATGACACAATAAGAAAGTTTAATATTGAAAAGCTTTCAGATTCAACTTTAGTACTAGCTGAAAAAAATGTCTTATACAATTACACAAATTTTAAAGCAGATAAAATTGTTCTAGATAATACTGATAAGAACTCAGAAGTTAACCCAATAATTCCAAGTCAAGGATTTTCATTAGATAGTTTATGGCGAGGTGTTTTAGGCATGGTAACTTTAATCTTTATTGCCTTTTTGTTTAGTAGTAATCGTAAAGCTATTAATTGGAAAACTGTCGGAATCGGTCTTGCTTTTCAGCTAGTAATTGCTGTTGGTGTTTTAAAGGTAGAATTTGTAAAATCCGGTTTTGAGTATGTAGGCCAGGGATTTATAGCAATTTTAGGTTTCACACAAGCTGGTAGCGAGTTTTTATTCGGAGGTATGCTTGATATCGATTCATTTGGTTACATATTTGCTTTTCAAGTTTTACCTACAATAATATTCTTTTCAGCATTAACATCTGTGTTGTTCTACCTTGGAATTATTCAAAAAATAGTAAAAGGTATGGGTTGGCTTTTGACTAAAGTTTTAGGTATTTCTGGCGCTGAAAGTTTAAGCGTTGCTGGAAATATATTTCTTGGCCAAACCGAAGCTCCACTTTTGATAAAGGCCTATTTAGAAAAAATGAATAAGTCAGAAATACTATTGGTTATGATTGGTGGTATGGCAACAGTTGCTGGTGCAGTATTAGCTGCTTATATCGGCTTTTTAGGTGGAGATGACCCAGCACTACAATTATTTTATGCAAAACATTTATTAGCTGCATCAGTAATGGCAGCTCCTGGAGCTATTGTGATTTCAAAAATTTTATTCCCACAAACTGAAAAAGTAAACACTGATGTCACTGTTTCAAAAGAAAAAATTGGCTCTAATATTTTAGAATCTATAGCAAACGGTACAACAGAAGGCTTAAAACTAGCTGTAAATGTTGGTGCAATGCTTCTTGTTTTTGTGGCATTTATTGCCATGATTAATGGGATACTAGGACTAGTTGGTGATATAACATCAATAAATGAATGGGTTATAGCAAACACGCCATATCAAAGTTTATCTCTAGAACTAATTTTGGGATATACCTTCGCACCATTAATGTGGCTGATTGGTATCGCACAAGAAGATATGGCTTTGATGGGACAACTACTAGGCATTAAATTAGCAGCAAGCGAATTTATTGGATACATACAATTGGCAGACTTAAAAGACGTTACAAACGTAACACACCTAAAATATCAAAAATCAGTAATTATGGCAACTTATATGCTTTGTGGTTTCGCAAATTTTGCTTCAATAGGCATACAGATTGGTGGTATTGGTTCATTGGCACCAGGTCAGCGTAAACAATTATCTAAATTTGGAATAAAAGCGCTCATTGGTGGGACAATTGCTTCACTTATTTCAGCTACAATCGCAGGAATGATTATTGGATAACAATTCGTTTTTACTAAAAATTTTAGTTAATAACTTTTCATATCATTGAAAGTCTTAAACTTCATGGTTTGAGGCTTTTTTTTATTTTTAATGCCATATAAAATGATATACGATATATGAAGCAGTATCACGATTTAGTTAAACATGTTTTAGCCGAAGGCAACCAAAAAGGAGATCGCACAGGAACAGGAACAAAAAGTGTTTTTGGTTATCAAATGCGTTTTGATTTAAGTGAAGGTTTCCCGATGGTAACTACAAAAAAATTACATCTTAAATCTATTATATACGAACTGCTTTGGTTCTTAAAAGGTGACACAAACATTAAATACTTAACCGAGAATGGTGTCCGTATATGGAATGATTGGGCTGATGAAAACGGAGATTTAGGACCAGTTTATGGTCATCAATGGCGCAATTGGAATGATGACGAAATTGATCAGATTAAAGATGTAGTGAAAACTCTAAAAAACAACCCTAATAGCCGTCGTATGATGGTTTCTGCATGGAATCCTTCTGTTATGCCAGATACCTCAAAGACATTTTCAAACAATGTGGCTAATGGCAAGGCGGCACTTCCGCCTTGTCATGCATTTTTTCAGTTTTATGTGGCAGACGGAAAATTATCTTGTCAGTTATATCAACGTAGTGCCGATATCTTTTTAGGTGTACCATTTAATATTGCGTCTTATGCATTATTTACAATGATGATGGCACAAGTATGTGGCTACCTACCTGGTGAATTTATTCATACTTTTGGTGATGCCCATATTTATAACAATCATGTAGAGCAATTAGAATTACAGCTTTCTAGAGATATTAGACCACTACCAAAAATGGTTTTAAATCCAGAGATAAAAGATATATTTGATTTCGATTTTGAAGACTTTACTCTAGTTGATTATAACCCACATCCTCACATAAAAGGTGCGGTTGCAGTGTAAAAAAGAGCTTTATTAAACTAAGCCTTTTTTATATCATTTTTAGCTTAGATTATCATAACACACTCCCTAATATTATAATAATAGAAAAACAAAGTTGTAAGTATTGATTTTAATATATCTTGTAATAAAAGATGTTATTTATACAAATGATCCATGTAAATAATTTAGTGAAAAATGGGTATCTTTAACTTTCAAAAAATGATTAAATGTTCTGGAAAAAGAAACATATTCCTACCATAGATAAAGATCAATTAGAACTTATCGAAAATGCTCAAAAACGTATTAAGCAAAAGAAACGTTTGTATATACATTTTGTAGTATTCCTAATCGGTGCTGTTTTTTTAATTATTGCCAATACAGTTTTAGGTATTGGTATAGATTTTACCATTGCTGGCATTAACTGGTTTGTTTATGCTATTCTGGCTTGGTTATTTCTATTTATCTATCATTTTATCAATGTGTTTGTCACTAATAAATTCATGGGCAAAGATTGGGAGAAGCAACAATTAGATAAGTTAGTTGCCAAACAACAACAACGTATTAACATACTTGAAGCAGGGCTAATAAAAGATAATACCAAGTCTAAAAAAACTACTGTCTCAGAAAAGGCAGAAAAACCGGCTCCTACTACAGAAAATAAAAACAAATCCGAACTCACCGTAATTGTAGCCGCAGGAGAAAACAATGCTATTGGTAAGGATAATGACCTAATTTGGCATTTGAGTGATGACCTTAAACGTTTTAAACGCTTAACTAATGGACATCATATTATCATGGGACGTAAAACTTTTGAAAGCTTCCCAAAACCACTACCTAACAGAATCCATGTTGTCATTACAAGACAAAAAGATTACAAAGCTCCTGAAGGTGTCATTGTTGTTAACTCGTTGGCAGATGCTTTAGATGCAGCCCGCAAAGACAATAACCCTTTTATTATTGGTGGTGGTGAAATATACAAACAAGCCATACCATTGGCAGATAAATTAGAAATCACAAGAGTCAACGCTACTTTTGATGATGCTGATACTTTTTTTCCTGAAATCGATTCGTCTATTTGGAGTGAAATTGACAGAGTAACTCATGACGCTGATGAAAAGCATAACCATGCGTTTTCGTTTATCACTTTTTTGAGGAAATAGTTTTTTCCTTTAGATAACCATATACTTCCTTTTTGCGTCTTTATTTATATAGATTTTTATAAAAGAAAGCAACGATTAAACCATGTCATATTCATACAGACAGTGTTTCCAAGGACAATGTTAAAGGATTGAGTATAGAAGAATAATTCATGTTTATACAAAACAAAACACCTTAGCTATTAATAGCTAAGGTGTTTTGTTTTAATTAGTTTTGTGATATGGTAAAGGCATTTCAACTTCGTTTAAATTTACACCAAGAAGGTAAACCTGACGGATTACTTAACAAAGCGGCTTACGATTTAGATATTCCTACTTCTAAAATTCATGGTATAAAAGTTCTTCGAAAATCTATTGATGCTCGGAAGAAAAACATCATGTTTAATTATAAAGTTGAAGTTTACATCAACGAACCTATGCCAGAGACATCAGACTACAAGTTTGATTACAAAGATGTGTCCAACGCAAAACCGGTACATATAATAGGTTTTGGTCCAGCAGGTATGTGGGCAGCATTGCGTTGTATTGAGTTAGGTTTTAAACCCATTGTTTTAGAACGTGGCAAAAATGTACGTGACCGTCGTCGTGATTTAAAAGCCATAAATCAGGATCATTTTGTTAACGAAGATTCTAATTACTGCTTTGGCGAAGGTGGTGCAGGTACATATAGCGATGGTAAATTATATACCAGAAGTTTGAAACGAGGTGACGTGCGTCGTATTTTTGAAAGTTTAGTTTATCATGGTGCAACAGATCAAATTTTAATCGATTCGCATCCACATATTGGTACAAATAAATTACCTAAAGTTGTTCAAAATATTAGAGAAACCATTTTAGAGTTTGGTGGCAAAGTTCATTTTGAAACTCGAGTCACGGATTTTAATATAAAAGATAATAAGATTGTTAGTATTCAACTTCAAAATAATAAAGAATTAGAGGTCGATAAAGTTATTTTAGCCACAGGTCATTCTGCTAGAGATATTTTTTATTTATTGAACGAAAAAAATATTGCTCTAAAAGCAAAATCTTTTGCCATGGGTGTTAGAATTGAGCATCCACAACAGATTATCGATGGTATTCAATACCATTGTTCTGGAGAACCTAGACATGATCTATTGCCGGCAGCGGCTTATAGTTTGGTTCAACAAGTTAATAATCGCGGTGTATATTCATTTTGTATGTGTCCTGGTGGTTTTATAGTTCCAGCCGCAACTGCAAATGGCGAAGTTGTAGTTAACGGCATGTCACCATCAAAACGAAATAATAAATTTGCAAATTCTGGTATTGTGGTAGAAATAAATGCCAAGCGTGATTTATACAAATATGAAAAATTTGGGGCTTTAAAAGCACTTGAGTACCAAAAGAATTTAGAACGTTTAGCTTTTACTGCTGGTGGTCGAACACAGACTGCTCCTGCACAAAGACTAACTGATTTTGTTGAAGGCAAATTGTCTTCAGATTTAAATGAAACCTCATACCAACCTGGACTTAATTCCTCACCACTACACTCACTGTTCCCAAAATTAATAGGCAATTCATTGCGAAAAGGCTTCAAAGCTTTTGGAGAAAAAATGAAAGGTTTTTATACTACTGAAGCTAACATCATTGGTGTAGAGTCTAGAACCTCATCGCCTGTAAATATTCCTAGAAATGAAACATTAGAACATCCTGAAATCTCTAATTTATTCCCTTGCGGCGAAGGTGGTGGATATGCTGGCGGTATTGTTTCCGCAGCTATGGATGGCGAGCGTTGCGCAGAAGCTGCTTGTGTCTGAATAATTAAGAATATTTATCCTATTTTTGCCAGACAAATTTAATAAGAATGAACGCATATATATTTCCAGGACAAGGTGCTCAATTCTCAGGAATGGGATTGGACCTCTACGAAAATTCACCTACAGCACAACAGCTTTTTGAAAAAGCCAATAGTATCCTCGGTTTTTCTATTACAGATATCATGTTTGAAGGTTCAGCCGAAGACTTAAAACAAACTAAGGTTACACAACCTGCTATCTTTTTACACTCTGTAATTTTAGCTAAAACTTTGGGAGAAACTTTTAAACCAGATATGGTTGCCGGACATTCACTCGGAGAATTTTCTGCATTAGTTGCCGCTGGTGCATTAACTTTTGAGGACGGTTTAAACCTAGTTTCTCAACGTGCGCAAGCGATGCAAAAAGCTTGTGAAATCAAGCCGAGTACAATGGCTGCTGTTTTAGGTTTAGAAGATGACGTTGTAGAAAAAATTTGTGAAGATACCGAAGGTGTTGTGGTTGCCGCAAATTATAACTGCCCAGGACAATTAGTGATTTCTGGAGAAGTTGAGGCTATTAACCGTGCTTGTGAAGCTATGAAAGAAGCAGGAGCTAGACGCGCTTTAGTACTACCCGTAGGCGGTGCTTTCCATTCGCCAATGATGGAACCTGCTCGTGAGGAATTAGCTGCGGCTATTGAAAACACAACATTTAGCAAACCAAATTGTCCAATATATCAGAATGTAACGGCTTCTGCTATTACAGATGAAGATGAGATTAAAGCTAATCTTATTTCGCAATTGACTGCTCCTGTTCGTTGGACACAATCCGTACAACAAATGATAGAAGATGGCGCTAAACATTTTACAGAAGTTGGCCCAGGAAAAGTATTGCAAGGTCTAGTCCGTAAGATTAATCGTGAAGCCGAAACGGCTTCTGCAACTTTTGAAACTAACGTATAAATTTTATCAGTTTGAATAGAAATATATTTATTACAGTCATCATTATATTTAATGTTGTTATTGACCAAATTTCTAAGGTTTTGGTGAGAACAAATATTAGTCAAAGCCCACGTGAAGAAATCGAATTGATTGGACAGAAATTCATTATGACCAATGTTTACAATGAAGGTGCTTTTTTGGGCATGGGTAGTGATATGAATCCTACGCTTCATTTTATATTCTTAAAGTTATTACCGCTTTTAGTTTTAGGTTATGTGGTTTATTACATCATAAAAACTAAAAACTTAGACCGTCTAAGCTTAATAGCATTTTGTTGCATTGTTGGTGGTGGACTATCTAATGTATTTGACCGTTTTGCTTTTGGGAAGGTTACTGACTTTTTCTATATAGATTTAGGTGGTGTTTTTAAAACAGGTATTTTTAATATCGCTGATGTAGCCGTAACAACAGGAATGTTTATGCTTATTTTTAGCAACTTCATAATGAAAAAGGATACTACAAACAAGTAGTATCCTTTTTACTTCTATTTTTGATATAGAATTTATTGCTTATAAACTTTCCCTTCTTTCATAACAAAAACAACATTTTCCATTGTTTTTATGTCCTTTGTTGGGTCATTGTTAACAGCTATAATATCTGCTATAAATCCGCTTTTAATTTGACCTAATTTATCTTCCATTTTTAAAATCATAGCATTAGTTATTGTTGCACTTTGTAAAGTTTCTATTGCTGGCATTCCAGCCTCAACCATGTAAAAAAACTCTTTTCCGTTATCACCATGATAAAACACTGCTGCATCTGTTCCAAATGCAATACCAACACCAGCCTTATAAGCTCTACTAAACATACCTTGTATTTTTGGACCAATATCTAAAGCCTTAGGCACAATAACTTCAGGGTAATACCCTTTTATCTTTGCTTTCTCTGACACAAACTTTCCTGCACTAATAGTTGGCACCAAATACACATCATTTTTTTTCATAAGCTCCATAGTTTCAGAACTCATAAGTGTACCATGCTCGATTGTTTTTACACCTCCAAGAATGGCACGCTGCATACCTTCATCACCATGAGCATGTGCTGCTACATGAAATCCATAATCTTTTGCTGTTTCACAAATTGCTTTAATTTCTTCTAAGGTAAATTGTGGATTTTGACCATTTTTTGCGACACTCAATACACCACCGGTAGCAGTAATTTTAATTAAATCCGCACCGTTTTTATAACGTTGTCTAACCGCTTTTTTTGCATCCTCGACACTATTTATAACACCTTCTTTTGGACCTGGATTACCTACAATAGATTTCTTAGAACCATTAGTTGGGTCTGCATGACCTCCTGTTGTCGCCAATGCCTTTTCGGCTGTAAAAATACGTGGCCCAATAACTTTACCTTCATTGATAGCTTTACGCAAAGAAACATTAACACCCGAGCCACCTAAATCTCTTACGGTTGTAAAACCGCTCATTAGTGAGACTTTTGCATAATGCAAGGAATTAAAAGCTACATCTGCATCATTTAAGGTATAAGCCTCAAGATATTTTTTTGGATTTGTTTCGGATTCAATATGTACATGCATATCTATTAGACCGGGCATCACTGTTTTTGATTTTAAGTCTATAACGTTAATATCTGGGTCTTTTGGCACTACAAAACCATCTTGAACAGAAGAGATTGTTTTCCATGAAAGAATAATTGTTTTATCATTTAATACTTTTCCTGATTGGGTATCTACTAATTTACCACAATGAATGTAGGTGCTTTGAGCGTATGTACAAATGGTAATTAACAAAACACATAGTCTTAATAGAGTTTTCATATAATTGAATTTATTTGTTTCTTATTTTTTGTTCCCAATTCCATGCATCTAGCATCGCATTGTCAAGTGAATATTTAGATTCCCATCCCAAAATAGTATTGGCCTTTGTTGTGTCAGCAAATGCTGAAATCACATCGCCTTGTCGCCTGTCTACTATTTTATAATTAAGTTTTTGATCTGAAACGCGTTCAAAAGATTGGATAACTTCTAACACAGAACTTCCCTTCCCAGTTCCTATATTAAAAACTTCAAAGTTATGAGACTGCTGGTTTTTAAAAAGTCTATTTAATGCGCATACATGTGCTTTTGCTACATCTGTAACATGAATATAATCCCTAATACATGTACCATCTTTTGTATCGTAGTCATTCCCAAAAACGGATAATTGCTCTCTGAGTCCAACAGCCGTTTGTGTAATATAAGGTACTAGATTTTGAGGAACACCCTGAGGCAATTCCCCTATATGAGAAGAGTTATGTGCACCAGTTGGATTAAAATAACGTAATGCAATAGTCTTTAAATCTAAATTAATTTGACAAGAGTCCTTTAATATTTCTTCGCCAATTTGTTTAGTGTTTCCATATGGGGACTCAGCTGGTTTTATTGGTGAATTTTCAGATATTGGTAATTTATCAGCTTCGCCATAAACGGTGCATGAAGAACTAAATATAAAATTCTGGCACTTTAACTTTTGTAATTCCTGAAGCACATATATTAAAGTTGTAACATTGTTTTCGTAATAAAACAAAGGTTTGTCAACACTTTCGCCTACAGCTTTACTTGCCGCAAAATGTATAACACCATCAATATCTTGATGGCGCTTAAAAAAATCTTGAACTTTATACTTTTCTTTTAAATCTAATTCTTCAAACTGAGGTGTAACACCTGTTATTTTAGTAATGCCTTTAAGAACATCTTTTGAAGAATTGGATAAATCATCTATGATAACAACAACATGACCTTCATTTTGAAGCTCAACAACAGTATGCGAACCTATGTAACCTAATCCTCCTGTGACTAAAACCTTCATAAATTCATATTAACCGTCAATAAAATCCAACACAGTTTTAGTTATAAAATCTATCTGCTCATCATCCAACTCGGTATGCATTGGCAATGAGATTACCGATTGAACAAGTTGGTTAGTTACAGTAAAATCAGCTTCATTATAACGCTCATCAACGTATGCTTTTTGTTTGTGTAATGGGATTGGATAATATACACCACATGGAATATCGCTAGTATTTAAATGTGTTACCAAAGCATCACGGTCAACTCCCTTTAAATTTAAAGTATACTGATGAAAAACATGGCAATCACAAGTATCACAAATACCTTCACACTCAGTCAATCCTGAAGGTGTTGTAATCTTTGGATGATTCTGAAACGCTTTATTATATTTTCTGGCTGCATGTCGTCTTGCGCTATTATAATCATTTAAGTGAGGTAATTTTGCATCTAATACTGCCGCCTGTAGAGAGTCTAATCTAGAGTTTACACCAACAACATCATGGTGGTAACGCTTGTACATACCGTGATTTACAATTCCTCGAATAATATGGGCTAAATCGTCATCATTAGTAAATATGGCGCCACCATCTCCATAACATCCTAAATTTTTTGAAGGAAAAAATGAAGTCGAAGCGACATGACCTATAACTCCAGTCTTAGTTTTAGAACCATCTTTATGCGTATAATCACCACCAATACCCTGAGCATTATCTTCAATAACATACAAGTTATGCTCTTTAGCCAAAGCCATAATCTCATCCATATTTGCAGCTAATCCAAATAAATGTACTGGTACAATAGCCTTTGTTTTTGGTGTGATTGCTTTTTTTACAGCTTCTACGTCTATATTAAAAGTTACTGGGTCAACATCTACCAAAACAGGTGTAAGTTTTAGTAATGCAATAACCTCTACAGTTGCTGCAAAAGTAAAATCTGCTGTTATAACTTCATCACCTTGTTCGAGGCCTAATCCCATCATGGCAATTTGTAAGGCATCTGTGCCATTTGCACACGGAATGACGTGCTTTACATCTAGATACTCTTCAAGATTCTTTTGAAATTGATGAACTTTAGGGCCATTTATAAAGGCTGCATTTTCTAAGATTTCCGTGAAAGATGGATTAATAACATCTTTAATCCCTTCATACTGACCTTTAAGGTCAACCATTTGAATTTTTTTCATTCTGGCTAAAAAATTTAATGTGTAAAAATAACGAAAGTACGAAAATGTTACCGCTCGTCAATGTAATTCATTCAAAGAAATGTATTTTAGCATAAACCAGATATCTTGAGATTACTTTATACCATAGGGATTTATTTGAGCAGCCTAATTCTGAAGGTTATTTCCTTTTTTAATACTAAAATAAAACTTGGTGTTATCGGTAGGAGAAATACATTTGACATACTACAAAATAAAATTTTAGCTACGGATAAGACTATTTGGATGCACGCTGCTTCACTAGGTGAATTTGAACAAGGTTTGCCAGTTTTACAAGAATTAAAAATAAAATACCCTAATCATAAAATTGTAGTTTCATTCTTTTCGCCATCCGGATATGAGGTTAAAAAAAATACTAATGATGCAGATGTTGTTGTCTATTTACCTCTAGATACTCCAAAAAATACCAAACGCTTTTTAGATATTGTTCGCCCTGAATTAATTCTTTTTGTCAAGTATGAAATATGGCCAAATATTCTTTTGGAAGCAAAAAGAAGACAGATAAAATCGCTTCTGATTTCTGCAACATTTAGACCAAACCAATCGTATTTTAAATGGTATGGTGGTTTAATGCGAAAGGCACTATTCTCTTTTAACCATATTTTTACTCAAAATAAAAACTCTAAAACCCTTGTAGAGAATATTGGTTATGATTCTGTTTCTGTTTCTGGAGACACAAGATTTGATCGCGTAAATCAGCAACTTAAGGCAGATAATACCATATCTTTTATCGAAGCGTTTATTGACAATAAAACTACCGTAGTTTTTGGTAGTTCTTGGCCTGCAGATGATGCTCTTTTTATTCCTTTTATAAATTCAAATAAAACTACTGATACAAAATATATAATTGCGCCTCACAATATCAAACCAAGCTATATTGACACTATTAAAAAAAGCTTAAAAGCTAAAACAGTTTGTTTTTCTGATATGAAAGGTAAAAATCTTTCAGAGTTTAATGTCTTTATATTAGATACCATAGGTTATTTGGGACGTGTTTACAGTTATGCAGATATTGCCTATGTCGGCGGTGCAGCAGGAGCTACTGGACTTCATAATATTTTAGAGCCTGCCGTTTTTGGAATTCCAATAATTATTGGAAAGAATTACCAAAAATTTCCAGAAGCAAAAAGGCTTGTTAATTTAAATGGTGTAATTAGTGTTACCAATCAAAAAGAATTAAGCCTAATAATGAAATCTCTTATTGATTCTATAGACAATCGTAATCTTCAAGGAAAAATCAACGCACAATATGTCAAACAAAATAAAGGTGCTGTAAATAAAATACTAACAAATATTAGCACGACAACTAACTGATAAGATTTAATTAAACAACTAAAAATCTGAAGTTAATCTAGGCCTTTTTTTGTGTTGTATCATTAAAGATTAGCTCGCTTTTTACCATTATAGTTTTATGAGGTATCTTCTCTACAGATCCTAAATGGTTTAATAGTAACTCAGCTGAATTTTGACCTATCTCAAAGGCTTTTTGATCTATTACTGATATCTTTGGACTAGAAACATACTTAGCATCTTCATAGCCAAAACCAATAACAGAAATATCCTCAGGGATGCGTTTACCAACTAATTTAGACTTATTTAAAGCCATAATACCTGTTATGTGATCTATGGAAAGAATAGCATCTATTTCAGGATTTTTATTTAGGTAATTATAAATAAATGTTCTGGGATTTTTTTCTCTTCCTAGTTTTAAAATATTTGGACTTAAGCCAGATTCCTCGATCGCTTTATTGTAGCCATTGATACGGTACTTACCTACACTTAACTCTTCAATATTACTTATCAGAAGGATTTTTTTTCGGTGCTCTTCTTGGATTAAATATTTAGTAGCATCATAAACTGATTGAAAATCGTCTACAACAACCTTAGTACATTCCACGTCATTAATAACTCTATCAAACATTACTATAGGCGTATTTTTACCAACTCTATTAAAATGGTTAATACTATGCTTAGTTTGTGTTTCTCTTGCTACTGCAACAATAAAACCATCTACGCTTCCTGTAGATAATAAATCAAAACTTCGTTGTTCTTTTTCTAAACTCTCATTAGATATGCAAACTGTCATATCGTAATTGTGATTATCTAAAGTAGTTTCTATACCATGTACAACTTCTGCAAAAAAAGGATTCATTAGACTTGGCACAACGACACCTACAACCATTGTCTTACTAGACTTAAGTTGTTGTGCAATTCTGTTAGGTTTGTAATTAAGCTCTCTTGCAAGCTCATTGACTCTATTTTTTGTAGTCTCGCCAATTTCATTACTATCACTTAACGCTTTAGAAACTGTAGAGATAGAAACATTTAATAATTTTGCAAGTTCTTTTAGTGTAACCATTATTTTTTTTTACAAATATTTATATAACTGCTATTTTAATAGTTGATTTACAGCAATATCTACCGACTTGACAGGCAACTTGCATGTACCATCTACACATACATATATATATGTTTCTCCCTCATTAAATCTATTTTTCATTATAGGGACTTCACTTTCTCCTAATGCTCCAGCAATTAATATATTAGGTAAATAATATTTATTAAGTTCTTCTAATTTATCTAAAGCTTTTTCTCCAGATACTGCAACTTCGTAATAAGGGTTAGAGTAGTTTAGGTATAGATTTGACCAGTTTGAAAAACTTGATGGAGAACTTTCAATATTACCTATCATGTTACCTAGCATTTGCTTAGCAATATTTTTGTATTCCTCATTTGAATAAAAATGACTTAACTTAAAAAGACTTTGTGCTAGCATAGAATTTGAGGATGGAATAACATTATCTACAATCTCTACTTTTCTAGCAATTAGATTAGTTTCAGAATTTGGGGTAAAATAGAACATGCTGCTATTTTCATCAAAAAAATGAGTTATTGTATAATCTAAAATACGTCTTGATAATTTTAACCAATCTTCGTCTAATGTTACTTCATATAGACTAATATAAGCCGAAATTATACTTGCGTAGTCTTCAGAAAATCCTTCGATTGAAGTAATTCCATTCTTATAATTATGATAAAGGCCACCATCATTTCTTAATTGATTTTCTTTAATAAATTTAGCATTTTTAAGGGCCATATCTAGATAATCTTTATTACCAATCACTTTGTAAGCATCTAAATAAGCTCTTATCATTAGACCATTCCAAGAAGTTAATACTTTATCATCTGTTCTTGGTCGCTCTCTTTTTGCTCGCTCATCAAATAGCTTTTTCTTCCACAGACTTACTTTATCATCTAGATTTGAAATACTCAAACTATTAGAATTTGCAAACTCTTTATTTGTTTCAGTCTTAAATAAAACATAATAATCATTATTCTCCCATCTTCCAATAGCATTAATATTGTAATAAGATGAAAACAAGCTGTAATCGTCTTTTAATGTTTGTTTAAGTTCTTCTTTTGTCCATCTGTAAAAAACACCTTCTTCTAATGTATTCTTTTCTGTTTTACTATCTGCATCAATTGAAGAATAAAACGCGCCATTAGCTTCAGTTAGCTCTCTGTCAATAAACTCTAATGTTTCTATTACAATAGTTTTGTATAAATCATTTTTAGTGATTTGATATGCTTTTGAATATAGGCTTACCAATTGGGCATTATCATATAACATTTTTTCAAAATGCGGTATATGCCATTTCTTATCTGTAGAATACCTAGAAAATCCGCCACCTATTTGATCGTATATACCTCCATTTGACATTTTGGTCAGCGTATTGGTTACATAATTTTGAAGATTTTTATCATTGTATTGATGGCTATATCTAAGTAGAAAACTTAAATGGCTTGGCATGGGAAATTTTGGAGCTTTATTCTGTCCTCCGTATTCATTATCTAGTTCATTTTTCCACTTTTTAATATTAGCTTTTAAAACATCTTTACTAAAAACTACCTTATCAGTATTTAATGTTATTAAATCTGAATTTTTAACACCTTCGGTTAGTTGCTTAGCATATTCAGTAACTTTTTTTGGATCATTTTTATATAATGAAGACATTTCTATAAGCACTTTTTTCCACTGATTTTTGGTAAAATATGTACCTCCAAAAACTGGTCTACCATCTGGCAATGCAATACAATTTAGAGGCCAACCACCACTTCCTGTCATTAACTGAACAGCATTCATATAAATTTGATCTACATCAGGTCGTTCTTCTCGATCTACTTTGATGCTTACAAAGTTGTCGTTCATTAATTTAGCAATAGAATCATTTTCGAAACTTTCCTCTTCCATAACATGACACCAATGACAAGCTGAATATCCTACTGAGATTACAATAAGTTTATTTTCTTTTTTAGCTAATTCTAAACTTTCATTATTCCATCCCTTCCAATCAACTGGGTTGTATGCATGCTGAAGTAAGTAAGGACTTGTTTCATTAATTAGGTCATTAGCACCATCTTTTGTATCTGTAGTACTATCTACACAACTACAAATAAGTAATGAAGTTACCAAGTAATAAAACGGTCTTTTGAGCATGAGAATATTTATAATTCTAATTTTTTACAATCCATATAAAAATAGTAAAATAGTACACATAAAAAGAGGTCGTCTAAAAATGAATTTCAAGACGACCTCAATGTATTTTATTTAGTTAGAATTAGTTCTTAACCAATTTTATTGTTTTTACTGCATTACCAGAATAAAGCTTAGCCAAATAAAGACCAGTTTTAAGACCAGATGCATCAATAGTAGCTTGTTGGCTATTTGGATTTAAAATCTGAACTCTTTTTCCTAATATATCATAAACTTCTATACTATCTATAGTAGTATTTGCACCCTCAATATTCCAACTATCGTTTGTTGGGTTCGGAAAAACTTTTAAATCGTTGATTGAAAAATCATCTGCACCAAGTACTGTATTCTTATGGAAATAAAAATTTGTAAGATAAGTAGGCCCAAAAACAGCACCCTGAGCAACTATTTGAATTTGTTGTATATTATTTCTTGCTAAAGTAGGGTTAGAAAAGTCAGCCAATTCTATATCTACAGTATTCCAAGTTTCAACACCTGGAGTGTTTACATCAATGGTGGCTTCTAAGTTATGCTGAAAAGCTCCTGTAGTAGTATCAAAATTTTGAAGTATAATCCTAATTACAGAGTCCGGCCCACCGGCGTTTAAAACCCATGAATCTAGATGTATAGTGGTAAAGTTAGTTAAATCTAAACCTGTATCTGTACCAAAAAAATATTGATACTGAGCACCACCACCAGCAGTTGGTGTTGTCAATTCTCTTGTGTCATCAGCAGTTGCTACCGTGTAATTAGTAAATGTAGCCCCCGCAAATTGCTGAACACCAGAAGGTGGTACATCTGAGTAGGCAGGACCAAATACCGATAAAACATCTAATGCCGGTCTAGCAGGAGCAGCAACTATTGTAGTTGGTGGTAGAGGACATGTATTTGGACAAGTACCTCCACAATCTACACCTGTTTCATCTCCATTTTGTATCCCATCAGTACACGTAGGTCCGGGATCAGCAACTACCTGTATATCATCTATAGCATAATCTCCATTAGGTCCTGCAACCCCCGCATCAACAAAAATTCTTAGTTCGGTCATATCTCCTAGCACGCCTGGATTGATAAGAATTGTTTGTTCTGCATCACCAATTGTAGTGAATGGAACTTCGTAAACACCTGCCGTGTGAGTTAGTTTTATTCTATGAGTTCGTTCTTCGTCTACAGCTAAGGTTGTGCTTAATGGGTCAACTGTAAAACTGATTGAGTTATTCAATTCATCAGAAAGATCGACTACATCTGTTCCACTAAATACAACGTAAGCATTATCCCAAGGTTGTGCATTTCCAAAAATTTCTAACTTTTCTGTAGCTGTATTTATAACAGCAGCTCCACCAGTACCACCTGCTGCATCATGTGTGAATGCTTGATCGGCAGTGCTGAAGTCAAATGGTAATGTTTGTGAATAACCAAAAGATATGGCAAACAAAATTAATAATAAAGTAATTTTTTTCATAGTGTCTTTAATTTAAAATTATAAAGTGTAAATAACGTCATTATTCTTTTAAAATGAGGTAAATTCCACCTATACAAAAACTATACAATCTGCAATTATTAACTTTTTTTTTGTTTCTTTTAATAAAAAATAGGTGTTGTTTTTAGAAAGTCACTATTATTTTATGAAATCCATTAAAATTGAAATCTTTTTAATGAGAAGTAGATAAAAACTCTCTTCCTTAATTTTTGAATAAAGTTATAGACGCATCATTATTTGAAACGACTAGTAATTGTTTATTTTTATATTGTATTAAATTTATATCTCTGTTATCATAAGGTGTAAAAAAACCACTTTGAGAAGGCGGTATAAATTGAAAATTATTATTTCCATCACCATAAAGTACAGCGCCAAATCCAGCATCATATCTTGTAGTTTCGACTTCTACACCATAATGATTACCAACTGTTAAAATATCTTTATTACCATCACCATTAATGTCCGTAACCAAAGATGACTTAATAGGAGATAATTGTGCTTGGATAGGCAAAGACTGCCTTTTAAGAACTCCGTTATCATTAATTAATACAATACTTTCGAAACTAGAGATTTCATAAATCACCGCATCATCTACTTTATCTTCGGGTAAAATGTCTAACAATTTGGATGATGCAAAACTATTATAATCTTTAAATTTTTCTGCAACAAAAGGCATTTGTTCACTGGTACATTCTCTACCTCTTAATGGTACATAAGCATCTTTATAAAATTTAGCCAATACAATATCATTGGTGCCATTATTATCAAAATCATTGGCATAAATCTTAAAAGGGTGCTCTTCACTAGCCTTGAATTTATTGTTTTTCCCTAGGTTACCTATAATATAATCATCATCGCCGTCATTGTCTAAATCACTTGCGGTGATAGACCACCATAAACCTCTAGAATTATTTAATCCGAATTTTGTTGTGCTATTCTCAAAAATTCCATCATTATTGGTTAATACTGTAATATTCATCCACTCACCTACTATTATTAAATCATCATCATTGTCTTTATCAATATCTGTAAAAACAGCATCAGTTACCATACCAATATTATTTAAACTTGACGTTGACTCTTTCGGCGCTTTTGTATAATTTCCTTTATTATTAATTAGTATATAACTAGTTGCTGGGAAACCATATTGTCCTTTAATAAGTCTTGTTCCCACAAAAAGGTCTAAATCTCCATCGTTATCTATATCTGACGCCTTTACCGTTTGCGAACTTTCAAAAATGTTTGGAATTGCTTTGTTATCTATATTGAAGTTTCCCAAGCCATCATTGATATATAATCTATCCTTTAACCTTATATCGCCTTGTTTATATTCACTACCGCCGCTTGCAATAAAAATGTCGTTATCATTATCTCCATCAACATCAAGAAATAAAACACCAAGGTCTTCAGAAAGTTTATCTTGCTCCCATGGTTGAGATTGGTTTTTAACAAATTGTCCGTTTTTATCTTGTACATAAAGAGCCCCGCTTTGACCAGATGCGCCACCTATAAAAAAATCTTCTATACCATCAGCGTTTATATCACCAACTGCAGTAAAAGGCCCATTTTGAGAAATATTATGAGGTAATAAAATTTCTTCTTGAAACTCATCATATTTATTTTCTTGGTGCACAAAATTGATTCCTAAACCTTCTGTTTTTACTTTTGAGAATAATGTTTGTATTTTTTTATCAAGATTTTTGTAAGATTCTGCTCTAGAATATTTGGCAGTAATTGTTTGATTAGCTTTTATATTCTCAAAAATATTTATTTTTCCATCTGGCCATATAACCTCAATTTTTTCTACCTCAACTTCTTTCCCTAAACCAAAAAATAAATTAGGTTCTATCGATGATAAATATCCGCGAGTTACAGTGTTTTCAGAAATTTGTGTTTTTCCATTATGCTTAATTATTGCTTTAGTTCCATATCCAAATTGATTCTTTTCTGATCCTTCTAACTCAATCTTTAAAAAATTTCCTGTGGCATTATTTTTATATACAAATGCTTCAGATTCCATGTTATTTATCACAACATCTAAATCGCCATCATTGTCTAAATCACCATAAGCCATCCCACTTGAAAAACTTGGAGTATCAAAACTCCAATCCTTTGTTACTTTTTCAAACTCTAAATTACCTTTGTTTTTATACACATAATTGGAAAGTGGTACTGATGGTGCTAACTTACTCATGCCATAAAAGTCTTTAGAATCTGTTTCTAATTTTTTGTATAATCCTGTTAAAAAGTCATTGTTACGAACATCTTTTTTAATTCCATTAGAAATTATAACATCTCTCCATCCATCGTTATCCAGATCGACTAATAAGCCTGACCAACTCCAATCTGTTTTTGAAATTCCAGTCATATTAGCAATATCTGAAAAGCTGTCTCCATTATTATTAATTTGTAAAGTATTAGACATATATTGATGATGCTTGCCGTCATCTACCATTTTATTAAACCTTTCAGTACTCATGGAACCCATATTGGTTTTTGACCTGTAGTGATCTGCAGCTGCCATATCTAAAGTGATAAAGTCCATAAAACCATCGTTATTAATATCTCCCGTATCGGTACCCATACTAAAATTTGAAATATGCTTTAATTTCTCGTTTATCACATTCTTAAAAGTGCCATCCCCATTATTATAATATAAAAAATCGGGTTCGTCATAATCGTTTGATATAAACAGATCTGTAAAACCGTCATTATTAAAATCACTTGTACTAACACTTAATCCATAAGCATATGAATTAGTAAGACCTGCTTGATCTGAAACATCTCTGAAGTTTCCATTATCATTTCTATATAACTTGTCCTTATAAAATCTGTAGCGTTCTTTTGGGATATTAGTGTAGCGTCTAAATAACCTTGCATCTGGAAGTTGGTTGACTTGGTACATATCTAAATCACCATCATTATCCATATCAAAAAATACAGCTTGTGAAGAAAAACCAACGTCTGCAAGACCATATTTTAATGCAGATTCGGTAAATGTTAAATCTTGATTGTTTATATATAATAGATTTTTTCTTTCTTCTGGTTTCATAGAATCACCATTTCTACTTATATAAATGTCGAGGTAACCGTCGTTATTAACATCTGCCATTGTAACGCCCCAAGACCATCCCGGATTTATAGCGATTTTTGATTTTTTGGAAATATCTTCAAATTTAAAATCCCCTTTGTTGAGATACAATTTATCGTTTACTTGATTGCCACAAAAGAAAACATCAGATAATCCATCGTTATTAATATCTCCTATTGCAAGGCCCGCACCGCTATATATTTGATTATAAAATAAATGATTTATTTTTTCTGACTCTTGTATTTTATTGTTAAAATCTATACCTGTTAGCTCTGAAGGTAATAAATCAAATCCTCCTATTAATTCATCAGGATACAGATTACGATCTGGACCATTATGACATGAATTAAATAGTAAAATTAAAAATAACGCTGTATAAATATTTAATCTCTTCATTTATAATTATTTATTTTATAAAGATAATGAATATATAAAATTAAGTACAAAAAAGCCTCTTGAGTATGATACTAAGAGGCCAATATTAAGTATGATTTGAAACTAAAACTTTAAATTCTCATTTTTATCCCATAATCCCCAATATGCACCAACATCGCCTTCATCACCAGTTTTCCAAGACTCATCAAAGGATGAGAAATAGAAAATAGGGATTTTATTTTCGTTTGTCCAACGGATGGTATCTATAAAATACTTCATTGCTGCTTCTGGGCCAGCCAAAGCACCTTTAAGTCCACCACCTTCACTAGGCCAACCTGTTTCTGTTATAATAATTGGTTTGCCTTGAGCAGCATCTACCACCTGACCATACATGGCTTGCATATGTCCTAAAGCATATTCTATTGGGCAACCTTCCCAATACGGATATAGGTTGGCTAAAACAACATCTGAATGTTCTACCAGCTCTGGATGTCTAGAAAACTCGTAGTATGCATCGACATACCCAACTGGTATGTCTAAACCTGCCAGTGCTTCTTTTACTCTTTTTATATAGCCGAGCAACTCTTCTAAAGATAAGTCATTACGGTATAAGACTTCATTACCAACAGCTGCTACATCTACATTGCCCGCTTTTGCTAAAGCTATTAAGGCTTCAATCTCTTTTTCGTTATCGTCTTTATCATCGCTTAACCAAGCACCAACTAGTGTCTTCAATCCATGTTTTTTTGCTACTACAGGGATATGCTCATTACCCTCAATACAAGAGAAAGAACGTATCGCTCCTGTAAATGGTTTTAAGATTTTTACACGACGCTCTACTTGTTCTACACTAATCTCGTCACCAGGTTCTTGGCCATCCTCGTACATGCTAAAGCATATACCATGCATCCCGTCTTGGATAGTTTTGCGCCATAAGGCTTTTAACTCTTCTAAAGAATATTTTGAAGCATCAATACCTTGTGTATTGATTTGGCTATAGTTTGATTTGTAATATGATTCTTCTCTGTAAGACATTTTTGTATTTTATTTTTTTTGCTTTATAATTCGCCCCTTCGTTCTATTAATATTTCTTTAATCTCTTTTGCTCTAGCTTCATTTAAACTATACTTCCACATTACCCAAATTGCTAAAGCCGCTGTGCCTGCAGGAACAACAATATCTGCGATTCTTAGATTATTCATTGTTTCTAATGACTGTTCTGTTACATTAGGGTCAAACCCTACTATACTTAGAATAACACCACCCAGAACAAGTGCCATAGACTGACCTATCTTTACCATTAGCCAATATACGGCTCCAAATGTGCCTTCCTTACGTGGCATTCCATTTTCCATCTCATCTAAATCACAAACATCAGCGGTCATACTCATCATTAGTGTAAAAAGACCACCCATACCAAAAGCAAATAAAGGGATAGGAAGAAATATCAACCAAGGAATTTCACTACCGGGATCGATACTAAACCATGACATTCCTAAACTATCAAGAACTGGATTTAAGGACTCGAAAATGGATCCAACTCCAGAAGTTAAACTTTGACCCAAGTCTGTTTGATTAAACTGACTATTTAAATCTTTGTCAAATCCCCACCATTTGAGGATGTAACCTATTATCGATAAAACGGTTGAAATGATAAATGCTCTACGTTTTCCCCATTTTTTTGCCATTCTTGATATAATAGGAATAACGACAAATGCAGTTATAATAGCATTAATAGTGTTGAACCATGCGGGCCATGTACCAGCTAATTCATAACTACCGTTGTACATATAAAACACTATTATAAAAACACCGAAAGCAGCTACCAATTGAAATCCATTAAATACTAAAAATGTTGCGCCACAAAGTTTCATAAACGGTTTGTTTTTTGAAACTTGCTTGATTCCTGCCCACAATTCTACCATGTTTGAAGACAGTGTCTTCCATGTAATCTCTTTACGATTTTCCATATGAGCAGAATCTATACCTTTACAAAATATCGCTGGTAAGATTCCAAATACAACGCATAATACGCCAACAATTAGCGCCATTGTTCTTACTCCTTCCGTTTGTGTGTTAAATGTATTAGAGTCAGGTATGATAACATATAACCAAGGTACAATCATCCAAGCTATTTGCCCCATCGTGTTTGAAAAAGCCATTAAACGAGTTCTCTCATTATAGTCAGATGTCATTTCATAACCAAGACCAACTAATGGTGTTGCAAACATGGTATTACCAATTAAGAAAAGTAATTGTATGACCATGACATGCCATATAATATAGGACTGAGAAGCATTATCGTCTATTTGCCACATTAAAAAGAATAAAACACCACTAATAACAGCACCAACAAATATGTAAGGTCTACGTCTACCCCAGCGCGATTTTGTGTTGTCTGATATAAAACCCATTATTGGATCAGTAATCGAGTCAAATATCCTTGGTAAACCTCCCAAAAGTCCAGCCCAAAGAGGATCAATACCCCATGCTGTCAAAAGAAAGAACTGAATAAATACACCTAGTGTTCCAGGAAGGATATTTAATATAAAGTGTCCTGCTCCAAAAGCAGATTTTTGACCTAAAGGTACTTTAGCTGAACTCATAGTGTGTTGGTTTAATTAGTTGGTATTATAATCGTTTGTAATGCTTGATCATTTATATGTATGTCTATAGACTTTTTATTAAGTGTAAGATTAAAATTCTGCTCTGTTTCGCCTTCATTAAATACAATAACAGCAATGGTTCCGTCAGGATTTTGAGCTGCTGTGATCTGAAGTTCTTTGTTATTATTTTTAACACCTATGACCTCAGCACCAGGGCGAATGTATTTGCTAAAATGTGTCATAACATAGTATAATGGTGTAAAATAAACCTCGTCAGTATCTGGGTCTACAATGATTGGTGCAGCACACCAATTCTCGAACCAGTTTGGTCCGCCTTGCCGGTCTAAAACCATATTCCAGTCTACCCAACCGTCTACCCAATTATTTAAACAACCAATAATATCTCTGGCATATCTGTTAACAGGGGCATATTTTGGATGCAAATACTTATCTTCTGCAGGAGCCCAATCCCAGCCCCAATCTGTTGACTCCTTACTCCAATACCAATTGTCATCTTTCCAGGCTGGCACTTGAGAATCTACACAACCTTCAGTTTCAATGAGTAATTTATTTGGTGCTTTATGATGTGCATATTGCAAATCATCAGCAAATATTTTATATGTACTCTCATACCAGTGTATTGCTGTGCCATCAAAATATTTTGAGGTTTCGTCATTCTCATACATCGAGTCTACCCACTCTTTTAGTCCTGCTCGGTTTTGGTCATAACCTAGAATAATTTTATCGCCATATCCGTCGGCTTCTAATTTTGGTCCTAAATGATTCATTACAAAATTGGTCATTTCATCAGGTGTGTAATGCATACTCTCCCAATTATTTCCATTTCCGTGTGGTTCGTTTTCTACAGTAAAACCCCAAATATCTATACCTTGATTTCTATAAGCATCTAAATATTTTGAAAAGAAAAGCGCCCAAGTATCATAATATTTAGGTAATAATTTACCACCAACCCATTCGTTATTATCTTTCATCCATGGCGCTGCTGTCCATGGAGAGGCAAAAATTTTAAAGCCATCTTCTGAGGCCATCATAGCATCTTTAATCATAGGGATTAAATCGTCCATGTCGTCTTTTATGGAAAAGTGCTCTAAGTTTACATCATCTGCTACTGGCGAATATGAATACTGTGATAGTGAGAAATCACAGGAATTCATATGTGTTCTGGTTAACGAATAATTGGCACCTTCTTTACCAAAATACGCTTTAATAATTGTATCTCTATTTTTTTTGCTTAGCTTATTTAAAAGATACGCTGAAGACTCTGTAAAAGCCCCACCAAAACCTGTTATTTTTTGAAACTTCTTAGTTGTATCTAGACTAACAGTATCTGTATTCTTACTGGTAGTGTTTTTAAAATCAGTAATCTCAGTTAATTGATTACCACTTTTTGAGGTTTCATAGATATTAACCTGCAATTCATTATTATTACTTTTACAACTCATTATTACTACTAAAAAACAAATGCTATAATATGTTATTGATTTCATCTTTAACTATACTTATTAGTTTAGTGTGGTGTCGTTATACCTTCTTTTGTTGGAGGTACAAGAACGTCTTTTAACAAATCCGCTTTATTTCCATCGTAAGTTTTTGTAATTGAATTTCCGTCTCTAGTTAAACCTTCAAAAACACCTTTATCTACTAAATCCCAAATAGGATATTTTGCTTTTCCATCTATCGTGAAAAGTCCAAAATGATTTTCTGATCCTTTTGAGTTTAATGCATCTTTCCACTGCTCATTAAAAGCTTCGAAATAAAAACAAGATATACCTACTCTATTGGTCCATGCTCTCATTTGTTGATGGAATAAACCTTGTTTATACTCGTCTGTTGCTCTAGAACCGTTGTCACCATATAAGTCACTTGATACTGATGCCCAACCTGTTTCTCCTATATGTATAGGTTTTTTTATACCTAAACTTTTTATGTAACTAGCAACACTATCGTATTGTTTTTGAGAAAATTTAATAGCGCGTTCCACAGCCAACTCAATCTTGGTTATATCTGGCATACCTTTATGAGCATTAGGGACATGCCAAAATTCTGGATTGTAGTGTGTGTTATGGTATGGATAGGTATGCATTGAAATATAATCTACTGCCTTAACTAGATCTTCTAGAGCTTTTACATGGTATTGATCTTCTGCGCCACCCCAAGATGCAAAGTCATCTGAACTAGTTATCCATAAATCTTTTGAAAGTTTTCCTTCTACTTTTAGATCTTGTAGATGGTTTACCCATTTTAAAATCACATCAGGCTGCACATAGTAACTTGTCGCCCATTTTACCATAGCCTCGTTACCAACAGCGATGACTTTTACAATCTCTGGATATTGGTTTGCTAAAGCAACTGCTCTATCTATTTCACCTGCATTATTTGGACTCTCTACATTATGATTTGGTACTCTATCAGTCCAGGCATTAAGGCAATCTATCCAGGCACCTAACATCACATACATTTCAAAATTGTCATCTTCTTTTTTAAGCTCTGTAATAGCCTTTAAAATATTAGAAGCATGAGGCAACTTTGGTTGTACATTATATGTACGGATGACTTTAACACCCATAGCGGAAAGGATTTTCATGTCCTCTTTTAACTGCGGAATAGTAGGTTGACTGTCTCTAGATTTTTTTCTATAACCTCCGTATGAAATCGCCTGATAATCTGGATTTCCGAGTATGTCTTTTGCTATTATTTGCTTTTGCGTATGCATTACTTTTTCTTCTTTTCTATTTTGTCCACAAGACAACATCAGTAAACCTAACACGACACAGAATGATATGCTAAGATTATACTTCACTTTACTTAAGTATTGACGGATGTATATGTACTCTGATATATTCAACCTCAGAGTTTCTTGTAAAAACACTTTGACTTACATAACTATCAAGGCTTAACCCTTCGAAACTTTTGTTTTTTCCATTAGCGTATTCTACTACTATAGTATTTACCTCTGCTAATTGATAAATTATTGGAACTTGGCAATATGTAAATCCTAAACTATTCTCAGGAAGTTCAATAGATTTTGAGTCACCATTTACTGAAACATAATTAAAGTGTTTGGATAGTTGTAAAAACTCTTCTTTCCTTAACAAACAAGGGTTAAAAAATAATTGACCTTTTTTTACAAACACACCTAATTCTCCAAAGCGACTCAGAATATCTTCTTTTACCTGACCTGTCATTCCTGGTTGTTGTGCGCCTTTTCCTCCTGGTGTGTGTGAATAAGGATCAGTAGGAAAAGCTCCGTACAATTCTGGTGATTTATGTACGCCAATACCTTCATTTATTTCGTAAAAATGTTCTAATAATTGCCCAACAACAACTTCATCTTCATTATTATTAACTGCATTGATACAAGATTCTTGAACTGCTAACAATAACTTAGAAACCATATGCCAATAAATAGAACCTAAGCCTTCGTAACCATAAAAAGTACCCGACCTTCCTGTAAAGGCTTTATGATTAAAAACATTTTCAAAAGTTTGTAATACTTGTTGTGTGTCTGACTCTAAAAAAGATTCATATTTAGTTCCTGATAATTTATCTAACGCTACAGATAAGTCACTTGCGTTTTTAAAGTTACCATTAAAATGGTATTCTCCATATACATCTTTTTCAATAATTTGAACGTTACCATCATGTAACAATTCTTTTAATAGATCTGAGGCTAAAATTTCATTTTCGGGTACTATATTTCTATCTAAAAAGCCTTTGAGTTCTTTATTAGGGTATAATAAATAACTGTATTGATCAGGTCTAAAAAGTTTACTTTGTTTTAAAGCATTTAAAACTTTTAATGTTTCTGATGCATTTAAATATCCCGAACTTAAAACAGCAACTTGACCTTCTAACATTTCACTTAGATATGAAATAGTAACAGAATTATCTGAATTAACAGTCATTAAATTGTATGCATGATAAAGATTATCTGAACGCTTATTTGCATCAATTGAATGTTCTAAAAATGATTTACTTATGGTTATAAAATCTTTTAATCTGCTAATTGAGAGTTTTGTCTTTCTGCCTGAAAAAGCATTTTTGTAGATATGAGTTCTATAATCACTGCCTGCTTTTCCTAAAGCATCTAAGACATTTTTTTTATCAGTATCATTTATTGATGCTGATAATAAGCTTTTGTTATTTTCAAAAGTCTCGTTAACACCATTGAAGAAATCAAATATTTCGTTAGAAATTTCAACATCTTCCATAGTTATATCTGCAAGCAGTTCATCAAAGAAATTAAAAAATCGTCGTAAATAATACAATGTGACCATAGATACACCATTACCAACCAATGCATTATTAGCATCATTCCACTCAGGACGTTGGGTATTCATCCAAATACCACCTTCTGGAATAAAGTTAGATAACTTAGCTAATGCTGTTGCTAGTATTTTTTCAACAAAATTGGCTTTTACAATGAATCTGTTTTCGTCTCTAAGTAACGCACCATCAGCGCCTAACTCCTCTCTTGCTTCACGTATTTTATGGTCTAGTTCTTGGTCAAAAACGATAGTGTCCTTTGGGTTTTCTAATAAATCAGAATACGGCTTTATTTTGTAGGGTACATTAGCGTAAACGAACAAATCTTTTGTAAAGAAACTCTCTAATTTACCTGGTTTGTAACTATTTATAAACTCTAAAAATTTAAGTAGATATATAATTTGATGATCTCCCCAATAACCAATGTATGACCAAGGATCATCTGGTTCAATAGTTTCCCAATCAAACCCATCTTTTGTGACCCGGTAAGGATTATAACCATCAAAAGTTGTAGCATTTAAGAACTTATGAATCATGCTCTCAATAAACTCAGGGTATGAATGCGCTAAAGCTTCCCAATTTTGAAAGATATCTCGCCAATTACCTTCGTAATCTAAAATTTTAGAACCGTCAATTTCACTTCTGGTATTTATAGAAAATTTATTCCAAGGACGGCTGGGATCACCATGCCGGCGACTAAATTTCAATGGCATATACTCTAAACACAAGCGTCTAAAATTTTTATCGTCGCTACCATATGCAATTTCCTGTATCAGAGCTAGAGTAAATACATCTGGTAATTTTTCTAAGACAGTTTCAGATGTACGTGCTACTTTTTTATTTGCATTACTTATATAATTTTTGAAATCCCACTTTTCAATTTGGTAACCATCATCAAAAATCCCACCACGCATTATATTAAACAAAGTATTTGCAAAATGGCGCGTATCTCTTAAACTATCTGCAGTAACTTGAATTGCGTCAGAAGCCGCATTAAGTTCTACAAGACGTTTAGTTCCTGCTACTATATTATCATTTACCTCATCAATTAAAGTACTATCGTCCTTTATCCGTTTTGATAAATAAGCTATGTCAGAATGATTTAAATTTACATTAGCTACTAGCATCCATTCTTTAAAAGAATCTGCTTGTAATTCGATTTCTGTTGACACAAAATAACCGCCTTTTTCAGCTTTTATATCTGTTTCTTGATTAATTGTGTTACCCGATCTAAAGTTGTCTAACTGAAGGGATGATAAGAGATATTTTGGATTATCTATACCTGAAGACCAAACCACATTAGCTTTTAAAGCCTCACTTGCCTCTGCTTTATCTACAAGGATTGCGCTTAATGCAAAAATTCCAAGTCCCGTAGTTACCTGTAACTCACTACGTTTGTAGGCATCTACTAAATTACTGGATTGGTTTTGTATATCACTGCCAATACTGGCGGGCATAATATTTTGAAGACCATCTAAGAGTGTCACTTTTATGGAATCAGAAGACGTATTGATTAGCTTAGACTTTTTAATAAAGCCAAATTTATTGCTAGAACTCCATTGATATCTGAATGTTAATGATAAATCGTGATTTATTTCTTCAAAAATTATTTTATTGCCATACCGATTTTTGTAGAGGTTTTGTGTTGTCTTATATCTACCAAGAGATCTTATTGCGAGAGGTTCCCACATGTACTCTTTATTATCTTTAAGTACTTTAAATATTGATTTGTTACCAGTTATATCTGCAGACTCTGTAATTTTATCATCCGTGTAATATGGAAATAGAGCATATTCTGAATTTTTTCTTCCAGCTGTTAATCCACCATTACTCGATATAAACATCCAGTGATTGGAATCACTAACTATACTCATAAAAAATGGACGCATTTGGTTACTATTAGAGATTTTGAAATAGTTTTCGTTATCTATATTAGTTGTTTTAAGTTCTATATTATTTTTTATATCCACAATCTGGTTATTATCTGTATATACAGTATTACTCATCCCGTTTTTTAAATCTTTATTAACTTATTTTTATAAGAAAAGGCTAACTTTTTGATCAAAAAATAGCTAGCCTTTTATTTCTATTCTAATTTGATTTATTCCAAACGGATGTTGTCAAAGTAATATACCTTATCTGTTGTAGTAACTTCTCCGTCTGTTCCATCAGGATTATCTGGTTTAATCACCAACTGGTTAACACCAGTATTACTTGGTGGGATATTATCAAAAGTAATTTCTACTTCTGTCCATGTATTTGCATTTGTAATTGTTGCAAATTGTGGGCTTGGGTTACCAGAAGCATTGTCTTGAGGATTACTATTGATTTCGAAACGCATCACAACATTTGCTTCATTAGTATACACTAAGAATTTGAATGTTCCTGTACCGTCAAAATTACTAGGAAACGCATTTTGAAATCCACCCCAACGATTAATTCCTGCAGACTTATCTACTCTTAAAACATAATCTGAAGTGTTTATTCCTGAAGCATCTGGATTATCTGTTAAACTCGTTGTCATGCCAGCACCATCATTACTTGAGAAAACATCAGTAAATGACTCGCATCCTTCAAAATTTACAGGGAATGCTGTTGCAGGTACTGCTGCAGTAGTACAACCTCCACCTGTTCCACCACCACCACCACCGGGCGTACCATAAACCATTAAGTCATCAAAATAGTATGTACTACCATCCGCAACATTAAAGTTGAAGAAAATAACTAGTTTATTAAATTGCGGAGTAGCTGTTGGTGCAAAATCATAGGTTAATTCTGTCCACGTATTTGCAGCTCCTGTGTTTTGTAATATCTCAACAAAATTACCAGCGTTTCCAATTTCTTCTAATTTTAATAGTACCGGAGTATTTGCAACTGGAGACCAAACTTTCATTTTCATACCTTCAGAAACATTAAAATCAAGTTTATCCGTTAAATCAATTTGTACATTATCGAACGGAGAGTTATTAAATCGTAGAACCTCTGCAACTCTACATGAAGTATTTACAGACCCTGAAGAATCGGGGTTATCTATAATTGTTGGTAAAGTATTATCTCCAAAAATTGATGGAGAATCTGTCTGAAACGTGATATTTAAATCTGAAGCTACTGTAGATTCTGTTGTTTCTGGAACACAGCCTCCACCGCCGCCTCCGCCAGATCCATATACCATTAAGTCATCCAAATAATATGTACTTCCGTCAGAAACATTAAAGTTAAAAAAGATCACAATTTTATTAAATTGAGGAGTCGATGTTGATGCAAAATCATATGTTAATTCTGTCCATGTATTTGCAGCTCCTGTGTTTTGTAGTATCTCAACAAAATTGCCAGGGGTTCCAATTTCTTCTAGTTTTAATAAAACTGGAGTGTTTGCTATTGGTGACCATACTTTCATCTTCATTCCCTCAGACGTATTGAAATCTAGTTTATCTGTTAAGTCTATTTGTATGTTGTCAAAAGGTGAGGCATTAAATCTTGTAACTTGAGCTACTCTACATGAATTATTCACAGACCCTGAAGAATCGGGGTTATCTATAATTGTTGGTAAAGTATTATCTCCAAAAATTGATGGAGAATCTGTCTGAAACGTGATATTTAAATCTGAAGCTGCTATAGATTCTGTTGTTTCTGGAACACAGCCTCCACCGCCGCCTCCGCCAGATCCATATACCATTAAGTCATCCAAATAATATGTACTTCCGTCAGAAACATTAAAGTTAAAAAAGATCACAATTTTATTAAATTGAGGAGTCGATGTTGATGCAAAATCATATGTTAATTCTGTCCATGTATTTGCAGCTCCTGTGTTTTGTAGTATCTCAACAAAATTGCCAGGGGTTCCAATTTCTTCTAGTTTTAATAAAACTGGAGTGTTTGCTATTGGTGACCATACTTTCATCTTCATTCCCTCAGACGTATTGAAATCTAGTTTATCTGTTAAGTCTATTTGTATGTTGTCAAAAGGTGAGGCATTAAATCTTGTAACTTGAGCTACTCTACATGAATTATTCACAGACCCTGAAGAATCGGGGTTATCTATAATTGTTGGTAAAGTATTATCTCCAAAAATTGATGGAGAATCTGTCTGAAACGTGATATTTAAATCTGAAGCTGCTATAGATTCTGTTGTTTCTGGAACACA
>Ga0206128_1000099_pt1 | contig 108197 bp, 107 predicted proteins | sample Helgoland_Spring_7_FD_148601 | JGI IMG/M metagenome (GOLD analysis project Ga0206128, IMG submission 148601) | Pelagic subsurface seawater microbial communities from Kabeltonne, Helgoland, North Sea - Helgoland_Spring_Bloom_20160426_1 | ecosystem: Environmental > Aquatic > Marine > Epipelagic ... | reverse complement strand
TAATTATTTAATAACCGTTGCGACGACGCCGGCACCAACGGTACGGCCACCTTCGCGGATCGCAAAGCGAAGACCTTCATCCATCGCGATTGGCGCGATCAATGTCACAGTCATTGCAATATTGTCACCAGGCATGACCATCTCGGTACCTTCCGGCAATTCCACAGATCCGGTCACATCAGTTGTGCGGAAATAGAATTGTGGACGATAGTTCGAGAAAAACGGCGTATGACGGCCGCCCTCATCCTTGGTTAGAACATAGGCCTCACATTTGAATTCAGTATGTGGCGAAATTGAACCCGGTTTACACAATACCTGACCACGCTCAACATCTTCACGCTTGGTTCCACGAAGAAGAACACCAACATTATCGCCAGCTTCACCCCGATCCAAAAGCTTGCGGAACATCTCAACACCGGTACAGGTTGTCTTGACGGTGTCTTTCAGACCAACAATCTCGATCTCTTCACCAACATTCACAATGCCGCGCTCGATACGGCCAGTCACAACTGTACCACGACCTGAAATTGAGAACACATCCTCAATCGGCATCAAAAATGGCTGATCCTTCGCACGCTCCGGCTGCGGAATATAACTATCAACAGCTTCCATCAATGCCTTGATCGCCTCACGGCCAATGGTCTCATTGCTATCTTCCAGTGCCGCCAACGCTGAACCACGAACGATCGGAATATCATCGCCTGGGAAATCATATGATGACAACAGCTCACGAATTTCCATCTCAACAAGCTCAAGCAACTCTTCATCGTCAACCTGATCGACCTTGTTCATGAATACGCACAAAGCCGGAACACCAACCTGACGTGCCAACAAGATATGCTCGCGGGTCTGCGGCATTGGCCCATCAGCTGCTGATACAACCAAAATCGCACCATCCATCTGCGCCGCACCAGTGATCATGTTCTTCACATAATCGGCGTGACCCGGACAATCCACATGCGCATAGTGACGGTTTGCTGTCTCATACTCAACATGCGCTGTTGAAATTGTGATACCGCGGGCGCGCTCTTCAGGCGCCTTGTCAATCTGGTCATAAGCTGAATATTCAGCGCCGCCAGACTCAGCCAGAATCTTTGTGATCGCTGCGGTCAGTGAAGTCTTGCCATGATCAACATGGCCAATTGTGCCAATGTTGCAATGCGGCTTGGAACGGTCAAACTTTTCCTTGGACATCTTGCTTTCGCCCTTTTTCTCGCTTTTAAGGGCCGACGTCGCACAACGTCTTGGCGGCCCGTTTGATTTCAACCCGAAACGGTGGCGGCTTGCCAACGTTTAACAGCACAAATACGCTTTATCTTTTCGGCAATGGTGGTGGGGGTAGGATTCGAACCTACGTACGCTACGCGGGCAGATTTACAGTCTGCTGCCTTTAACCACTCGGCCACCCCACCGGTTTGCCATTTTCATCGAACGCTCTATGCTTGCAATGCAGCGACGATCCTGCGAGATAAAAAGGCACAGCTAATTTGTCAACAAAGAAGTCGTCTTATGACCCCAAAAAGCGCGAAAAAACAACATTCGGCGAAAAACCCGCACCGAAATCGGCAAAAGCCAATTCCCAATCGCGGCGATGTTAACGCTGGCGGTGGACGCCATAATCCCCATAAGCGGCCTTCGCATCACGGGCAAAGCGCCGCTGCAACCGGCAAGACCGCCCCAAAACCCCCACAAAATGGCTATTTTATCTGGGGACGCCATGCGGTTTTTGCCGCGCTTGCGAATCCGGATCGCCGGATCCAGCAGCTTTATGTCGCCGCCGACAGTGCCGAGAGTCTGGAAACCGAAATTGGCCATCTCGACCGCCAGCGTCAAAGTGATATCCCAACGCCGCAAATGATTGAACGCGCGCGGCTTGATGGCATTGGCGGGGCTGGCGAAAAGGCGGTTCATCAGGGCATGGCCGCCGCGGTCTGGCCACTTGACCCGCCGCATCTTGATGATTTTCTGGCAGGGCTTGCCGCCAGCCAAGACATACCGGCAAACCCAGACAGCGCATCCCCAGACAGCGCATCCCCAGTGCGGCTATTGCTTCTTGATCAGCTATCCGACCCGCGCAATGTCGGGGCGATCATGCGCTCGGCACGCGCCTTTGGCGTTGCCGGCCTTATCACCACATTTCGCAATGCCGCTGACGAAAATGGCGTTCTGGCCCGAACCGCATCGGGGGCGCTTGATCATGTGCCATTGATCCGCGTGGTGAATCTGGCCCGCGCCATCGAACAATTGCAAGATCATGGATTTTTGGTTGCTGGCCTTGCCGGCGAAGGCGATGTCGAGGTTGGCGCGCTTGCCGCCCATCAGCGGCTTGCGATTATGCTTGGCGCTGAAGGCAGCGGTTTGCGCCGCCTAAGCCGCGATCATTGCGACATGCTTGTGCGAATCAACATCAATGATGATGCCGAAAGCCTGAATGTGTCGAATGCGGCCGCCATCGCGCTTTATGCCGCCAGCCTGTATCAAGCCGATTAATCGCCTGACCGCCCAATTTTGGTGACTAATTGCCAAAAGAGGTGGGCCAGTTCAAGAGAGGTGGCCTCGAACTAGCCCGGCAAAGATTTTGAGGCCGCCATCGCGGCACAATCGCCTTGTTCAGGGCGTTTTCGACAAAACATCAATGCTCATGCCGCGCGAATGATCGCCAGACCAGTTTGTTCCGCTTCGGCTTTTTCCATTGCGTCTTTTGCCATTGCGTCTTTTTCCAGGGCGGTTCAGCGCCCCATGATGATTTTTCGGCCTCGGCTTTGGCGGCAATAGGATCAACCCCGATATCGCGAAGCTGCCATTGCGGCATTTCAGCCAATTGCCGCCGCTGTTTTGCCAGATCGGCACGGGATGCATAAAAACACAGAAATTTGCAAAGCCGATGACCCAACCAGCTCCCTGCCCGCGCCCCATAAAGCAGCAAAGCGGGTGCCCATTTTGACACCAAGATGCGTGCGGGGCGCAATCGATGCGCAGTTTGACGATTTGCAAGTTCGTTTTGATAAGTCATTTGTCACTCCTTCGCTGTTGGTGTCTGACTATCTGTGATGCGATAAAACCGCTGGATTTCACATCGCCTTTTCGTCTCACTGGATCATTTTGGTTAATTCAACCTATTTTGAATAATGATAAATTTTGGATTTAATCATCACGGTTGGTGATATGAACAAAACCCTTGATCTAAGCGCACTTCGCTCATTTGTAGCTGTTGCCGACATTGGCGGTGTAACCGCGGCGGCAGGCAAATTAAATTTGACCCAATCAGCCGTATCAATGCAGATCAAACGACTCGAAACGCTTCTTGGCCGACGATTAATCACGCGCCAAGGACGCGGTATTGAGCTGACGGTTCATGGCGAGCAGCTTTTGGATTATGGCCGTCAAATTCTTGGCATCAATGATGAGGTGTGGAACCGGATGACGCATGAGTCATTTGAGGGCAAGCTTGTCATCGGTGTTCCACCCGACATTTTATATCCGCATATTCCAACGATTTTAAAAGAATTCAGCGATGCCTTCCCGCGCGTTGAGGTCAAACTGATCTCAACGCGAACGCTAGAGCTCAAAGAAGAATTTGCCAAAGGCAAGCTGGATTTGATTCTCACCACTGAATCCGAAACTGCCAAGGGTGGCGAAAAGCTGGCATCTTATCCGCTGAAATGGTTTTGCCAGCGCGGCAATAACCAAATATGGAAAAAGCGGCCATTACCGCTTGCCTATGAACAACGCTGCATCTTTCGCAAACATGCAACCGACAGTCTTGACGCCGAAAATATCCCGTGGGATCTCGCCTTTGTCGCAGCAAGCTGTATTGATTGCATCCCCTATATCAGCGCCGGCCTTGCAGTTGTCGCCGTTTTACAAGGAACCGAGCATGAAGATTGGCAAGAAATTCCCGCCAGCGCAGGCTTGCCCAAATTACCCGAATTCATGATTTATCTTTATATCACTGATGGACCGGAAAGCCTTTTGGCGCATCATCTTGCCGGTATTGCCCGTGATGTCTTTGTGCATTAGGCCAATATCGGTCATCGAATGACCGCGATGAAATGACCGGTCATGACAGGGGCAGATTTTACCAAAAGACATTTTTTTCACATTACAGCTATTGACCACGCAGAAATCTCTGTTAAAAAGCCGGTGATAGCTGGCGTGGCTCAATTGGTAGAGCACCCGATTTGTAATCGGGCGGTTGGGAGTTCGAGTCTCTCCGCCAGCACCATTCTTCCCAAATACTTCCCCTTTGCATCAGGCAAGTCATCACCAGTCAGACCCTTACCGAGGGCTGCCGGCTCCTCCCCCATTTCGCAGTCAGGCTTTGCGGCATCATAATCTTCTTGGATCAAGCCGATGATCAGGTTAGGTTTACCGGCTTTTTAAGGTCATCATTTTCAGCAAGGTTGAGAATCATTGCAACAATTTGGAACTTTCGCGCCGACGGGTGTCAGCCGCATTATTCTTGGGCTGGCAAAAATGGGGCTTGGACGCGGCCGGTTAAAATTGCTGTTCTCGCAGCTTTGGAACCGGATCAATGGCGACAAGCCTGTTGATCTCGTTTATCAGAATTTGAAATTGCGGCTTCAACCGCGTCAAAACACCATCGAATCAAAAATCATGTTCAGCGCAAAACAGCGCGAAGGCGCCGAATTGGCGCTAATCAAGCGTCATTTGGCAGATGGCGGCATCTTTGTCGATATTGGTGCCAATATTGGATATTATGCGCTCAATGTTGCGCTGATGAGCGCCGGTAAGGTCATCGCAATTGAACCAAATCCGCCGGTTCTGGCACGGTTGCGCGACAATATTGCGCTGAATGATTTACAATCAAAAATCGCCGTTCATGATGTTGCCATTGGCGCCGCTAAAGGCATCGCGCATCTGACCATTTCAGACAATGATTTTGGCAGCAGCTCGATTGTTAATCAAAGCGTTGGCAAAACGCATATTGATGTTGACGTCTTGCCACTTGTTGAAATCTTAAAAATGAATGACATTGCCCGCGCCGATGTGATCAAGATCGATATTGAAGGCATGGAAGATCGCGCCCTATTTCCCTTTTTCGAAAATATTGCCAAAGCGCAATATCCGAAATTGATTGTGATGGAGGACGGCATTAACGAACAATGGGAACGCGATATTCTAAGCTGGCTATTGGCCAATGGCTATCATGCTGCGGCGCGCACCCGTCGCAATATCATGCTTGAACACAATGCCTAGCCGCATAGCTTAAGCCAAATTCCCATTGCCGATCAGACGCGCTGTTTAGACGCGCCGTTTAGACGCGCCGTTTAGACGCGTAAGGCAGGCAGGCCAACGCCAGTCGAATCAAAGCCGCCATCAACAGCCAATGTCTGGCCAGTGATATAGCTGGCCTTTTCCGAACCAAGAAACACAATCGCCTCGGCAATCTCGGCCTCACTGCCATAGCGGTTGAGCGGGATCGCATCATGATAGGCATCAATAATGGCCTGGCTATGAACGGCTATCGCCAATTTCGTGCGCACCGGACCCGGCGCCACGCAATTCACCCGAATGCCAAATTCACCCATTTCGGCGGCAAATTGCTGGGTTAGGTGAACCACCCCAGCTTTTGACGTGCCATAGGCAACTCGCAAGGTTGATGCGCGCAATCCAGAAATTGAAGCAATATTGACAATGCTGCCGCGGCTTAGCTTTAGCGCAGCAAGAACCGCCCGCGAACAAAGATAAACGCCATCAAGATTGGTTGCCATAACGGTGCGCCAACGCGCAAAACTAGTGTCTTCAATCGAGCAGAAATCAGCGACACCTGCATTATTGACAAGACAATCAATTCGCCCTGAAACCGCCAGCACCGCCGCAACCATATTGTCAACAGCCGCGGGGTCAGACACATCACACACAAAGGCCGTGCCGCCATCAAGTGACGCTGCCGCCGCATCAAGCGCATCCACATCGCGATCAACCATCGCCACCTGATAGCCCTGATCGACAAAAAGCCGCGCCGTGGCAAGCCCAATGCCGCGGGCTGCTCCTGTTACAATTGCCATTTTCATCAGATCTATCTCCCTAAATTATGTCGATCGGCTGGCGAATTATGAAAAGATCACTTTTGATCAAGGTCGGCGGCGTATCATCATGGGTAAAATTATCATCAAACCCACTGTCTGTGATTGACGCCAGCTTGACAAGCTGGATTGATAGAGAACCGGCAAAGCGCATAAGCGAGGATAAAATGAAGTTAAAGCTGCATCACATAAATCTATCGACCAATAATGTTGCTGGTATGGATCATTTCTACCGCGATGTTTTGGGGCTGAAAACCGAAACCGAAGGATTGCCAGTTCTGGAAAAGAAAAAGGGCTATGATGGCAATGTTGCCTTTGTTTCGGATGGTCATATCCAAACCCATCTGGCGCAAAAGGATTTGCATGTCGGGTTTCGTACCGGCCATATCGTCAATCCGCTTGAACGTGGTCACATTGCCTATCGCACCGATGATCTAGCGGCTTTCAAAGCGCACCTTGAGGAAAAGGGCATTGCCTATTCTGATTGGGGCGAAACGGCGGTTGCGGGCTGGCAGCAGATTTTCTTTTATGACCCTGATGGTAATATTATTGAAGTGCATGAAATCACGCGCTAATGGCGCAATGCCGCACCGCTGAAAGGACATGACCATGCCCCGCCTTTACGCCCCCGAAACAAGATGGTTTGGAGATTTTGCCATTGGCGAGACCTTCTATATTCCATCACGAACAATGACTGACGCGCTATTTGCAGCATTCCAATTGGCCTCGGGCGACAATGATCCGATCCATTATGATCTTGAATTCTGCAAGGAACGTGGCCATCCAGCAATGTTGGCGCATGGCCTTCAGGTTTTTATCCAAACCGCGGCCGGTGCGGGTAATTTTCCGCAACAAACAGCCGAAAGCCTTGTTGCCCTTTTATCTTTTTCCGGCGAGATGCATCATCCACTTTATGCTGGTGATACAGCCTATCCGGGGTTGGAAATCGTCAAAATGACGCCGCAGCGTACCACCGGCATTATCGAAATGCGGGCAATTGTGTTGAACCAGCATGAACAGCTTGTTCTGGATGGAACGCATCGTTATCTGGTGAAAAAAAATCCAGCTGCATGATGATTAATCATTTCGAAAAAAATCTGTTCCTAGCGCGCCCCTAGCCTGCAAAAATCGCAAAACCAAGCCCAATCGAAACACCGAAAAGCGAATGCACCATTAAAGCCAATGCGCAAACCAGCGGCGGGTTTGGCGTTAAACGCGCCATCATGCCTTTGCCAAGACAGGGCAGAAAAAAGAACCAAGGCACCGCCACGCTAAGCACGCCAAAAATCAATCCATCACCAAAAGCTGCTTGCAGAATATTAGCCTGCATAAGCCACGCATAGACTGCCGCATACCCAATCGCGACGCCGTAATGAACAAGCCAGCCAACCGCCAATTCATTTTGCCGTTCGGCTTGTGATTCGAGATCACGCGCAATTAACTGACCATTGGTCATTACACCAAGGCTCCATCGCCCCACCATCGCCCAGTTACTTGGCGGAATCGCTGTCAACTTTTGAAACAGGCGCTGCCAGAGATCAATGGTGGCGCAGGCAACAATGCCCACAATTAAAATTTGAATTATAAGCATTTCAGGGGTAACTCACTCGCCAGGACAGATAATCGCGCCATCGCCAAACTTGCCAAAAGCACGGTAAGAGACTTATCTTTAGTTGGAATCTGGCATTCGTCAATCACCGATCAATGATCATGGCGTTCAGGTAAATCCGCTGCCGTAAATCCACTGCTAAGGGTTGATTGGCATCCTTGGCTCGGGTTAGGCTTTCGATAGTGCCTTGCCATTCGGCAGGCTGCTTTGCCCTTTTCATCGCACCGAGGCCCATTACTATGCCACACAGAACCATATTCCACGCAAATGAGGAAGACACCACCCTTGGCGGGCGTATTTCAATGGCGCGCGAGGCATCGGGTTTGAGCGTCGCCGATGTTGTCAAACGCCTTGGCGTGCGGGCAAGCACCTATGAAGCATGGGAGGCAGACCGGTCTGAACCACGGGCAAACAAGCTCGTTGCGCTTGCCGGTATTTTGAATATTTCACCGCCCTATTTGTTAAGCGGGCTTGGCAAACAGCCACCGCAATCAGCCCTGCCTGAACGCCAGATAACACAGCTGAAAGCGCAGGTTGAACAGCTGGAACAAAGCCTGAAAACGGCAACCACCAGCCTGCGCCAAATCAAAAAGATGATTATGAAAATGAAATAGCCATTTTGCCAAAATTGCGGGCAGCGGCGGCGGTAACTTCGTCATATTTGGGTGAAAGCCGCGATATTGCTGATAAATTGGCGCGACAAATTCGCCAAAAAAGCCGACAAGCCGCATTATCATATTGCTGGTCACGGGCAAAATGCTCTAGCTTGGCCCCACAGATTTACTGTTGATTATAAAGGATCGAAAGACATTATGGATATTGCAGGTAAAAAAGCCATCGTTCTTGGCGGCACATCAGGTATTGGCCTTGCGACAAGTCTTATGCTTGTTGAAAAAGGTGCAGATGTTGTTGCGGTCAGCCGTGACCCAAGCAAAGCTGGTGACGTTCCGGCTGGCATTCGCCTTGCCGCGCTAGACAGCCGCGACAGTGAAGCGGTCGAAGCCTTTTTCAATGCTGAGGGCGATATCGACATTCTTGTCAATTCAGCCACCGGCGGTTCGCGCGCCTTTGGCCCATTCATGGAAATGGATATGAAGGGCTTTCAGGGCTCGTTTGACAAGCTCTGGGGCTATGCCAATGTTCTGCGCTATGGTGCATCGCATGTTCGCGATCATGGAAGCATTGTTCTTGTTAGTGGCAGCCCTGCCCGCAAACCAAAGCCCGGGCAAATTGCCCTATCGGCTGTTGGAGGTGCTGTTGAAGCCCTGGCCCGCGCCATTGCCGCCGAAATCGCACCAAAGCGGGTGAATGTCGTTTCACCGGGCATTATCGACACGCCAATGGTGGCGTTGAGTGGCGAGGATCGCGCCAAACATTACCAGAATGTCACAAAAACCCATCTGGTAGACCGCGCTGGCCATCCAGCCGAAGTGGCACAGGCCATTATCTTTGCGATCGAAAATGATTTTATCACGGGCACCACAATTGACGTTGATGGCGGCTGGCTCGTCGCGCAATAGGCCATCGCAAACCGAATAAGAGCTGTTCCAACGCCGCGCCCCATTCTAGCAAGAAGGTCATTCATGATGGATAGACAAAAATGGCTTGAATGGACTGGCGTCGGGACAGCGATTTTATATTCAATGCTGATCGCGCTAAATATCGGCGCGGAATTTATCGGGTTCCTGCTGTTGTTCCTGTCGGCAGGACTGATCGGCCTTTGGGCCTATTTTGGCAAGCATCGCGGGATCATGCTTCTGCAGGTATTTTATGCCACAGCAGGGCTGATTGGCATGTTTCGCTGGTTTTAATGGGCAAAAATCAGGCTTAACGCCCTTGGCTTACCATCATCAAAACATTACACTTTGGTAGTGTGACTCGCGCAACCCTGACCGCTCCTGTCGGTTATGTTTTTCGACGCTTTGCCTGAATTCAATTCAATATGAGAATTACAAAAACCCCATGAACCAGCTTTTATCAAAATTCTTCCTGCATTGGTTTGTGCTTATTTTTCTTGCCTATCTTGGCCTGGTAGCGGTTCAAAATCTGGTCATCATGCCGATTGAAACAATGCTGGTGGAACGCAATGTTGCCTTGGTTAGCCTTTTATATCTTCCCCATGCGGTAAGGGTGCTAGGGGCATGGATGGTTGGGCCAAAATCGATTTTGGCGCTCATTCCCGCATCAATCATCGTCTATTTTGTAACACGCCCCGACACTGGCCCATCGACGCAGGCCGATATAATTATCCCCATGATTGGGGCATTATGTGCACCGGTTGCTTTCGAATTGATGCGGGTTTTCCGCATTGATGTTTATCCTAAATCAACTGGCGTCATTAGCTGGCGAACATTGGTTTTTGCCGGGCTTTTTAGCTCGATTATCAATTCCTTTTTCTCGACCTTATTTCTTGAGGGTCGGTTTCCGATTGAGGATACTTTTGATGTATTGACACGTTTCATTATTGGCGATGTTATGGGACTTGTGTTAGTCTTATTAATATTAGTTGGTTTGCTAAAAACATCTAGGAGATTTGTACGTGTCTAGCCGCCTTGTGTTTGCACGATTGCTTGAAACCATTACCGACATGGAAAAAGACGTCGGTTTGGCTGAGTTTACCGCAAATGAACAGCAAGTCTATGCAGCCGTTGTGTTGTTATCAAATGATACTAACGCACCAGTGTCGATCCATGATATTCGATCACATTATCTGGTTCGCAATATTCCGATGCCAACAGTTTACCGATCATTCAACCGGCTGATTGGCGCGAAAAAGATCACCCATATTGGTGGAGAGCGGTCAGGGCTTTATGCCATCACCGCCTAGCGGTAGATCATAGCTTTAAATCGGGTCATGCCCCAAATTGATCATCGTTTGATCATGGGACAACTATGCCCAAATCGTGAAAATGCCAATCGTTAAAACAGTGCCAATAATGGCACCCGCCATGATCCAGATCGCAATCAATGGCATCATTCCCTTTTTGGTCTGCGGCTTGGTAAATAACACCTGATCGGTGAAAGCTTTGATTTCGGCTTCGTTCAGCGATGTTGATTGTCGCACCTCAGGCCCCCTATGAGCGTTAAATGGCAAATAGGGCTATCGCCCTTTAATCTGGCCATCAGAATGGGGCTGATTAATTCTTTTTTCCAAATCAGTGCAGCATGATTGCCAAATAACCGCGCCTTGACGCCATGTTTTCGATTACGCCTCAGACGGCAAGATCAATTGGCGTCATTACATAACCAACAACCGGAAAATGCACGGCAACATGACCAACCTGTTCATGCCTATGGTCAATCGAAATGCGCATTCCATCACAATAGCGAAGCGTGCCGACAACATCAGGATCGGCAGTTTCTCCCTTTGGCCGGATCATAACGGTCTGGCCGATAGCAAGGCTGCTGGCGCCATCAATGATGCCTATTGGCGATTGCGGCATGGCGGCCGTGGCGATGGCAAGCGCGGCTTCGGCGTCCATGTCTTGCGGCTGTCCATCACCAAGTCGGTCAAGCGCAGCCTCAAGCGCGCTCAAAGCCGGATAGTTTGCCAGCAGCGTACCGCCGCCGTCCCATCGTCCGCGCAGGAACCAGCAGATATAGCCAAGTGCCGCATCGCCATAACAAGGCTTTTGCCCGTTTAGATAAGTCCCATCAGTTGCGGCAAGATGCGCCTCAACAAACCCCAGCGACGCTCGCAATTCATGCATAACCGATGGCAAAGCCGCCCGCAGGCTGGCTTCAGTCCAGTTCGGCTCGAAATACAGCGACCCGCGATCACGGATGAAATCTTCCGGCACTTTGCCCAAAGCATGCGTTAGAACAAGCCGAACCGACAAATCAAAAAGCGTGGTTTCAGCCCAATTGCTGATCATCATGGCCATGCCATATGTGTAATCGGGAAATAGACTATGCGGCGGGTTTGATTGATCAATGGCAAGCGCAATATTCTGGCTATCACAATAAATATCAGCGCCGATCTGCAACACTGGTGTGCGCCGATAACCGGCCGTTAGCGGCACCAAAAGCGGCTTTGGCGGCAAACGCGGAATTTCCACCGATTGCCAGCTGGCCCCGGCAATGCCAAGTGCCATTCGCACTTTATGCGCAACCGGCGATTGCGGGTAATGATGAAGGATCAGTGATGTCATCTCGGCACGCCCCTTTCGGGTTAGAATATATGATGGCAGATACCTGCCTTACGATCGGTCAAATCTAGCGCAAAGTCTCAAGAAATACACCTTTTTAGACCGTATATGCCAAAGCTAAAATTTGCGCTTTGTATTGCCTAAACTTTATGTTTTACTCCGCCTAATCGGAAGATGTTTCCAGTCCCAAAAAATCGAATTGACGTTGCCTTTATCGCAACCTCACTGTGAAAATGAGCCAGAAAGAGTGCTGCTCCCATGTCTATAAACCAAAAAATTGTTAATGATTTTATTAAGAATAAAATCGAATTCGTAACCACCGTGCCATGTAAACAGCTGGCTGGCGTCATTGACGAAATCGAAACCTCAAAAGACATTTATCATATTCCATCAAATAAGGAAGATGAAGGCATGGGGCTTTGCGCTGGTGCCTATATGGGTGGCAAACGTTCGGCGATCATCATGCAAAATACGGCAATTGGTGTTACCATCAACACGCTGGTGACCTTGATCCAATATTACAATATTCCACTGCCGATGCTAATCAGCTATCGCGGTGAAATTGGCGAGCCTGTTGCCTGTCAGGTTGAAATGGCGGTTCATACAAAGGCATTGTTGAACCAGTTGAATATCCCAACTTATCATTTCCATACACAAAGCGACGCTGACGAGCTGGACGGCATTTTGAACCACAGCTTTATGGCGAAAAAACCTGTTGCCATTCTTACCGATGCCAGCTTTTGGCAGGGAGCATAACCGATGATTAGAAGCGAAGTTCTAAAAACACTGATCCCAATGATTTCTGATCAATTGGTTGTCTCTAATATCGGCTTGCCATCACAAGAATTGCATCTGCTTGATGACCAGCCAACCAATTTCTACATGCTTGGCACCATGGGTCTTGCCTCATCAATTGGCCTTGGCCTTGCCTTGGCGCAAAAAGCCAAAGTCATTGCCATTGATGGTGATGGTTCGGTTCTGACCAATTTTGGTACATTGCCAACAATTGCCAATAATCCGGCGGATAATTTCATTTTGCTGATTATCGACAATGGCAGCTACGGCTCAACCGGTGATCAGCCAACCTATGCTGGCATGAAAACATCGCTTGCCAAAGTTGCCGAGGCTTGTGGTTGTGACAATGTTGTTGAATGTTCAGCCGAAGATACTGCGGCGGCTGTTCAGGCAGCACTTGACGGTGACAAGATGACCATCATTGTCAGCAAATGCGAGTCAGGCAATATCAAGGTACCCGTCATTGACATGGATGCGCCGGTTATCCGCCATCGCTTTATGGCTGAAGTCAGCCGGCGTAACGCATAAAAATGACCCATCAGCCCGCCAGCATAAATATCCAAACAGCCTTGCCTTTGCGCCAATCTTTCATGGTGTTGTTGCGGTTTGGAAAGCTGGCGGGGCTTTTGTCTATTTTGCTTTTAGCGGTCACGCTGCCGGTAAAGGCTGATGACGGCCGGTTTGACGGCACGGTTATTTTCCTGCGGCATGCCTTGGCACCTGGCAATGGTGATCCAGCCAATTTCAATCTGAAAGATTGCCAGACCCAGCGCAATCTTGATGAGACCGGACGAAAGCAGGCGCGCGGCATTGGCAAACGCATCGCCGCGGCCAATCTTAATCTGGCTGGCATTTATTCAAGCGAATGGTGCCGGTGCCTAGAAACTGCCCTATTGCTGAATCTGGGCGCAGTCACTCCTTTTAGCGGGCTGAATTCATTTTATGAAAACCACGCCCCGCGCGAAGCAACCTTGACCAAGCTTCAAGCCAAGCTGGACAGCCTGCCGCGTGACGGCGCACCGGTCATTATGGTGACCCATTATGTGACGATTCAGGCGATTACCAATATAGCGGTGCCTTCAGGAGGTGCGGTATTGTTTGATCTTGCCACAGGCTATGCACGCGAATTATCGCTATTGGCCTTTTCCCCTGCCAACTAGCCCTCTCGCCAACCAGCCCTCGCCTAGCTAGTCGAACGATCCGCCGCGCCAGTTACGACATCCTTGACCCGCCGGATAGCTGCCCAAACCGAAAACGCAATAACCGGCACCGACACGGCCTTGATATCGGTCAATGACAATCCCCATTCGGCAATTGGCAAGCTAGTCGCAACATAGCCAACAAGCCCGACCCCATAATAGGTAACCGCAGCAATCGATAGGCGTTCAACCATCTGCTGAAGCCGAAGCTGATGCTTGGCGCGTTCATCCATTGATTTCAGCAAATCCCGATTCTGGCGTTGAATCACCAGCTCGGTTTGGGTGCGCAGCAATTCACCTGCGCGGCTGATCCGCCGTGACAGGCTTGCAAGCCGTTCAGAAAATGCCGAACAGCTTTGCATCGCTGGCGCCATACGTCGATCAAGAAAGCCGCGAACGCCCTGAAAACCGGATAGGCGCGTCATCTGCATCCGGTCAAGACGCGAGGTTAGAATATTCAGATAGGCGGTTGTCGCCGCCAGCCGGTATGAGGTTTTGGAATAGATGTCTTCCACCTCGGCCGCCTGTGACGACAATACCGACAATAGGGCCTGAACCTTGCCATCGGGAAGCTTGATCTGTTCAGCAAGGTCATTGGTCAATGTGCTGACAACATCTTCGATCAGGCCAAGGCGGCCCGAATATTCCTTGACCGTTGCCAGCCCCAGCAATGCCAGCAACCGGTAAGTTTCAACCTCAACGACGCGTTGCACAACGCGCCCCATACGGGTCGCCTCAATCGCATGGTTGAAAATCACCACCCGCGAAAAACCGGCATCATCAATATCAAAGGCAAAATGCACCTGCGCCGCATCATCACTGAACTGGTTTGCCGCCACCACCCGACTTTGCAAAATGTCCAGCATGCGTGCCTGGTCTAGCCCGCGTGGCGGCTTGCCGCCAACCTCGACCCAGATGGCATGAAATAGCGGGGCTGGTGCATTACGCGCCCAAGAAAAGGGCATATGCTCGAGCGATTCCTCATCAAAGGCATTCGCTGCTAGGCCAATTTTGGCCCGCAAGCCTTTTTCGACAAAGCTGATTGACAGAAATTCAGTGTGCCTTTCAATGCGAAGCGCATAGCCGGCCATGTCATGGCGACGGAATTTTTCGCTAGCATCAATTGGCGCCATGCCTTCGGCAGATAGAAATTTATTGATATAGGCAAGAATTTTATTGTCATCGCCGCCAACCAGAAAGACAAAGCGAATAAACCGGCCAGCGCCATCAAAATCGTGAAAGGCACGCGCATGTAGCTCGTCTGACAAAACGCGGCGAAGGGCATATTCCTGCATACGAAAAATTCCTAAAAAATGAATGACCCAGTCTCAGACTGCGTTTTTCGGCGCAAACTGTCCAGCCCCAAAGCCCAAACCTGCGGCGAAATGCGCCAGCGATATCAGGCCATCCGCAAAACAATGACCCCACTGAAAATCATCAAGATGATGCCGCTTTTAAACCATGTCATTTTTTCCTTTAAGAACAGAACACCAAGCGCTACGGCAAATAGAACCGAGGTTTCACGAAGCGATGACACCACAGCGACAGGTGCCGACAGACAGGCCCAAAGCACCGCAACATAGGCAAAATAAGACGCCGCCCCGCCAATCACAAAGGTGCGTGGCGCATCACTATACATGCGCGTCAAAATCGTTGGATGGAACCATGCCAGATACAGCCCAAACAAAACCGCATTGGCCGAAGTCGACGCGCCATAATAGCTGATCGCGCTTTGCGTCAAGCGCGTGCCAGCTGCATCGACAATCGAATAGCTGGCGATAAAACAGCCGGTAATCACCGCCAAAATAATGCCCGTAATGCCAACCGCCTTGTTGCGATATTGGACAATGCCATAGGTCATGATCGCCCCCGACACCATGATCACGCCAATCACCTCCATTGGCTTTAAAACATCCGGAACAGTGATCATGGTAAATAAGGTGATCAACAGCGGCGATGCCCCGCGGGCAACCGGATAAATCTGCGTTAGCTCGCCAAAACGATAGGCATTGAGCAAAAATACCTGATAACCAAGATGCAACACCGCACTTGCCAAGACAAAAGGCCATGCGCCTTCGGGCGGCAGGCCAGCATAGAAAAGACCGATGAAAGCCAGCGGCAAATGGCCAAACATAACCGCCGCCATGCCAAGCGCCTTGTCATGCGTACCACGAACCAGAAAATTCCAAAAAGCGTGCAAAAAGGCCGCGCCAAGCACCACAAGAACAATGCTGATGTCCATAAACACCCCAACTTTTTGGTCTTTTGCGACTTTTGCGCCCGCACCCATTATTGGAATCATGACGCGTCAAACATCATCACGCCGGAAATCTCAGCGTAAATCTAGCACATAAATTCAGCGGGAAAAGCGAAATAGGCCGGGCAAATGATTATCCGGGCAAATGATCACCCGTTCAAATGATCATTGGGCAAGCGCGGTTTCGATGGCCTTGCGAAGACGGCCACTTTTCGGGCCGGTGGTCGAGGCAAACCAATCAACCAAATTGCCATTGCCATCAATCACATGTTTATGGAAATTCCAGCGCGGCACAGCAAGACCGCCATGCGCATCGGCAATCCATTTATAATAGGGGTGCGCGTTCGGGCCTTTGACGTGAACAATATCGGCCATCGGGAAATTAATACCGTAATTCAGCGTGCAGAATTCTTTGACCTGCTTGGCATCATCCAATTCCTGCCCGCCGAAGTCATCACTTGGCACACCAAGAACGACAAGCCCCTTATCCTTATATTCAGTCCACAGGCTTTGCAGCCCTTCATACTGGCCGGTAAAGCCGCACATCGACGCCGTATTGACCAGCAAAACCACCTTGCCACGATATTTTTCCAATGGCAGATCGCCACCATCAATGCTGATAAAACTGAAATCATGGGCGGTAGCAGCGGCGGCAGGCATGATGCCCCCTTTCAGCACAAATAAGGCAAGGAGCAACAAAAAACGATGGGTAAGTTTGCGTGTCATGGAGCAGTAAATGGTGATCATATTGGTCAAGTGCAAGCCCCATTGCATCATCATCCCGCAAAAACCTAGTGACAGGTGATGATTTTGTTCCTAGGCTCATTTCCATCGTTGTAACAAATTGAAAAGGAGGTGATCTGATGTCTAGTGATAAACGGTTTGGTTCGAAGGACTTGGTTTCTGTTTGGCGGGCTGAGGAGCAGCCTTCTGGGTGCGCCTAGATCAGAAATGACGGGCATTAACCCCGTAAAACAGGTCTTTTGATGACCGATCACGAAAAGGGGGGCCAAAACCCCCCTTTTTTTCTGCCCTCGCCCTTTGATGGCAGATTTTGATGATTGGCTTTTTTAGAGGCTCGCACAAAGCCCTAGGCTTCAGACTTGCCACCAGCGGCAATCCAATCGGAAATACCGCCAACATTACATACATTCTGATATCCCATTTCCTTTAGCGTCTTGCCAGCAAGCGCGGCCTGTCCACCGGCACCGCAAACGAGAACGATATCGGCATCTTTACTCAGGCCTGCATTGAAATAGGGCAGGTTTTCATCAGCGGCAAATTCCAGAAATCCGCGTGGAATCCGAAGCGCACCGGCAATCGTGCCGCTTTTGGCAATATCGCCACTATCGCGAACATCAATGAACAGGCTGTTTCCGGCACCATGTTTGGCAATGCCATCAGCAGTGGAAATACGCGGAACGACAGCATTGGCTTCTTTAAGGAATTGTTTGGCATCTTTCATGGGTCGGCCTTTCGGTTTCTATTGTTTCGGGTTGGTGTTCAGCAAAAATTATAACGTCTGCCATGTTGATCTGGCAAACCTCAAAAAAGGACTGCCAATGGCGATATCCTAGCCGAGTAGACGCATTTTTACCTCGCGCAAATGATCAGGGGCGATACCGCAGCAGCCGCCGATAATGCCAGCGCCCGATGCCGCCCATTTCACTGCATAATCAGCATAGGCAGCAGGCGTTATATCGGTGCGTAAATCATGCAGGCTTGCATTTGCCCCGCTATAGGTTTTTTCAATCAAAGGAAAGGCATTGGCCAAAACGCCAACAAGCGGCGGCATGGCCTTGCCGGCAAAATGTGCAACAACAGCCCGCACCGCATCATCCATCACTTCAGGCTGGCTGCAATTAAACAACACAGCCGATGGCGCGGCACCATCAATCGCTGTCAATAAATCGATCAATGGCTCACCCGACCGCAATTTTGGCGTTCCAGCAAGCGGGGCGGCATCTTCCAATGTAAGTGATAGCCAAACAGGTTTGTCGCAATCGGCAAACACCTCAAGAAAACATAAAGCTTCGGCAATCGAGCTGTGGGTTTCAGCCATGAAAAAATCGGCATAGGGGTCAAGCTGCTGGCGAAACAGCCCGATCATCTCGACGGCCCGGCCAGCGTCGAATTTATCGGGTTGATATGATCCAAACATTGGCGGCACACCTGCGGCAACCTGCACCGGATGCGGTGCAGCATCGGCGGCATCACGCGCCAATTGACCAGCCAAATCCAGCAATGCACCAGCCTGATCACGAAACAAATCCTCGCCAATATGAAATGGCACAACAGCATAGCTGTTGGTGGTAATGATTGTGGCACCAGACTCGATAAAGGCATCATGCGCGGCGCGCACAAATTCCGGCCCTTCCATAAGTGCCAATGCCGACCATTCCGGCTGGCGAAACGGCGCGCCCATCGCCTTTAACTGGCGGCCAAGCCCTCCATCAAGAATAATCATGTTCGTACCTTTTCTTAACAATGATAGGCTAAAACCATCACGATCTTTGCCATGACAAATGATCGACAAATGATAACCTAACGCTAATCGATCGATCCGTCATGAGATTTTCGTGCCACTGCTGGCCGTTGCATCTCATCGCGATAATGATCGCCGTAAATTTTTCGGAGCCAATATGTATGACCGCGGCCTTGCCACTCGATTGCATGAATTAACAGCGGCTTTTTATGACCTTGAAGAAACCCGGATGTTTGGTGGGCTGGCCTATATGATGAATGGCCATATCTGCTTTGCGTTATGGGATGATTATCTGGTGATCCGCATTGGCAGTGAAAGCGCCAACAAGCTTGTCGATAATGATCCTCATGCGCGCCCGTTTGATCTGGCTGGCAAAACCATGAAGGGATGGGTCATGATTGCCGCCGACGCGCTTGGCGAGGATCATGATTTACAGAATTATATCGACATTGCCATGATATTCACCAGCACATTACCGCAAAAAACCGCAAAACAGGCACCGAAAAAACACTAGCGCCCAGACTAATTAATTCAGCGTAAACCCGCACATTGCCGCAATCTGGCGGACGATTTCGCTATTGCGAACCGCAAAAGGTAAGATCGCCACCGCCAGCAGCACCATGCCAAGCCAGATCAACCATACCGAACGATCGGCAGGGCGAACCAGCTTTTGGTCATTATTTTGCGGATCGGTTTGGGTCATCAAAATCCTCATCGCAGCCGGTTGCTAGCTTTGCATGACAAATTCAAGGCCCGATTGGCTGCCAACATAAAGGCCCGGTTTTTTCATATAAAGCGAGATCAGCAGCCCGCCTTGGTCAAGCGCGACATCGACACGGTTTCCTTGAATCCGCACGATTTTGCCCGTCGCCACCTTATCGGTTTCGATACAGGTCAAATTCACTTGTTTGTCTAAGCTTAACATGGGCTGTTATCCTTTTCCATTTGTGAAATCTGACCCGCCGGACTCCCCGATTAATTCAGATCAATTGCATGCGCCTTCAGATCATCTAGCTGGCACACCGCAAGCGTGACCTGATTGGTTGCGGCAAGCCGAACCTTTGGCGCCTTGCCATCAACACGCGCCTGTTCCCACCGCGCCGCACATAAACACCATTGGTCACCCGCTTTCAAACCGGGGAAACCAAATTCAGGATGCGGCGTCGACAGATCATTGCCAGCAGCTTTGCTATATTCAAGAAACGCTTCGGTCATAATCGCGCATACGGTATGAAGGCCGCGGTCAGATGGGCCCGTATTGCAACAGCCATCGCGGAAATATCCGGTAACCGGATCATGCGAGCAGCTGGTAAGAGGGCTGCCAAGAACGTTCATTTGCCCTTGCGGGCGACCGGCTGATCCATCCATTTTTATGCCTTTTCCTGATTATTCATAATCGGCGCATCAAGGATTTCCATACGATCTTCAATACGCTGTTTAAGAGTTGCCATGAAGCTTTTTCGGTCTAGCCCGGGGTCAATCGGGTCAAGAAATTCAACCGTCACAAGCCCGGGATATTTTATCCAGCTATTGCGCGGCCAAACATGACCCGAATTCAGAGCCACCGGCACAACCGGCAATCCCGTTGCCTCATATAGCGCAAAAACACCAATTTCATACGGGTGATCAACACCGGGCGCAATGCGTGTTCCTTGTGGAAAAATCAGCATTGACCGGCCTTTTGCAGCAAGCGCCTTTCCGGCAATTCGCATATCACGAAGCGCCTTCATGCCAGCCGATCGATCCACCGGAATACAACCGGTTTTCAAAAAGAACCAGCCAATAATCGGCAGACGCAGTAATTCCTGCTTTAGCACAAAGGCTGGCGCCGATAACAGCCAGCTTAGAATGATCGTTTCCCATGCCGATTGATGCTTGACCGCATATAAAACCTGCCGATCAAGATAGCGGTTGCCTTTGACCGATTGTTTGATGCCAATCATCGCAAGCAACAAGCACGTCATATAGCCCCAAAAACGGGCGACGGCACGCGCAAACCGCGATGGCAGCAGCAGCACCGGCCCCATGACAATCACCAAAACACCGGTGCCGACATAGAATAAGCTGTTAAAAACAAGAGATTTCAGATAAACCATGGGCGGATGTTAGGCACAAACCGGTCTGGCTTCAATAGCCAAAACACCGAAAAAACCGGAAAATATCGGCCCTGATATGCTGGTTTTGCTTGATCAGGGGTTTGGCCGCTTGAGGGCTGGCTTGCGAATAGGGGATGCGCTGATGTCACCATCGACAAATGAGGATCAATTCTGGCAAAATCGTGCTGAAATGGCGCTTGCGTCAGCCAGACGCGCGGGCCGGATCGTGACCTATGCCGAAATGGCCGATGCGGCTGATATTCCGGCACCGCAACGCATTCATAAATTGACCCTATGGCTTGAATCGACCATGCGCCAAGACCATGCCGATGGCCAGCCACTTCGCGCGGCTTTGGTCATATCGCGCAATCGAGACGGGCTTCCCGCGCCCGGGTTTTTTCAGCTTTGCCATGAACTTGAGCTTTATCAGGGGCCAGAAACCGGAACCAATGCGGCGCGGTTTCATCAAACCATGCTTGCCGCGCTGATGCCGCGCTAGCCTGATCGGCTGCTAGGCAAGCGCTTTGGCGATACGCATTGTAAAAACACCGTCTTTTGCCACAGTTTCCAGCAGGTCATGGCCGCCTGTTTGGCAAAAATGATCAAAATCCAATGGCGCTGCCGGATCATCGGCAATCACCACCAAAATACCACCAGCGGGCATCTGGCCGATTTGACGACGCGCCTTTAGCACCGGCAACGGACATTTCAGGCCGGTTAGATCCATTGTGATCACACCGGTATCATCGCCGGTATCTGGGGTCGCTTGGGTGTTTTTTGTTTCATCCATGGGCGCACCATAAATCCAGCCGAAGCGAATTGCCAGCCCCATTTTTGCGAATTTGCCTTGTTGGGTTTTCCCCACAGAACCGCGTGATAAATCTTGCCTTTCACTCCCGTTGCCAGCTAGATAAGGCCATGAGCATTTGGGGCATTATTATTGGCGGCACTGCGGGGTTTGCACTTGGCGGGCCAATTGGCGGATTGCTTGGCGCGGCGGCTGGTCATGCGGTCGAGGCCAAATTCGTGCCATCGCGCCCTGACCCACAAGCCACAAGGCGTGTTGCCTTCACCGTTGCGGTTATCGCGCTTTCGGCAAAAATGGCCAAGGCTGATGGCATTGTAACGCGTGATGAAATTGCCGCCTTCCGTGCGCGTGTCCATATCCCCCCATCCGAGGTTAAACAGGTTGGCCGCTTTTGGGATTTGGCTCGCCAGACGCCAGACGGGTTTGAAGATTACGCCAAACAGGTGGCACGGCTGTTTGTGCCGCGCGCGCCCGTGCTGGAACAATTGCTTGATCTATTGTTTCACATCGCCCAGTCAGATGGTGACATTACCGGCCCGGAATTATCCTATCTGGCAACAGTTGCCGGGATTTTCGGCTTTGATGAGGCCGATTTTGACCGGCTTCTTGCGCTGCATCAGTCAAACGGCCCCTCGCCCTATGAAATTTTGGGAGTCAGCAGTGACATTGATGATCAGGCGCTTCGCAAACATTGGAAACATCTGGCGCGAACACATCACCCCGATACATTGACCGCCGACGGCATGCCTGAAGAATTTGTCGCCGCCGCGAATGACCGGCTGGCCAAGATCAATGCGGCCTATGATGCTATTGCCCGCCAGCGCGGCCTGTAACCGGTCAGGATAATTATTATGGCACCCCCTCTTTTGACGATTGCCGATGCTGGCGTTAATCTTGGCGACCGATGGCTGCTTCGCGGCGCCGATCTATCGCTTCATGCTGGTGACAGGCTGGCGCTTGTTGGCCCGAATGGCGCCGGAAAATCAACCTTGATGAAACTTCTTGCCGGTCAGGGCGAGATGGATGAAGGCACGCTATGGATGTCACCTGGCGCCGAAATTGCCTATTTGCCGCAAGCCCCGCAAATTCCGCCAGGCATGAGCCTTCGCGCGCTTGTGACCGCCGGAATGGAAGATGCCAAAATCGGCCATAAAGCCGACGCCATGTTAATGCGGATGGGGCTCGATCCGATGCGGATGAGCGACGGTTTGTCAGGCGGCGAGACGCGGCGCGTATCGCTGGCACGCGCGCTTTATACCCAGCCCGATATCCTGCTGCTTGACGAGCCGACCAACCATATGGATTTGCCAACCATTGAATGGATGGAAGAAATGCTTCGCCAGCATCGCGGGGCGCTTTTGGTGGTTAGTCACGACCGCGCCTTTTTGCGCAATCTTGGCACCGGAATCATCTGGCTCCATGATAGCAAGCTGCGCCGCCGTGATGGGCATTTTGACGAATTCGAGGCATGGTCAGATAACATTCTTGCTGATGAGGCGGTGGTGCTTCACAAGATGGATCGCCGCATCGCCAGCGAAACCAAATGGTCACGCGAAGGTATTTCGGCAAGACGCAAACGCAATCAAGGGCGGCTTCGCGAACTTGCCGGCATGCGCGCAGAACGCGCCAGAGCTGGCGGCCTTACCCAACGCGCCATGCGGATGGAAACTGGCCCAGCTGATGGCGGCGGGCAATTGGTTCTAGAAGCGATTGACCTTTGCGCCAGCGTGCCAATCACCCAGCATAACGCCGACAAAGATGGTGCCAGCACCGCATCCGAACAGCGCCGACAATTGCTGCAACATTTCAATTTGCTGGTGCGGCGAACCGACCGGATTGGCATTGTCGGGCCAAACGGCGTTGGCAAATCAACGCTGGTGCGGTTGCTACTCGAAATCACCAAACCCGATAGCGGGCGCGTGCGCCAGGGGTTTGGCCTGATACCTGCCTATTTTGACCAACGCCGCGAAGCGCTTGACCGTGATCAATCGCCATGGACGATCCTTAGCGAAGGCGGCAGCGATATGATCGAAGTTGCCGGACAAAGCAAACATGTCACCAGCTATCTTCGTGATTTCATGTTTGATGATGTGAAAATGACCCAGCGTGTTTCCACCCTGTCGGGCGGCGAGCAAAACCGGCTGTTGCTTGCCAAGCTATTTGCCCAGACCCATAATTTTCTGGTTCTTGATGAGCCGACCAATGATCTGGATATTGAAACGCTGGAATTGCTTCAAGAAGTGATTGCCGATTATGACGGCACGGTTTTGATCGTCAGCCATGACCGCGATTTTCTTGACCGCACCGTCACCGGCATTCTGGCCTTTGAAGGCGATGCAAAGATTGTTGCCCATGCTGGCGGCTATTCCGATTATCTGGCGCGCAAAAAAGCCGCTGAAGCCCGCCAAACAGAGAAATCAGACAGCAAAAAACCAAAGAAATCAGCATCCGAAAAGCCCAAAACCAACCGGCCTGCCCGCCTGAGTTTTCGTGACAAGCACCGGCTTGACACTTTGCCCGATGAAATTGCCGCGCTTGACGCCGAAATCGCCGCAATTGAAACCAAACTGGCCGTGCCTGACCTATTTCAAGATAACCCTGATCTATTTAACCGGCTTGTTGAAACGCTTGCCACACAAAAAGACAGCAAGGATCATAAGGAAATGGAATGGCTGGAAGCGGCTGAAAAGGCCGAAGCTCTGGAACAGGGCGACAATAGTGACTAGCCAGCCTGCGCGGGCAGCTGCTTTTTGAAAAATGATGGCTCTGGTGAAAAATGATGGCTCTGGCTCAAACCGCCTATCAGATACCCCGTAAAAGACGATTGGCTCTAGCCGCTTTGACGGGCGGACGCTTGCTCGCCACGATGAATCAATAAAAAGCCGCCTGCGGTGATGAACAATCCCAGAAACCCGAAAAAGTTAAGCGCCTCGCCAAAGACTGGCCATGCAATCAGCATCGTAACCGGCGGCACAAAATACTGCAAAGATGACACCCGCGCCGCATTGCGTGTTCGGATCAGATGCAGCATCAGGAAAAATGACAAAATCGACACCACGATCCCAAGCCAGACAATTGAAAAGGCAAATGGCAGAGTCCAGTCAGCCGCAAACCCCTCGACCCAGTAGGCGAACGGCGCAAGACAGATCAGCGTGATCAAAAGCTGCCAGAATAATGATGTCATAATCGGCAGCATCGGCGTCATGCAGGCTGCGCCACGCCGTTCAATAATGGTGATTGCTGTCAGGCTGATCGTGGCGATTGACGGCAACAGATAAATGATAAGCGGCGTGCCGGAAAATTTGGCATCACCCCAAACGAAAACAGCCACACCAACAAACCCAACCATAATACCAAGCCACTGATAGAGATGATTGCGCTCAGCCAACAAAGAAGGCGCAATCAGGGCGGTCAAGACCGGCTGCATCGCCGCGATCAAGGCCGCTGACCCTGCGCTGATGCCAAACTCAAGAGCCTTGAGAACAGCCACAAGCCAGAGAAAATGCCCCAAAAATCCAATCAGCAAACTGCGTCGGTCAGGCCAGTGCCATTCTGATCGCATCGTGACATAGGCACCGACAAGCAAAACCGCAATCACAAAACGGTAAAACAGCAACGTAAAGGTACCCGATAGCGGCAAACCGATCTTAGATCCGATATAGCCACTGCTCCACAACAGTAGAAACAATAATTCATCCACGCCGATGATTCGTCTTGCGCGCAAAGCTGGTCGCATGTTCGCCCCACCGATTCAACCCATCAATTTACCATTTTAAGACAAGCATCATTAACAATGTCGACAAAGGCCAAATGGTTTGGCCAATCTAGCAGGCGACATCTGGCGTCTTATATTGACGCCAAGGCCCCGCACGCCCTATAGTCCGGCCCTGTCAGATGGTCGGGTGACTGCTGCCCCAAATCGCAAGATATGGGGGAGAGGAAAGTCCGGGCTCCACAGGATCAGGATGCCGGGTAACGCCCGGCGGGGGCAACCCTAGGGAAAGTGCCACAGAAAAGATACCGCCATGGCGTGCCATGGTAAGGGTGAAATGGTGCGGTAAGAGCGCACCGCCGGTCTGGTAACAGAACGGGCATGGTAAACCCCATCCGGAGCAAAACCATATAGGGACATAGGAACGGCTTGTTCGTTCAGGTGCGGTCCTGCATCATGTCCGGGTAGGTTGCTTGAAGCGGCTGGTAACAGCCGTTCTAGATGAATAGTCGCCAATGCTGGCAACAGCGGTACAGAACCCGGCTTACAGACCATCTGACAGTTTTCCCCATGCGTCATTATCCGCAGCGGCCGACGCTGATCAATCTAGCGAACAGCAAAGCATCTAAGACCCTAAAAACGAAACTTGCGAACGATGCGCATTGCTTGGCGCCGACGTGCTGGACTCCAAAGGTTACTCTGGCACCAAATTCCTATTTGAGTACGGTTTTCATATCTACTTGATGTGATTTTACTACGGTGGTTAGACACATTGACGTATCTTTGATTAATCAGTTGGCCATTATATGCTACCAACTTCAAATATGGCGTTTGGCTCATATATCTCTCAATTAACAATCTGTTTTGATTAACAAATAGTATAACCCAAAAGTATAATCATTTTTCGTTTTGATTAACCTTTTTTTATGATCGACTGTTATCGTGAAGGGATGAACCGCATAAAATTCAATGATCACTTCGCTGCCATTCGTTGCATCTTGATGATATTGATCATCAGCATTTCAACGCCGCTGCGGGCTGACGAACCAGCATGTCCGGAACCGACGCGCGAAGCTTTTATAGCCATTGACCAAGCATGGCCAAATCAAGTGATCAGCATTCGCTGGCACGAACAATATGATCGAGATTGGCTTGATGTTGTACTCTGGCGCGACCGGCCATTCTTGTGGAATCAATTCAGCATAACCGGCATAACATGTTCAGCTGTTCGCAAAGTGTGGAATCCCGACTGCACCTTTGGAGTGACTGTTAACGCGCCTAGATGGCGCGAAGCGTCCACATTTGGATGTAGCAAACTTTCCTCACCCGCCACCCAGTAATCTCTGAAACAATAGCGATGATCCAGCTTCGGCTAACCGGCCAACCAGCGCGGGTCATGGCACCCGATCATCAGCCCCAATTTATCGCAAGCAGCTTTGCAGTTTAGAAGCGTGACAACGAGTAAAATATTAATCAAAAAATATAAGTTTGAACATTAAATCTCTTCATCAGGGCTTTCTTCACTCGTAACTACTCCGCCTTCACGAGTTGTGATTTCGGGATTTAAAAGTCTATCGAATATTTCATCCAGCATCCAAAGGGATTCATTCATCGTGACAAATGTCATCTTGGAAATAGGTGAGATCCTCCGAAATAACGGGTGCTCTTGTAGATCGCGCAAAAGAGTCTTTAGACGCATGACAAGTTCGATGCGCTCCCCACTGTCTTGAGCAACCTTGAATTCTCGGTAGAACTCTATCAACAGTTCGGACAACCAAGGCATTTCTTTCCTCGCAAATCCGGCAAGCATCAACAGTGCTAATAGGGCATTATTAGGACTGTTATCATTGCCAATTCCAACCAGATCACGCATTAACATGGGATGCCGAAAGGCGCGCATCATAGGATCTCTTGGATGCCTGAGCTCATCTGGCTCATCGTTCAACTCCTCAATCTGATTCCGAAGACTACGAACATCCATCACCAAATCCTCTAGCACTTCTCCCTGACTGCGCACTTGTTTTGTTGTTTTATCAGCAGCAGGGATAGCCTTAATTTTTTGTTCAAGAGATGTCCACATCCCATTTACTGCATTATTCAGAGTTGCCTCATCCAACTTATGCTCGGCAAACTTATTTAGCGAAATTGCAATGTCTAGAACTCCGCCTTTGTCCAGCTTTTTCATCTGAAAAAGCGTCAGCGGGCCACTAACTGCCTGTACGTCCAAATCAAGCAAAACCGTGATAACTCTAGTATTTTGCATTAGTTTAGATAATGCACCAGCCTCAAAATGCAGCCATTCAGATGTAAGGTTTTCACCAGTGACACAGACAATTCCAACATTGCTTTCTTTTAATTCGGTAGCCATCTTGTCTGCCCAGCGGTCACCAGCATGGATATCGGTGTCCGACATCCATGGTTCAAGATATTGTATAGCCGTTGGTAGCCATTCCTTGAGTGCAGCTGCCATTTGCTTACTGCGCTCACCACTCCAACTGATAAACACTTTCATCTAACCCTCCTATATCTATCGCTTTTCAAGAAATATTAGGGCTCTCATCATTAAAAAATCGTTAATTGTGTTTTGATATGGTTTCGCTGAAGCACCAGTAGCGTTGAGGCATTAACTCGCCCGATATCGACACCGTTCATACAGGTCGCCGCAGCCAGAGACTGCGACGACTGATTAACAAATCGCGTGCGGCAAACTTTCTTTACCCACCCCAAATCCATCTTGATATCGTTTCAGCCATGGAAAATTTTCCTACATTGATCCGGCTGATCGAAGACCATGAAGGTCGCAGGTCACATATTTACACTGATACAGTCGGCAAATTGACCATTGGCGTCGGCCGGAACCTGACCGACCGCGGGCTATCTGACGATGAAATCGACTATCTGCTGGCCAATGACATCAAAATTGCCAAAAGCATCTGCATTGATTTGTTCGGTGATGCGGTCTTTCGCCAAGCCAGCGCCATGCGCCAACATGCTTTAATCTCGATGGCGTTCAATATGGGTAAACCGCGGCTTGATGGTTTTGTCAAAATGATTGCGGCCATCAAGGCCGGTGACTGGGATCGTGCAGCTGACGAAGCCTTAAATAGTCGATGGGCAAGTCAAACAGGCCGCCGCGCAGTTGAAATTGCCGACATGCTGCGCGGCTGAAACGAGGAAAAACATGCTTGAACTCATAATAATGTATCTGATCGCACTGTTCGCCTTTGTGATCACAATATTTGCCGCCGTTTTGGTGATGACTGAATTCACGGCGGCGGTGCAATTAGGCGCGACGACGCGCGAAGCGGCCAAGGCATTTATCATCAGACCTGTCTTGCTGGCGCTAACGCTTTGGCTAATCTGGATCGCGATGCTTTTCTGGTGGGATCCAATGATCGTAAAATTAGCATCTTGATCTTGCAGTCAAACTGGATACCAAATCACGTCATTCGAACGGTCAGTAACGCTGAAACATCAATACAAACACAAGCGTTTCTGCCAGTTTTCGGGAAAAGTGGGTACTGAATTTGACCTTGTTTGATTTTGTACCCACTTGGTATCCAGTTTGAAAAGCCCAAAACAACGGTCTTTGGTTAGGTTTAAACGGTCTTTAACCCGCGATTAAACTAGGTTTAAACGGTTTTTAAACGCCAGTTTGATGCGGTTAAAAATTCGCATTCTATTTGTCAAAAATGGCCTTAGTATCCAGTTTTTCGCAACATTCAATGCCGCTTCGACACGCAGCGGCGCAAATGGCGCAAAGTCATGCTGGCGGTCATTTTATGCCATTATGTGCCGGTAAATCCCGCCAAATGCCGGACTCTCATTTAATATGTCACCCTACACATTTAATATATCACCCTACACCAAAAAACAGAACAAAAACAGAACATAATAATATCAAATTGATATATATATTGTTATGATTCAGTGGGTTGGTGAATATTGTTTATTTTTAATATTAACTCACTGAAATGATTGGCTTTTCCCATAAAGAACAGGGCAAAACCCATTGACGTCCATCAATTCCCATGATATCCCATAATATCCCAGTTTCGGGTTTCCTTGCGGATTTTGGCTTATCTCCCTAGCCAGACCCGCTGAAATCAAAAGAAAAGCTGGGCCGGGCGGTTTTGGCAACCTTGATCCCGGATTGGTCGGCACGGGGATGAATAGGAGCTTTGGGTATCGTGGATTTATTTCTATCCACATTTGAGCATCGCATAGATAAGAAGGGGCGCCTGTCCGTGCCGGCTCCTTTTCGGTCTGTGCTTGAGCGCCGTCGTGACCCGCTTTATCTGTTCAAGTCACTTACCGAACCATGCCTTGAGGGCTGTGGGCCTGAGCGCATTGGCCAGATCGTTGACGCAATTGATTCAATGGACAGCCTGTCAGCCGAAGTCGCAACGCTACAAACCATGCTGTCAAGCGCGCAGGAAATGAAACTTGATTCCGAAGGTCGGATCATGCTGAACGCTGATTTCATGGCCTTTGCCGAACTGAATGATGCCGCGCTTTATGCCGGTATTGGCCGGTCTTTTCAAATTTGGCTTCCTGATCGTTATCGCGGCCGCGAAGCCGAAGCCCGCGAACGCGCCAAAATCAATGGATTGCCAAGCCTTCGCCTCGGCCGAGCCAGCCCGACCTCCTCTGAAAACGGGGGCAGCTGATGTCTGGACAGACGCTTCACCAATCTGTTCTGTTAAACGAGGTGGTGGATGCGCTTGGCCCGCAAAATGGCGGTTGCTATCTTGATGCAACCTTTGGCAATGGCGGCTATAGCCGCGCCATTCTTGATGCCGCCAGCTGCACCCTTCTTGCCATTGACCGTGATCCAGACGCCATTGCCCGTGGCGGGCCAATGCTTGCCGAATATGATGGCCGGTTTCATCTTGCCGAAGGTTGTTTTTCCGATATGACCGCGCTGCTGCAGGTACAATTGACCGGCTTTGATGGGCTGGATGGCGCTGCATTTGATCTTGGCGTTTGCTCAACCCAGCTTGACCAGCCCGAGCGCGGCTTTTCATTCCGTGCCGATGGCCCGCTTGACATGCGCATGTCAAAATCAGGACAAAGCGCTGCCGATATCGTCATGCAAACCGACGAAGCCGATCTGGCGCGTATCTTTTGGGAATATGGCGAAGAAAAAGCATCGCGCCGTATCGCCAAGGCCATTTGCCGCATCCGCGACGAAACTGAAATCACCAGCACCGGACAATTGGCCGCCATCATCCATAGCGTCATGCCAGCCAAAAGACCCGGCCAGATTGATCCGGCAACGCGCAGCTTTCAGGCCTTGCGCATTTTCGTCAATCGCGAACTTGACGAATTGACCGCTGGCCTTGAGGCGGTTGAACGTCTGCTGCGTCCGGGCGGTATTCTGGCGGTCGTTTCCTTTCATTCGCTTGAAGACCGCATCGTCAAACGCTTTCTGGCAACCCGCGGCCAGCACGCATCAAAACCATCACGGCACCGGCCGGTGATTGAAGGTCCTGCGCCCAGCTTTGAAATTCTGAGCCGCAAGGCCATTCTGCCAATTGAAGATGAGCGCAATCAAAACAGCCGCGCACGTTCGGCCAAATTACGCATTGCCCGCCGCACCGACGCGCCGCCTCTTGGCATGGCAGCGGCACCCTATTCGACCGCAAACGAAACCGCCAGATCCCAAAAGGAGTCAAAGCAATGCGGCTAATTCTGCTAAGCGCTCTCATATTGGTTGGATTGGGAACCACCTTATATCAGGTCAAAACCGGCATTGACGAACGTCAGGATCGGCTGCATCGGCTTGAGCTTCGCATTGCCGACACCAAACGCGATATCGCCGTTCTCGAGGCCGAATGGGCCTATCTGTCTCGCCCCGAGCGGGTGATGACCCTGTCTGGTGATTTGTTGCAGATGAAGCCGATCGGACAAGACCGAATTTTGCCGCTTGATGCCATTCCAATGCGCATTGAGTTTGGCCAAGCCGATCTAAAGAAAATCGTTTTTAACCCAGCAATTCAGCCTAAAAAGAAAGACCAGGCCGAATGAATTCGCCGCTGCAGAAATTACGGCGATTGATTTTGCCACCACGCCCCGATCCGGCCCGTTCGCGCCGCATCGCCGAAGGGCGTTTGATGATCGGCTGTCTTGTTGCCTTTGGCATCTTCATCACCATTGGCGTGCGGATCGTCGGCCTTGCCGATGCCAGCGCCAGCACCCGCCTTGCCAAAAGCGCCGCTGCCATCACCACCGAACGTGGCCGCATTCTTGACCGCAAGGGCCGTTTACTGGCTGGCAATTTGCCAATTACCGTTCTTCACGCCGACCCTAGCGAGATTATGGATGCGCGCGATGCGGCTGCCAAATTGGCGCCCTTATTGACCCAGCATGACCACGCCAGCCTGACCAAATTACTGACCAAGAAAACCCGCTATGTCGAGCTTGACCGGCAATTGCCGCCCAAGCGTCATGCGCAAATTCTGCAACTGGGGATTCCGGGTGTTTATTTTGCTAAGGGCGCGGTTCGCGTTTATCCACGCGAATATGCTGCCGCGCATATTCTTGGCCATGTCGATACTGATAATATCGGCATTGCCGGAATCGAAAAATCAATGAATGCCAAGCTGGCGGCAGGCGAAGACGTTACCTTATCGATTGATCTTGGCTTGCAGGCGGTGATCCGGCGTGAAATTCAACAGCAGATTGACTCGTTTGAGGCCATTGGCGGTGCTGGCATTTTGCTTGATATCAAAAGCGGTGAAATGCTGGCGGTCGCGTCACTTCCCGATTTCAATCCGAATCAATTCGCGCTTGCCAATGATGACATGCGTTTCAATCGCGCCACCAAGGGCCTGTATGAAATGGGGTCCACCTTCAAGGTGTTGAATACCGCTATCGCCCTTGAATCTGGCGCTGCAACAACGAATCAGCGTTTTGAAGTATCGAAACCAATGCGGGTTTCACGCTTTACCATTACCGATTACCACCCGCATAACAAACCATTGAATGTGCCTGAAATTCTGATCTATTCGTCAAATATCGGATCGGCAAGAATGGCCGAGGCGATTGGCGCGGAAACCCAGCGAGCCTTTATCGACAAGCTTGGGCTACTTGATCGGCTAGAGCTTGAAATTCCCGAAATATCACGCCCCCTCTCGCCAAAAAGCTGGCATCGCACAACGACAGTTACCGTTTCTTACGGGCATGGCATTTCGATTTCACCAGCCCATCTTGCCAGCGCGGTTGCCGCCGCATCGGGCAATGGTCACTGGATTCAGCCAACGCTGCTAAAACGCCAAACCGGTGACAACCCCTTGCGCCTGCGCGTCTTTTCCGAAAAGACGGCGCGTGCCGTGCGGTCAATGATGCGGCTGGTTGTCTCGCATGAAGACGGCACTGGCAATTTTGCCGAAGCCCGCGGATATATGGTTGGCGGCAAAACCGGTACAGCCGAAAAAATTCAGGTCGGCGGCTACAACAAAAAGGCCAATCTTGCCACATTTGTTGCCACCTTCCCCGTTCATGACCCGCGTTATGTAATTGTCATTCTTGTTGACGAACCCAAAGGACAGAAGCATTCACACGGTTATGCAACCGCTGGCTGGGTTGCCGCACCGGCCATTCGCCGGATTGTCGAACAGATTGCGCCAATGCTTGGCGTTCTTCCTGTTGACGAACAATCGCCGCTAATTCGCCAAAAACTGCTGCTTGACTTCACGATTGGTAATGAGGAGGCAACACTTGCATCTTACTGATCTATGTCATGATCTGATCGAAATTCCCGATCAAGCTGGCGCTATTATGGTGACCGGCCTTGCGGTTGATTCAAAACGGGTTGCCGCTGGCGATCTGTTTTTTGCGCTTGCTGGCACCCACCGCGATGGTCGTGACTTTATCGGTGATGCAATCAAGGCTGGTGCCGTGGCGATTGTGACTGGCGCATTGCCACTGGCAAAAGATATTGCCAAGCTGGCAAAACAGGCCGCGATTCCGATCCTGCAATGCGAAAACCCACGCCGTGTTATGGCCAAAATGGCCGCAATTCACTGGTCGTCACAACCCGGTATGGTTGCCGCTGTTACTGGCACGAATGGCAAAACATCTACCACCGAATTTTTGCGCCAGCTATGGCAGCGCGCCACTTGGCAGGCCATTGCGGTTGGCACGCTTGGCATCACCGGCACCGATATGATCAAATCTGAAGGAGCGCTGTTAAGCCTGCCGCCCCTGACCACGCCGGACAGCATCAGCCTTCATGCGACATTGGCGCCCCTGACCAAAGCCGGTGTCACACATCTTGCGCTTGAGGCAAGCAGTCATGGTCTTGAACAGCATCGTTTGGACGGGCTGAATATCCATATTGCCGCCTTTACCAATCTTAGCCGTGATCATCTTGACCATCATCGTGATATGGATCGCTATTTTGCCGCCAAACATCGGCTATTTACCGATCTTCTCAGCGAAGGCGGTGCTGCCATCATCAATCTTGATGACCAATATAGCGCGGCAATCATCGACAGTTTGCAAGACCGTGCCATTGTCATCAAAACATTTGGCTATGCTGAAGATGCTGATTTCCGCATCCTATCCATCACCCCATCGGGTGACGGTCTTGATATGAAGGTGACTTATCAAGGTCAGACATGGGATATCCCGCTGGCGCTTTCCGGCACATTTCAGGCCATTAACGCCCTGACCGCCGCCGTCATGGCGCATCTTGGAGGCTTGCCGCTTCATGACGCGCTTGGCGCTTTGCCATACCTAAAAGCGGCACCGGGCCGCATGCAAACGGTTCATGGTCATCCAACCGGTGCGCGTGTCGTTGTCGATTATGCCCATACCCCCGATGCGCTTGCCGCAGCGCTTGCCGCTTTGCGCCCCGAGGCCAGTGGCAAGCTTGTTGTTCTGTTTGGCTGTGGCGGCGACCGTGATCCGGGCAAGCGCGCAATGATGGGCAAGGTTGCCTGTAAAATTGCCGATGATGTCATCATCACCGATGACAATCCACGAAGCGAAGATCCTGCCAGCATTCGCAGTGCCATTTTAGAATCCTGTGCCAAGGCCACCGAAATTGTGCCACGCGACAAAGCCATCACCACCGCGCTTGCCAGCCTTGTCGCCGGTGATGTGTTGCTGATTGCGGGCAAGGGGCATGAGACCGGCCAATTAATTGGCAATGAAACCCTGCCATTTGACGATGCATCGGTTGCCAATAACAAAATTCGCACCATGCGGGAGGCCTTGCAATGACGGCGCCGCTTTGGACATGTGACGATTTGCTTGCCGGATGCGGCGGCGCATTATTTGACCCTGCCTTTGGTTGTGGCCCCATTTCAGGCATTGAAATTGATAGCCGCAATTGCAAATCAGGTGATTTGTTTGTCGCGCTTGTTGGTGACATGCAAGATGGGCATGATTTCATTACCAAGGCCGCCGAGGCTGGCGCGGCGGGCTGTCTTGTTCGCCGTCCAAATAGTGACGCGGCTATTGCACAGATCATTGTCGATGATCCACTTGGTGCGCTTGCGCGTCTTGGGCGTACCAGCCGAAGCCGTTTTGCCGGAAAAATGGTTGGCATCACCGGTTCGGTTGGTAAAACCGGCAGCAAAGATATGTTGGCGCATGCCCTGACCGCATTTGGCAAAACCCATGCCAGCCAGCGCAGCTTTAACAATCATATCGGCGTGCCAATCACCCTTGCCACACTTGCCGCAGATTGTGATTTTGCCGTTCAGGAAATGGGCATGAATGCGGCTGGCGAAATTGCCGCTTTGACCGCACTGGCGCGTCCCGACATTGCCTTAATTACGCGCATTGCCAGCTCGCATGGTGGCTTTTTTGACAGCCTCGATGATATCGCCAAAGCCAAAGCCGAAATTTTCGAAGGGCTAAATGCTGGTGGGACAGCAATCTTGAACATTGATGATCCGTTCTATGACCAGCTTGCCAGCACGGCAACCAAGGCAGGCGCGGGACGCATTATCAGTTTTGGCCGCAAGGATGACGCCGAATTCTGTCTTCTTGAGGCACGCCAGCATGAAGATGGCATGACTGTTCATGCCGAAATCGCGGGGCATGAATTGCGCTTTGAAATGCAGATGCATGGCACCCATTGGGCGCAAAATGCGCTTGGCGTTCTGGCCTGCATCGACGCGCTTGGCTTGCCGGTCGATGAAGCTGCGGCAAGGCTTGCCAGCTGTCCGATACCAAAAGGGCGCGGCGGGCGTTTATCTGGCCGCTATCACGATTGCAAGATCACGCTGATTGATGACAGCTATAATGCCAGCCCAGCATCAATGGCCGCCGCCTTTGCCAGCATGACAGCAACTCCGCCAACAATCATGATTCTAAGCGAAATGCGCGAATTGGGCGATGCCACTGCAACCGAACATGCCGCGCTGATGTCAAAAATCAATGGCTTATCGCCGCGGCTTGTCATTGCCTTGGGATCGGCCATGCATGATGCGCTTGATGGATTGGATGATGCCATTGCCGCCATCGCCGCGCCAGATACGGCAGCTGCGGTGCAAAATCTTGAAGATGCCGTTGAAGATGGTGACATCATCTTTGTCAAAGGGTCACTTGGGTCGGGATCATGGCGTGTTCGCGATGCCATTCTTGCCAATTTTGATGCTGAATCATCTCCCGGGGCATCATCACAAAATGGGGGGAACAGCCATGCTGCCTGACCTGCTTGTTCCTTTATCCGATCAGTTTCAGCCCTTTAACCTGTTCCGCTATATCACCTTTCGAACAGGTGGGGCGACGATCACTGCCCTGTTGATTGCCCTGATCTGCGGGCCTGCCTTTATCCGCTGGCTCAAAACGCATCAGGCCGAAGGCCAGCCGATCCGTGATGACGGGCCACAATCACATCTTCTTACCAAAATTGGCACGCCAACAATGGGTGGGCTGCTGATCCTGATTGCCTTTGCCGTTTCAACGCTTTTATGGATGCCGCTATCCAACCCCTATTTATGGCCAGTTCTTTTGATCTCGCTCAGCTTTGGCGCCATTGGCAGCCTTGATGATTGGATGAAATTGCGCAAACGATCGCATAATGGCATGTCGGCACGCATGAAAATGCTGTTGCAGCTTGTCATCGCCTTTTTCGCCACATTGATTTTCATCGAATTATCACCAGAACAGCTTCGCTATGGTGTTGCCGTACCATTTTTCAAAGACACGCTGCTGGCGATGGGGATATTTTATGTACCTTTTGCGATGATGGTTATCGTCGGCGCGTCAAATGCGGTGAATCTAACCGATGGTCTGGACGGGCTTGCCATTGTTCCAGTGATGATCGTCGCGGGGTGTTTTGCGTTGATCGCCTATCTTGCCGGAAATTATAATTTTGCCACCTATCTTCAAATCAATTTTGTTCCCGGCACAGGTGATCTGGCAGTGATGTGCGGCGCGTTGATTGGCGCCGGTCTTGGCTTTTTATGGTTTAACGCCCCGCCTGCGCGCGTATTTATGGGCGATACCGGATCGCTTGCTCTTGGCGGCACTTTGGGGGCGATCGCAGTGGCAACACGTCACGAGCTGGTGCTGGCCATTACTGGCGGTCTGTTCGTTGTTGAAACCCTGTCGGTTATCTTGCAGGTGGCGTCTTTCAAATTGACTGGCAAGCGGATTTTCCTGATGGCGCCGCTGCATCATCATTTTGAGAAAAAAGGGTGGGCCGAACCAACAATCGTCATTCGTTTCTGGATTATTGCGGTGGTGCTGGCTGTGGCTGGCCTGTCATCGCTAAAGCTGCGTTAGGGGAATGATCTGAATGCTGGTTCCAGATGACATGAACGGACAGACAGTCGGGGTCTTAGGCCTTGGCGGATCTGGCGTTGCCGCAGTTGCCGCATTGCAGGCAGCCGGTGCGCATGTCGTTGCCTTTGATGATGGCAAAAACCAGCAAGATCTTCCCGCAATTCAAATGACCGATTGGCGCGACTGGCCCTGGCAGAACATGGCGGCGATGGTGATCAGCCCGGGCATCCCGCATCTTCATCCAACACCGCATCCTGCGGCTGCCCATGCCAATAGCCTTGAAATTGAAGTGATCAGCGAAGTTGAACTCGCCTTACGGGCAAAGGGGCAAGCCCAGCTTGTCGTGGTGACTGGCACCAACGGCAAATCAACGACAACAGCGCTGATTGGCCATTGCCTTGCAACTGCCGGACGCGCTCATGCGATTGGTGGCAATCTTGGTGATCCAGCCTGCTCGCTTGATGACCCGGGCAAAGATGGCGTTCTTGTGCTTGAGCTATCCTCGTATCAGCTGGAAACAACCCCATCACTGGCACCCGATATTTCGATCCTGCTGAATATCAGCCCCGATCACCTTGACCGGCATGGCGGCATGAACGGCTATATCGCCGCCAAGGCCGTCGTTCTTGACCGGCTTGGGGCAGATTGTCTTGCGATTATCGGGAATGGTGATGACCATGTGAAAACCCTAGCCGCCGCAACCCGTAAACGCGGAATCAAAACCATAATTGCCAACCCTGATGACGCCCCTGACGCGCAGCGTCATTCGGCATCACTTGCCGGCTTGCATAATGCCGAAAACGCCGCCGCAGCTGCCTTTGCGCTTGCGGCGCTGGGGCTTGATATCGAGGTGATCAATCGCGGTGTCAAAAGCTATGCCAGCCTGCCGCATCGCCTGCAAACCGTTGCCCGCTGTGGTAAAATCCAGTTCGTAAATGACTCAAAAGCCACCAACGGCGTTGCCGCGGCCAAGGCATTGTCAGCCTTTGATGATATTTATTGGGTGGCTGGCGGTCTTGCCAAACAGGATGGGCTGGCACCGGCAATGCAATATCTTAGCGCTGTCAAAAAAGCCTATCTGATTGGTGCGGCAGCAGCAGAATTTGCCGAAAGCCTCGATGGACAATGCCCAGCCGCCATTTGCGGTGATCTGGAAAAAGCAACACGCGCCGCATTTGATGATGCCAGCGCGGCACCTGACGGCGGCACCATTCTTTTGGCACCGGCCGCGGCGTCATTTGATCAATTTACCAGCTTTGGCGCCCGCGGCGATGCCTTTGCCGCCCTTGCCCAAAATCTTTGCGCCCCCACATCAGGAGGCAATCATGCTTGATCGTACCGATCGTTCGCTTGTTGGCATCTGGTGGTGGACTGTTGATAAATGGCTTTTGGCGAGTGCCTTGCTGTTGATGACTCTTGGCATGATATTGGTAATGGCGGCCAGCCCTGCCGTGGCCAGCCTGATCAATCTATCATCACAGCATTTCATTTTGCGCCAGCTTATCTATTTGGCACCGGCGTTGCTGATCATGCTGTCGGTTTCGATGCTCGAGCCGCGCCCCATTCGCGCCCTGTCGCTTGTCGGGCTTATTCTGGTGATCGGATTGATGATCCTCGCCATTGTTGCCGGCAGTGAAATCAAGGGCGCAACAAGATGGATATCGGTTGCGGGCCTGACGTTACAGCCATCTGAACTAGCCAAACCTTTATTTGCCATTGTATCGGCGTGGTTGCTGACGCTTTGGCGCGAGGGGCAAGATTTCCCGGGCTGGGCCTATGCATCGGGTCTGGCAGCGATCATTGTTGGCATCCTTGTGGCACAGCCCGATATCGGCATGACGGCTTTGATCTTGATGACATGGGGCTTTCAGATGTTCCTTGCGGGCATGCCGATGCTGTTTGTCATTGGTGCCGCCGGTCTAGCACCGGTTGGATTCTATCTTGCCTATTTGAACCTGACGCATGTTCAGCTTCGTGTTGAAAAATTCTTTGAAGGCGGTTCATGGCAGGTTGAACGCGCTAAAGAAAGCTTTGCCGAAGGCGGCTATTTTGGCGTTGGGCCGGGTGATGGTGTGGTCAAGCTGCATCTGCCGGATGCCCATTCCGATTTCATCTTTGCCGTTGCTGCCGAGGAATATGGCGCCATCGCTTGTCTGGCGTTGTTGGGGCTATATGGATTTGTGATCATCCGCGGTTTTGCCCGCGCCCTATCGGGTGAAGGGCTGTTCTGCCTGATCGCCACGGCCAGTCTGGTCATGCAATTTGGCGTTCAGGCCAGCATTCATATGGCATCATCGGTCAATCTGATCCCGACCAAGGGCATGACCTTACCATTTATCAGCTATGGCGGTTCATCATTGTTGGCAAGCAGCCTGACCATGGGGCTGATCCTTGCCTTGACCCGCAAACGCACCACCGTCGATCACTTTGCCGATGGAGGCCGGTCATGAGCGCGGGCATTATCTATCTTGCAGCAGGTGGCACAGGCGGCCATATTTTTCCGGCGCTTGCCGTTGCCGAAGCCATGAATGCGAGAGGCTACCAGACCTGTCTGTTTACCGACAGGCGCGGCGCGGCGCTTTTGGCCAGTATCGAAAAACTGCCCGTTCGCCTTCATGTGATCAGCGCCGCCTCACCGTTCCAGTCGGGCATTTTGCGCCGAATCATGGCGCTTACCAAACTTGGCATGGGAACGTTATCCTGCCTATGGCATATTGGGCTTCGTCCGCCAATGGTGATGATCGGCTTTGGGGGCTATCCATCATTTGCGCCGCTTTTGATCGCTCGTCTTTTCGGTGTGCCGGTAATGGTACATGAACAAAACGCCTATCTTGGACGCGCCAATCACGCCCTTGCCGCCCGTGCGCGGCTAATCGCGCTTAGCTGGCCGCAAACAAAAAATCTGCCAAACGGCGTTAAAACCCATATTACCGGCATGCCGGTTCGCACCGCATTTTTTGCCAAAGGTCGGCCAAACTGTGCTGGTGACAAGCTTGTTCTTAGCGTTCTTGGCGGGTCACAGGGCGCAACCATTCTTGGCACACTTGTGCCGGATGCGCTTGCGATGATTGACACGCCATTACGCGCAAATATCAAAATCTATCAGCAAGCCCGCCCCGAACAGATTGATAATCTAAAAGCGCGCTATCGGGCCTTGGGCATCAGCGCATCGATCAAACCATTTTTCACCAATATGCCTAATCTATTGGCCAAAAGTGATCTTGTTATCAGCCGGTCAGGGGCGTCATCAATCGCCGAACTTGCCGCAACTGGCCGCGCCTCATTGATGCTGCCTTTGCCAAGCGCAATGGATGACCACCAAAAGGCCAATGCCCTACAAATGGAACAGGCTGGCGGCGGTTACTGCCTTGACGAAGCCACAGTCAGCCCTGCCTTTCTGGCAACAGCACTCATGCAGCTATTTGAAGCCCCCGCCGAGCTTGGCAAAATGGCCGCTAATGCCACCGCCTTGGCAAGCCCGCAAGCCGCCAGTGACATCGCCGATCTTGCCGAGGGGCTGATCACCAAACGAAACGCACCACATCTAGGAGCTGTCGCATGAGTGAATTGCCACTATCCATCGGCACCATGCATTTCACCGGTATCGGCGGTATTGGCATGAGCGGGATCGCCGAGATTCTGTTCGAGCTTGGCTATGCTGTTCAGGGAAGTGATATGTCTGACAATGCCAATGTCAGACGGCTACGCGACAAGGGCATTCCCGTTATCACCGGCCAAGCTGCGGAAAATATCGATAATGCGGCATTGGTGGTGATTTCAACCGCAATCAAGCCTGACAATCCAGAAGTTGTTGCCGCACGCGCCAAATTCCTGCCAATCGTGCATCGCGCCGAAATGCTTGGCGAATTGATGCGGCTTCGCTGGTCTATCGCGGTTGCCGGAACGCATGGCAAAACCACAACGACCAGCCTTGTTGCCACCTTGTTAAACAGCGCCGAAATTGACCCGACCGTTATCAATGGCGGCATCATCACTGGATGGGGCAGTAATGCGCGTCTTGGCAAAGGCAGCTGGATGGTGGTCGAAGCCGATGAAAGCGACGGATCATTTGCCAAGCTGAAACCAACCGTTGCCGTGGTCACCAATATAGATCCTGAACATCTTGATCATCATGGCAGTTTCGAAGCGTTGGAAGCCGCCTTTTTAAATTTCGTTGCCTCGATTCCCTTTTACGGCTTTGCCACCCTATGTATCGATCACCCATCGGTTCAGCGATTATTGTCAGGCATCAAAGATCGCCGGATTATCACCTATGGCATGAGCGCCAATGCCGATGTGCGGGCAATCAATCTTCGCGTTGATCAGGGCGCCATGCTGTTTGATGTACAGCTATCAGACCGCATTCAGGGCGATAGTGCCGCGCTGCAGAATGTACGGTTTCCGATGCTTGGCGATCATAATGTGCAAAATTGCCTTGCTGCCATTGGCGTCGCGCTGGAAATGAATATCGACGCATCTCGCATTCTTGGCGCATTGGCCGCATTTGGCGGGGTTGGTCGCAGATTTGAAACCAAGGGCGTCAGCAATGGTGTCACCATCATTGACGATTACGGCCATCATCCGGTTGAAATAAAAGCCGCATTGAAAGCGGGAAGAATGCTTTGCGGCAATCACAAGCTGGTCGCCGTTGTTCAACCACACCGCTATAGCCGCCTTGCCGATCTATTCGCCGATTTCTGTAGCTGTTTCAATGATGCTGACGAAGTCTTGGTGGCCGATATCTATGCCGCTGGCGAGGCCCCGATCGAGGGCGCCGACAAGGCTGCCTTGGTTGCCGGATTACGCGACCATGGCCATAAAGCCGCAACCGGCCTTGACGGGCCGGACAAGCTGGCCGCCGAAATTGCCGCCCGAACCTCATCGGGCGATGTGGTGATGTGTCTTGGCGCTGGTGATATCACCGCATGGGCCGCCACTTTGCCGCATGAATTGGATAAACTGGCAGGAGAGAGCGCATGACCTCGATCCTTGACCGGCTTCCAGATGTGCGCGGCAGTTATACGCCAAATGACCTAATGGCGCGCCATACTTGGTTTGGCGTTGGCGGGCCTGCCGATATTCTATTCAGCCCGCTGGATGAAAATGATCTTGCGGCTTTTCTGGCTGGCTGCCCGCATGATATTCCCCTAACTGCCGTTGGCGCAGGATCGAATTTGCTGGTTCGTGACGGGGGCGTTGCTGGTGTTGTGATCAAGCTTGGCACCCATCTGAACGCAATCCACCATGACGGCACGCGCATCATTGCCCAAACCGGCGCAACTGATGCCGATGTTGCCCGCTATGCGCAAAAGGCTGGCATTGGCGGTCTGGAATTTTTGATTGGAATTCCGGGAACGATTGGTGGCGGCCTGCGAATGAATGCTGGTGCCTATGGAAGCGAATTTAAAGATGTGACACGCCTTGCGCATGGGTTCGACCGTGACGGCAAGCCTGTCACCGCCACACCAACAGCAATGGGCATGGCCTATCGCCATAGCGACGCGCCAGCCGATTGGATTTTCACCTCTGCCGAATTACAGGGGCATGACGGTGATCCGGCTGTCATCAAGGCGCGGATGAAAGACATCATTGCCAGTCGCGGCGAGGCTCAACCACGCGGCGTCCGCACCGGCGGCAGTACTTTTGCCAATCCTGATGGCGGCAAAGCATGGCAGGAAATCGAAAAGGCAGGCTGTCGCGGGCTTCGCATTGGCGGCGCGCAAGTGTCGGAGAAACATTGCAATTTCCTGATTAATACGGGCACCGCCACAGCTGAAGATATCGAAACGCTTGGCGAGACCGTTCGCGGACGCGTCCTTGCCGGTGGCGGGCCGTCACTAAGGTGGGAGATTCGCCGGATTGGACGCAACCAGACCGAGGGGGCAACCGAATGACCGATAATCGTGACCGCGTCGCCGTTTTGATGGGCGGATGGACATCTGAAGCCGCTGTGAGCCGCGTTTCGGCAAGCTTTTGCGGGCAAGCGGCACGCAATGCTGGCTGGGATGCTATTGAGGTTGAGGTTGACCGCGACATTGCTGCCAAACTGAAAGAGATAAACCCCGCGCGCGCCTTTAATGCGCTTCATGGGCAGATTGGCGAGGATGGCAATATTCAAGGTCTGCTAAATATAATGAATATCCCCTATACCCATAGCGGCCTGACCGCATCTGCCATTGCAATGGACAAGCTGTTGGCGAAAACGCTGCTTGCCGGTGCCGGTATTATGGTGCCACCAACATTGGCCTTGATCGAAGATAGCCATGTCTATCCTGAAGACAGCACCGGCGCCCATGTGATCAAACCGCGCAATGATGGGTCGAGTTTTGGCGTGGTGATTGTGCCCGATGACAAAGCACGCCCACCTGCCCGCAACACATGGCCTGCGCATACGCAACTGATCTGCGAGCCTTATATTCCCGGACGCGAATTAACCGTTTCAGTTCTTGATGGCACCGCACTTTGCGTGACCGAAATCACTTCCGAGCGCGAATTTTACGATTTTGACGCAAAATATGCCGTTGGCGGATCAAAACATATTCTGCCTGCCGACATCCCCGAGCCGGTAAGCCTAAAAGCCTGTCTTTGGGCCGAACATGCCTATCGCCAGCTTGGTTGCCGTGGGATCATCCGCGCCGATTATCGCTGGGACGACAAAAATGACCAGCTCTTCATGCTTGAGGTAAATACCCAGCCCGGCATGACCGCAACATCGCTTGTGCCTGAACAGGCACGCTTTGTCGGCATGTCAGGTGAAGAGCTGGTGAATCATCTATTGGAGATTGCACAATGCGACGACTGATTGGATGGATCAAACCGCAAACCCAGCCGCCGCAGACCAGCTTGTGGCGCAAGATCAAAATTGGCTTTTTGTCGCTTTTTGCTGTTACCACAGCAAGCACCATTGGCATGGCGATGTTGGATCGTGAAAAACTGACCAACGATCTTTTGGCAATGAGCGCAAATGCCGGATTGGTGTTGACCGATATTCAGGTTCGTGGGCGCGCCCATACGCCGCAATCGCGCCTGTTGGCGGCATTGAATTTGGAAACTGGTGCGCCGATCCTTGGCATTAATCTGCAAAATCTGCATAGCAATCTCAGCCAGATTGGCTGGGTTGAAGATGCCATTGTTGAGCGCCGTCTTCCCGGCACGATCCATATCACCCTTCGCGAGCGTGTGCCGATCGCCCTGTTGCAAAACAACGACAAACATAAATTGATTGATCAAAGCGGCGCCATCATTGACGGCGCTGATCCAAGCCAATTTACCCATCTGACCGTTGTTGCCGGTGATAATGCCGCGCCGCATGCTGCTGCCATTCTGTCAATTTTGAAAACCGAACCAGAATTATTTAGCGAAGTATGGGCGGTGAGCTATCGGTCAAAACGGCGCTGGGATGTTCATCTGAAAAACGGCATGGAAGTGCGGCTTCCCGAAATTGATCCGGTCTCAGCATGGTCTCGTCTTGCCATGATCGATCGCAAAAAAGCCATCACTCATCGTGATCTGGCAGTCATTGATATGCGCGTACCACAACAATTGATTGTCGAGCCAAATATTCCGGTAAGAGGAAGGGGAAGCAAAACATGATCCTTAGCAAAACCAAAGCCATTACAAGGCGCCCCTTTGCCGTTCTCGATATCGGATCGTCAAAAATCTGCTGCATGATTGGCGAGGCCAACGGGTCGGGTGGGGTTCGCCTTCTTGGTCATGGAACGCATGCTTCGGCCGGCATTCGCAACGGCGAAGTCAGCGAATTGGAGGCGCTCAGCACTGTCATTGGCAAAACCGTTCAAGCGGCCGAGCGTGATGCCGGTATTTCGGTTACGTCAGTCACCGTTGTTGCCCCGGGCGGCACACCATTTTCCAGCATCTGCAAAAAATCGGTCAGGCTTAGTGATGCGGTGGTTCGGCGGCGTGATATCGACCGGCTGATGGCGCGCAATGACAATGGCAATATTCCAGAAAACTATCAGCCGATGCATCTTCAAACCCTGCAATATGGGCTTGACGATGTGCGCGGCATTGCCGACCCACGCGGCATGCGCGGCACCAATCTTTCAGTTGATTACACGCTTGTTTGCGGCCTTCGTACCTCGCTTGCCAATTTGCGTGAAGCCCTGGCGTTAAACCATCTTGAAACCGATCGGTTCCTGCATTCGGCCTATGCTAGCGGTCTTGCCTGCCTTAGCGCCGAAGAGCGCGATCTTGGCAGTGTCATCGTCGATATGGGTGGGGGCACAACGTCAATTGCCATCTTTATGGAAGGCAAGCTTGTTTATGTCGACACCATCAAAATTGGCGGCAACCGCGTCACCACCGACATTGCGCGCGTTCTGTCAACGCCGCTTGCCGATGCCGAAAGGCTAAAGGCCATTGACGGGTCGGTAATGCCAACTGATATCACTGGCGTTGCCCCCGATTCACTTCGCGAAGTCGTTCGGCTTGGCCGAAGCGACAATATTACCATTCCCGCGCTTGGCACCACCACCGAAGTGGCCGGGCAAACCATTGAACGCAATTTGCTAAGCGCGATTATTCGCCCCCGCATCGAAGAAATTCTGGAATTGCTGCATGGCCGCATGGAACGCGCCCGCATGGAACATACCGCTGGCAGCCGTTATGTGCTGACCGGCGGCGCCAGCCAGCTTACCGGTCTTGCCGACCTATTTGCCAAACAGGCAAAGAAATCGGTTGGCCTTGGCAAACCTATCGGCATTGCCGGTCTTGACGAGGATAGCAGCGGCCCTTGTTTTGCCGCCAGCATAGGCGCGCTCATCCATGTCAGCCGGATCGAGGAAAATGACCCAACAGACAGGCAGACCCGCACCCTGCCACATGGGCCATTCGAACGTATCGGTGCGTGGCTTCGTGACAATCTTTAGGCGAGGAGACGATTGATGGCCATATGTTCAAACTCAATTTTCCGCTGGCGATCCGCCCAGCACCAATTAGGACTCCGGCAGATTTGCCCTGCCGGTTCCACCAGCCTGTTGCGCCCTAGCAAATCCATTTCAACCAAGAATATCTTAATCTTCAATGAAGGGAGTCAGTCATGACAATCAACCTTACCGTTCCTCAAACCATGCAAGAGCTTCGTCCTCGTATCACCGTTGTTGGTGTTGGTGGCGCTGGCTGTAATGCCGTGAATAATATGATCAATGCCAATCTTGAGGGTGTTGATTTTCTGGTCGCCAACACCGACGGTCAGGCCCTTGCCCATTCGCTTTCAAGCCGGAAAATCCAGCTTGGCAGTGCGATTACACAAGGTCTTGGTGCAGGTTCAAAGCCCGAAGTTGGCCGTTTGGCAGCTGAAGAAAGCCTGCAAGATGTGATGGCTGAATTAGCGGATTGCAACATGGTCTTCATCACCGCAGGCATGGGCGGCGGCACCGGCACTGGCGCCGCACCCGTTATTGCCCGCGCTGCGCGTGAACGTGGCATTCTGACTGTTGGCGTTATCACCAAGCCATTTGAATTTGAAGGCCAGCGCCGGATGAAACAGGCCGAAGAAGGCATCGAAGAATTACAGGCCTATGTTGACACTCTGATCGTCATTCCAAACCAGAATCTGTTCAGGCTGGCGAATGAGCGTACAACCTTTGCCGATGCATTCCATATGGCAGATGCGGTTCTGCACCAAGGTGTTTGTGGCGTTACCGACCTGATGATCAAGCCTGGTCAAATCAATCTTGATTTTGCCGATATTCGCGCGGTTATGGGCGAAATGGGCAAGGCAATGATGGGAACTGGCGAGGCGTCAGGCGACGCCCGCGCAACGCAGGCCGCCGAAGCTGCAATCAATAACCCGCTTCTCGATGACACCACGATGAAGGGTGCCAATGCGGTTCTGATCAACATCACCGGCGGTCTTGATATGACCCTGTTTGAAGTTGACGAAGCCGCCAACCGTATCCGCAAAGAAGTTGATCCGGATGCAACCATCATCTTTGGTTCGGCCTTTGACGATAAATTGGAAGGCGTGATGCGTGTATCGGTTGTCGCAACCGGCATTAGTGGTGCCGCCCAAATCAACAGCCGCCCAAGCATGATGCCCCAAAAAACCGAGGCCATTTCACCGCGGACAAGTACAATTCTGCCAAACCCGCTAAGCAGCTTTTCAAGCCCAGCGCGTGAAGCAGATGTTGAGCCAGCGATTGCAACAATGGTTGAAGCACCAGCTGAAGATCATGCGATTGTGACAAGCAGCGATCTTGCAACAGCCCCGAAAATGGCTGATGGCACAGCTGATATGCTTGACAGCCAGCTAAGCAATGAGCTTGCCAGCGAAGCGATTGCCGAAGTGATCAACACGGCCGAGGATACCGGTCAGCAGATGGATATCAATGATGCCATCAATGCCGCCACAAAAGATGCAGCACCAGCTGATCTTGACAGCGCTGCATCAAATGGCAGTGATCAGCCATCGACGTTGGGAGACGCGCCAACAACACCGTTATCCATTGCTAATGACGAACCAGCATCGCCACGGGCAAGGTTTATTCCGGCGGCACCGACAAACATGCCTGACGAAGAAAGCGTAAGCGTGGCAGCACAAACACCGGTCGCACGCCCATCAAGCCTGATCAATAGAATTTCGGGATTATGGTCAAGCAAGCCGGAGAGCAAACCTGCCGAATCAAGCGATCAAAGCCGCAGTGAGCCTGCTTTAGACGAAGCTGCAGCCAAAGAGCAGATTGCCGTTTCAATCCTTGATCTGTCACGGTCTGACATGGTCGGAAAAGGGTCAGAAACAGCCCCGGCTTCGGCGCCAAATGCTGATGAAGATGATCTTGATATTCCAGCATTTTTACGCCGTCAGGCCAATTAACAATGCAGCAATGGCAAGACTTTGCCATTGCTACAAACTGTAACCAAATGTGATTTGGATTAGCCTGAGGAAAAGAGTAATCTTTCCTCAGGTTTTCATATGGCTCATTACTTTTGGCTAAGCCTATCCAGCACTAGCCTTTTAATACCAGCCTTTGAATTGAAAAAGATGGATTTTCGCGATTGGGTTTCCCCCTCGTGATGACAGCAGATGAAAGAGCGACCGCGGCCCCATGCCTGATACGCTTTCCTACAATATGTTTGTTGAACAACCGTTTCAAACAACGGTTCGCCAGATCGCGCATCTTGAAGGCATTGGCCTGCATTCGGGGCGATTTGTCCGTATGGCCATTTGCCCTGCCCCTGCCAATAGCGGCATAAAATTCCGCCGCATCGATATTGATGGCCAGCTACAAACAGTCATTGCCCATGCCAGCTATGCTGAACGCGCGCGTTTATGCACACGCATTGTTAATAGCGAAGGCATCACGCTTGAAACCATCGAACATCTGATGGCCGCCTTTGCCGGTGTCGGGCTTGACAATGCCATCATCGAAATTGACGCCTCTGAAGCGCCTATTCTGGATGGTAGCAGCCAACCTGTTCTAGACGCGCTTAACAATGCCGGTCTTGAAGTTCTGCCAGCACGGCGCAAATATATGATCGTAACCAAGCCAATTGAAGTTCAGCTTGATTGCGGCGCGTGGGCGCGGCTTGAGCCAGCCGATCAATTGCAAATTGATGTTAAAATCGAATTTGATGATCGCGCCATTGGCAATCAAAGCTTTAGCTACAGCCATAGTGATGGCAGTTTTGCTGCCGAATTGGCAACTGCGCGGACTTTTTGTCAATTGCGTGACGTTGAATTGATGCAGAATGCCGGACTTGCGCTTGGCGGATCATTGAATAACGCCATTGTTGTTGATGATGGTAAAATATTAAATGAAGGCGGCTTGCGTATTGAACGTGAATTTGTGCGTCACAAGGTGCTTGATTGTCTTGGCGATCTGTTTCTGATTGGCATGCCGGTCAAAGCCAAAATGACCGCGTCACGCCCAGGCCATGCGCTTAGCACCAAATTGGTGCAAACATTACTGAATGACCCGACCGCCTATAAGGTGATCGAGGCTGGCGGCGAACATAGCCGGTCAGACAGCTTTGCCATGCCCGAGTTGGCGGCCGCTGCAATGGCCTAAGCCGCCACCAATTGATATCTGGCAAAACAGCCTAAAATCCATGCAAAAATTCGTGAATATGCTACCATTCGCAACGCGCTCTTTTCAGTAAGCTTTTATCGGGCTATTGTGGGGGCCATCGGGATGCGTCTATCCCTTTTATCTTTATCGAAAGCCGCCAGCGGAGCCGGATGTGACCAGTCAAAAGAAAATCCTGATGTTTGCCGCTTGCTGCCTTGTCGCCGCATGTTCATCTGGCCCCGACATTGTTGAACAGGTTGAACAGCCCGTTGATGTTTTATATCGTGATGCGCTGAATACGGCGATTGGTGGTGATCCAAAAGCCGCTGCGCCAAAATTTGAAGAAGTTGAACGCCAGCATCCCTATTCGGAATTGGCCACCCGCGCCCAGATCATGGCAGCATGGTCATTTTATGAGGCTAATCAATATGCACGCGCCATCTCAGCCCTTGATCGCTTTGTCGAGCTAAACCCAGCCGATCCGTTGGTTGAATATGCCTATTACCTGAAGGCCTTGAGCTATTACGAACAGATTGTCGATGTTGAACGCGATGCGGAAATGACCAAATTATCACTTACCGCCTTTGAAGAGCTTGTCCGCCGCTTTCCCAAAGGCACCTATGCCCGTGACGGACAGTTGAAAATCGACCTGACAAAGTCGCATCTTGCTGGCAAAGAAATGGCCGTTGGCCGGTTCTATCTCGAGCGCGAACAATATACCGCCGCGATCCGCCGGTTTAATATCGTTATCACGGATTATGATACCACCAATCAGGTGCCTGAAGCCCTGTTCCGAACCGCCGAAGCCTATTATTCGCTTGGCCTTTCCGATCAATCGGAACGTCTTTATCAGGTTGCACAATATAACTATCCGCAATCCGTCTGGACAGAGCGGCTGGCCAGTTTGCGGGCCGACCCAGAACAGCCCCCTGAAAAGGGTATGTTTGAGCGATCCATCGACGTGATTACCAATATTTTTAACTGACCATGCTGCAAAGCCTTACTGTTTCCAATATTGTCCTGATTGAGCAATTAACTTTGCAATTTGCACCGGGGCTGACGGTATTGACTGGCGAAACCGGTGCTGGCAAATCGATTCTGCTTGATGCGTTGGGGCTGGCGCTTGGCAGCCGTGCCGATTTTGGCCTGATCCGGCAGGGCCATGATCAAGCCCATGTCAGTGCCAGCTTTGCCCTTCCTGCAAACCATCCAGCATGGCAGCTTGTCGAAGAGGCAGGCATCATGCCCGAAGATGACATGATCCTGCGTCGTCGTCTGAAAAGTGACGGCAAATCATCAGCCAGCATTAATGACATCGCCGTATCGGTTGGGCTGTTGCGGCAAGTTGGTGATTTACTAGTTGAAATTCAGGGCCAGTTTGAAGGACGCGGCCTTCTTGATATTTCGACACATATGACGCTTCTTGATCGCGCCGCGGGTCATCATGATTTACTGGCCAAAACCAAAGAAGGCTGGCAGCAATGGGATATCGCCCGCAAGGCGCTTGATGCGGCGCGTGATGCGCTTGTTAAAGCCAAAGCCGAAGAAGACTGGCTTCGTGACGCGGTTGACACGCTTGACCGGCTTGCCCCCGAAACCGGCGAAGAAGACAGCCTGATAGGCAAGCGCACGCTTTTGGCTAATGTCTCGAAAATCGGTGAAAGCCTGTCATTGGCTGAAGATGCTGTTTTTGGTGAAGTTGGCGCTCAGGCAGGCCTTGGCCGTGCCTTAGCTGCATTGGAAAAGGTTGCACCGCTTGCCGGCGGCAAGCTTGATCAGGCACTTGACGCTTTGGCGCGCGCTGACGCCGAACTTAGCGAGGCGAACAGCGCCATCCAATCTGCCGGACATGCGCTTGAGGCCGATCCCAATCTGCTGCAACAGCTAGATGACCGGCTTCATGAATTGCGTCAGCAGGCACGCAAACATAATTGTGGCCTAGATGACTTGCCCACAATCCATCAAACATTGGCAAGCAGGCTTGCCGCCATTGAAGATTCATCTGGCATGCTTGGCAAGCTTGGTGAAACAGCGCAGAAATGGCAGGATTACTATCTGGACATGTCTAGCCAGCTTGATGCCAGCCGCAAACTGGCGGCAATCAATCTTGATCAGGCCGTCCTTGCCGAATTGCCACCACTGAAACTTGATGGCGCCCGATTTACCACCGCCATCACCCCGCTTGGTGATGCGCAATGGGGCCCGCGTGGCACAACCGCCGTTCGCTTTGAAGCCAGCACCAATGAAGGCATGAATGCAGGGCCAATTGACCGCGTTGCCTCAGGCGGCGAGTTAGCCCGGTTCTTACTTGCGCTCAAAGTCTGTTTGGAAGAAAGCAGCCATCCGCGAAGCCTGATTTTCGATGAGGTCGATTCAGGTGTTGGTGGCGCTGTTGCCGCTGCGGTTGGTGACCGGCTAAGCCGCCTTGGTGCCAGTACACAAACCCTTGTCATCACGCATTCGCCGCAAGTGGCCGCCCGCGCCAACCAGCATTTGCGCATCGCCAAAACCGCCACTGATAGCGGCGTTGTCAGCGCGACACGCGCGTTAAATGATGATGAAAGAACCGAAGAAATCGCCCGTATGCTGGCGGGAGAAACCGTAACTGCCGAAGCACGAGCCGCCGCCGCGGCGCTGCTTGGGGGTTAAGCAATGACAAAATCAGCTTTCAACCTTGGCACCGACGATCCGGCGAAGATGGATTCGGCTTCTGCAGCCGCTGAACTGGCCGCCCTTGCCGCCGAAATTGCCCGCCATGACCAGCTTTATCATGGTCAGGACGCCCCCGAAATATCCGATGCAGAATATGACCGGCTAGTGGCGCGCAATCGCGCCCTTGAGGCCGCCTTTCCGCTGCTGGTCCGCCCTGACAGCCCAAGCCGACGCGTTGGCACTGATCTGCCAGCACAGGGCCAGTTTGGCAAAATTCGCCATGCCCGCCCGATGCTGTCGCTTAGCAACGGCTTTAGCGCTGACGATATTGAAGATTTTGTCACAAGAGTGCGCAAATTTCTGTCACTTTCCGACACTGATGCCGCCCAGTTTGTTGCCGAACCCAAAATTGACGGCCTGTCGCTAAGCCTTCGTTATGAAAATGGCACGCTGGTACAGGCGGCCACCCGTGGCGACGGCGCCGAAGGCGAAGACGTCACTGCCAATGTCATGCAGATTGCCAGCCTGCCAAAACAGCTTTCCGGTTTAGCGCCTGCCATTTTTGAGGTGCGCGGCGAAATGTATATGGATCGGCATGATTTTCTGGCGCTAAACGTCGCGCAGGAAAAAGACGGCAAAAAGATTTTTGCCAATCCGCGCAATGCGGCCGCAGGATCGCTTCGGCAGAAAAATGCCAGCATAACCGGTAAGCGTAATTTGCAATTCTTTGCCTATTCAATGGGCGAGACTAGCGCCCCCATTGCCGAAACTCATTGGGCGTTTTTAGCGGCACTTCGTGATTTCGGATTTTCGGTCAATGATTTGTCGCGGCGATGCGATCATGTCGCTGATTTGCTTTCAGTCTATCAGATGATTGGCCGTCAACGTATTGATCTGCCTTATGATATTGATGGGGTGGTCTATAAAATTGACCGGCATGATTATCAGCAACGCCTTGGTCAGGTTGCCCGCGCCCCGCGTTGGGCAATGGCGCATAAATTCCCGGCTGAGCAGGCCGAAACCATGATTGACGCCATTGATATTCAGGTTGGCCGCACTGGCGCGCTCACGCCTGTGGCGCGGCTTGCCCCTATTTCGGTTGGCGGGGTCATTGTATCAAATGCCACTTTGCATAATGAAGATGAAATCGCCCGCAAAGATATCAGGATTGGCGATCGCGTTGTGATCCAGCGGGCTGGTGATGTGATTCCGCAAATTGTCAGGGTGTTGCGTGACGCCCGCACGGGCCGCGAAACGATCTTTGACTTTCCTGAATTATGTCCGGTTTGCCATGCAGCCGCAATTCGGCCTGAAGGCGAAGCGGTGCGGCGGTGCAGTGGCGGGCTAAATTGCGCAGCACAGCTTTTTGAAGGGCTGAAACATTTTGTCGCGCGTGATGCCTTTGATATTGAAGGGCTTGGCGCACGCCAGATCGAACAATTTATAGATCTTGGCTGGGTTAAAACACCCGCCGATATCTTCCGGCTTGACGATCACTCAGCGGCAATGGCCAAGCTTGACGGCTACGGCGATTTATCAATCAGAAAACTGCTATCGGCAATTTCGATCCGGCGTGAAATTGGCCTTGAACGCTTTATCTATGCGCTTGGCATCAGACAGGTTGGACAAGCAACTGCGCGTCTATTGGCGCTTCACTACGGATCTGCCGAGGCAATGCTGGCGGCGTTGAATCCCGATGCCGACCTTGACGCGGCGCATCAGGCGCTTGTCGAAATCGACCAGATTGGCGCAGCGATGGCAAATGACATCACCGCCTTTTTCGGTAATCCAGACCTATATCAATTGATTGTTGATCTGGCAGCAGAATTAACCATTTTACCGCCCGAGCGTCCTGCCGAAAACAGCGCCATTAGCGGCAAAACAATCGTCTTTACCGGCACCTTGACCCGCATGTCGCGGGCCGAAGCCAAAGCCAAGGCCGAATCTCTTGGCGCCAAAGTATCAGGCACTGTATCAGCAAAAACCGATTTTCTGGTTGCTGGGGCAGATGCTGGATCAAAAGCCCGCAAGGCGGCCGATCTAGGCATCACCGTTTTGGATGAAGATGGCTATTCTTCCCTGATTGGCACTCAATAACAATTTGCCAATATCGCCTTTGACAATGGCGCCGCTATAGCTGGCGGCAGGCTGTCTCTAACCATGATTTTGCCATTGGTGATAGATGCGGATGCAATTGCGCATATATGTTGCGGTGATAGCGATCAATCCAGTCAATTTCGGCAGCATCAAGCCGTGTTTTATCAATCAGCTGGCGATCAAGCGGGCAAAGGGTGATTGTTTCAAATTCCAGAAACCCAGTCGGTTTTGATGGCGTCACGACGATCAGATTTTCAATCCGAATGCCCCAATCACCGGTCTGGTAATAACCCGGCTCATTCGATAAAACCATGCCCGCTTCAAGCGCCACTTCGCCGCGTTTGGAAATGCTGGCAGGCCCTTCATGAACCGATAGAACATGACCAACGCCATGACCTGTACCATGCGCAAAATCCAGTCCTGCCGCCCATAAAGGCGCACGCGCAATCGCATCGAGCTGTTTGCCATTCGTACCTGTTGGAAATTTCGCCATTGCCAGATGAATATGGCTTTGCAGAACATGGCTATAGGCAGCAACCGCGCCAGCTGGCGGCGTTCCAATGGCGATGGTGCGGGTAATATCAGTTGTTCCATCACGGTAATGCCCGCCCGAGTCCAGCAGCAGCAGGTCGTTGTTTGCCAGCCGGCGATCCGCCCCAGCAATTGCCCGATAATGCACAATGGCACCATTTGGGCCTGATCCGGCGATGGTGTTAAAGCTTGGCGCCAGAAACCCGTCTTGTTGCTGGCGAAACGCCAGTAACTTATCGGCAAGTTCACTTTCGGTCATAGTGACAGACGGCACCGATAAGGCCTGATCAAGCCAGCATAAAAATTCAACCATTGCCACGCCATCACGCCGGTGTGCCGCGCGAAACCCACCAAGTTCAGCAGGGGTCTTGCGCGCTTTTTCGATGGTCAGCGGACAATCAGCCTCAAAAATGCTCACACCGCTTGCCGTAATCTGGTCAAACAGCATTTTTGGAAGGCTTGCCGCCTCAATCATCAAGCGGCCATCACCCATATCGCCAAGCAATGCTGGCAATTGGGTCAAAGGCGCGACCGTGATATCTGGCGTTAAAACCGGCTGAAGGCGCGATTTATCACCCAAAAGGCAAAGGCCTGATTCACGATGGTAAAGGGCAAAACACAGATTGACTGGCGTGCAGGGCAAATCACCACCCCGCATATTCACCAGCCAATTCACCGAATCCACCCGCGTTAGCAGAACCGCCGCGCACGCTTTGGCGCCAAGATATGCGGCAAGATCATCCTTTTTTTCGGCGACTGACTTACCGGCATTTTCAACCGGCATCTGCCAGCTTGCCGCAGGTGGCAAGGCCGGGCGATCACGCCATTGCAGATCAAGCAGATTTTCATGGTGACAAACAAGCGTTCCACCCGCCGCAAGAACCGATTTTTCAAACCGTCTAAAGCCTGCAACCGTGACCAGCCTGCCATCAATTGCGATGACGGCACCAGTGGCCAATCCCACTGTTTTAAGCCAATCTTCGCATGTCACATCGGGACTAATGTTGCAATCCCAATCGGCAGCATTGGTTTGTGCGGGCATTTGCAAACCATAGCGACCATCACTAAATAGCCCCGCCCGATCGCCAAGAACAACCGCAAAGCCAGCCGATCCGGTAAATCCGGATAAATAGGCAAGCCGTTCATCACCAGACGGCACTTCTTCACCCTGATACATGTCTTCGCGGCCAATAATCCAGCCGTCAAATTCGGCCGCAGCCATAGCCTCGCGAAGCAATTGCAACCGCTTGGAGCGGGTTTTGTCCTGCTGGCTCACCGTCCACCCCATAATTGCGGCATCGTACCTATAGCCGATGGCCGCATGATAATTGTTGTCCAATCGCCAATACAGATCCGGTGCCAGACACGAAGCCGCTGCGCCCGATAGGCGGCCTCAACTGCGGTTGCCTGCCCATTAAGAATGCCTGACAAAATAAGCCAGCCCCCCTTTGCCAGCCGTGGCGCAAGATCAGGCGCCATCCCGCATAGCGGGCCTGCCAGAATATTGGCAAGCACCAAATCATAAGGCGCGTGATTACAAACGATACGACTGCCAAATCCATGCGAAACGGCAAGCCGCATTTTTGCAGGCGCAATGGCATTAAGCGCGCGATTGCGCGCCGCAACCCGAACCGCAACCGGATCATTATCAGCAGCAATTGTTTGGCATGATGGCCAAAGCCGTGATGCCGCCATTGCCAGAATTGCCGAACCACAACCCATATCAAGAACCCGCCGCGGGGCCATCCGCCGAATCATCTGCATCGCTCGCAAACAGCCTTCAGTTGTTGGGTGTGTTCCCGAGCCAAAGGCCAAGGCGGCATCAATCAACAAAGGCAGGCTTGCCGCCGGACGGGGCGTGGTGACATGACTTCCGTAAATCCAGAACCGGCCAATATGCAATGGCGGAAAGGCGGCGCGATTTTCGGCAAGCCAATCACGCTGTTCGACCGGTAATACATTGATTGGAACTGGGACAATCGATTCATGCTGATAAAGCGGCGCCAGCATTTGATCAATGATTGCCGCATCAGGAGTAAATTCGAACAAGGCTTCGATTTGCCAATCACCAGCATCGTCGCGCTGGAATGATGTAGCAGCACTGTCCAAAAACTCGCTAAAAATACGTTCAAAGGCAGTCATTGCCCGATCATCAAGCCGCGCCGGCAGGGTTAGAACGACTGATTGAAGCGCTGTCATGGCTTGCTCACAAATCCTGATACCACCTTTTTATCACCCGCTTTATCAAATGCAATCAATAGCTTGTCTCCATCAATGGTCAAAATATTGCCCATGCCAAATTTCTGGTGAAACACCCGGTCACCAGTTGTAAATTCGGTCTTGTTATTTGCCGGTTGCCAATTGCCATCCGCCGGTTCGGCGCGCCGCGCCGCCATCCGCCGCCAACCAGCACCATAGCCACCCGCACTATAGCCGCCAGCCCCACCATCCGCACCAAATCCATTCGTACCCGTTTCGTCACCAAGCCGCGCCGCAGTCACACGGCCAAGCCCCATGCCTTGTGCCATATCTTCAACAATATTTTCTGGCGGTAATTCTTGGACAAAGCGTGAGGGAATTGACGATTGCCATTGGCCATGAATACGCCGGCTATTGGCAAAGCTGATGAAAAGATCACGTTTTGCCCGCGTGATGCCAACATAGGCCAAGCGGCGTTCTTCTTCGAGACCAACAGCGCCATTTTCATCCATCGTTCGCTGGCTTGGGAAAACCCCCTCTTCCCAGCCGGGCAAAAATACCGCGTCAAATTCCAGCCCTTTTGCCGCATGAAGCGTCATCAGCGTCACTTCGCCATGTTCAGGATCGGCATCACCATCAGTAACAAGAGCGATATGTTCCAAAAACCCCTGAAGCGAGTCAAAATCCTGCATCGCATTGATCAATTCGGTCAGATTTTCCAGCCTGCCTTCGGCGTCGGGTGATTTATCAAGCTGCCACATTTGCGTATAGCCCGATTCATCAAGCATCATTTTGGCAAGATCAGCCTGATGCGTTGATCCGGCAAGATCGCGCCAGCGTTTGATATCCTGCACAAAACTTCCAAGCGCATGGCGTGCAGCGGGACGCAGTTCTTCGGTTTGCACAAGATCAATTGCTGCCGCCAGAAGTGGCTTATCTGACGCCCGCGCCTGAATATGCACCGCTTGCAAGCTTGCCGTCCCAAGACCGCGTTTCGGCGTATTGATAATACGCTCAAAGGCCAGATCATCGGCTGGTTGGGCAATAAGCCGCAAATAAGCAATAGCATCGCGAATTTCCGCGCGTTCATAAAACCGCGCACCAACCACCCGATAAGGAAGGCCAATCGCAATAAACCGTTCTTCAAATTCGCGGGTTTGAAATCCAGCACGAACCAGAACGGCAATTTGCGAGAGATGAACACCATCTTTCATCATTGTTTCGATCTGGCTGGCGATATTCCGCGCCTCGTCAGGCCCATCCCAATAGCCATTGACCCGCAGTTTTTCGCCGTCATCCGCAGATGTATATAAGGTTTTGCCAAGCCGCGTTTCATTACGCGCGATGATTTTGGACGCCGCTGCCAGAATATGACCAGTTGAACGGTAATTTTCTTCAAGCCGAACCGTTTTGGCACCGCTAAAATCGCTTTCAAAGCGCAAAATATTGCCAACTTCGGCACCACGCCAGCCATAGATCGACTGATCATCATCACCAACACAACAAAGATTGTTGCGGTTGCCGGTCAATAGCCGCAACCAAAGATATTGCGCAACATTCGTATCTTGATATTCATCCACCATGATATGGGTGATGCGGTTTTGATAATCGGCCAAAACATCGGCATGGGTGGTAAAAATGCTAAGCATATGAAGCAGCAAATCACCAAAATCGACAGCATTCAGCGCAATAAGGCGGGTCTGATAGCGCTCATAAAGCGCCCGAACACGCCCATTGGCAATATCACCAGCCTCGGCAAGCCCCACTTTTTCCGGCGGCAGCCCACGGTCTTTCCAACGCGAAATCACGCCGCCAAGCATGCGCGCTGGCCAGCGTTTGGGATCAATATCTTCGACTTCCATTAACTGTTTAAGCAGTCTGATCTGATCATCGGTATCGAGAATGGTAAAATCAGAACGCAAACCCACAAGATCGGCATGGCGGCGCAACATTTTGGCAGCAAGCGCATGAAAGGTACCAAGCCACACTTGCTCGGCCATCGGCCCAACCAGACTAGCAACGCGCAATTTCATCTCGCGTGCGGCCTTATTGGTAAAGGTCACTGCCAGAATATTCCATGGCTTTGCCGTGCCGCTGGCAACCAATTCGGCAAGACGCGACGTCAACACACGCGTTTTACCTGTACCGGCACCCGACAAAACCAGCAATGGCCCATCAAGTGTTTTCACAGCTTCGCTTTGTGCCGTATTTAGCCCATCAAGCCATGGGCTGGCTGGCGTTCTTACAAGTTCGTTCATGATGTGTTCAAACTCGCAAATGCAGATGGGTGGGTCAATCGCAATGCAGTATCTTGCGTCACTTATTTTTTGATGATTTTGCCAGATTGCTGTTTACGGAATGCTGAATCATTTTTGCAATCGGACTTTATTGCGATATGTTGCATATGCGGTTTTAGAATCTTTGAATGGACAGATATGTTTGCATTACCAAAATCCAGCCTGCGCAGCCTTTTAGCCGTCCCTTTTGCGGCTATCCTGCTTTTGGCGGCATGCAGCTCTGTTCCAGAAGACGAAAGAACTGACGCGCGCGACCCATATGAAGGTTCGAATCGCAAAGCCTTTGCCTTTAACATGGGCCTTGATACATATATTTTAGAACCAGCCGCCGATGGGTATCGCACTGTCATGCCTAAAGCTGGACGCCGTGCCATTGATAACCATATTGACTGGACGGGCCTTCCAGCCACGACATTCAATTCAGCATTGCAGGGCCGTTTTGAAAATGCAGGGCTGTCAGCAGTGCATTTTGTCGTCAACAGCCTGACACTTGGACTGATTGACCTGACCGAAGATCCAAAAGCGGTCAAAAGTCAGGATTTTGGTCAGACCTTGGCATCGTTTGATGTGCCCGAAGGCAATTATCTGATGGTGCCTGTTCTTGGCCCAAATACCGGCCGAAGCCTAGCCGGCCGTGTTGTCGATTCGGTGACCAACCCCATGTCGTTTCTAAAAGCCGGTGATGCCATCCAAACAATGCAGACAATGCGCCCGCCAGTTGCGTTAGTGTCAATGCGGGCCAATCTGTTCGAAGCATTTAATGATGTGAAATATAATTCGCTTGACCCTTATGCCCGTACCCGCTCGCTATATTATCAAGGACGGGCTGGCCGCATCAATGCCATGGTTGGGAAGCCAACCGATAATCGTACAGCCGATGATCAGTTTGAATCATTCCTTGAGGACCCGAAATGATAATCAAAAGCCAAATTGGAATTTTGACCACTTATTTGCGGGCTTGGCTCCGTGGCGGATTTGTTTGTCTATGTATTTTACCGCTGTTTTTGACATCGCTACCGGCGCGTGCCAGCGATCAGATTGCCGCTGCTAACAATGTGATCACAAGCATGATCCGCGATGTTGAAACCTATCTGGAAACAGATTCGGGCAATGTTGAAAAACGAACCGAAAATATAGCAAAGCTTCTTGATACGCATTTTGATTTGCCGGGTATTGCCCGCTTTTCTGCTGGGCCTTACTGGCGCGCCGCCAGCGAACAAGAACGCATTGATTATATCCGAACCATGCGTGATGTCGTGATCGGCACCATCGTCCGCAATTTTGATCAATTATCGGGCCTGCGCTTTACCACAATTGATAGTCAGGCCAAGGGTGACAAGATGGTTCTGGTTCGCGGTTCATTTAATGACTCGACCGGCAAGCGGCCTGCTGTTTCGGTTGGCTGGCGTGTCATTACACCAGCGACGGCACCGGCAAAGGTTCTGGATGTTGAAATCGAGAATATTTCGATGCTGGTTACGCAAAAACAGGAAAATATTACCATTATCCGCCAGAATGAAGGCCGGTTTTCAGCGCTGATTGAGGCGATGAAAAAACGCCAACCAGCACCGTAAATAGCCATTAAAAAAAGCCGGAACATTCCGGCCTTTTTTCAATCATGGGAATGATATAAGCGTTTTTTCAGACAAGCAGGCTAGCGCGAGATTGGCTTATATTTAATGCGGGTTGGCCGATCAGCATCGGCACCAAGGCGCCGCTTTTTATCGACCTCATAGGCTTCATAATTGCCTTCAAACCATTCAACATGGCTATCACCTTCAAAGGCCAGAATATGCGTTGCAATCCGGTCAAGGAACCAACGGTCGTGGCTAACCACAACCGCACAGCCAGCAAATTCCAATAGTGCCTCTTCAAGCGCGCGAAGCGTATCAACATCAAGATCATTTGTTGGCTCATCGAGAAGCAGCAGATTTGCCCCCGATTTCAACATGCGCGCCAGATGCACCCTGTTGCGCTCGCCGCCTGATAGCTGGCCAACGGTCTTTTGCTGATCACCGCCTTTGAAATTGAACTGTCCGACATAGGCACGCGATTGCATCGTGCGTTTGCCAAGCTCGATTTCTTCCATACCGTCCGAAATGACCTGCCAAACCGTTTGTTTGTCATCCAACGCGTCACGCGACTGGTCGACATAGCCAAGCTTGACCGTATCACCAACGGAAAAATCACCTTCATCAGGCGCTTCATCACCGGTAATCATGCGAAATAGCGTGGTCTTACCTGCGCCGTTCGGGCCAATCACACCAACAATACCACCAGGTGGCAGGCGGAATGATAAATCGTCAATCAACAGCCGATCACCAAATGCCTTGCAAAGCCCATTGGCGTTAATCACCACATCGCCAAGCCGTGGGCCGGCCGGAATCGAAATCCGCGCCACATCGACCTGTTTCTGCTGATCATCGGCAAGCAGCTTTTCATAGGCATTGATCCGTGCTTTGGATTTGGCCTGACGTGCCTTTGGTGCGGCACGCACCCATTCCAATTCGCGCGACAATGATTTCACCCGCGCATCATCGGCGCGACCTTCTTGTTCAAGCCGCTTTTGCTTTTGTTCAAGCCAGCCCGAATAATTCCCCTCATAGGGGATACCAGCGCCGCGATCGAGTTCAAGAATCCAGCCGGCAACATCATCAAGGAAATAACGATCATGCGTGATGGTGACAACGGTACCTGGGAAATCATGAAGGAATTTTTGCAGCCACGCGACAGATTCGGCGTCCAAATGGTTCGTCGGCTCGTCAAGAAGCAGCATGTCAGGCGCGCTAAGCAATAGCTGGCAAAGCGCAACACGGCGCTTTTCACCACCTGATAATTTTGTGACATCGGCGTCGCCCGGCGGCACACGAAGCGCGTCCATCGCAATTTCGGCTTTGCGCTCTAGATCCCATGCGTCGATTGCATCAATTTCTTCCTGCAATTCAGCCTGTTCAGCAATGACAGCATTCATTTCGTCATCGCTCATTTCTTCGGCAAATTTGGCGCTAACTTCGTTGAACCGGTCGACAAGTTGTTTAGCGCGGCCCATGCCAGCAAGAACATTGCCTGTCACATCCAATGACGGGTCCAATTCCGGCTCTTGTGCCAGATAGCCAATTTTGATGCCATCGGCAGCCCATGCTTCACCCTGAAATTCGGTTTCGATTCCAGCCATGATTTTCAGCAAGGTTGATTTACCCGATCCATTCAGACCCAAAACGCCGATTTTGGCACCAGGCAGAAATGACAGGCTGACATTTTTCAGAACTTCCTTACCACCGGGCCATGCCTTGCTTAAGCGGTTCATTACATAAACATATTGATGGCTAGCCATGATTTTTCCAGTTCTCTTTCCGGTCGCGTCGGGGGTTCCGACAATGGTAATTCAGTGATGCGTGGCACGTCAAAACAGGCAAATTCAATCCTGCAGCGGCAAACCGGCAATCACGTTGTCCTTATGTATCTTTTTTTGACACAATATACCAGCCCCCGATCAAGTCTGGTTATCGCTTTTCATCGCCTTGGCGCGTGATCTTGGGCTTGCATCAAGTCTTTTATTCGGTTTTTATGGGGATAGATACAGCGCCATCAACGATCGCGATTTGGAACCATTCTCATGATCACAACAACACCTCCAATCGGCATTTTGATTGACCTGCCTTTTGGTTTATTGATGTGGGCCAGTTTTGTGCATTTTCTGCTGAACATCGTGATGAATGAAGATAGTGCCTTTGTCTTGATGCGGCTGTTACGCGGGCTAAATGCCCCGATTTATGCCGTGATCAACTTGATCAAGCCAGCCTTTATCATCAGTCGTCTTATGCCGCTTTACGCTGCGGGCACATTGTTTATCCTTCGTTATTATGTTTTGCCACTGGTGGTGGGATTTGATGTGTGGAGCTTTAGCGACATGCCGCTGGAACGGTTGCTTTTATCGGCTAAATCCGATTTGGGCCTATAGGCAATCCAGCGTGATCAGCATATTTTACCGCTTTGGCGTGATGCGGGTTTTGCGCTGAATTTTACCTGACGCATCGAGCTGCCATAATTGCTGGCCGGTTTTATCTTCGATGATGACAAGCAGTTGCCCCTTATCACCCAGGCTGGCACCGGTAATCCGGCTATCAGTAGGGATCACAAGTTCATTTTGCTGGATCGCCTTGGCCGAATTTGCCGCGGTAAGCCGGCTATAGATTGTTACAATAATGACCGCCAATGCCGCCACAATCAAAACCGCCATGATGATGGCCATTGCCTTGATCAGCCCAAGATTCCGGACCACAGCCGATGGTGCTTCAGTCTTTACATCAGATGATTGTGGGGCTGTTGTATTTGCCGCTTTTGCTTTATTGTCCTGATCCATGACCTATTCCTCTGACGATCCAACAACACGTCTTGTTCATCTTGCCGCTGACGATATTCCTGCAGACCGCATTGACCGGTTTCTGGCAGCCCATTTTGGCACGCCAAGCCAGCCTTTGTCACGCAGCCGGATTAAAGCGCTGATCCTTGATGGACAGCTAAGCGAAGATGGGCGCACCCTAACCGATCCATCAGCACCGGTCAAACCCGGTGCAAGCTATGCTTTGATTTTGCCACCGCCGATTGATGCCGTGCCAAAGGCCGAAAATATCGCACTCGATATTCTGTTTGAAGATTCGCATCTGATTGTCCTGAATAAACCGGCGGGGCTGGTCGTGCATCCCGCACCCGGATCGCTGACCGGTACTTTGGTCAATGCGCTGATTGCCCATTGCGGGCCATCGCTTACCGGCATTGGCGGGGTAATGCGGCCGGGCATTGTCCACCGCCTTGATAAAGACACATCCGGCACGATGGTTGTCGCCAAAACAGATGCGGCGCATCATGGCCTGACCGGTATGTTTGCCGCGCATGATATTGACCGGCGCTATCAGGCGCTTGTTTGGGGAACCAACGTTGACCGTGACGGCACCATTGACCAACCGATCGGCCGCGCCAGCTATGACCGCAAACGCCAGGCCATCACCACCAAAGGCCGTAACGCGGTGACGCATTGGCAATTGCTGCGCCGTTTTCCCCCTTTTGGATCGCATGTTGAATGCCGTCTTGAAACGGGCAGAACACATCAAATTCGTGTTCATATGGCGCATATTGGCCATGGGGTTATCGGCGATCCCTTATATGGGCGGGCGCCACGTTCGGGTCAAATGCCGGATAATCTGGCGCGTACCGGCCTGTCGCAGATGCGCGATTTTGGTCGTCAAGCGTTGCATGCAGCGCTTCTTGGCTTTGCCCATCCGATTACTGGCGAAGCCCTGCGCTTTGAAACACCGCTTCCCGACGATATGGCTGGCCTTCTAGCCTTGATGGAGCGTACTGTTTCCGACCGCGCAACTGGCAAAACCCACCCTTCTGGCTAGCTTTTATTTTTGCTATTTCCCCGCGTAATGTTCTGTTTTTGACAGTCTATATGTGCGAAAATTAGAATTATTGAAAAAGAGTTTTGCAAAAAATAGCCTTAATCTAGCCCCGATTAAGTGGTTTATTTCCACTCATGGGAAGTTCGGCAAAGCGCAGCGTGGTAACGTCAAGCGGCGCCAAAGCCGGACAATATGAGTTTGGCCCAGTGGAGAGATCAAGATGGCTGCTAAATCTATGTTTCCGGCGCTAAGCCCAGATGGAAATCTGTCGCGCTACCTCGAGCAAATTCGCGCCTTTCCAATGCTGGAGCCGGGCGAAGAATATATGCTGGCAAAATCATGGAAAGACAAAGGCGATGTCAAAGCAGCGCACAAGCTGGTAACCAGCCATTTGCGGCTTGTGGCCAAAATTGCAATGGGATATCGCGGCTATGGCCTGCCGGTTGCCGATCTGATTTCTGAAGGCAACCTTGGCATGATGCATGCCGTCAAAAAATTTGAACCTGAAAAAGGATTTCGGTTGGCCACCTATGCTATGTGGTGGATCAAAGCAGCAATTCAGGAATATATCTTGCGGTCATGGTCGTTGGTGAAAATCGGCACGACTGCCGGACAAAAGAAACTATTTTTCAATCTGCGCCGTATCAAAGGACAGATCCAAGCGATTGAAGATGGCGATCTTAAGCCAGAACAGGTTACCCAGATTGCCACGCAGCTTGATGTGTCCGAAACCGAAGTGATTTCAATGAATCAACGCATGGCTGGTAATGACCGTTCGTTGAATGTACCGCTTAGCCGCGATGGCGAGGGCAGCGGCGAATGGCAGGATTGGCTTGAAGATGATAGCGTTGACCAGGAAACCAGCTTTGCCGAACAGGAAGAATATGGCGCACGTCGCAATCTGATGGTTGATGCGATGCAGGGGTTAAACCCGCGCGAACAACGCATTCTTGAAGCGCGCAGGCTTGCCGAACCGCCACTTACACTTGAAGATCTAGCTGCCGAATTTAGCGTCAGCCGCGAACGGATTCGCCAGATTGAAGTCCGCGCCTTTGAAAAGCTGCAAAAGGCAGTTCGCGACAAGGCCGAAGAAATGCAGCTATTGCCGCATCACAGCGAAGCCGAGGCCTAGCCTTCAAACGGGTCGCGCACCAGAATCGTATCATCGCGTTCTGGACTTGTTGATAGCAGCGTTACGGGCAATTTGGTCAATTCTTCAACGCGGCGGATATATTTGACCGCATTAGCCGGTAATTCGGCCCAGCTGCGTGCGCCATAGGTGCTGTCTGACCAACCCGGCATTTCTTCATAAATTGGCTTGCAAGCGGCTTGTGCGCCAGCATCTGACGGAAAATAATCCAGTATTTTATCGCTGCCGTCGATCTGATAGCCAACGCATATTTTCAAAATATCGAACCCATCAAGAACATCAAGCTTGGTCAAGGCCATGCCAGTGATACCGGCCACATGACCTGCCTGACGCACCATAACCGCATCAAACCAGCCACAACGCCGCTTACGGCCCGTTACAGTGCCAAATTCACGGCCACGTTCGCCCATACGGTCACCATCGGCGCCAAAATCTTCGGTTGGGAATGGGCCACTGCCAACACGGGTTGTATAGGCCTTGGTGATACCAAGAACAAATCCGATATCGGTTGGGCCGGTACCAGCACCTGTTGCAGCCTGACCAGCCACAGTATTGCTTGAGGTCACAAAAGGATAAGTGCCGTGATCAATATCCAGCATCACGCCTTGGGCGCCTTCAAACAAAACCCGCTTATTGGCAGCGCGCGCATCGGCAAGACAACGCCAGCTCTGGCCAGTATAGGTCAGTAATTCGTCACGCATTGCCAAAAGATCAGCCTTCATCTTGTCAGCATCAGCAAGTGGCTGTTCGGCGGCGGCAAGCCAGACATTGTGATGCGCGGCAAGCGCCACCAGCTTTTCTGTTAAAACATCTTCGGATGCCAGATCACCAAGACGAACCGCACGGCGGGCAACCTTATCCTCATAGGCAGGGCCGATACCGCGACCGGTTGTGCCGATTTTACCAGCACCGCGCAACGCTTCACGCGCCGCATCAACCGCCTGATGAACCGGCAAGATTAAGGCCGCAGATTCAGATACCAAAAGGCTTGCTGGGCTAATCGCTGCGCCCTGACCGCGCAAAATGCCAATTTCTTTTAGCAAATGCGCCGGATCAATAACGACACCATTGCCAATGACCGATAATTTCCCCGACCGGACAATGCCAGAAGGCAAAAGCGATAATTTATATTCAACGCCGTCAATGACAAGCGTATGACCAGCATTATGGCCACCTTGAAATCTGACAACAACATCGGCGCGGCTTGACAGCCAATCGACAATCTTGCCTTTGCCCTCATCACCCCATTGCGCACCAATTACCGCTACATTCGCCATGAAAAACCCTTTGTCCCACCGAGGGGATCGACATCAAGATCGAAAGACAGGGCAGACGCCATGTCGCTGCGCAATTTGCAACGTGTCATGTTCACCTACCTTGAAACCATAGATCATGCCGACGGGCCGCATGAACCGCGGCTGGTTATAGCAGAGTTCACGCGGCAAAGGCAACGGTGCCATGCCAGTGGCATCGGTTAATTTATCAGCCCAGCGCACCAACGATGGCCAGAGCAAGATAGCCGCCTATCCACCAGCGAAAACCGCCGGTTAAATATCAAGTGCGAAATGCAGCGCGTCAGCCCGCACCACCTGATCCAGAGCACGGATTTCAGGCAACATGGTTTTGGGCAAACCGCCATCAATCTCGACAAGGGCAATCGCCTCGCCGCCTGCTTCACGTCGCCCAAGATGGAACGTCGCAATATTGATTCCATGCTTGCCGCAAAGGCTGCCAAGATCACCAATAAAGCCCGGCTTGTCATAGTTGCGAAGATAAAGAAGATGCGGCGGGAAATCTGACTCGACAGCAATATGCTGTACCTCGACAATCCGCGGCTTATTGCCACCGACCAAGGTTCCGGCAATCGTCCGATCACCCGAATTGTGCGAGATGGTCACCCGAAGCAATGTTTCATAATCGCATTGGCGATCATGGCGAACCGTCGATACGGCAATGCCATTTGCCGAAGCAACCGCAGCCGCATTGACCATATTGACCGATTCCATTGCCGGCCCTAAAAGCCCCGCCAATGTTGTCGCCACCACTGGTTCCGGATTTAGCGCCGCTGCTTTGCCGTCAAATTCAATAACCACCGAGGTGATGCCATCGGCTTCAACCTGCCCCAAAAAGCTGCCAAGCAAACCGCCAAGCGCCATATAGGGCTTTAATATCGGGGCTTCTTCGGCTGAAACAGACGCCATGTTCAGGGCGTTGGTAACCGCCCCTTTCATCAGATAATCTGCCATTTGTTCAGCAACTTGAAGTGCCACTTTTTCCTGCGCTTCAATTGTGCTGGCACCAAGATGCGGCGTTGCAATGACATTATCAAAACCAAAAAGCACATTATCTGTGGCTGGCTCTACCTCAAACACATCAAATGCGGCCCCGGCGACATGGCCGCTTTTCAATGCTGCCGCCATCGCCAGCTCGTCAACAAGGCCGCCCCGCGCACAATTGACGATCCGAACACCTTTTTTGGTTTTATTCAACGCGTCGGCGCTGATGATATTGCGAGTCGTATCGGTCAATGGTGTGTGAAGGGTGATAAAATCTGCCCGCGCCAATAATTCATCAAGCCCAAGCTTTTCAATGCCAAGCCGCGTCGCATTTTCCGGACTAAGGAAAGGATCATAACCAACAACCCGCATTTTCAGGCCTTGCGCCCGTTCAGCGACGATCGTTCCGATATTGCCACAGCCAATCAGACCTAAGGTTTTGCCGGTGATTTCGGTTCCCATAAAGCGCGATTTTTCCCATTTGCCAGCTTTGGTCGATTCATTGGCATCGGGAATCTGCCGCGCCAAGGACAGCATTAGGGTGATGGCGTGTTCGGCGGTTGTAACCGAATTGCCATGCGGCGTATTCATCACGATCACACCGCGTTTGGTTGCCGCAGCAATATCGACATTATCCACCCCGATACCGGCACGGCCAACAACTTTTAGATTGGTTGCAGCGTTTAAAATATCGAGCGTGACCTTGGTCGCTGAACGGATCGCCAGCCCATCATAATCGGCAATAATCGCCTTTAGCTCATCCGGCGAAAGGCCCGTTTTGACATCAACATCAATGCCATGTTCCTCGAAAATCGTCGCCGCCCGCGGGCTTAGCTTGTCACTAATCAATACTTTTGGCATGGTCTCATCTCATTCATTATTTGGCCCCAGAAACAGGGCAAAGCGTGGCAATCAAAATTCGCATTAGTGCAGAAATCATATGATGCCGGCACCGCAGGATTGCGGTTGTCTATAAAACAGGTTAAGCGGCAGCCGCGGCAGCCTGCCGGATTTTGGCATAGGCCCAATCCAGCCAAGGCAATAGCGCTTCGACATCACTTGGCTCGACCGTTGGGCCGGCCCAGATCCGAAGCCCGGGAGGTGCATCACGATATGACGCTGCGTCAAGGGCAACCCCCTCTTCCTGCAAGGCTTTTTCAAGCCGCGACGCAACCGTCGCCTTTTCCGCATCATCTAACGCAACAAACCAAGGATCAGTGATCGACAGGGTAATGCCGGTATTTGAAATTGTCGCTGGATCCTGCGCCAAAAACCCAAAATATGGTGTTTTATCGACCCATGATTTGACCGCATCGAGGCTGGCATTTGACCGCGCCATCAAGGCAGACAGCCCACCAATTGATTTGGCCCAATTCAGCGCATCAATTGCATCTTCAATAACCAGCATTGACGGCGTATTGATCGTTGCAGCGCCAAAAATACCTTCATTCAACTTGCCCTTAGCGGTCAAACGGAATAATTTTGGAATTGGCCATGACGGCGTGTAGCTTTCAAGCCGTTCAACCGCCCGTGGTGACAGGATCAACACACCATGTCCGCCCTCACCGCCAAGTGATTTCTGGAAACTAAAGGTCACAACGTCAAGCTTTTGCCACGGCAAATCCATCGCAAAACAGGCAGACGTTGAATCGGCAATGGTCAAACCGGTGCGGTTATCAGGAATCCAGTCACCATTTGGCACTTTGACGCCGGCGGCAGTCCCATTCCATGTGAAAATGACATCATTATTGAAATCGACCGCACGCAGATCAGGCAATTGCCCATAAGGGGCGATGCGCGTGATCGGATCAATTTTCAACTGGCTTACCGCATCAGTAACCCAGTCTTTGCCAAAGGATTCCCACGCCAAAACTTCAACGCCGCGGGCGCCAAGCAGTGACCACATGGCCATTTCAACCGCGCCTGTATCCGAGCCGGGCACAATGCCGATGCGGTAATCATCAGGGATGCCCAAAATCTCGCGGGCAAGGTTCATAGCGGTTTTGATTTTATCTTTTGCAGGTGCTGAACGATGCGACCGACCGGTGCAAGCATCTTCAAGTGCGGCTGGAGACCATCCCGGACGTTTCTTGGTTGGCCCAGAAGAAAAATACGGCATAACCGGACGGTTTGCCGGTTTGGCATATGTTGACATAACACATTCTCGCGCTCAGATTTGGCTATCCGTTGGGGGATAGCGGCCCGCCAAAAGAAGTCGCATATAATGATATCTCAAGTCAACATGAAGCCTGATCAATAGAAGGAAATAAATTCCTATCTATCAACTATCTGTTTTTTATTGTTTTTACTAAGCCTCAGCCGTGATGCGCAAAATTAACGCATCCATTGCCTCGGTTAACAGCGCTTCACTCTCGGCCTCGACCATCACGCGAACCAAAGCTTCGGTTCCTGACGGGCGCACCAGAACACGCCCCTTGCCGTTGAGATTGGCCTCGATATTGGCAAGGTCGGATTGCAGCTTTTGATCCTGAAGAATAGCCGGATTAATCCCGCGTAGATTTTCTAGCCGTTGAGGATTAGGCGAAAAGCTATTGAATAGCTTGCTGGCTTTTTTGCCGCTTGTCTTTAGCAGGGTTAGCATTTGCAATGCTGTCAGCAACCCGTCACCCGATCGTGCAAAATCGGTCATCAACATATGGCCTGACGGCTCGCCGCCAAGATTCAGCCCGTCTTGCCGCATTTTTTCGAGAATATAACGGTCACCAACGGCGACGCGGTGCAAATCAATACCCGCTTTGCCAAGCCTTGTTTCAAGGCCGCGATTGGTCATCACCGTGCCAACAACCGCATTTTTGGCAAGCGTTCCGCGTTCCTGCATGGCAAGGGCAAGACAGCCCAAAATTTGATCGCCATCAATGATTGTACCGGCTTCATCGGCCATGATCAGCCGATCAGCATCACCATCAAGGCAAATCCCTGCATCGGCCCCATGCGCCACCACGGCGGCCGCCATTATCTGCGGATGAACAGCGCCGCAATTTTCATTAATATTGAAACCGTCAGGCGATACCGCCAATGGCACAATTTCGGCACCAAGTTCATAAAGCGTATCTGGCGCAGTGCGATAGGCAGCGCCATTCGCGCAATCAACAACCAGCTTTAACCCATCAAGACGGGTGCGCCCGGGTAAGGTGGATTTGGCAAATTCAACATAGCGGCCAACCGAATCAAGCATCCGGCGGGCGCGGCCCAGATCAGGCGCGTCAGCAAGGGCAATTGAACCCGCCGCCAATGCCGAAATTTCAGACTCGATCTTATCATCAAGCTTGAAACCATCTGGGCCAAACAGCTTGATGCCATTGTCATGATGCGGATTATGGCTGGCCGAGATCATCACACCCAATTCAGCCCGAAGCGAGCGCGTTAAATGCGCCACCGCCGGTGTTGGGATCGGGCCAAGCAACCGGCAATCAAGCCCGATTGAGGTAAAGCCAGCAACCAGTGCCGATTCTAGCATATAGCCTGAAAGCCGCGTATCTTTGCCAATGACAACGATCGGGCGCGCATGGCTAGACCGGTCATTATGATCGGCAAACCAACGACCCGCGGCCAAAGCCAGTCGCACGACGGCTTCGGCAGTCATCGGCCCAGTATTGATGCGCGCACGCACGCCGTCGGTGCCGAATAATCCTGCCATAATCTTCCCCTGTCATTCTGTCGATCACATATGTGCAATCGCATTCGCGGCCAAATGGCTGCCTGTGCTTAGGATAGAATAGCTTGCCCCTATTTCACAAGCATACAAAACAATCCAAAATCAGCTGTCGGTGGCACGCAATGCCGCCTCGACCGCCAGCGCCTGCGCCGTTTCGGCAACATCATGTACGCGGATAATCTGTGCGCCCTGCCGCCATGCCGCTGCTGCCAATGCCAATGAACCGGCAAGCCGCGCCTCGGCCGGTTCGCCAGCTGATATTTTCGCAATTGACGATTTGCGGCTGGCACCAAATAGAACAACGACACCAAGCCCATGAAATAACGATAACCAATTCACCAATTGCAGATTATGGGTCACCGTCTTGCCAAAGCCAAAGCCGGGATCAATGGCAATTGAAGATGCCGGAATGCCAGCGGCAATCGCCGCCGCAACACGCCGTTTCAAAAATTCGTAAATTTCTACCGGCGCAAAATCATAAACCGGATCTTGCTGCATGGTTTCGGGCGTACCCTTCATATGCATCATGACCACCGGCGCACCGCTTGCCGCTGCGGCCGTTATGGCATCTTCGCCTTGCAATGCCGCAACATCATTGATAATCGCGGCACCAGCCGCCGTTGCCCGTGTCATCACCGCGGCGTGGCGGGTATCAACCGAGATTAGCAGATCAGCCCGCGCCAGCGCGGTAATGGGCGGCAAAATACGCGCCAGTTCCTGATTACGGCTAACCGGTTCGGCACCCGGGCGGGTTGATTCGCCGCCAATATCGATAATTGACGCCCCTGCTGCTGCCATCGCCTTGCCAGCGGCAATTGCCTTGGCTGGGCCAAGATTAACCCCGCCATCTGAAAAGCTGTCCGGCGTGACATTCAGCACCGCCATCAAATGCGAACGGCCCATATCAAGACCGGCAAAATTTTGCCGCGCTATGGTCAAATTATCAATGGCCTTGCTTGCCATATTCCGATCATCGGCAAGGGCAAAAAGCTGTTCACAGCTCATCCGGCTCGCCACATATCCACCATTGCCATCAGCCATGACAACGTCAAGCTGGCTAAAGCTGGCATGCCCCCCTGCCAATTTATGTTGGCCACTGGATGTGATGATGGGGCGAAGCCATGTCGGCTGGCAAAAAGGCGGCACTTTTGGCGCCGCCTCATAGGCTAATTTAGATGTCGCGTCTGTATTCATCAAAATACAGGCTTAGGCAGGTTCACTGCCCGGCTTTTTGGGCCGACCGGTACCAGGAAGGCCAGTCCGCGATTTGCGTTTTGGCTTTTGATTGATTGGCGTATCCTCGGCATCTTTGCGAACAAGTGTGCCACCTTCAACGATAATCTTGATCTCATTGCCATCAAGCGTTTCATATTCAAGCAAGCCCTGCGCCAGGCGTTCCAGCTCAACATCGTTCTTTTTGAGGATTTTGGTGGCGTCTTTATAGGCCTCATCGACAATCCGGCGGACTTCATTATCAATGATCGACGCGGTTGCATCAGCAACATTCTTTTGTTGCGATACCGACCGGCCAAGGAAGACTTCCTGTTCATCCGCGCTATAGGCCAAAAAGCCCAGCTTTTCGGACATGCCCCATTCAGTCACCATCCGGCGTGCCATATCGGTAACCATCCGGATATCAGATGACGCGCCAGTGGTGATCTTGTCATGACCAAAGATTAAATCTTCGGCAATCCGGCCACCACAGGCCACCCGCAAATCAGCGTGAATTTTGTCACGCGCCAGTGAAATACGATCGCCTTCTGGAAGCCGCATCACCATGCCAAGCGCACGTCCACGCGGAATGATGGTTGCTTTATGGATTGGATCGGATGCAGGGCAATGCAATGCCACAACAGCATGTCCGGCCTCGTGATAGGCCGTCAGGCGCTTTTCCTCGTCAGTCATTACCATCGACCGGCGTTCGGCACCAAGCATGACCTTATCCTTGGCCTCTTCAAATTCGGCCATCGAAACGGTACGGCGACCTTTACGCGCTGCGAGCAATGCCGCCTCATTCACCAGATTGGCGAGATCGGCACCAGAAAAACCGGGGGTACCGCGGGCGATCACGCGCGGCTCGACACCTTCTGATAGTGGTGTTTTGCGCATATGGACTTTCAAGATTTTTTCGCGGCCAATCACATCTGGATTTGGCACAACAACCTGCCGGTCAAAACGGCCCGGGCGAAGCAACGCCGGATCAAGCACATCAGGACGGTTGGTTGCCGCGATCAGGATCACCCCTTCATTCGCCTCAAAACCATCCATTTCAACAAGCATCTGATTCAAGGTCTGTTCGCGTTCGTCATTGCCGCCGCCAAGACCAGCACCACGATGCCGTCCAACCGCGTCAATTTCGTCAATGAAGATGATACATGGCGCATTTTTCTTGCCCTGTTCAAACATATCGCGAACACGGCTGGCACCAACACCAACAAACATTTCAACGAAATCAGACCCTGAGATCGTAAAGAATGGAACATTGGCTTCGCCAGCAATCGCCTTGGCAAGCAATGTTTTACCCGTACCTGGAGGGCCAACAAGCAGAACGCCTTTTGGAATTTTGCCGCCAAGCCGCTGAAACTTGCCCGGATCCTTCAGGAATTCGACGACTTCTTCCAATTCGGTTTTGGCTTCATCAATACCCGCCACATCTTCAAATGTGACGCGGCCTTGATGTTCGGTCAGCAATTTCGCCCGCGATTTGCCAAAGCCCATCGCGCCGCGTGAACCGCCCTGCATTTGCCGCATGAAGAAAATCCAGATGCCGATAAACAGCAACATGGGGAACCATGACAGCAAAATCGAAAAGAAACTCGGCATGCCGCTATCCTCGGGGGTTGCGACGATGCGAACATCATTTTCATCAAGAATTTTTACAACATCAGTTGATGGCGGCATCACCGTTGTGATGACCCGTCCGGCGCTGGATTTACCGCGCAGATTACGACCATCAATCAACACTTCTTCAATCTGGTTGGTTTTGACTTTCGCCATGAAATCAGAATAGGCCAGCTGATCGGCCGGTGTTCCGGTTGACGGGGTTTGGAACATATTGAACAGCCCCATAAGCGCCGCGCCAAAGATGAGCCAGATGATGATATTGCGTGCCAGATTATTCACCAGATTTATCCTATCAATGTATCTGCAAGAAACGTTGGGCGTCTTGCCATCCCTAGAAATCGCGCTGCCATGGTGGCTGGCGATTGTGTGCTTTCTTCCCCTTTTAATTGGGGATAAATCGACCCGCCGTCAAGGGTTGTTAATACAGGAATTGCCTGTCGTGCGCGATGCGGCAGAAAATGCCATCCATCAGGCATGGATTTGGCACGAGACGCAGCGCCGGAATCAGCTTGTATATGGGGCGTATCAGCCCATGCATGCAACAGTCCCGCCTGCGCGCTTTTGACCAACCAACAACCGGCAAAAACAACCTCTTGGTTAGCGACAATCGGCGTGGCAATCACCCGACGGCCCGTTTCGCGAAACAAACGATAGCTGGCCGTTGATGAGTGGTGTTTTGATGATGATGCGACAATTGGACTGAAATGACAGCCGCCAATCGTTGCCGAAACCCCATCATCACAACGCTGGCGAAGCTGGTCTAGCGCGATAGTTGCCGCGCCGTAATGCCCGCCGCCAACTGCCATAATTAGCCGCCGCATGACAAGCACCCAAAATGATTGTGGCAAATCCGCAAAGGCGGCCATTGTCACGCTGGCATAACCCGCTGGATGCCATGCAACCGCATGGTCAATAATCTGATCACAAACCTTGTCAGCCGCCGCGCTTAGCCGCGCTGCGCCAGCGCCAAGACGGTGCAATTGCCCCGATGACACCGTGATGTCACCAAAAGCCGCGTTTTGATAATCAAGATCGGCTAGAAATTTGCGGATGCGAACGCGTTCAAACTGGTCATTTTGATTGCTTGGATCACTTTCAAAATCGCAATTCAGATGACGGCAAACCGCCATGAGCTGATCTGGCATCCAGCCCAAAACCGGCCGCCCTACAACAATATCATGCTGGATTCGGTGGCAGGCGATACCGCGAAGGCCATTCAAGCCCGATGATTTCAACAAGCGCATGGCCACGGTTTCGGCCTGGTCGCTGGCATGATGCGCAAATAGCAAAGCTGCCTTTTTTTGCCGCGCCACTGCTAATAGCGCCTGATGTCGGTTGATCCGCGCCCATTCCTGCAGCCCTGCTGTCGGGCGCGGTTCGGTAATCTGGATAATTTCGCTGGCAATTCCAAAAGGGCGCAACCGCGTTTGCACCCGCCGCGCCTCGTCACCCGAGCCGTCGCGCAATCCATGATCAACAATCATCGCATGATGATGCTTGCCAGTCGCGGCGGCATAACGCTGGGTTAACAAGGCCAGCGCGGTACTATCTGGCCCACCGGACAATGCCGTGACATAGCCTAAGCATTGGTCAAGACCCAGCGCCGCCATTGCAGCGGCGAAACTGGCGTCAAAAGCAGCAATCGAGCTAGCTTTTACACTTGGCAGCATCACTAAGGGCGGCAAGCTGGGTCATGAAAGCTTCGGGCGGCGTATCCAGAAGTTTTGGCAAGGATGCATAGATTTCGCAGGCTTGTTCTGCTGGTGCGAAATGCGAAACCGATTCGGCAATCCACATGGTCGTATCAACAAGCCGTGCATCACCCGGATAGGTGCTGTTAAATTCGGAAAATGTCATCGCGGCCTTCTCATATTCACCACGCATGAACTGCACCCGTCCTAACCAGAAAGTGGCATCGGCCTGGCGTTCATGGCCTTTGTTGAAGGCGCGAAATTCGGCAAAAGCCAATTCGGCTGTTTCCAAATCATTTTGCAATGCCCGACCAAGCGCAAAGCGATATTGCTCTTCGGGGCTAACCGCAGGCAAAACCTCAGGTTCAGCAGGCGCCGCAGGCGTGGCAGGCGCATTATTTGCCGCTGCATCAGCGTTCAGGTTACTGGCAGCGCCAGAAACTGCATTATCAGCAGGCAATGCGCTGTTATTGGCCGTTTCAACGCCATCTTTGGCGGCGGCGGCGTCGGATGTGTTGGCGGCATCCAGTGTCTCAAGCTCGCGGTTAAGCGCGCCTTCTTCGACCGACCATTTGGTGACACCACTATTGCTTTCACGGGTCATTTGGACATTTGCTGGCGCATCGGCAGCGGTTGTTTCTTGTTGTGCTGCCGCGTTGGCAAGCTCGCTGCCACCAAGCGAGATCAGCGTTTGCACCCGCTTTTCCAGCCGAAGCAAACGGAATTCAGTATCAGATGTGATTTCAAGCGTGCGTTCCATCCGGCGACTGGTCATTGCCAATGTATCATTCAGCTTTTCCATCTCATTGCGAAGCGCATTCAGATCGGCCACCTGGGCGGTGCCAGCCTGTGCCGAGCTGGATCCAAGCTGTTCAACCTTGAGCTTGATTTCGCGAAGATCCTGTTCAATAACCCCGCGGATTTCTTTCAAGCCCTGTTCTAGAATATCCATGCGTTGCTGTTGGCGTGTTAACAGGGCGCTGGCATTTGACGATATCGCATTATCGCTTGCCGCGCTTTGCGCCATCGCATTTGCTGGCAACAGCAAACCGGCCAACACCAAAAAGACTATCCGTTTATTCATCACGTCAATTCCCAACGCCAAAGAAAAATTGATGATTGCAATCATCTGTTGCAAACATACTAAAGGTGGTTTTAGGCAGAAATTAGGCAAAAAAAAGAGGAGCGATTGCCCCTCTTTTCAATCAAGTCAAACTGTCTAGTTCAGAACAGTTGCCGCACGGCGATTCTTTGCCCATGATTCTTCATTTGAACCAGAAACCGCTGGACGCTCTTTGCCGTATGAAACGGTGCGGACGCGTGCTGCGTTCAGGCCTTTGGCAAGAAGATAGTCACGAACAGCCACGGCGCGGCGATCGCCAAGCGCCAGATTATATTCACGTGTGCCGCGCTCATCAGCATGGCCTTCGATGATTACAACCATGGTTGGGTTCACATTCAAGAAAGCGGCCTGGCGATCCAGAATGGCCTGTGCCTCTCCGGCTAGCTCAGAGCTGTCAAAACCGAAATACACAGTGTTACCAACCTGAGCCAGCTTTTCAGCGTCACTCATCTGTGTTGCGGTTGTTGAGCTGCTTGATGCACTAGCTGTCGCACTGCCTGATGCACTGCTTGATGAACTGCCTGATGCACTGCTTGATGAACTGCCAGAGGCACTGTCACCAGCAACATTTGACGCGGTCTCACAGGCGGTAAAGAGAAAAGCTACTGCGCAAATAGCGAGGAGTCGTTGAAACATCTGAATGCTCCCAAATTGTTTGTCCGGCACACCGGATGGTTTCTATTTCGCGTTATTAGGTGACCACATAAATAACTTGTCATCTAAATGTCACGACATTCATCTAACGGACGTTCCCACGAAGGCTGGTCTTATCCGGCATAAATACTGGGTCTTCAATAGCGCAAAATCTTTGCAATTGAAACCAAAAAATTGACCAATCACTTATAAAACCGGAATTTTTTGGAAAGACCGCTTATCTGCTCGTCAATTGACATGATGATCACTACCGCATCCAAACATCAGCGGACAAACCAAAGACCCTTTGCCAAAGCTTACAAACAAAGATGGTAAAATTATTGTCAACGCGTCAAATCTGTTGAGTTTAGCGCAAAATAGGCGACCATGCCGGATCAGATGCGTCTGATGGCGTGATGATGCGCTTTTCGTTAAAACCGGTGATATCGATGCGGTAAACATGCGTATCACCGCCGCTACCATCGGTTTCAAAGGGCTGTTGCTTGAAATACATCAAGACGCGGCCATTTGGCGCCCATGTCGGCCCCTCAACAAGAAACCCGTTTGCAAGAAGTCGTTCACCAGATCCATCAACATTCATCACACCAATGTAAAATTGGCCATTCGCCATTTTGGTAAAAGCGATAATATCGCCGCGTGGTGACCAAACCGGCGTTGCATAGCGGCCCTGATTAAAGCTAATACGCCGGACATTGGCGCCATTAGCATCCATCACATAGAGCTGCTGGCTGCCGCCACGATCAGAATTGAAAACGATTTTGGCACCATCAGGTGAATAGGATGGCGATGTATCAATCGACGCCGATTGCGTTAGCCGGTTAATCGCTTGGGTTCGCATATCCATTTCATAGATGTCGGTCATGCCATTTTGCGCAAGGCTCATGATCAATTTATCACCTGACGGCGCAAAGCGGGGTGCAAAGGTCATGCCCGGAAACGAACCAAGCCGTTCGGTACGCCCTGTCGCAATTTCAAATAGATAGACATTCGGTTCATCATTGAAATAGTTAAGATAGGCAATTTCATTGGCTGTCGGTGAAAAGCGCGGGGTCAGAACCAGATCAGCGCCTGAGGTTAAAAACTGATGATTATGTCCATCTTGATCCATGATGGCCAACCGCTTTAAACGGCGGCTTTGCGATCCGGATTCAGCAACATAGACGACGCGCGTATCAAAATACCCGCTGTCACCCGTAAATTCTTCATAAACAAAATCGGCAATCTGATGTGAAATCCGCCGAATTGCATTTTGATCGGCATTGCCACCACCACCGGTGATATTGCGCTGGATCACGACGTCCCATAGCACAAATTCCACCTGCAGCATCCCCGCCGCGTCAACATAGGCCGACCCAACAAGAAGCCCCTTGACCCCCAAAGGGCTCCAATTGGTGAAATTTGGCCGGATTGATGGCGCTTTTGGCGGCTCGATGAAGGCTGCGCTATCAACTGGCGCAAACAGGCCCGAACTTTCCAGATCTTCTGAAATAATCTGGGCGATTTGTTTGCCAACTTCAGATACGGCGCCATCAGGGCCAGTAAAATTGGCGATCGCTATCGGTGTTGGCGCGACCTGACCTTCGGTAATATCAATGCGCAGCTGCGCATTGGCGATATTGCCAAAAAGGCCAAAACAAGCCGCAATCACAGTCACTAATCGCAAAAACATCATCATAGTGAACCTATTCCCATCTATTTACCTGCCGATATGCGCCGTCTGGCGCAAACCATGCCACATCATTATCGCGTTAAAAATTTCGGATCAAACCCGAAGATAAAGCTTTTCCATTGTTCATATTTATCCAAAGGCACCGGCAAAGGCGAACATTTAAACATTGTGCGAATGGCCTCGTCTGCGGCAACACGGTATGTGCGGTCGGTGGCAAGTCGCATCTTATTATCAACCTCGGCTGTCAAAACCTTTCCGTCCCTATCTAACGTGACAATTATGTCAACAATTAGCGTGTTTGCACCCGCCGTGCCAATTGGCGGCGACCAGCATGATGACACATGCTGGCGAATACGATCAATGTCGGACAGGCCAAGCGGGCCAACAACCGGCTTTTGCGGGGCGCGAACGGCATTACCAGCCGCCGTTGTCAAATTGCTGGTCAAAGTCTCAGCCGCTTCTTTGCGTTCCTTTTCTCGCCGTTTCTTTTCGGCTTCTTCGGATACTGCCTTGGCCTTGGCAAGATTTTGCATCACCCCGCTCAATGCGTCTTCGCGCTGTTTTTGCGATGCTTTTTGGCGGGCTAGTTTATTGATGCGTTTTGGCGGTGATTGCGGCAGGCGTTTTGGCGCCTTGATCGTGGCGGCGGTTTTTGGCTTTGACTTTGGCGGTGCCGGTGGTTGGGCAATTGCAGGCTTTGGCTTTGGTTTAGGCGTTGTTTTTTGGGGCAGAATTTCCGCTTTTGGATCGGGGGCCTTTGGGCTTGGCTTGGCTACGGGCTTTGGTGCTGGCGGTTTTGCGCGCGGCGGGGCTGGCGGTGGTGGCGGTGGCGGTTTTTTCGATTTGGCCGCTTTTTGTTCTTTCTTTGCCGTATTCGGTTTATCGCCTTGCGTCAGATTGGTCGTTGGCACTGATTGCACCATTTCCATCACCACGATGGGTTGTTCCTCGGGAAGATCGCGCTTGATTGACGGCAAGCCAATCCACGCCAGTACCGCAACACTGACGTGCAATCCAACCGAAATAATCAGCGAACGACGATCCATCTCTAGCGTTCCACGCAACGTTCCATCAAGCGACCATTATTTCACGTCAGGAAGCTGGGCCACTAATGCAACCTTTTCAAATCCGGCGGCCTGAATGCGGCCCATAACACCAAGCACATCGCCATAGGTCACTGCCCGATCACCACGCACGAAAATACGAACATCAGGATTGGCGTTGGAAATGGCCTTCAGGCGCGGGATCAAAACCGCGGCGTCAACAGCTGCTTCCTGCAAATAAAGGCTGCCATCAGCTTTGATCGAAACCACCAAAGGCGCCGCATCGGCATTGATTGCCCCAGCCTTGGTTTTCGGCAAATCGACCTCAACCCCGACGGTCAAAAGCGGCGCTGTTACCATAAAGACGATCAGCAGTACCAGCATGACATCAACAAAGGGGGTAACGTTAATCTCACCCATCGGACGATGCCGCCGTCCGCCGGTTGATCGTTTGACTCCGGCCCCCATTATTTGCCGCCTTCATCAAGCTGGCGCGCCAAAAGCGTACTGAATTCCTGCGCAAATGTCTCAAGCCGTGCGCCAAATCGTTCAAGATCGCCAGCAAATTTATTATAGGCAATCACTGCCGGAATGGCGGCGGCAAGCCCAAGCGCGGTGGCGAATAGCGCCTCGGCAATCCCGGGTGCGACAACGGCAAGGCTGGTGTTTTTTGACTCGGCGATCGACTGGAACGAACTCATGATCCCCCAGACCGTGCCAAGCAAGCCAACAAACGGCGAAACCGAGCCGATTGACGCCAGAAAATTCATCCCGCGTTCCATTCGCTCCATTTCACGTGTGATGGTAAAATTCATTGACCGGTCGATGCGGCTGACCAATGACGCGCGCAAATCGGCGCGGCTGGCATCGGCAAGCCCGCGCGACGTTGCCCGTCGCCATTCACGCATCGCGGCAACAAACACAATCGACATTGCATCGCGCGGATTGGCGCCGGTATCATCATAGAGCTTGTCAAGCGAACCACCTGACCAGAAGGCATCTTCAAAGGCCTGCGCCAAACGCCGCTCACGCCGAATGATGGTGACTTTTTCCACCACAATCGCCCAGCACCAAACCGATGCCAAAATCAATAGCAACATGACCAGCTTGACAAAAGGATCCGCCGCCCAGAACAACCCCATGATGCTGAGATCTGCACTCGAATGGGTTACCGTCATCTCCACAGAATTCATTTATTTACCCTCTGTTCTCACCCAAATAGCATTTGCGTTCGCACCATTTCGCCGGTGCTGGTTATCCATCTGACAGCGCCAGACCGGAAAATTTGGCTTTGACCGCCGCGGGCAGCCGACATATTTTTGGCTGCGCTCCATGTGCCAGCTCGACAAGCCCTATGTCTACGACAAGTCGGGCAAGAATATGGCGGTTTTCACGATTTATGATTTTTTGTTGTAATTTCAGTGATGCGCCGCCAAGCCGAAGCAAGCCGCTGTCAACATCAAGAATATCACCAAGACCGGCGGGGCGATGAAAATCAATCTCGATACGGCGCACAACAAAACCGAAACCGTCATCGGCAAGCATCGCTGGCTGGTCAATACCAAGACACCGAAGCCATGCCGATCTTGCGCGTTCGGCAAAGGCCAGATATTGCGCATGATAAACAATCGCGCCAGCGTCGGTATCTTCATATTGAACACGAAGCGGATAAATATGATTGCCAGCGTCAAAACGGCCATCAAGCATGGCATCGGCGCTTGCTGCAAGATTGGCATTATCGCGGCTTCCCGCCAGATTTTTTTGCCGATCACCCACCATCATACCCTATTCGATATCTGTCTCATCACCGGCGATTTGCGTCAGAAGATCAAGCTGTTTGGCAGCCGATGCAGGCGGCGTCATGCCAAGATAGGCCCAACCACCAACCGACAGGCACCGCCCGCGCGGTGTGCGCATCAATAATCCGGTTTGCATCAAATAAGGTTCAATCACCTCTTCTAGAACATCACGCTGTTCAGACAATACCGCCGCCAGCGTTTCCACGCCAACCGGCCCACCAGCATAAGATTCGGCCAAACAGGCAAGATAGCGCCGATCCATCTGGTCAAGGCCATTGGCATCGACTTCAAGCCGGTGCAAAGCGGCATCGGCAACCGCCGCGGTTACTGTTCCCGAGGCTTCAACCGCCGCAATATCGCGAACCCGTCGCAATAACCGGCCTGCCACACGCGGCGTTCCGCGCGCCCGCCCAGCAATTTCGGCCGCCCCATCAGCGCCAAGATCAAGCCCAAGCTTGATTGCCTGTTTGGTCAGGATAAGTGACAATTCATCAGGAGTGTAAAACTGCATCCGCATTTGAATGCCAAATCGGTCACGAAGCGGCGTTGTCAACAGCCCCGATCTTGTTGTGGCGCCAACAAGCGTAAATGGCGGCAAATCAATCCGCACTGAGCGCGCCGACGGCCCCTCGCCAATGATAAGATCAAGTTGAAAATCTTCCATCGCCGGATAGAGAACCTCTTCAACCGCAGGCGCAAGGCGATGAATTTCGTCAATAAACAAAACATCGCGTGGCCGCAAATTGGTAAGCAAAGCGGCCAAATCACCCGCCCGCGCAATGACCGGCCCAGACGTTGCCCGAAAACCAACACCCAATTCAGCCGCAATGATCTGCGCCAAGGTTGTTTTGCCAAGACCCGGCGGCCCGTGAAGAAGGCTGTGATCCATCGCATCACCACGATCGCGCGCGGCATGAATGAATGTTTCAAGATTGCGGCGTCCATTGCCCTGCCCGATAAATTCAGCAAGCGAGGTTGGCCGCAAAGCATTATCACTTCGCTCTTGACTATCAGCGCCGATCAGGCGGCTGGACTCATCCGATTGGGTCATGCGCCCATCTCCCGCAAGGCAGCCGCAATCACATCTGAAAGATTGTCTCCGCCAAGCTTTGCCTGAACACGCATCACCGCGCTATGTGCCTCGGCGCGTCCATAGCCAAGATTAACCAGCGCCGAAACCGCATCACTAAATAATCCAGCTGCGGCTCCGTCAAATCCGCCAGCCGCGCCGCCAGCCATGCCACCGCCAGCATCGCCAATGGCCAAGGCCCCACCAAGGCTGGTGATTTTTCCAATTTTCTCGCCAAGTTCATTGACCACACGCTGGGCAATCTTTGGCCCAACACCATCGGCACGCGCCACCATTGCCTTGTCACCGGCGACAATGGCATTGGTTAAATCACTTGGCGACAACACCGATAAAATGGCCATCGCCGCCTTGGCACCAACGCCCTGAACCGTGATCAAAAGCCGAAAAGCATCGCGTTCAGCCAGATCAAGAAAGCCAAATAGGGTCATGCTGTCTTCGCGGACCTGCATTTCGGTTAATAGCGTAACCTCACCTGCCATGGTGCCAAGCTGGCCTTGGGTTCGGCCAGAAATATTGACCGCATAGCCAACGCCATGAACATCAAGGATCGTTTGCTGATCATCGGTTCGCACTATGGTGCCACGCAATTGCGCAATCATGTCTTGCCCCCATTGCTGGCATCATCTCGGGCAAGCGCCGCTGCGATAGCCGCTGACAGACCATTGCCCGCTTGTCCCTTATCTAACTCTACCCCGACTGACGCCGCTGTACCAGCCTCATTGCTTGCGGCAATCGCAATTGCCAGCGCATCGGCAGCATCGGCATTTTGCGCCGTGACTGCCAGCAGGCGTGTGACCATATCCTGGATTTGTTTTTTATCGGCCGTACCGGTGCCAGCAACAGCCTTTTTGACAGCGCGCGCCGAAATTTCGGCAACACCAAGCCGATTGACCCCACAAGCAAGGATGCCAACACCGCGGGCCATACCAAGGCGAAGCGCCGATCCGGCTGATTTTGCCACAAAGATTTGTTCAATTGCCGCCTGATCGGGCTGGTGAAGGGTAATTACCTCGCAAAGCCCATCAAAAATAATTTGTAACCGCGAGGCATCATCAAGGGCGGGCTTGGGCTGGATCGCGCCATTGGCAATATGCTGCAACCGCCCACCAACAACGGCGATAACGCCCCAGCCGGTGCATCGCAATCCGGGGTCGATGCCAAGGATCCGCATCATCGGCCCCGCTTAGGTAAGCTTGGCAATGACGTCGTCCGAAATATCAAAATTTGACGACACATTCTGTACATCGTCATTATCGTCAAGCGCATCAAGAAGCTTTAACAAGGTCGAGGCCTGCCCCTCATCAACGGCGATCAAATTTTGCGGTTTCCACGTCAGACCCGATTCTTCGGGCGCACCAAACACCGTTTCCAACGCCTCGCGAACGGCGTTAAAATCATCCGGCGCGCAAATCACTTCATGGCCAGTTTCATCCGATTCCACATTTTCGGCACCCGCTTCAAACACCGCTTCGAACATCGTATCGGCATCGGTCACATCAGCCGGATAGATGATCTGGCCTACCCGATCAAACATAAAGCTTACCGATCCTGTTTCGCCAAGCGAACCGCCAAATTTATTAAAGGCGGCGCGCACTTCAGATGCGGTACGGTTACGATTATCGGTCATCGCATCAACGATCAATGCCGTACCACCCGGGCCATAGCCCTCATAGCGGATTTCATCATAATTTTCACCCTCGCCACCCTCGGCGCGTTTCAGCACGCGTTCGATATTATCCTTGGGCATATTAGCCGCGCGGGCCGCCGATAGGGCCGAGCGCAAGCGTGGGTTTGAATCAGGATCAGTGCTGCTTCGCGCGGCGACGGTCAGCTCTTTGATAAGACGACCAAAAACCTTTGCCCGTTTTTTGTCCTGCGCACCTTTGCGGTGCATGATATTTTTGAATTTGGAATGGCCTGCCATGATCTCTTATTGCTTTATCTGCTTTAATGTCTGGTTTGCTTATCTGTTTTCGGCTCAAGCCAGCGGCACGATCCGATCCGCACCGGTATAACAGATCAAAGCTTGGGGAACCAGCCTTGCCACTCATTTTTCGTCACGGCCGTTATGGCTGGCAAAGATGACGCATCGGCTAGCTCGAAGACAAAACCCCGCCACGGCGAAGCGGATAGATGGCGGTAGCAAGGCCGGTTTCACCTGTTTCGACAATCACACCGCTCAGCGTTACCGGCCCAAGCGCGACCGAAAGACGGCTATTGCCACGCCCAAGGAAACGGTCAGTCGCCGCGCCTTTGTCCATGCCAATCACACTATCATAATCGCCGCACATACCGGCATCGCTCTGATAGGCCGTGCCACCTGCCAAAACACGGTGATCGGCCGTTGGCACATGCGTGTGTGTTCCCACCACAAGCGAGGCCCTGCCATCAGCATAATGGCCAAGCGCCATTTTTTCCGACGTTGCCTCGCCATGAACATCGATCAAGATGAAGTCGGCATCACGGCCAAGCTTGTTGCGCACCAGCGCATCATTTAATGCCGGAAAGACCGGATCATTTACTGCCATGAATAAATTGGTCATCAAATTCACCGCAACAAGCCGCTTTCCAGCAGCATTCGTCACCTGAACAATGCCTTTTCCCGGAGTGCCTTCAGCCATGTTCAACGGCCGCAGCAAACGCGGTTCAGACGCGATATAATCAATAATCTCTTTTTTGTCCCAGACATGATTGCCCGTTGTCAGAACATCGGCACCAGCGGCAAAAAGCGCATCACAGATCTTTGGCGTGATGCCAAAACCGCCAGCCGCATTTTCACAATTCACCACGATGAAATCGAGCGCCAACTCTTCACGCAGAACCGGCATTTGCTCGATCACTTCATTGCGCGCCGTCCGGCCAACAATATCTCCCAAAAACAAAACGCGCATTATGCTGTATCCTTGTTGATATGCCGCCAATCGGCGGCATTGCTTGGCATGTCTCGATCACTTGGGCGTTTTACCGCCAGTGGCAATCAAATCAATTTTGCGGATGCACCGGCGCGAACAAACCGGTCGGGCTAAGAACCGCATCAAGCGGCATGTCATAGGGGCCAACCGGTATTTTGTCCAGCTTTTGACCATCATAGGCAATGCCAATTACCGATAGATGATGCCCTGCGCCCCTGAGAACAGCAAGAGTGCGATCATAGAACCCGCCACCATAACCAAGCCGCCAGCCAGCCGAATCAAACGCCAACATCGGTGCCAGAATCACATCAGGACGACAAAGTGCATGATCTGCAGGCGGCTGTTTGGTGCCATAAGGCCCGTCATCAAGCCGATCACCAACCGCCCAGCGATGAAAGCGCAACGGCTGGCCTTCGGCAGGCGTTACGGGCAAGGCCGACGCACAGCCCAAATCGGCAAGGCGCGCCAATAGATCAAGCGGCGATAATTCACTGCGAATGGGGAAATAGGCGGCGTAAATACCGCGGCCAAAGCGATCAATCAAACACTCGGCATGTGTGGCCAGTAAAGTGGCAGCATGCGTTTCACGCGCGGCAAGAAGGGTGCGGTTTTGCGCCGCCAGCTTGCGGCAAGCCACTTTTGCTGCAGCCGGATCAAGATTGGCTTTGGACAAGCCAGACGTCCTTTGTGACATTCAAGCCTCATGGCCAATAGCAAGAAAGCGGCGGCGACCACCTTAACCGTCGTTGTATCATCCTCTGTGACCTGCTTTGCAGGTGGGTGCCACATAACCAAACCACGGCCTGGCCAGAGGCAGCTCCCGAGAGAAAATTTATGGCCCCAGGGATTGAAAAACTAAACGCGAAAACGCAGTCGTCGCCTACGGCATCATTTAGGGTTTTGTCACATCAAATGCAAGCTTTGATGTGAGCTTGGCAATCTTTATCGCCGCATCTTCCAAAAGCGCGGCAGCCCGATCTTCGGCCGCATTCCCATCATCGGCAGATGCGCCTGCAGACGGGGCGGTTGGCGTCGCTGCGTTCGATGAACCATTTGCCGCTGCCGCCGTGCCTGCGCGATCTGCCAGAATCAGTGCCACCATCGCCAGCAACCGCGCTTCACCAATCTGACCAACCGAACCGACAAGCGACTGCATGATCGATTCAACTTCAGCCCCCAAATTGGCAACATGTTCTTCTTCACCCGCACCACAGCCGATCTGATAGGGATGGCCGTTCAACCGAATGGTGACAACTGACTGGCTCATTGGCTGTCTCCTGTGTTGCCAGCATTGGCCGCGCTTGTTTGCGCCGCGTCAATATCGGCAATGACCTGCATGGCTTCGCCAAGCTTGGCCTCAATTCCACTGACCTCGTCGATCAGCGCCGCAAAATCAGCCGTTGATGGGGGCGCCGCAACGGCATTTGATGCAGAAGCCTCGATCACCGATTCAACTGCCGATTCCAATGCGACAAGGGCGTCGCTTAGCTGTTTTTCGGCATTTTGCAATCGCGTCATTACCTGCCAAATCTCTCTTGCCAACCGTGCCGATTGCTATCCTATGGCATGCATTACAGCCGAAACAGACAAAACAATAGGACGGTTTTTTCTCTAGAACATAATATGTTATGAACCAAAGCTTGCCTGAATTACGAATCGAAATAAAGCGCAAAATATGACTTACGCCAGAAAGATGATCTGTTTGGCCAAGGCAATCTTGGCGTTGATGCATTGACGAACGCGCCCAACAAGGGCAAATTGCGGCTCATCAATTACTTGTCGATTGTGCCCAAAAAAACAGCATGATCTTGCCTGACATTCAAACCAGCGATCTTTGGAGGCTACAATGCCGAATTCGTCTCAACGTCAAACTATGGCAAATGCGATTCGGGCTCTTGCAATGGACGCTGTTCAAGCCGCCAATTCGGGCCATCCGGGCATGCCAATGGGCATGGCCGATGCCGCAACCGCGCTATTTTGTGACCATCTGAAATTTGATGCGGCCAGCCCTAACTGGCCTGATCGTGACCGTTTTGTTCTATCTGCCGGACATGGCTCGATGCTGATTTATGCGCTTTTGCATCTTACCGGTTACGAAGATATGACCATCGACCAGATTCGCAATTTCCGCCAGCTTGGCGCACGCACCGCCGGACATCCCGAATTTGGTCATGCCAAAGGCATTGAAACCACGACTGGCCCGCTTGGTCAGGGCATTGCCAATGCTGTTGGCATGGCGATGGCCGAACGTCATATGGCCGCACGCTATGGCGATGATCTGGTCAATCATCACACTTATGTCATTGCCGGTGATGGCTGTCTTATGGAGGGCGTTAGTCATGAAGCCGCCTCGATGGCAGGCCATATGAAGCTTGGTCGGTTGATCGTGCTGTTTGATGATAACAGCATTTCAATTGACGGCAGCACTGACTTGTCGACATCGGATGATACTGGCGGCCGCTTCGAGGCCTATGGCTGGCAGGTTCTCAGCTGTGACGGGCATGATATGGACGCCGTTTCCGCCGCCATTAGCGCCGCCCAGGCAGATGACCGGCCAAGCCTGATCTGCTGCAAAACCGTGATCGGCCTTGGGTCGCCAAATAAACAAGGCACGTCAGGTGTTCATGGCGCGCCGCTTGGCGATGCTGAAATTGCGCTGGCCCGCGAAACGCTTGGTTGGCCGCATCCGGCTTTTGAAATCCCCGCCGATATTCTGGCCGAATGGCGCGCTGTTGGCGCTCGCGGCGCGGCGGCGCATCAATCATGGCAAGATCGGCATGCGACTAGCCAGAACAAGACTGCCTTTGATGCCGCCATTGCCAATGATTTTGACAAGGCTGTTGCCAATGCGGTTCTTGCTTGGAAAAACCAGTTGGCAAGCGCGCCACAAAAACTGGCAACGCGCGTTGCCAGCCAGAAAGCCATCGAAGCTATTTTGCCAGTCTGCCCGACCCTATTTGGCGGATCGGCCGATCTAACCGGATCAAACAATACACGCGTTGCCGATCACACAATTTTCGATCATGGCAATTATGGCGGCACCTATATTCATTACGGTGTTCGCGAGCATGGTATGGCCGCAGCAATGAACGGCATTGCCCTTCATGGTGGGGCCATCCCTTATGGCGGCACCTTTATGGTCTTTACCGATTATTGCCGTCCATCCATTCGTTTGTCAGCATTGATGGAACAGCGCGTTATCTATGTCATGACGCATGATTCGATTGGTCTTGGCGAAGATGGCCCGACGCATCAGCCCGTTGAACATCTTGCCGCGCTTCGTGTCATGCCAAATTTATTCGTGTTCCGCCCCGGTGACGCTGTGGAAACCGCCGAGGCATGGCAAACCGCGCTTGAGGCCAAAGCCACGCCATCGATTCTGGCATTGAGCCGGCAAGGGCTGGCACAATTCCGGCATGGCGACATGGCCGAAAACAAAACCGCAAAAGGCGCTTATGTTGCCGTTGATTGTGACGGCGCACGCCAGATCACTTTGCTGGCATCAGGATCCGAAGTTGGCATTGCCATTGAGGCGCAAAAACAGCTTGCTGATAGCGGCATCAATGCTGCTGTTGTTTCGGTGCCTTGTCTTGATCTTTTTGCCATGCAGGATGCTACCTACCGCCAGCAGGTGCTTGGCAAGACGCCGCGCATTGCTGTTGAGGCTGGGCTGCGTCAAAGCTGGGATTGGCTGCTTGGCGAGACCGACAGCTTTATCGGCATGACCGGATTTGGTGCCTCGGCACCGATTGATGATCTGTATAATCATTTCGGCATTACCGCTGACGCCATTGTCGTAGCGGCAAAACGCCAAATTGGGTAAGCAGATCTTTTTAGACATATAATTTCTGGATGATATCTGGCCAAACCATCATCGGTCAGCAGAACAAACCAAGGAGACTGTCTCGTGACATTAAAATTGGCGATCAGCGGATTTGGCCGCATTGGCCGGATGACACTTCGTGCTTTTCAGGAAATGGGGCATCAGGATATGGAAGTTGTGCTGATCAACAGCCCCGGACCGGTTGAAACCTCAGCACATCTGTATGAATTTGACTCGGTTCATGGACGCGCTGTCGGCACGGTAACGCATGGCGAGGACTGGATGGATGTTGGCAGTGGTAAAATCCATATGAGCCGCGAACGCGATCCAGCCAATATTCCGCATGCGGCACATGGCGTTGATATTGTTCTGGAATGTTCGGGAAAATTCAATAATCGCGAAGCATCGGCAGCGCATCTTGCCGCGGGTGCGAAAAAAGTGCTTGTTTCCGCACCATGCAAAAACGCCGATCAAACCATTGTTTTTGGCGTCAATGACAGCCTGTTAACGGCTGATGCCGATGTGGTGTCAAACGCGTCATGTACGACCAATTGTCTTGCCCCTGTTGCCAAGGTTCTGGCTGATAATGTTGGCATTGAAGCTGGCTATATGACAACAATCCACGCCTATACTGGCGATCAGCCAACGCTTGATTCAAGCCATAAGGATTTGCGCCGCGCCCGCGCCGCCGCCATGTCAATGATCCCAACCTCAACCGGCGCCACAAAAGCGGTTGGCGAGGTTCTGCCGCAATTGCAAGGCAAGATGTCAGGATCGGCCATTCGTGTCCCAACAGCCAATGTTTCGGTTGTCGATCTGGTGGTCACAACAAGCCGCGACACATCAATTGAAGAAATCAATCAGCTTCTTATCGCGGCCGCAAATGGACCAATGAAGGGTGTTCTTGGCGTCAATGAGCGCCCGCTCGTCTCGATTGATTTTAACCATGACCCGCATTCTTCAGTTGCCGACCTGACCCAAACAAGCGTATTGAACAAGCGTTTGGTTCGGGTATTGGCATGGTATGACAATGAATGGGGCTTTTCCTGCCGAATGCTGGATAATGCCGCCGCCATTGGCAAATTTTTGTAAATACGGATAGGCCTTCGCTGCAAACCGCAGCGATTCGAACAAGGATTTAGCGATGAAACTCAACGGAAATGCCGTCAAACCCGGCAATGTGATCGAACATAATGGTCGTCTTTGGACAGCGGTAAAAGTGGCGCATGTCAAACCTGGAAAAGGCGGCGCCTTTGCCCAGATCGAATTGCGCGATATCCGCGATGGCACCAAATTGAATGAACGCTTCCGGTCATCAGAAACGGTTGAGCGGGTAATTCTTGACGAAGCCGCCTGCACCTTTCTTTACGACGAGGGTGACCATCTGGTGTTCATGCATTCAGAAACCTTTGAGCAAATCAGCATTGTCAAAGACATGGTTGGCGAGCGCGCCGCCTATTTGCAAGATGGCATGATCGTAACGATGTCCAGCCATGAAGGCGATCCAATTTCTGTTGAACTTCCCGACACGGTTGTGATGGAAGTTGTCGAGGCCGATGCTGTTGTCAAAGGCCAAACAGCCTCATCATCATATAAGCCCGCTATTTTAGAAAATGGCGAGCGCGTTATGGTACCACCGCATATCGAATCTGGTACACGCATTGTTGTGCGGCCGGAAGATGCAAGCTATGTAGAGCGTGCAAAGAATTAATTTTTAGAGTTACAGGACTTTTTATGGCAACCCGCTCCGCCCTCATTAATGTCATGCACAAGGCGGCCACCGCCGCCAGCCGCAATATGCTTCGCGATTTTGGTGAAGTTGAAAATCTGCAGGTTAGCCGCAAAGGGCCAGCCGATTTTGTCTCGCGCGTTGATACTAATGCCGAACGCATCATCAAGGCCGAATTGTCAAAGGCACGCCCCGATTGGGGATTTGAGATGGAAGAAAGCGGAATAACCGCTGGCGCCGATCCTGATGCGCCCTGCTGGATTGTTGACCCGCTTGACGGCACGACAAATTACCTACATGGCATTCCGCATTTTGCCATTTCGATTGCCGTTCGTGACAAAGGCAAAATCACCGCAGCATTGGTCTTTGATCCGCTTCGCCATGAATATTTCTTTGCCGAGGCCGGATCAGGCGCCTATGTCAATGACCGCAGGTTGCGCGTTTCTGGACGGCGGCAGATGGGCGAATCTGTGTTTGCCACCGGCATTCCGTTTATCGGGCGGGGCACCGATGAAGACCATGCGCTTTTTGCCCGCGAATTATTCAATATCATGGGTGTTAGCGCTGGCGTGCGACGTTTTGGTTCGGCCGCGCTTGACCTTGCTTATGTTGCCGCAGGACGGTTTGACGGCTATTGGGAACATGGCCTTAAAAGCTGGGATATTGCCGCTGGTATCCTGTTGGTTCGTGAAGCTGGTGGCTTTGTTTCTGACTTTGCTTCGCGCGACCGCGTTTTGCAAAGCGGCGATGTCGTTGCCGGAAATCCGGCCATCCATGCCGAATTGCTAAAGCATCTTGCCAAGGCGCGGGCATAAGCCGGCTTCTTTTTTCCTGCTAAATTTCAGACCGCGGCCAATAAGCCGTTTGTGTTTTGCCGTCCGGAATTTAGGTGACTTTCGCGCCGTAATTGCAATTTCATCTGGCAAGGCTTGCGAATATTCACAATCCTGCCATTGTTTCATGAGAAGAATTTCAAGATTACGGATGTTCGCGCCAGCCTGATCATTGCGATCATCCGCGTAATAGCTGCCGTGACCGACCATGCCTAGGAGATAAGATCATGGAAACCAACCCAAGACGTTATCTTTTCAGAATGTTCATCTTTTTGCTTGGGGTTAGCATTATTGCCGCGCTTTTGGCCGCGCCGTTACAAGCCGCCTTTATGGGAAATCCAGCATTAAACGGCGTTATCCTTGGCGCATTTGGCATTGGCATTATCTATATCATCCGGCAAACCCTGCGGCTCATGCCAGAACGCAACTGGCTTCTTGCGGTTAAATCCACTGGCAAACTTGATCCACCAGAACGCCGCCCCGTTCTTTTGGCAACCGTTTATGCGATGCTGGCAGATTCGCGCCATGATGCGCAGCTATCGGCATTATCGTTGCGTTCGGTTCTTGATGGGGTGGCTGCCCGCCTTGATGAAGGGCGTGAAATTTCCCGCTACATGATTGGCCTATTGGTCTTTTTGGGATTGCTTGGCACATTTTGGGGACTGCTTCAAACGATTGGTGCCGTTGGGAATGTTGTTAGCTCAATCGATACGAACAGCAATAATTTTGAGGCCATGATGGGGCAATTGCGCATTGGACTTGATGCGCCGCTTTCTGGAATGGCAACCGCCTTTTCATCGTCTTTATTTGGCCTTGCCGGTTCCTTGATCCTTGGGTTTCTTGACCTTCAGTTGGGGCAGGCAATGGGCCGGTTTTTTAACGAGCTGGAAGATTGGCTATCGGCCTTTGCCCGTTTTAATGACAGCAACCCATCATCAACTGCAGGACAAACCGCGCTTGCCAGCGGCATGAGCGAAGAAGCCGCCCGTGCGGTTATGGCTTTGTCGCAATCGATTTCAAATGGCGAAGATAACCGCGAACGCCTGTTAGAACAGGTCTCACAATTGACTGGCACGATGGCGAATTTGAACGAGTCCTTGGCCGATGACCGCCGCATTCGAGAGCATCTAGCGCAGCTAAACGCCAATATCATGCAGCTATCCGAAGATTTGCGTGCCGACCGAAACCGCCAAACAGATGTTGTGGCCAGTGAATTACGCGGCCTGTCCTCATCCATCGCCGCGATGATTGACGTCAAAACGCGTCGCGGTAAAGGGGAATAGCCACAATGGCGCTGGCACGAATTGGCAATGCGCGTCGGGTAGAAAATTTTACCTGGCCCGGATTTGTTGACGCTTTGGCAACCTTGCTGATGGTGATCATTTTTGTGCTGATGGTCTTTGTGCTGATTCAGGTGAATTTGGCCTATCGTGTCTCAGGGCAAGATGCCACGCTTGGCGAGATGCGACAGCAATTGGCATCGCTTGGCGAGCTGTTGAATATTGAACGCCGCGCAAGCGCCGATCTTGCCGCCAATCTGGCGCAAATTACCAATCAGTTAAATACCAGCAATGCCAATCGTGACGAACTACAAGCCCAATTGGCAAGCGTGCAAGCCGCCATTGCGGTGCGTAATAATGAAATCGCACGCCTAGCCGCAAAACAAGCCGATTCCGAAGCCGCCCTTGCCGCCGCGCGGAGCAGCCTTGAAGAACGGTTAGGCGCGCTCCAGCTTGCCGAAGGGCAATTGGCAATGGCACAAGCGCAGAACCAGAGCGCCGCCAATAAAATTGACGCGTTGCACGCCGAAACCACTGCATCAAAAGCGCAAATCGCGCAAATGACGGGCGCCTTGGCCGCCTTGCGGCTTCGTCTTGAAGAACTAACCAGCCTTCTTGCCGAAAAAGACCGGCAAGCAACGCGCGATAAGGTCGCCATCGCCAGTCTTGGCCGGTCGTTAAACAACGCCTTGGCAAGCCGTGTTCAGGAATTACAACGTTTCCGGTCAGAATTTTTTGGCCGGTTGCGTGACGTATTGAAAGGGCGCGACGATGTTCAGATTGTTGGCGATCGCTTTGTCTTTCAATCTGAAGTTCTGTTTGCCCAAGGTCAGGCTGAGATTGCGGCCGAAGGTCAAGACCAGCTTGCCAAGCTTGCGATTACCCTTGCCGATATTGCAACGAAAATTCCCGAAGATATCAATTGGGTTCTGCAGGTTGACGGCCATACTGATGACGTGCCAATCCGCGCTGGCCGCTATGCTGATAACTGGGATCTTTCAACCGAACGGGCGCTATCGGTGGTACGTTTTCTCAACCAACAAGGCTTGCCAGCCAACCGGCTAGCCGCTGCGGGGTATGGTGAGTTTCAGCCACTTGACGCCACTGATAATGACGATGCCCGCCGTAAAAACCGTCGTATCGAGCTGAAAATCACCCAGCGCGTTGCGGTGAAATAATCCCGCCCAAATGCCCAAATAAATACCAAGACTCTGCGAACATTACCCAATCGCAGCGCCCAATAACAACATCCAGCAACAGCGCATTATTGCGTCACTTCATACTTTTGAGTTATATTTTCGGACATGAGCACCTTCGACAGATGGTCGTTGCTGTTTCATATGATCTTGCGGCATCAAAACGGACTTTCTTGTGGCCATTTGATCGCTTTGATCATCGCAGCAAGCGGCTGTATGATTGCTGATGTCAGGCCAGAAATGCCAGATAAGGGTATACCGAAAATCACCCTTCAACAAGCCATGCCAGCATTGACCATCCCGCCGGCTGCCCATGAGCATCAGATGTTCAATTTTCCAAATATTGGGCATTCAATCTTCAAAACACACCCTAATTTAATGGCGTCAGATTTGGTGAAGGCCAACATGGCCGTCTCGGCAAGCCCCGATTTTGACCAGCTTATTGGTTTTAGAGCCGAACTGCTATTACCGGACATCAAAAATTTGCACTTTTTCTACCCCGATCAGACACGCCTTAAAGCATTAAGCCAAACCAAGTTTGAAGAGTATTTCTCGTCTTCTATTGGCCTCCATTCCCAGCAAACAATCATCCCTATTGTCGAATTTTCAAAGCCACTGACGACTAGCCTGAATCGGCCATTGGCAATGCAGATGCTTTGCTATTGTTTTGAGACTGAAAGTCCATCTAACTTTGCTGGCAAGGGCATAATTAATGTGGATTTTACGGGTCAAACCGCCTTTGTCCGCGAGATTGATCTTCGCGATGACGATATGCACAGCCTTCGGGGCAGCATGGCATTTCAGATCAGCAATAGCGCCAACAGCTTCTTAGATGAAAGCGCCATTATGACGCTAAGGTTAAACAAGCAACGTGAAAATAGCTGGGACACCCGCGTCATTGGCGCATTTCACGCGCCAAATGCGCCTCATGTCAGCGCCCAATTTATCGCCATGTCAGGCGAAGATGAGGCCATGATGATCGGGCAATTCACCAGCAAATGATCCAGCTTTTTTGCTGTCTATCCAACTTTTGGGATGGAGAATTGCAATTCGGCAAGCGTACGATAGAGTGCCGATTCAACCATAAGCGATTCATGCGTTCCGACCGCCAATAATCTACCCCGATCCATCAGCAAGATACGATCGGCCCGCACAACGGTTGCCAGACGGTGCGCGATCACAAGGCTTGTCCGGTCGGCCATTAGATTTTCCAAAGCATGCTGAACCGCCGCTTCGGACTGCGCATCAAGCGCGCTTGTCGCCTCATCGAGAAGCAACAGGCGAGGATTGCGAAGAATGGCTCTGGCAATGGCAATGCGCTGGCGTTGACCACCTGAAAGCCGCACGCCCTTTTCGCCAACAAAGGCATCATAGCCGCCATCAATGGCCATGATGAAATCATGCGCTTGTGCCTGTTTTGCCGCGGCGATAATAGCCGCATCATCGGCATCTGGCTGGCCAAAGGCGATATTCTCACGAAGCGTTGCCGAGAACAGCGCCGAATCCTGCGGCACCAAACCAATATGGCCGCGCAAATCAGCAAGCGATAAATCACGAAGATCAATCCCGCCAACCCGAACCGCCCCATTGACCGGATCATAAAATCGGAGGAGAAGATGGAAAATTGTTGATTTACCCGCCCCGCTTGGCCCGACAATCGCAACACGCTCGCCTGCTTTGATCGCAAAACTTACATCACTGATTGCCGGTCGGTTCACCGCGGCCGGATAGGCAAATTGGACAGCGGCAAATTCACATGCCGTTGCAGCGGCCATATTGACCGGTTGCGGTGACGCTGGCACCGGCAGGCTTGCTTTGGTATCCAGCAATTGCGCAATACGTTCAGCAGCACCTGCCGCCCGCTGTAAATCGCCAGCAAGCTCGGACAGAAAACCGGTCGAGCTTGCCACCAGAAAAGCATAGAAAATGAAAGATGACAGATCGCCAGCGCTGATCCGTCCGGCCATCAAATCCTGTCCGCCAATCCAAAGAATGACGCCAATACCGCTAAAGACCAGAAAAATCACAATGCCGCTTAGAAGACCACGTAGCCGAACCCGGGCAAGACCAGCATCAAGCGACAGATCAACCGCCCGTTCAAAATGCCCTTTGACATAGTCTTCGCGGCCAAAGGCCTGCACAGTGCGAATGGCACTTACAGTTTCTTCAGCTTCGACCCCAACATCGGCAAGCCGGTCTTGTGCCAACCGGGAGGCAGCACGCAACCGGCGCCCCATAAAAATCAGCGGCAACACAACCAGCGGTACAACAATCAACACCACAAGCGACATTTTCGGGCTGGATAAAACCACCATCACAAGCCCGCCAATCAAAAGCAGGAAATTACGCGCTGCCATTGACAGGGTCGAGGTCATGACCGTTTGAACAATGCTCGTATCGGTTGTAATTCTGGATAACACATCACCTGTTCGTGCATTTTCAAACCATCCAGCCGATAAGGTAATGGCATGGCCAAAAATGGCGCGGCGAATATCAGCCAGCACCATTTCGCCAATTTTATTCACCATGCTGGTGCGAAGATAGCTGCCAAAGGCCAGAACCACGGCAATCATCGCTGTTGCCATCACCGCGCGGTCAAGCAAGGCAGGGTCGCTTTTGCCAAGCCCTTCATCAACAAGATAGGCAAGCCCGCGCCCCATCCCAAGAAGCGCACCAGCAACAAGCACAAGCGCCAAAATGGCAAGCGCGATTCGGAGGCGATGCGGTTGAAGATAGGGCCAAAAGACGGCCAATAGCTGACGGCTAGTGTAACGGCGGGTTGTTTCTAATGTCTGATCTGCCGGAAACGCTGTCTGGTGGTCAGTTTTCTGCCCGTTATTCATTCATCAACCCCAATTTTTGTTCACCCAGCCCGCCAACCGTCTATTTTCTACGTCGGGGGGCTTGCTTATCATCGCTATAGGGGATATACCACCAGCGCTGTTTGTTGGCGAGGATCATTCTGCCGCATGGCAAATCTAGCATCACGAACAGACAGTTAAGCGTAAAACCGGAGACCGGCATGAAAAAAGATATTCACCCAGATTACCACGAAATCACCGTTGTAATGACCGATGGCAGCGAACATACAACGCGCTCGACTTGGGGAAAGCCTGGCGATGTGTTGAAACTCGACATTGACCCAAAGACCCATCCAGCATGGACTGGCCAGCATCGTATCCTCGATTCAGGTGGTCAGGTTGCCCGCTTTAACAAGCGCTTTGGCGGTCTTGGCATCAAATAAGGCTGTCCCAGCCCGATTTGAAAACCAAATCTGCTAGACAAAAGCCAGCATTTGCTGGCTTTTTTCTTGTCCATTTATTGCTGCTGCCATGCCGCGCCGCAACCGGACAGACGCACCGTTTCCAGCAGCGGTTTGGCCCATAGCAGGCGGGGATTAATCGCTTTGACGTGTTTTGATTGTGGCTTGCGCTGCGGCAAGGCGCGCCGCAGGAACGCGATAAGGCGAACAAGACACATAATCAAGACCGACTTTTTCAAAGAATAGAATTGAATCGCCATCGCCACCATGTTCACCGCAGATACCAAGCTTGATATCGGGGCGGGTTTTGCGGCCACGTTCAACCCCCATTTCGACCAATGTACCAACGCCTTCAAGGTCAATCGACACAAACGGATCAACCGGATAAATTTCTTTATCGGCATAGTCATGAAGGAAGGATCCAGCATCGTCACGGCTGATGCCAAGTGAGGTTTGCGTCAGATCATTCGTACCAAAGGAAAAGAATTCGGCCTCAACCGCCAAATCTGCCGCACAGATTGACGCACGGGGCAATTCAACCATTGTGCCAACAAGATATGAAATAGTGATGCCGGTTTCAGCCATAACCGCAGCGGCGGTAGCGTCAATCTCAGCCTTGCAAAGCGCGATTTCCCGCGCCGTTGCCGCAAGTGGAACCATCACTTCGGGGATTGGTGACTCGCCAGTGCTTTTGGCAACAGCGCAAGCCGCCTCGAAAATGGCGCGTGCTTGCATCCGGCAGATTTCCGGATAAGTCACCGCCAATCGGCAGCCACGATGGCCAAGCATCGGATTGGTCTCGGCAAGTTTGATCGAGCGTTGGCGTGCCGTCTCGATTGTTACCCCGGCGGCGGCGGCAACTTCGGCCAATTCATCGGCCGAATGTGGTAAAAACTCATGCAATGGAGGATCAAGAAGCCGGATGGTGACTGGAAGGCCAGCCATGATCGTGAATAATTCTTCGAAATCACGGCGCTGCATCGGCAATAATTTGGCAAGTGCCAATTCACGGCCTTGCGTATCAGCAGCCATGATCATCTGGCGCATGGCAATGATGCGATCTGCATCAAAAAACATATGTTCGGTTCGGCATAGACCAATGCCCTGCGCGCCGAAATCAAGGGCAACACGCGCCTCGGTTGGGGTTTCGGCATTAGTGCGCACTTCCATACGGCGCACCTCGTCAGCCCAGCCCATAACGCTGGCAAAGGCACCTGACATTTTTGGCTGAATCGTATCGACTTTACCGGCATAAACCTCGCCGCTTGTGCCATCAATGGTGATGACATCACCTTCGACAAGAACTTGATCAGCGATAAAGACCTTGCCGCTTACCTCGTCAAAGCGCACATCGCTTGCACCCGAAACACAAGCCCGCCCCATGCCACGAGCAACCACCGCCGCATGGCTTGTCATGCCGCCACGCGCTGTCAAGATGCCGGCGGCAGCATGCATGCCATGAATATCTTCAGGACTAGTTTCAAGACGCACCAGAATCACCGCCTCACCGCTGGCCGCCAATTCCTCTGCGCGATCAGCATTCAGCACAATTTTACCGCATGCCGCGCCTGGCGATGCCGGCAGACCGCGTGCCAAAATGACCTTTTCAGCATTGGGATCAAGTGTTGGATGAAGCAGCTGGTCAAGCGCGTTCGGATCAACACGACACAAGGCTTCATCACGGGTGATCAGGCCTTCATCAGCCATTTCAACAGCCATGCGAAGCGCGGCTTCGGCAGTGCGTTTTCCGCTACGGGTTTGCAGCATATACAGCACGCCCTGCTGTACGGTAAATTCAAGATCCTGCATGTCGCAATAATGCGCCTCAAGCTTTTTGCGAACCGCATCAAGCTGGTCAAAAGCCGCCGGCATTGCTTCTTGCATCGACAAAGCATCACCCCCGCCCTTTTCGCGGGCAGCCAGCGTCAATGGCAATGGCGTGCGAATACCGGCAACGACATCTTCACCCTGTGCATTGATCAAAAACTCGCCATAAAAGCTGTTTTCACCGGTTGATGGGTCACGCGTAAAGGCAACGCCAGTTGCGCAATCATCACCCATATTGCCAAAAACCATGGCCTGAATATTGACCGCTGTTCCCCATGCCGCAGGAATGTTATTCAGTCGCCGATAGGTGATGGCGCGGGTATTCATCCAGCTGGCAAATACCGCCCCAACCGCACCCCAAAGCTGTTCCCACGGATCTTGCGGAAAGCCGATACCGGCCTCATCTTGGACAATGTCCTTATAGCTGGCGACAAGTGCTTTTAAATCATCACCGGTCAATTCGGTGTCTTCATAAACACCGCGTTGAAGCTTCATATCCTCAAGCGCATCTTCAAACAGGCCGTGATCGACCTCCATCACAACATCGCTATACATCTGAATAAACCGGCGATAGCTGTCATAGGCAAAGCGGGTATCATTGGCGCGGCTGGCAAGACCCTCGACAGTAACGTCATTCAGGCCAAGATTGAGAACCGTGTCCATCATACCCGGCATCGAGGCACGCGCACCTGAACGAACCGAGACAAGAAGCGGGTTGGCAGAATCGGCAAAGCGGGTGCCGGTTTCGCTTTCGATTTTCGTAATGGCGTCACGCACCTGCTGATCTAATGTGTCAGGATAGGTTTTGTCATGGTCATAAAAATGCGTGCAAACGTCGGTACTCAGGGTAAATCCGGGCGGAACCGGAAGACCAATGCCACTCATTTCGGCAAGATTGGCGCCCTTGCCACCAAGAAGATTGCGACGCGACGCATCGCCATCTGTTCCGGTTTTGCCAAAATTATAAACCCATTGTGTCATGTCTCTATCTAGCCTTCTATTTTCGTGAAATCTGCCACAGCCAGCATTTTTTCGCGGATCATTGCCAGTAGCCCAAGTCGATTCGAGCGGATCGCCGGATCATCATCATTCACGACGATTTTTTCAAAAAACAAATCAATGGGGGAACGCAACGCACCAAGCGCGGCAAGCTGCGACTCAATATTGTCTTGATTTTCAGCCATTGTCGATAATGGTGCAAAAAGCGCCTTTTCAGTTTCGGTAAATAGCGCCGGATCAGATGTTGCGGCAAAGGCGGTTTTGGCCTTTTTTTCTTCGGCAGCAAGAATGCTGCTGACCCGCCGCCAACCGGCCATCAATCCAGCACCATCTGCCGCTGCCAAAAAGCCAGCAAGCGCAGAAGCGCGTGCCGCCATCAAGCAGATATCATCACCATCATCATCGGCCAATGCCGCAGCAACCACATCGTGACGCATTTTCTGATCACGAAGATAGCCGCGAAGCCGATCACGAATAAAGGGCAAAAGATCGGCATCAACTTCGACAAAGCCATAGCCGCTGGCGGCCACCTGCAAAATCTTGCCAAGCGGGATGGCTAGCTGTCCATCAACAATGATACGGATAACGCCCAAGGCTGCGCGGCGAAGCGCAAACGGATCTTTTGATCCGGTTGGTTTGGCATCAATGCCAAAAAACCCGACAAGCGTATCAATCTTGTCAGCCAGCGCAACAACCATGGCCTCAGGCGTTGCTGGCAAATCATCGGCGGGGCCTTGAGGCCGGTAATGCGCAGTGATGGCATCACAAACGGCTTTATCCTCGCCGCTGGCCGCCGCGTAATAGCCACCCATGATACCCTGCAATTCGGGAAATTCACCAACCATTCCCGTGACAAGATCGGCCTTGGCAAGACGGGCTGCGCGGGATGCGGCTTTTAGGTTGGCAGATGGCATTTGCGGCGCAATTGCGCTTGCCAGCTTTTTCATCCGGATTGCCTTATCGTGAATCGAGCCAAGCCCCTCATAAAATGTGACATCGCCAAGCGCGGGAAGATAGGTTTCCAACTGGCGCGCCTGATCCTGCTGCCAGAAAAATTCGGCATCGGCCAATCGCGCCCGCAAAACACGCTGATTGCCTGCGATAATCACCTTATCGCGCACCGCATCGCCAAGCCGGTTTGAAAGAACGATGAAATTTGACGAGAATTTACCATCAGCGTCACTAAGCGTGATGTATTTCTGATGCGTTGCAATTGTGGCCTGCAGCAATTCCGGCGGCAGCACCATGAACCGGTCTTCGATCTGCCCCATAAGCGGCGTTGGCCATTCGACCAAACCAGCGATATCGGCAAGATAGCCGCCAAGCTGGGTCTCGTTGAGATGGCATGACCGGCTGGCGGCTAATTTTTTTGCATCTTTGATAATCGCATCATGGCGTTCATCTTGATCAAGCATGACATAGCCAGCCCGCAATCTGGCCTGTACATCATCAAGGCTGGTAACGCCGGTAAGGTCAATATCGTCAGGCGCCTCAAAATAGTGACCACAGCTGGCCGCCCCAAAATTGATAACATCGCCGCCGCCCAAATCCAGCGAACCGGCAAGTGGTTTGCCATCAAACAGAATATTGATCCGATGAAGCGGGCGAACCCAGCGGAATTTGCCACGGCCCCATCGCTGGCTTTTCGGCCAGGGGAAATGGGTCAGAATATCAATAATGATAGGCGCCAAAAGCGCGGCCGTATCGCCGCCGGTGATCTCGCTTCGCGCAAACAAAAAGCGGCCTTTTGGGGTATCCTCTTCGACAAGATCTTCACGGCTGACTCCAGCCGAATTCAAAAAACCGGCAATCGCCGCCTCAGGCGCATCAACACGCGGGCCACGTTTTTCGATAATGCGATCCGGCTGCGATGCGGCAATATTGGTAACATAGGCAAGTAAATGACGCGGTGCACAAAGGCCGGTTGCCACACTGTCATCATGCCAGACACCAAGCGTTGTTAATGCCGTTTCAATAAGCCGCGCCAGATCACGGCCAGCGCCAGCCTGCATTCGGGCGGGAATTTCTTCTGAGACAAATTCAATTACCAGATCAGCCATTGGTTGTGGTCTCCGTTATTCCCATCCATGCCTCGCAGCATCCTTTGGCCAAGCCCCGAACACGCCCGATATAGGCGGCGCGTTCAGTCACCGAAATCACCCCACGCGCATCAAGCATATTAAACAGATGGCTGGCTTTCATACATTGATCATAGGCTGGCAATGCTAGTGGTGTTTCCAGCCCCAGCAAGCGGCCACATTCAATTTCGGCATCACGGAAATGCCCAAGCAGCATATCGGTATCGGCATGTTCAAAATTCCAGCCGGAAAATTCAATCTCGGCGCGCTTGAAAATATCACCGTAGGTTTTGCCGCCTTCGGCCGCTGGCACACCATCCCAATCAAGATCATAGACATTTTCCACACCCTGAATATACATCGCTAGCCGTTCCAACCCATAGGTGAGTTCAAGCGGCACCGGATTACATTCAATACCGCCAACCTGTTGGAAATAGGTGAATTGGGAAATTTCCATACCGTCACACCAGACTTCCCAGCCAAGACCCCATGCGCCAAGCGTTGGCGATTCCCAATCATCTTCGACAAACCGGATATCATGCTTGTCGGGGTCAAGCCCGATTGCCTTTAGTGAATCAAGATAAAGCGCCTGCGAGTCAGCTGGTGATGGTTTGAAAATCACCTGAAACTGATAGAAATGCTGCATTCGGTTTGGATTTTCACCATAACGCCCATCCGAGGGCCGCCGCGATGGCTGCACATAGGCAGCACGCCAAATATCATCGGGGCCAAGCGCGCGAAGCGTCGTTGCAGGGTGAAATGTACCAGCGCCAACTTCCATGTCGTAGGGCTGCAAGACAACCGCGCCTTGCTTTGCCCAATGGCTTTGTAAATTCAGAATAATCGACTGGAAATCGGTTCTAATTTCGTCGCTTTGTGATGTTGGCATCCGTCACGATTCCTATTGCAAAAGATGCACGGAAATTAGCCGGAAACCATATCAAAAGGCAAGCTGTTGCTGCCCTTAATAGGGACAGTTTTCCCGATCACAGGTTTCACCGCTTACCCATGCCCCGCAAATTGTGCATTCCTGCAAATCAACCGATGCGTCATTCGGGTCTTTTTTTGTTGTCCCCGCCGTATCGCCATCCATGGCTGATGGCTGATTAGCGCTGTTTTTCCGACGCGCCTCAAAAAACCGAAACGCCGTCCAAACAAGCCAGATCATGGCAAAAAGACCAAGGATTTTCGGAAGTGAGAGAACCATTATTCAAGCGTCCTTTACCGGCGTGATGCTGCGTTTTGTGTGAATAGAGCCATTGTTTTGCCAGCAAGCAGCAAATTTGGAACTACCCTGACATAATCGCTTTGGCTTTTACAGCCCGAAACGCGAAAAATAAGCACGCTCAATCGCAAGATCGGCGGTTTCCTGAACAAGATGGCTGCTCATTGCGGGAAGGCCAAGCGGCAGGAATTTGCGCTTTGGTTCAATAAACATCACGTCAGTGTCATCGCCAAAACGCTGAAGCAATGTTTGGCGACATTCACCAAGCCCATCGATCAGTCCCAGTTCAAGCGCACGTTGCCCCGTCCAGAACGCGCCGCTGAATAATTCATCATGCGCACCTTTTAGCCGTGAACCCCGGCGCTGTTCGATATGGCTGATAAATTGTTTGTGAATATCAGCTTGCAATGCTTTCAGCCGGTCAATCTCTTCATCGCGTTCAGGTTGAAAGGGATCAAGCGTCATTTTGGCCTCGCCAGCGGTATAAACGCGCCGGTCAATGCCAAGCTTGGCAATGGCTTTGTCAAAGCCAAAACCGGCTGAGATCACACCAATAGAGCCAATCACTGATGCCGGATTGGCAAAAATCTCATCTGCCGCCGCCGCCAACCAATAGCCGCCACTCGCCGCCACATCCTCGCAAAAAGCCAAAACCGGCACATCGGCGCGGCTGGCAAGGTCACGAATACGCTGACCAATCAATGATGATTGCACCGGCGAACCCCCGGGCGAATTAATGATGATGGCAACGGCCTTCGCGGACTTGACCGAAAAGGCCTTTTTCAATTGTGGTTCAACTGATTCAAGCGACAGGCCGCGCCGCCCAAGACTGCCCGATTGCGAGATCACACCGCTTAAACGCACCACCGGCACAACCGACCTGCGGCGACGCCAAAACATCATTTTGGACAAAAGTCCCATTTCGCCTCATTCCCTTCATCTGGCATTTCTGCCATTCACGCTTAGACCCTGCGGGCAGGATGCACCATATAAAGACCCTCACCATTCATAATGCGGCTGGCGGCTTCGGTAAAGCTGCCATCATCATTATGCATGATAAGACCGGGCAAAATTGCGCCGGGGCCAGACACCGCCTTGCGCACTTGAATGATCACCCGCCCAGCCGGCACCATCGGGCGCGGCCAAAGTGGGAATTGTAAAATTTCCGAGGCACCCGCCTTGGCAAAAAGATGGATCAATTCATCAGCGCGATCAGCCCTGCAAATAAAACTGATCCGCCCACGCGGTTTTGCTGCCCACATCGCCGACGCAACCCAATCACCAAGCGCCAAGCCTTCGCCAATATGCGCCAGAGCCCGCCGTTTATCGCGTGGCCTTGTGCCTGTTGCGTAATGATAGGGCGGATTGCTGACAACATGATCAAAACTGCCCGCCAGAACGGGCGGCATTTTGGCAATATCATCATGCAAAATACGAAGCCGGTCATCAAAACCATTCGCCGCAGCATTCCGCAGCGCCAGCGCCGCCATCACCGGATCAATCTCAATTGCGGTTATCTGTACCGCATCAAGCCGTCTTGCCAGACAAAGGCTGACACCGCCAACCCCTGCCCCCATATCCAAAATACGGCCCCGATTAACCCCAATCGCCGCCGCCAGAAGCACCGCATCAGTGCCAACACGAAACCCGCTTTTTGGCTGCATAACCGACACGGTTTTGCCAAGCAAATGATCATGTGTTACCGCCAGATCATCAAGGCCCTCAATTGGCAAACCATCGCCTGTTTTGGCGTCATTTCCTGTTGTTGAGTCTTGGCTCATGTTTTGTTCACCCTTACCATGGGCCGCATCTTTTGGTTTGGCTGCCAGCAACCGCACAAAAGACCATGATCAATCATCATAAAATTCATTCGCATCCTCAAGCAGCGTTTTTGCCGCCAAAAGCCGTTTCGTCGGCACCATGATCCGGCGCGGAAAAGCCCCAATGCCAGCCTCAAGCGCCGAAATATTTGCATCAAATACATGCGCCCTTATGCCCGCATCTCGCAACAGCGCCAGCAAAAATGACAAGCGCACACTATCGGTTGTGCTAACAAGATGTTCCATGAAGCAGCATCATGCCGCATTTTTGGCGAATTACCAAGCGTTGCAACGACAAAATTCGCGGTGGCCCGGCCTTTTTTCCTTGCTAGGCGGTTATGCGGCATCGTAATGAATGGAAGATATTTTAGACAAGTAATCCAAGCGCGCCGCCACTGGCTAGCGCGATGAAGCTGCCGCCAAGAAGCCAAATGGCTTTATATTGCGCAAATACTTGTTTCCTTTAGGAAAATGGCAGATAGCCATTTGGTGAGTTGAAAAAATGAGTGCTAATCCTGCGATAGAGAGTCACGGCGAACTGGTTTCGCTTGAACCATTGGTCACGCTGCTTGCCGATGACATGAAAGCCGTCAATGCGATGATTTTGCAGCGGCTTGCCAGTGATGTGCCGTTAATCCCCGAACTTGCCGGACATCTGATTGCGGCTGGCGGCAAACGCATCCGCCCGATGATGACGCTGGCTGGGGCGCAAATTGCCGGTGGCAGCGCGCATGCAGTGGGGCTGGCGACCGCGGTCGAATTCATCCATTCGGCAACGCTTCTTCATGATGATGTGATTGATGAATCAAATTTGCGGCGTGGGCGCGATACGGCAAATGCGCTTTGGGGAAATGAAGCATCGGTTCTGGTGGGTGATTTCCTGTTTGCCCGCGCCTTTGAATTGATGGTTGAGGCTGGTGATATTACGGTTCTTGGCCAGTTGGCAAATGCTTCGGCGCGGATCACTGAAGGCGAAATCAAACAAATGACCATCGCCGGAATGCCCGACACGCCACAAGAATCCTATTTCGATGTGATCACCGGCAAAACCGCAATTTTATTTGCCGCCGCCGCCGCCGCTGGTGCCAAGCTAGCTGGCGCAAATGATAATGATGTTGCGGTGATGCATGATTACGGGTTGCAGCTTGGGCTGGCATTCCAGATCATGGATGATGCGATGGATTATGGCGTTAGCAGCAGCGCCATGGGCAAGAATACCGGCGATGATTTCATTGATCAAAAAATCACCCTTCCGGTTATTCTGGCATGGCAGGATGGCGATGCAAATGACCGTAAATTCTGGCAGCGCACGATGGGTGACGGCAATTTTGCCGATGGCGATCTTGCCACCGCACAAGCCATTCTTGGCACCCATAATGCCATTGACCGGTCGATTGCCATGGCTGGCGATTATGCCAATGCAGCCATTGCCGCACTTTCGCGGCTGTCATCACCTAATCAAAGTCAGATGCCAATCATCACTGCGCTTGGCGCCGCCGCCCGATTTTCGGCAGCACGACAAAATTAATCACATGATAACCCGCGCCCGATGATCTGCGCCCGATGATGCGCAGCTTTTGACGCCATCTGTTTTTCTAATTTTTATTGAGGCCGCGAAGCCGCGCGGCAATATCGGTTGCGCGGTGCCGTGTTTGCCGCGCCCAAAGGCTGTTTTCGGCTTCATCAGCCGCCCCCTGCCAATTGCCGCGATTAATCGCGGCGCGCATCCGCCGAAAACCGGCAAGACGCGGTTTGCCTAGATTAAACGCCATCGAAATAAGGGCCGCCTGTCGCGCCGGCGTAAAGCTGGTAAAGCGCGGATATAAATCATGGCAAATATTCAGGGCGATGATCAGATCATTGGCAAACAGATAGTCAATTTCATCATCTTCAAGGCCGCGATCGGTAAGATTACGACCAACAGCGATGGTTAATTTACCGCGCGTGTCATAATAGGGAAATTGCCGCCGCCCTTCATGGCGTTGCACCAGATCGCGGCTGGCGGCAATGATGTTTGACGGGGTTTTGCGGGGTGCGGCCATGCGGCTAGCCCCTCTTGCTATTCAAGCTGGATTTGCTTTGCG
>Ga0206128_1000097_pt1 | contig 108837 bp, 86 predicted proteins | sample Helgoland_Spring_7_FD_148601 | JGI IMG/M metagenome (GOLD analysis project Ga0206128, IMG submission 148601) | Pelagic subsurface seawater microbial communities from Kabeltonne, Helgoland, North Sea - Helgoland_Spring_Bloom_20160426_1 | ecosystem: Environmental > Aquatic > Marine > Epipelagic ... | reverse complement strand
ATATGCGACGCCCGTTAATAAGAACGTTAGTATCCGCCTGACCAAAACCACGGTCACCTCCGCCCTCGTTAACGCTAAATCCAGGAATTTGTCTGACCAAGTCGAACGCCGACCGAGGAGCAAACTGAGAAAAGTCGCTTGGTAAATAGCTCTGACGAATGGCTTCAGAATGCTGAGTAGAAGCCCCAAGTTCCGGAGCGATTAAGGCCTGAAAAAACAAACTACACACAGCCAACAAGGGCTTAAAATCAGAGGGCATTGTCAATGGCATCGGCGGCTACTTTTTAACCTTAGAGGGTCATGGCATCGGCATTGTGCATGCAGCCAATAAAACCTTGAGTACACGGGGTACGGCCTAAAAGCTTACGCGCGACCGAACACCCCATGCACTACTGATACTGCCTACATCCAAACTGGATCACTGTGACGAAGCCGCCTGCCTCAGCCTCCTCTGCCCAGGTTTCAAAACGACCTCTCAGCCAGTCTTAGCTGGTCTGCCCACGGCAATAAAGGATCAATAGGGTAAATGACACTTCTTAAACTAGACTCACCGGTTGAGCGTGTATAGAAAAAAACTAACGCACTGTTTTGAAGATCCTTAGTGACCTTGTCAGCGAACGTTTTGATAGGACCGCGTCATGGGTCTCTCCAAAAGAGAACACACAAGATACCAATTAGTTTTCACAACTAACCAACGCCTTCACTATACTGATCGACGTTTTTACAAAAATCGGACCCTGACAACATGCAGAAGTATATTTGTCCTTTTCTTATCGTTTTCGCTTTGGACGGATGCAGTTCAGGCTCACAAAATGCGCCGCCCACGGTCTCGGTATCGGGTCCGGCTGAAGTCATTGAGCGCGCGCCAGTCATTTTGCAATCGAACGCGGCTGACATCGATGGGACTATTGAGTCTTATCGCTGGTTACAAGTGTCCGGACCCGAGATTTCGCCCCGCTCATACTCAGACCAAACCTTAGAGTTTACGGCGCCCGAGGTTGAAACTGATCAAACTTTAGTTTTCTCGCTAGAAGTACAAGACAACACGGGCGCCAGATCGACATCAGCTGAATGGTCGATACTGGTCCAAGAGTCGCTCGCCGATTTAAACCCTCTTTCTCAGTCTCAAATTACTGAAGATGATCGTCATGCCTCAGTCTTTATTTCATCTTTTGTTGTCGACATTGACCCAAAGCTGATCAGTACTGTTTCTTTTTTGATTGAACCTAAACAAACCGCAACAGCCGCTCCAATATTTGTTTCCACCGCAGTGGAGTCTTTAAGTCAAAGCGATAGCAGCATGATCGTTCCAATTTTTGGCCTTTACAGTGACTACATCAATACAGTGACGCTAGACCTCGTTTTTGTTGACGGATCCAGCCTTTCAGCAACAAAAGAAGTTTCGGTGAGTATTTATGAAGACAATCCAATTAACACTAAAGTTAATTTCCCGGTCAGTCAGGGCAACAAGCCATCATTTAGTTACTTCTATCTGAAATCACGTCTTGGGCTTCATATTCTTGACATCGATGGTGACGTTCGATGGGCGGCAAGTGCGGCGATGAATACTAACTCTAGCATCTATGACGAAGGCGCATTTACGGTGTTTGTAGACGATGATATGCACAAATTAGCCCTATCTGGGGAGATGACAACTTCAAAAATCACCCAGACAGGCTTGTCCAATATCAAGGCACACCATGACGTTGATAAAGGGCGAGCGGGCTATTTAGTTGAAATTGACGCTGACAAAGAGGGTCGTTCTGCAACCATCATCGAGTCGCTTCTGCTCGAGATCGACAGCGATGGAAATACCATTAAAGAATGGGATTTTGGGACCATTTTCAAAGAACTCATTGAAGGCGAAGGCTATGATTCAAGTAATTTTGTTCGCGACGGTATCGATTGGTTCCACATGAATTCGGCAATTTACGATTCTTCCGATGACAGCATCATTGCCTCCAGCAGGGAAAACTTTGTTGTAAAAATCGACTACGACTCGAACGAAGTAATCTGGCTCCTCGGTGATGAGACGAAACACTGGTATGTAAATTACCCACCTTTGCAGGCTCTATCGTTGAGTTCATCCGACGTAAAACCTATAGGTCAGCACGCATTGTCTTTGGTAGATGGCGAGCTAATGCTCTTTAACAACGGGCAATTCAGTTTTAATAGCCCCGACGGGGCACCTCAAGGCGAGGTTCTGACATCGAGTCCTGCTTCTCGTTATAAGGTTGATCTTGAGTCTCGAAACGCAGAACTCACGTGGACTTATGACCCGTTTATCTACAGTGATATTTGTTCAAGTGTATTTCGCGATCAATCCACAACCAATGGTGATTATCTTGTTCACTATGCTGCCGTGGACAGGCTCGATCAGTCGGATCCTCCAAAACCCACGCGCACCGTGATTCAAGCCATAGATGACGACAGGACACTACTCTTTGAGTTCGAGTTGCAAACACGCTTCTGTCAGACAGCGTGGCAGTCAAGACCACTGCCAGAGCTGACAACAGGTACCTTATAACTTGACGAGCGACACCTCGATAACCGGCAAAATTGAACCCTTAAGAGCCTGGATCTCGTATTGCTAGCCAGTTACTGCCTATTCATATCGACTAAATCGATGACCTACTCAGCACTACAAACCAATGGTAAAAAAGCTGCGCAATATTTTCGGTGGATGACTTTCGACTCAAAGATAAGGTTTGCTTCAAGTCTATCGATAGCGCTCATATTCAGACTTTCTAGCTCATCAATGTCACTAAATACGCACAACGTTTTGATTAGAGCGCTTACAGCCACAATCGAGCAACAAATATTAAGCCTTCCTTACCTGCGAGATTGCCCCGACAACAAGGGTAAATTGTGGTTGTGTCGTTGGTGTCGATCGATGAACTGCCCAAAACGACAGCAGACGCTTGCCAGGCTTTATTCAAAAAACCAAACGTGCAGTCGCACAGTCTTCGTACCGAATGGTTTTTAGATCACGCTGGTAGTCCTGTGATCCATCTCGACCTAACGCCACGGAAAGGTCCGTCACGATAGAGTCGGAGGCTTCAACGCCGTCATCGAGTAGTCGTTTCCAGTCTCGATTAGGTGATAGTTAAGGAAATACGCCTACAGCCTTACGATAAGCTTGCCTCGATTACCCCCAGTGAAGAACAAGTTGAGTCCGTCAATTGCCGATTCCAAACCGTCGAGGACGTGGCTACGGTATTTAACCTTGCCGGACATGACGTAAGGTGCAAGCTGCTCAAGTAAACTCGGAATTTCGTCGTAATGATCAGGGACGGTAAACCCTCGGATTGTGAGCCTCTTTTTAACCATTGGAATCCAGTTGGGTCCCGCCGAGGGCTCAGACGCGATGTAGTCAGAGATCATGCCGCAAACGACAATGCGTCCGTGCGCATTCATGCGATCAAAGACCGCATGCTGAATGGCGCCACCGGTGTTTTCAAAGTAGATATCAACACCCTTAGGCGTCAGCTCAGCAAGCTTTGCAGCGACATCTTCAGTCTTGTAATTTACAGCGCCGTCAAAGCCCAAGTCGTCAACAAGCCAGCGGCATTTTTCATCATCACCGGCAACACCAATAACGTGCAATCCGTCGGCCTTCGCCAACTGTCCCACCAGCGAGCCGACGGATCCTGCGGCGCCACTGACCACTAGCGTCTCTCCGGCTTTTGGGTCACCAAAACCGTACAAGCCTTTCATGGCAGTTATCCCCGGCAGCGCAAAAATGGACAGCACCGTCTCTTCGTCCACGCCATCGGGCACACCACTCAAACCCGTGCCGTCACTTAAGTAAAACTCCGTCCACCCCATCATTCCACGAACGCGGTCGCCCACCGCAAAGTCAGGATGTCGGCTTTCAACGACCAGGCCGATGCCTGAAGAGCGCATGACCTCCCCCAAACCTACCGGCGGTACATAGCTTTCCTCATCAGGGCTCATCCAACCAATCATTGCGGGATCCAGCGACATGTGCGTCTGCTTAACAAGAACCTCGCCTTGACCCGCGACGGGAACGTTCTCAGTCACGACGTCGAAAAGATTAGGCGTAATGGGACCAGGCTTAGGTCTGGCGACAAGATTAATCTTTGTGTACTGGCTCATATCTGTCCTCTCACATTTGAGTCACTGCGGTAAAACGAAGTATTACGCACACGAATAGGTCGATATATACGCATTAAATGGATTAACCTTTGTCGATTAGACAAAATTGGGGTTTCAAACGACAACTATGAACCAGCTTCTCGCGCTTAAATATTTTTGTAAGGTGGTGGAATCCGGAAGTTTTACGGGCGCTGCCAACGCCTTTTCCGTACCACCCTCATCAATATCCCGGCGAATATCTGACCTCGAGACCAGCCTGGGAACGAACCTACTCAAGCGCAGTACCCGAGTGGTCAAACCCACTGAAATCGGCCAAATCTACTTTGAGCAAGTCAGCGAGATACTGCGTCAGCTCGACCAGAGCACTGAGTCCGTCAAAAGTTACCAGACAACCCCAATGGGGCACCTGAGAATAAGCAGCATGGTAAGTTTTGGCGAGCAGCTCTTGTGCCCACTTCTGGACGAATTCACCACCCGCTATCCTGAAATTGTCCTCGACGTCAGCCTCTCCGATGAGTTGTCTTCGCTGGCGAATGATGACGTTGATGTTGCCATTAGAGGGGGATACGCACCCGATGAGCATGTTCATGCGATCCGATTGATGCCGAATGAGTTTATCCCGGTCGCATCACCCGCCTACTTAGCAATCGCAGGAACACCCACTAGCGGATTTGAATTGCGCGAACACCCCGGCCTCTTTTTTAGAACCCCAAGAGGGCCTTCGCCATGGTTGTTAAAAACAGACGACCAATGGCACGACGTCTCAGGCAAAGCCATGGTCGTGTCAAATAATGCGAAATGGCTGATGGAGCTTGGTCTGGCCGGCAAAGGCATCATGATGGCACCGAGGTGGTCCGCTCACCGTTATCTTCAAAGCGGTCAGTTGGTTGAGCTACTCGAGGAGAGCGAGTTAAGTGTCAGTCAAAATCAGGAGCTGGCTATTTATTTGCTGTACCAGAAGCCACGTTACTTGGTGCCTAAGGTGAAAGCGTTTGTGGACTTTTTGACCGAGCGACTAATGACCCCAGACGGCAATGGTCTTTGAAGACCGGGGCTTTGTTTCTGACTCTTGGGCCACTCAGTCCGTGCATCTATAGTCCACACTCACCATTTTCTAACCCCTCGTTTTTATCGTATGGTTAGCCGACGTCGGACGTCTGCAATAACTCAGTTTTTGCGCGTACAAGGAGTGATGGTGTTCTGCGCGAACCGATCGTTGCTTCACATAGGAGACAGACACAATGAGCGATCCAGCCATGATCATCACCACCCAAGACGACCGGGTGCTCACCATCACCCTCAACCGCCCGGATGATCTGAATCCACTGTCGTGGCAAGTCCTTAATGAGATTGCTGATGTATTGGACAACGCCCTTCACGACGAGAGTGTGGGTGTCATTGTCATAGGCGCCGCAGGCAAGGCTTTTTCAACAGGCTATGACCTTCGCGAGGCGCACTGGATAACCTCACAATATCCAGCCAACTTTGACGATCACGTCGATATACGAAAAGACAGGGACGACGTCCACGTGATCGTCGATTACTGGATGAAGTTATGGCGCTACCCCAAACCGATAATCGCCAAGGTGCAGGGCGATTGTCTGTCGGGAGCGGGGGAGTTGCTTGGGGTCTGTGATATTGCCATTGTCAGCGAGCACGCACGGTTCGGACATCCCGCGGGCCGCGATCTTGGCATTCCCCCATCAATTATGTTTTGGCCAATGCTCATTGGTTATCGAAAAACAAAGGAGTTGCTTTACACCGCGCGGCTAATCAGTGCCCGGGAAGCCCAAAATATTGGCTTAGTCACTGAGGTCGTGGCTCACGATAAACTCGATGAGACAGTGGCTATTATGGCTGCGCACATCGCCCGCGCGCCCAGCGATAATCTGTCGATACTCAAAGAAGTATCCAATACCTGGTTTGAAAATATGGGCATGGAGCCGTCGATTCGACGTGGCGCCGATCTCGATGCGGTCTACCATCAATTCGACAGTTTCAAAGACTTTTTTCGAACGCTGCGAAAGCACGGGGTCAGGGCCGCCTTTAAGAAGCGTCGCGACCTTTACGGATAAAAAAGATTGGCAAGTCTAGCAACACCACCTGATCAACGTGGTCACTGGACTTAAAATACTCGCGGCATCACTGAGACACTTACTTGCCCGATGCGCAAAACGTGGAGAGCACGATGGACCTTCCTGTTGGAACAAGCTACGAAGAGATATGCGACAACTTCACCTGGGATATACCCGAATATTTCAATATCGCCGACGCGGTTTGCGATCGCTGGGCCGATGACCCAAACCTCATTGCCCTGAGCCACGAGGCCATCGACGGCTCAGTCACCCACTACTCCTTTGCGCAAATCAAACAATACGCGAACCAACTGGCTAATTTAATGGGCAGCTTGGACGTCAGTCGGGGCGATCGGGTCGTTGTCATGCTGACTCAGTCTCCCGAGTGTGCAATATCGCACCTCGCCTGCTTTAAATCGGGCATCGTTTCATGCCTGGCATCAGTGCTGTTTGGACCCGACGGTATTCAGCACCGGTTACAAGGTACTGCCGCTAAAATATGCATTACCAATGCGGCTAATCTAGCCAAAGTGCGCGCCGTGCAGTCGTCGTGCCCTGACTTGCGCCACATTATTGTCATTGACGATGACGTCTCTGAGGGCACGCTGCCGTTTTGGCGGTCGCTGGCCGAACAGGCTGAAACTTTCCAAAACGTCAAAACGCGCAGCGAAGATACTGCGTGGATCAGCTTCACCTCAGGCACGACAGGTCAACCCAAAGGCGTCCTGATGCCTCACCGATTGCTGCTCGGGAATAAGCCCCTGTTTGAGTATTACTACGACTATGGACCTCGGCAAGACGATCGGCTTTGGTCTCCAGCCGACTGGGCTTGGATTGCCGGACTCATCAATATTTTACTCATCGGCTGGTATTCCGGTGCGAGGGTCGTATCGACCGATATGCAAGGATTTAACGCACAGGAAGCCTTCCGAATTCTCGGTGAACACAAGATTACCGTATCGCTGTTAACACCCACTGTGCTCAAACTCATGAGGCAGATCGATAACGAGGAATCGAAAGCGCTCGACCTGCGCGTTGTGCTCAGCGGTGGCGAGGCGGTAGGTAAAGAGCTCGCGCTGTGGGCCGATGAGCGATTTGGTCTCACCATCAGTGAAGGTTTTGGACAAACAGAGTGCAACGGAATGATTGGCACTAACCCAAGGCTCATGAATGTTCGCCACGGCTCTTTGGGTAAGGCAATGCCGGGATCGGTGTGTGCCATTGTTGACGATGACGGGCAAGAGGTGGCACCGGGCGTGCCGGGCAACATTGCGATCAAAAGACCTCACCCCGCTATGTTCTCAGGCTACCTCGATAATCCCGCAGCCACTGACGCAAAGTTTGTTAACGACTGGATGATGACGGGTGATCTTGGTGAGCAAGATGAAGACGGGTACCTCTGGTTCCATGGCAGAACTGACGATGTCATTACGAGCTCGGGCTACCGTATCGGACCCACCGAAATCGAAGACTGCCTGCTTAAAAGCCCTGCTGTGCAGCTTGCTGCAGTCATTGGTGTGCCCGACGAAACACGCACTGAGATTATCAAGGCCTTTATTGTCGTCGCTGAAGGTATTGAGGCAGATGAGGTGCTAGCAGATACACTCAAAGAGCTGGTGCGCGATCATTTAGCAAAACACGAAGTGCCTCGCTTAATTGAATTTGTTGGCAGTCTACCGATGACCACCACTGGGAAAATAATGCGACGATCGCTGCGCGATCAAGAACTCGCCAAGGCACAAACCTCATGATTAGAAATCACCCTTTTTTCTGCCTCGGAGGCCCTCATGTTCATTGAACCGTTCAAAGTCGAGCTATGGATGAACGAATGGGAGACTCAGTGCACCTACAATTTAGCTGAGACCTGCGTGGCCAGCATTACCGTTGATGAGCTTCTTTCACTCTCAGGTCGCAGCGGCAAGGACCTTTCCGATCTACTGCCCATGAAACTCGGTTACGGCGACATCGTCGGCTCACCGCGGCTCCGCTCTGCCATCGCGAATCTGTACGCGGATCAACACATCGATGACATTACCATTACCCACGGGACGATCGCCGCCAATATGTTGGTGCACAAAGCACTCGTGTCCAAGGGAGATCGTGTCGTATCAATCGTTCCCACCTATCAACAGCACTACTCGATTCCGGCCAGCATTGAAGCCTCCGTGGCGACCTTGAATCTGCGCAAAGAGGATGATTTTCTCCCGGATCTTGATCGTCTTCGGGAGCTTGTGACGCCTGATACGAAGTTGATTGCCTTGACCAACCCCAACAACCCCACAGGCGCATTGATAGAGCGCCCCATGTTGGAAGACATCGCATCGATCGCCGACTCTGTCGGTGCCTATTTGCTCTGCGATGAAGTCTACAGAGGGACCGCTCAACAGGGTGACGGCATGGTTCCCTCTATCGTCGACTTGTATCACAAGGGCATCAGCACGGCGGGGATGTCGAAAGTTTTTTCACTTGCGGGTTTGCGTGTCGGCTGGGTCGTCGCCCCCAAAGAACTCACCGAGAACATTCTGATACACCGAGATTACGACACTATATCGGTGGGCATGATCAACGATCACTTCGCCGCCTTGGCACTGGAAAATGCAGATCAACTACTGGCGCGAAGTCAGCGCATTACACGCGAAAATCTGGCCGTAGTGGACACGTGGATTCAAAATGAACCTCGGGTGAGTTGGGTGAAGCCACGCGCAGGAACCACCGCCATGCTGAAGCTGGACATTCCGGTAAGCTCGCGAGAGTTCTGTATCGACCTTGTGCAAAAAACAGGGGTCATGCTGACTCCTGGCGATGCATTTGATATGGAAGGGTATGCACGAATTGGCTTTGCTAATGAACTCGAGACAATCAAGGTCGGTCTGCAAGCGCTTTCCGCATACTTACAAACAACATTTTAGGACGTCGACGGCTCGACCGCTGAGGCACGCCCTGTGGGCCTGCCGCTGACGGTGCTGACAGGACGGGGCTAACACGCCTTTTGGCGTCTCAAAAAGACCTATCTGTGAGCGAGGAACTCAGAGACCTCACGGTGTAACGGACCGTGGAGTCGGAATGTGCGGCGGTACACCCAAATACTTCCAACTAAGAACAGTGCTGGAAGACCAATCATCAACGCCTGCAGCCCCATCACTGTCACATCACTCTGGACCGCGTTAGGTACGTAGCCAATAAGCGAGAGACCCACACCAATGAAAAAGCCAGCGAAGGCGCCTGCAAATTTCACCAACATGGTTTGCACTGAAAAGAGAATGCTCTCGCTGCGCTTACCCGTCTTGTAGTGGCCATAGTCGACCACGTCGGCGAGCATTACGGTTCCCAGGCCGTTGGCAACGCCGCCACCAAACTTTAGCAACGCACCTGCAACGGCCACCAAAACCCCGCTTTGAGGGGCCAAAACACTCCCCACTAACAAGACGACACTGCACCCAAGGGCAAACACGCTGGCGATGTACCAGGTCAGGCGTCTGGGTAGATATCGGCACAACCAGGGGAATATGAATACACCGAGCATTTCCGCAATGCCCGAGACCAATGCAAACATAGGGAATAACTCGGGCTTCCCAATGGCATAACTAAAGTAGTAAATCGCAAAACCGCCGACCAACTGCGTACCAATATTAAACGTGAGTACACAACCAATAAGCGAGGCAAGCTGGTCATTACTCTTTAAAATAGTAACCACATCACCCAACGAAAAGCGTTCTCGATCGGTCGTCGATCGCACGCGCTCCTTGACCTGGGTCACGGTGATCAGCGCTGAAATGATAAAGCTCACAATGATCACGCCCGAGAGCAGAAAAAAGCCTCTACCTTCGTCTCCAGCCCCCAGAAAGCCGACGCTGGCCAGTCCGTAGGTACCCACGATCATCCACGCGAAACTGGCAAACAAACGCGGCCAAACCACCAAGCGCTCGCGCTCCTCGCGCGCGGAGGACAGGGCCGGCACCATTGACCAGAATGGAATATCCATAATGGTGTAGGAGAGACCCCAAACAATGTAGGTGACGGTCACGTAAACGAGCAGCTCGGCACCTGAAAAATGATGGGCTGAAAACAGCGCAAGGAGCGCTAAAGAGTTAATCAGCGTTCCGATGACAATCCACGGGCGAAACTTACCCAATCGGCCTCGCGTGTTGTCGACTACCATCCCCATGACCGGGTCTGAAACCGCATCAATCACACGTGCAAATAAAAACAGTGTTCCCACAAATGCAGCGGGCACGCCCACAACATCGGTGTAGTAATACATTAAAAACAGATAGACGATGGAACACGCGAAATCTTTACCCAGCGCGCCGAGTCCGTAACTGCACTTGGTCCTCAGCAAAATCGGATCAGCCCCAGGCCCAGCCGTGCTCATCGACTTGTGTGTCTCGTGTTCACCAACGATGCTAGCGCGTGACTGCCCCGCGTCGCGCTTAACCTAAAAGACCAACGGAACTGCTTGGCGTTGAGCAGGTATTCAGGACGGGTACTGGGCGTCCATGAGTCGTCACCACCCACCCCCATGTGAAATCCATCAATATGGAGATGCAATGACGGCTGCTGTACCCGCTCGTGGGTGTGTTGAGCACTCATTAGACTGTCCACACCGAAGTCACTGACTGAAAACGCAAAACTGTCTTTAACACGCTCGACCTGGACTTGCCCGACCTGCGCCAGTTGAGCGTCACAGCGCAAACCATTTTCGCTGGGAAAAATATAAGGCGTCTGCATTGCTTGGCGCGAACAGGACCATATGCCCAAGTCTGCCGATTGCTTTCGGTCAGGATAGTTCTCGTGGGGACCCCGACCGACCCACGCCACGGATGGAGGCTTTTGGGTCAGTAGGAGTCGTGCACCGACCCGAGGCAGTGGCAAATCAGAGATCTCTTTGCTGACCTCAACGTCGATATTAACGGCGCCGTCAGCATCAAACCGATGGGTCCACTGCGAACGAATAAGCACCCCGCCCAATGCCGTGTACTCGTGCTGACTGACTACGACATTGCCACGTACGTCGACGCTTCGACAGTGGTGCTCAAGATCAAACAACCCAGCCTTCTGCCAAGCGGCAAGCCATGCATCAGGGGAGGGGTTATCGACTTCACTGCTGCAAATATCGTTGTCGATCGGCGCTCGCACAAAGCAGTCCGATAGTGCGTCGGCAATGAGTGGTCGACCCTGATGGTCCCAGCCAGAGATAAAACCGGTATCTGCACTGAGTGACCAGTGCACATCGTCAGTAACCACATGAATCGTACCGTCATCGACCCTCAACGTCGCTGGAGACGTAGCGGGATCAGCTGCGGGCTCTGCGCTCGCCAATATCGTCTGCTGGCGCGCTATCTCATGCCCCTTTGGCAATGAGGGTGTGTCTTCGATTACGGTAATCCAGAGATCCAAAATACGATCGTCGGCAGTTTCAAAAACGCTCAAATCCGAGTCGAGTGTGAACGTCAGACTGCCACTTGGCTCGATAACAATGTCGCGCGATCCAGTGCCCACGCTCGCCAGGAGCGAACCGTAGCGCCAGTTCAATCGCTCGTTGTCGGTCGACCTAAACAGGTGTTCGCTGGTGACAGTGACCGATACGGTGCCCGCGGCTTCCGACACAGTAAACGTGAAAGGTTGCTGAACGCGCTTTGCCTCGAGTAACGCGGGGTGCGGTTCTCGATCGGGAAAGACTAATCCATTGATACAAAACTGCCTGTCATTAATGGTGTCCCCAAAATCGCCACCGTAAGCGAAGTAGTGAACCCCTGCTTCATCGTATTTTGATAAGCCTTGATCGACCCAGTCCCAAATAAAGCCCCCCTGAAGCCGCGGATGCTTCCGAAATGCATCCCAGTAATCGGAAAAGTTACCCAGGCTGTTTCCCATGGCATGCGCGTATTCACAGAGAATGACCGGCCGTGCGCCCTCCTCGAGCGCCTCTTGCAGCGCAGCCCATCGCGTAATGCTGTGCGCAGGACGACCGAAGGGGGATGGCATGTCGTCGTCGACGCGCGCATACATTGGGCAAATAATATCGGTAGCTGCAGTATCTGCGCCACCTCCCTCATACTGAATGGGGCGTGACGGATCAGCCTCGCGAGTCCACGCATACATCGCATCGTGGTTTCGTCCGTAACCGGATTCGTTCCCTAACGACCAAATAATGATGCTCGGATGATTATAGTCGCGCCGCACCATGCGACTCATCCGGTCAAGATAGGCTGCTGTCCACGCGTCGTCGTCAGACAAGAGACTCATCGGAATAAGTCCGTGTGTCTCAATATTAGCCTCATCCACGACGTACATGCCCAAGCGATCACAGAGCGCGTACAACCCCGTCTGGTGAGGATAGTGCGAGCAGCGGATGGCATTAAAATTATGCTGCTTCATCAATCGAATATCGGCTTCAACCTGAGCCAGTGATTCGACATGCCCCGTTTCAGGGTGATGCTCGTGCTTATTGACCCCGCGGATCATCAGTGGCTTTCCGTTGAGAAGTAGCTTGCCGTCAACAATCTCGCTGGTGCGAAATCCAATGGTTGCTGCCTCGCACTCGCTCAATTCACCCTCACTATCGAGCAGTGACACGACCAGCCGGTACAGCGTTGGCCGCTCCGCACTCCAAGGACTCACAGAGGGAACCTCAAGGGCCATATGAACACGGTCCTTATAGCGTCCACGCTCGTCCACAGCTGGCGTGCCTATTGGCTGCTCATGACGGAGCACTTGCACCCCGTTTTGATCAAGCAGACAGACTTGAGTACGACCGGAATGAGGTCGATTACACAGCACCTCGACCTTCAAAATACCAGCCTGATAGTGCTCATCGAGGGTGGCAGTCACCCGCAGGTCAGTGATGTGAATCCGTGGCTTAAAGAGCAGGTGTACGCTGCGATAAATCCCAGAAAGATTCCACATATCCTGATCTTCTAGGTAGCTACCATCACAGAGACGCAGGACCATGACAGCCAGCTGATTATCCCCCTGGTGGACCAGAGCACTAATGTCGAATTCAGCGGGCAGTCGACTGTCTTGCGAATAACCTGCGAGTTGCCCGTTGCACCAAACGAAGAAGGCACTGTCTACACCGTCAAAAACAAGCCGAACCTGATCCCCCAGGTCCTGCTCGTCGAGGAAAAAATCACGACGATAGCAGCCCGTTGGATTTTGCTCGGGAACCCGAGGCGGTGTTACAGGAAAAGGGTATTTAACGTTGGTATAAACCGGCCGCCCATAACCTTGGAGCTGCCAATTGCCCGGTACCTCGACCGTGTCTGCCGACACTGCTGTAGACGGCCAATCGTCAGGAACGTCGTTGGGCGATGAAAAGTACTCAAACTGCCATGAGCCGTCTAACGAACGCCGAGAAGTCGAGGGCACACTCGTTTCAGCGTCTGCGCTCGTCCGCCAACTGTGTAATGGCGAGTGCGCCGCTAGACGTTGCCAGCCGGTCACTTCTGGCGTTTGCCAGAACGCCAAGGCCCTCACGTGAGAAAATGGCTGGTGCATCTGAAAAATCACTCGTCCTTGGTGGCGAATAAATACCCCCGGCGTAACGCAGAGGTCAACACGACAATTCGTTAGGGATTACCCTTATGCACATCTATGCGCATCATTAGCGCCTCGAAACTATCTGATCATCGTTTTGCGAGCAATAGTCGTCCGACAGGCATGTGTTGATCAGTCTGTTCTTACCTTTCGCTTTGGACTTGCCCTACCCCACCCCAGAGGCGCGAACAACGGCACACTAAAAACTAAACACAGACTCATACCGTATTGAAAAAGAGAAGCGACACATCTGTCGCAATTAGGAATACCTCGCACTTACCGACCGGTGTGGTCAGCGGACACGAGACGATAACTATGGACACCGACTTCAAGCAATTTACCGGCTGGAAATACGCAATAACCGCAATCGCGCTCTTTTTGCCCTGGTGCGCCGTCGCAGAGATCGAAGAACAGTACCCTCCTTTTGATGCAATGGACGTATTTGAGCTTGAGTGGGCGTCAGATCCCCGGGTTTCACCGGACGGTCAATCCATTGTTTATGTTCGACGGTCCTTTGAGATCATGAGTGATACGGGACGAGCTGATCTTTGGGAAGTGTCCGTGGACGGAGACTTCCACCGGCCGCTCAGTGCAGGCTCAGGACGAAGTACGTCCCCTCGCTGGTCACCCGATGGTCGTAAACTTGCCTTTTTTTCGCGTGACACCGGCTCCTCCCAAATTCACGTCCGGTGGATGGATACCCGCCACACAACCGTCATCTCAAAGCTGCAGCAATCACCGTCTGATTTGGCGTGGTCACCCGATGGTCAGTGGCTGGCCTTCACCATGGAGGTGAAGAAGAAGACCAAGCCTATTGCCAAGCGACGGACTGCGCCTGAAGGTGCACGCTGGGCAGATGCACCTGTGACTGTGACGACCACGCGCTATCAGTACGATGGTCGAGGCATTGTTGATCCAGCGCACCGACACGTGTTCGTGATACCGGCCGAGGGCGGTATTGCGCGACAGCTTACTGAAGGCGACTTTAACCACTTCGGAAAGCTTGGGTGGACCCCCGACAGTACAGAAATATTTTTCTCTGCCGATCGATCCGAAGACTGGGAACTTAGCAGCGACGAAGCCGATATTTATGCGGTTGCTCTGGCCAACGGCCGCATCAGACAGGTCAGTGACTTTCCTGGTGCCGAGCGCAATCCCGTCATGGCGCCCAACGGCAAAACACTCGCCTTTAGTTACGAGCGACGTCGACCGCTGGCGTTTACTCCGAACCGAATAGCCTTGCTGGATCTGCAAACTCAGGGCATGACAATTCTGACAGACAACCTCGATGGTGACGCCAATAACATTCTCTGGGCTGAGGACAGCAAATCGCTGTACTTTTCGTTTGATGAGCGCGGGATGCGACACATTCGAAAAATCACCCGAAGTAAAGTCGTTACAACTGTTGCGGAAGATGTCGGGGGAACAACGATCGGACGGCCCTACCTTTCCGGCGGCTTCCACCGTGCAAACGGCGTCACTGCGTTTACTCAAGGACGTCAACATCGACCCAGTGATGTGGCGATCCTCAAAAACAAGCGACTCGAGGTCGTTACCGCGTTAAACGATGACCTTCTCGATTATCGCGCTTTGGGCAAGGTCACCGAAGTCACCTATCAATCGTCATTCGACGGCCAAGAGATTCAGGGGTGGTATGTCACGCCACCGGACTTCGATCCGACTAAAAAGTACCCACTCATTTTGGAAATTCACGGCGGCCCTCACCTCGCATACGGACCCCACTTTTCAGCCGAATTACAGCTGATGGCAGCCGCCGGCTACGTCGTTTTTTACAATAACTATCGCGGGAGCCTGTCATACGGTGAGGACTTCGCACTCTTGCTGCAATACAAGTACTCAAGTGTCGAGGACTTTGCTGACCACATGTCGGGAATTGACGCCCTGATTGAGAAGGGCTTCGTCGACAAAGACAACTTGTTTATCGCAGGCGGAAGCGCGGGTGGCATAGCCACTGCCTACGCGGTTGGACTGACTGACCGCTTCAACGCAGCCGTTGCAGCCAAACCCGTCATTAACTGGATCAGCAAAACACTCACCGCTGACTCCATGGTCGGACAGATCTATCACCAGTTCCCAGGCCCACCGTGGGAGCACTTCGAGCATTACTGGAAACGTTCACCGCTCTCATTGGTGGGCAATGTCGTTACACCCACCCTGTTGCTCACCGGTGAAGAAGATCGGCGGACACCCATGTCAGAGACTGAGCAATTCTACCAAGCACTGCGACTGCGCGGCGTCGACTCAGCGATGGTGCGACTGCCGGGCGCGTCCCACGGCATTGCGAGCAAACCCTCGCGACTGATCACAAAAGTCGATCATATTCTCGCCTGGTTTGAGCGCTACAAAGGCCGTCAAAGCACCCGAGATTAATCGGAGGCCTGCATTAGCAATGACAGGGGCCTGGGTGACCCCCTCGTTAAGTCCAACGCGCGCCGGGCGCGAAGCCCGGCATCGTGTCAGGAACCGGCGGCAAGGCCCTGTAAGACTTCAGCGTACATCTCGATCGCGTCGAACAGATTTTTCAGTCTTAAGTTTTCATCCTTTCCGTGCTGATTGTTGTCGTGATTGGCAATCGGAAGAATCACAATCGGTGCCTCTAAATTATCCTCAAACAGGTAGATCGGCAGCGACCCTCCCATGGTCGGGGTAATTAACGTCTCTTGATCACCTAAACGATCCAGAATGACCTTCAATTCCGAGACAACCTCAGCGTCGATCTTTGTACGGAACGATCGGTACCCGCCTGGACGCGCGACCATCTGAAGATGGGTTTCACGAGGGGCGCTTGTTGTCGGGCCCTCTCCAGAGACCGTCATTCCCAGACTCTCGAAGTGACGTTTCAATGCTGCGAGCAGGACTGCAGGTTGTTGCCCGGGCACCAATCTTAGGTTCAATGAGGCATCGGCTGTCGGTTCGATAATATTGCGTGACTCGGCACCCACGCCACCGCCGCTAAGTCCCTTGACGACAATGGCCGGACGCATAATAGAAGACTCTAAACGCTCGTCAGCCACTTCGTTACTGCCCAGTCCCAGTTCAGATCGAAGCGTGGCATCAACGGCAGGCATTGCCGCAATGGCCGACCTCTCCAAGCCGGATACGGGACGAATATCATCCAAAAAACCCTCAACAACAACGCGACCTGAGTCATCCTTGAGTGACATCAATAATTTCATCAATATTTCGTTGGGATTAGGCGCCCAGTTACCGTAATGCCCAGAATGCAGCGGTCGGTTCGGCCCAAACGTCGTAAGATCAACGGTCATACTCCCTCGAACACCCAACACAAGTTGGCGACGACCCGACTGATGCATAGGGCCGTCGCAAAACAGCATCACATCAGCCTCCAGGTCGTCCGCGACTTGTTCGAGAACGCCCGCAAGCGTTGGACTGCCTCGCTCCTCTTCACCGTCGAGTAGCAGTTTAATCGTGATGTCCGGCATGGCGTTTGCCGCAACCAGCGCGTCGATCGCCGCCATGAGCGCAATAACAGGCCCTTTGTCGTCGCCTGCCGCCCGCGCCACAATTCGCCAGTTTGGATCGAACTCATCCTGATCCCAGGGCAAGACTTTCGCCTTCGGGTTTAAGGGATTGGACGTCCATAACGTCGGCTCAAATGGGGGCGATGACCACTGACTGGGAATAACCGGTTGTCCATCGAAGTGCGCGTAGATGAGAACGGTTGGCGCGTCTTTTGACCCTCGACGCTCAGACACAACGTAAGGAGCGCCGCCTGCTAAAACAATTTTTGACACAAATCCGCGTTTAGCGACGTAGCCCTCGATGAACCGCGCATTGTCCATCATGTCCTCTACGTTACTGGCAACATTGGGAAAGCTCAGGAACGTGCGGAAATCTGAAATAATACGGTGGGTGTTTTTCGCGTGGTAATCGCGCGCAATCGTCGCACCCTCTTGAGCGGACGCTCGGGCGCTTAAACTGATACAGGCAATGACACAAACTGCAGTGGCGACACGTATTAACTTCATCGAATGAACCCCGTTCCTTGGAGGACTAACCCTACCGCTTAACACTACGATTCCCAAGGCATTCAGAATTAAGCCCGCACCGGTTTACAGCCTACCCTTGGTTCGTTGAACATAAGCATAGCGCGAGCTCCTCGCGAGCCACACTGCATGGTTAGACAATAAAGAGTGCTGTTTATGACGTCGTCGAGTTCTATCCCACTGATTGACCTTAAGGATTCAGACGACACAGTCTTGCCCGTTCTGGAACGCGCACTGACAGAGATCGGTTTCGTCATGGTGCAAGGTCACAGTGTGCCAGAGCACCTCGTACGGAAAATGCGGCAACAATTGGAAACCTATTTTTCGCGGCCACTTAGCGAAAAGCTGGCGGACTGTATTACGCCTGACAACTATCGCGGTTACATACCCCTTGGATTTTTTTCGCCCAACAGCCACGGGGCTACGCGAGACCAATACGAGGGATACAAACTTCACAATGAGACAGCGCCAGATGATCCTATCTGTTCGGTCTGTGATCTCTACGGACCCAATCGATGGCCGCCCATGCCCGCTCAGTTACAGGAAACAACGCAGGCGTATTGGGAGGCTTGCGAGACAACAAGCCGGCATTTGCTTCGGCTGATTGCAAAGATCTTGGACGTCGAGGTCGACACGTTTCTCAGCCTGTTTGACCAGCCGCTGACCAACATGACACTGCTCCATTACCCTCCCCAAAACGAGGGCGATACCGGCTTTGGCATTCATCCGCACAAAGACACCGACGCACTCACGCTGCTCTTCCCAGACGATGTGGGTGGGCTTTGGCTGCGTCCACATGACGACAGTGAATGGCTGGAAGTCCGAGCGCCATACCACTCCATGGTGGTCAATATTGGCGACCTCTTAGAGCTGTGGTCTGGCGGTCACTTCGTCTCTACACCCCATAAGGTTGTGAATACCTCGGGGAAAGAGCGCTATAGCTTCCCGTTCTTTGTCGTACCGCGACACGATGTTGTCGTCTCACCACTCATTGCCTGCCAGCCCGGGTTTCAGCGCCAACCAGTCCCCGTTGGCACGGTCTCCCGAGAGGTCTGGCGCACCAATTGGCCCAACGCTGTCGCTGATGAGACCGGTTTTGATCTGGGCACTCTGGCCGATCACTCGGTTGATTGTTCGAGAGACAGGTAACCGCTGGGCCAAGCGGACTCCTGCGTTTAACGACTGGGGATGGGTTAGCGCCCCCTCAGCCAGAAATAAACATAAAACGGCGCGAGTATCAGTAATGTGATTAAAGTAATCAGCAGCGGCTCTCGCAGTCCGCCCCGTACTGTATTCAGGACAAGCTGCTTCGTGTACCCGTAACCCGGAGGTATAGGAAGTACTTTATTGTCTACCGTGTATCGTTGGTAGGCCGAAAGCATGGTCTGCAATCGTTCTGGCGACTCATGTGATAAGTCACGTGTCTCTCCTGGGTCCCGCTTAATGTTAAAGAGCCGCCAGCGCGCGTCTCCCAGTGGCCTGCGGTTTAAAACGATTTTGTAGTCCCCTTGAAACAATGCCGCATTACCCGCGAGCTCGTAACCCACCGCATCGTTTTCTGAGTAAATACGATCAACATCACCCCGTAATAAGGGCGCGAGATTCTTCCCAATCATCGGCTCTACAGGGCGACCTGCGTACCGCTTTCCGGGTGCATTGACGCCAGTGAGTGATAAAATAGTGGGGGTAATATCGGTGACAAACGAGAAGGCGTCACTCAAAACACCCTGCCGAGGAAGCGACGCACCCGCCACAATCATCGGTACGCGCATTCCACCCTCTCCAACGTAAAACTTGTAGTCCGCGAGCGGGCTAACGGCGGCGCTAGTAAAGCTTGGACTGATCGAGTTGTAACTCCCCTTGAGCCCAAGAGTCTCATAATCACTGTTGTATCCCAGTGAGCTCAGCTGCCGTTGCGTGGCAAAATTGTCCGGATTACTCGGTCCAGACGCCTCGGCTCCGTTGTCAGAGGTAAAGATAAATAGGGTGTTTTCAAACAGCCCTTGCGCTTTGAGATGCCGAACCAGTCGCCCGATGTGATGATCCATCGCTTCAACCATGCCGGCGTACACGGCCATTCGCTTGGCCTCGTAGCGCTGTCGTTCACCATTCAACGCGCTCCAGTCACCGGTCGTCTTCATGTCCACCAAGTCGATACCTGACGGCACTACGCCCAGCGCGACGGCACGCTGGTAGCGCTGCTGGCGAATCGCTGTCCAGCCGTCATCGTAGACGTCCATGTAGGGATCAATAAACTTCTGAGGCGCCTGCACCGGTATGTGCACAGCCTGAAAAGGGAGGTAGGCAAAAAATGGGCGACCGTCTTCAGCGTTGCTGTCTATGAACTCAATGGTCTTGTCGACTAAGAACCGAGACGAATAGAAGTCTTCGGGTAGCTGGTAAACCTCCCCGTCTGCGAACCAATGAGCAGTCTTATATATAGGAATATAAGGCCGCTGTTCCCAGTTGTCGGCCCCGGAGTCCGCGAGCGCAACTGTCCGCTCAAAGCCTCTCTCGCTCGGCAAAAAGCCCGCGTCAGTACCCAAATGCCACTTGCCGGCCATGTAAGTGTGATATCCCGCATCCTCCAGCAAGGTCGCAACCGTGACCACATTGCGACCCAGCACGCCCTGATAATGCGCCGTTTGTTGTTGCTCGGGTGCGAGCATTTCAGGAATATTGGGCACACCGGCCAGGTGAGCGTCCACACCCGTTAATAGCATGGCCCGTGCCGGCGCACAGTTAGCGGCCGTGTGGTAGTTGGTAAAACTGACGCCCAGTTCCGCGAGGGCCGACAGGCTGGGCGTATTAATCTCACTGCCGTATGACGCAATGTCTGAAAAACCCAGATCATCAGCCAAAATCAAAACAACATTGGGCGGGTCATTTTTTCCTGGCTGATCGCGAACCGGATCTGTGATTTGGGCAGTTAACGCATTTGATGCCAGTGCAGACGCAATCAAGAGATTGCTCATCAACGCAAGGCACAGGGTACGCATTGTCTCTCCGTAACTAAGCACCTTCGGGTAAACGACGAGAAGCAACCAACAGTATCAGCGCAACGACAATCTCCGGCGTAATAAGATTTATCGGCAGGGCCGCATCGTGTATGAGCCAAGCCAGTACTCGACTCAGCGCTGTCAATGACAGCAGGATCATTGGTGGGTAGTACCAAAATCGACGCTGAGTCACCAGCGCAGTAAGAATACAAATGCCCAGTAGCAGAAAAAACGCGGCCATATCGCCGATCTGTGAACTCAGACCGACACCACTCTGAAGCGTGAGTCCAAACTCAGGGGCAATGCCTCGAGGGGCCAGTAACCAGCGCAAACCCATGACCAAGAACAACACCCCAGGCAACAACACTAGGAGTCTGAGAATTGCATTCATAATCACTCGCCACGATCCGAAATGACCTTCATCATACGATGCGCGGTCTCTAATCCAGAGTTTTGATTTTGTCCCGTTACAAAACGTTGCTCGTCATCGACGACCACGTGGGTGGCAAAAAAGTCACGAAACGCAGTCTGCTGCTCGTAAATGACGCCCGCTTTACGCAGTTCAGTCTCCGGATGCTTGGGCGTGACCTCGATGCCCAGTTCTTTAATCTGCTTATCCGAGACGCCCGTCATTCTGCGTCCAGCGATTAATTTATTTCCGTCGATGTCCTGAGCGTTGACCAGCCCTAAAACACCGTGACAAACACCACCGATGACCGCCTCTCTCTCACCGTAATAGGACGTCGAAACCTGCTCACCTAAGACGGCAGACTGTGCCAGATCGTAGGCGGCGCCCCAACCTCCAGAAATAAAGACGATGTCGTACTGGGTAATATCCACCTCAGAAACAGCAAGTGAATTCGCCACCTTTGCTTGCGCAATGGGATCCTCAAGATAGCGCTCGTCCTCTGGGCTTCGGACTATGTAGTTCAAGGTTTGCGGATCAATGGGGATCTGCCCTCCTTTAATACTGGCCATATCGACGTCCATTCCGCCGTCCGTGAACACGTAGTAGGGGTGCGTAAACTCAGAGGCCATGACGCCCGTTTCAGGGCCATCGGTCTCGCCAGGCGCGGCGAGTGTACTGTGGCTTGTCGTAATGATCAGCGCCCGCTTGCCCGGCAAAGCAACCGAGTCGCCCTCATAGGTAGGATGCAAGCCGCCTTTGTGCAGCAGGGTTGGCAATGCGATGGCGACTACAACGGCAAGCCCCACAACGACACCGAGACCTTTGACTATTTTATTCATTAACAAGTGCCTCTTGCAGTGGGACAGAGCCTCGTTGTTGCGCAACCATATATTGGCATATCTTATGTCATATTAGGTGGGGATGATGAGAACTGCAACCAGGTTCTCGCAAAGCGCTCACACTTAAGCGGCAGCCCAACAGCTCGCACTCGCCGCCTGAATCATTTAAAAGCCCCCATCTGAGAGAAAATGCCGCAATAAATGCGAGGGAAATTAGAGCTGCAGGCCCCTTTAGAGGGTCCGGTGGTGTCTTAAGGTGGGCATTTGGCACGCGCAAAGAGTGCGTTATTATTAGTCGGCCCTGCGCCGATACGTCGCGCTAAGCACCGCCGCATGAGTGTCGTTTCAGGCGCGGGATTTAAGAACATAGGCAGAGGTCCGTTTATGAATGATTTACCGGTTTACATGATCGTCAATCTTCATGTGACCGATGCTGATACCTACCGCATCTATGAAAAGGGCTTTTTCGGCCTATTGAAAAAATACGATGGACAGTTCGTCACCTTCGATGACGATCCTGTGACCTTTGAGGGGTGTGCGCCGAGACAAGGTCGGATGATTATTTTCCAATTCCCCTCTGAAGAAAAGGCGCGCAACTGGTTCGATGATCCGGCGTATCAGCGACTTTCTGAAAATCGCCGCGCAGGGACAAAGCTCGAATTTCTAACGATGGTCCGAGGGTTGCCTCCACGAAAATGAACAGACGCTCGTTTTTAAAAGTCACGGGATCCGCGTTTGCAGCCTTGGCCGCAAGCGGCTGTGTCGTTCGCCCCACGGGGGAGCGTTTTTTTATGGCGCCCACGGCTTACGGTGCGCTACAGCCCGATCCAGAGGGTTTACTTGATCTTCCAGAGAATTTTACCTACCGGGTTGTCTCCAGCTTGGGTGATCGCATGTCTGACGGAGCAAGCGTGCCAGACAAGGCAGACGGCATGGGCTGCTTTGACCTGGGTGACGGGCAACTGGCCCTCGTGCGTAACCACGAATTAGTGTCAACCGACGACAGTGGTGGCGCGTTTGCTATGGGGTTTGGCTCTAAAGATGGTGGGTTTGTCCCCGGCGGCACAACACACGTTATTTTGGATGCAAAGACCTTAACGGTCACCGATCAGTTCCGGTCACTTGGTGGCACCATCCGTAACTGTTCCGGCGGCGTCACACCTTGGAATACATGGCTCACGTGCGAGGAGTCAACGACAGGGCCTGGCCGCGAGTTCGGAGAGGGCTTGGTCAAAAATCACGGGTGGGTCTTTGAGGTACCCGCTAATGCCAGAGGGCTGATCGCACCCGAGCCGCTTTATGCACTTGGAAGGTTCAATCATGAAGCCGCATGTGTGGACCCTGAAACAGGCTTTGTGTACCTGACCGAAGACCGTGATGACAGTGTGCTCTATCGATTTATCCCCAAGCAATCAGACCAGTTAGCGATGGGGGGACGCCTGCAAGCGATGCAGGTCGTGGACGCGCCAGACCTTCGTAATTGGTCAGCGGCGTCTTTGAGGCCCGGTGGTGTCAGCGCTGTCAACTGGCTAGACCTTGACGATGTTGAGTCACCAAACGACGATTTACGCCACCGTGCCCGCGCCAAAGGCGCCAGCCTCATTGCTCGAGGTGAGGGTATTCATATGGCCCAGGGAGAAGCTTACATTTGCTCCACCAGCGGCGGCGCGGCCCGCCTAGGTCAGATCTTACGACTGCATTTGAGTGACAACGGAGAACAGGATCGTCTTGAGTTGTTTTTTGAGAGTGTATCAACCCGCCAATTCAACTTTGGCGACAACCTGACCGTCGCCCCGAACGGACACCTCGTTGTCTGCGAAGATCAATACACAGAAAAGGTCGACAACTTTCTACGCGGCATCACGCCTGAAGGACACGCCTACCCGTTGGCCAGACTCAGATTACAAACGGAACTCGCCGGCGCGTGCTTTTCACCCGACGGGGCCACACTTTTTGTCAACGTCTACGCGCCCACCAAGACGCTGGCTATAACAGGCCCTTGGGATCAGTTCATCGATACAGTGAACGCATAGCGCACGAGACAAGGGGTACCACGCGGTGGAATCATGATTCTCTTGAGACCGCCTCATTAAACGATAGTCACCGTCTGTCCCGCTCTGACTTCCCCTTGTTTGACCACCTTCGCATAGACCCCTAAGTTACCGTCCGCCTCTTTTACAAGGTGACGCATGACCTCGGTATCCCGCGGGAGATCCGCTGTCGCATGGGTCGTCATGGAGCAGCGCGGGCAGGTGTCCACTATGTTGAGAACCGCGTCCCCGACATGAAGCTCGCGGCCAATCCAGTCCTGCTCGGGATACGCCGCATCTGATCCCACCACATTGAATATAAAATTAGCCCTAAAGCGTCTTGGATCGAATCGTGAAGTCGGTACACGCGCTGAAAGCGTATTCAATGACTGTCGCGTGGCCAACATAAGCGGGAACGCATCAAAATAAGTTCCCGGTGGCGACTCGAACTCCAAGACCTCACTAAACGCGCTGAGATCAGGCAATGGCTCTTCGGGAAGACGTCCAAAGAGCGTCCGCAGTTCCTCTTCGAAGTCTGCACTATCGGGCGCACCCCGGCGGTAGTGGTCGAGATTGTCCGCCGGTAAAAGCGGCCACAGTGAGACCGGGTGCTCTAATTTCTCTGACAACCAGGCATTAATGTCAGTGTCGGTGGAAAGACACAAACTCCCGTCGGGCGCCTGAATCTCGGCGACTCCGCCATGAGACGTTCGAGCGCTGAATAACATGAGTCTTGGAATTTTTTTTGCCCCACGGATGCCCCCGCGCTTTTCGTCGCGCGTCGCCCAACTTCGGTCACCCGGAATACCTTGCTCCCCGAGAAGGGTCTCGGCAAGTGACTCACCCAACATGGATTTAACGGGATAGCGGCAAATTTCTTCGAGTGTAATTTCTGACATGGTCGATGCGTTCTCTTTTATTCGACGACTACGCCCTCATCCGGCGGCCCTGAGTAAGTCCTTCACGCTGCCTGCACGTGCTGCAGTGTGTCTCAACACTCACAGTACATTTTCCTGCTGCCGTGGGCCAGAAATCGCAACTCTAAAAAGTGACAATTTAGGTGTTCCATTTTTGAGTTACAGCAAGGCTAAATCGTTACAGCCCACGCCTGAAAAATGCTCGTATCCTTGGTGACATTCATCAGGGAGTAACACACTATGTTTAAATTAAAGGCCGTAATTTCCATATTCACACTCGCAGTTTTGTTGTCTGGAACCGCACACGCGTCCAACAATGTCACCGAAGCCTACAGCTTCTGTAAGACAGCGGTTAAAGAAAAGTATGGCGACGAAACTCGGATCTCCATGAAGGGCAGTAAGAAGTTTGCAGGCACACTGACGGTTAAATTATCAGTCGTCCCTGCTGGTGAGGCTCGCCAGCGCATGCTGTGCAAGATCGACGCCTCCAAAGCGAGTAACAACTTGATGCTGACAGACCGCAAGGGCAACGCACTCTAAACCGAGGCAGTGGATGGAACAGCTTGACTGGGACGACCTTAAAGTACTTTTGGCCTGCAGCCGCTTTGGGTCTACACGATCAGCGGCTGCAGCGTTAAAGGTCAGTAACAGTACGGTTCACCGAAAGCTGGAGTCACTGGAAGATGCCGTCGAGGGGCGTCTGTTTGATCGGACACCCGACGGCCTTCTCGCCACGGCTTTGTGCGAGGAGCTACTGCCGATCGCCAAAGTTGTTGAGGACACTATTTCAGACGGCCAACTCCGGCTGACGGGCCGCGATGCGCTTCTCGCCGGCAAGCTCAAAGTGTCGTTGGCCAATTTTGCGCCCTTAAATGCAGTTTTGTTCGAAAAACTCAATGAGTTCTCTCTGAGCTACCCGCGCATTCAGCTCGACGTAAAAGCCTCTAATGACGTGGTGGATCTTTCGCGCAGAGAGGCCGATTTTGCCATCCGTGGTTTGCCCGTGGGTGAGCGTCCTCCCCGCGACATCGTGGGCATTAAGCTAGGACTGTTGACGGTGGGTTACTACGTGCATCGCGACCTACTGACCGACGCACGGCTGGGGCGACGTGAACTCACGTATATTAATACGTCAGAGGACATTCCCTCGCAGTTACCCAAGCCGAGTGACCTTGGTATTGCCGTGAAGCACTCGATCGACACCAGTACTGCCCGACACGAAGCTGTGCTGAATCAGATGGGAGTGGGCGCTCTACCGTGTTTCACGGTGGCGCATGACAGCAACATTATTCGGTTACCCAACACGCTCAGCGTGCCCTACTTCCACGTCTGGCTCCTTTACCACAAGGACCTGCGACAATCCGCACGGGTGCGAGCACTGTTCACGCACCTGTCGAGTCTTGAAGACTCTTGGCCCGACGCCTGGGTTGGGATACGCGCTGAGTAAGACTGGCCCAAAGGTGTGACGATCGCACCCACTACAAATTCTGAACGCCTACTAACCTACACGATGCTCTAATCATCACTCTCTCACCAACCATAGCGGCAGCACGGCTGTTCAGTGGCGAGTTTAGCGGCAGGGCAAAGGCGTGACAGATCTTCTTTTGGCACCTAAACTGCCAAAAAGTGAGCTATTCTTTCTCCCTACTTATTTGAGCCACTACGGAGGCAAGGCCCGTGAACGTCGAGAACAGTGTGATTCCAACACAGACTCAGATGGCAGAATTTCTAATGCCGGGCCCGGACGGGTCGATCTTTATGGTTAATTTGCTGAAGTTTAAAGACCAAGCGAGCTACGAGGACAACCGCGAAACCGAGCTCACCGGAAAGGAAGCTTACGCAATTTACTCCGAGGGTGTGACCAAAACATTGTCGCAGGTGGGCGGTAAAGTCGTTTTTTCAGGTGACGTTAGCCGACTCATGCTAGGGGAAGTTGAAGAGCTCTGGGACTGTGTCGCCATTGCCCAATACCCCTCTCGAGCCTCGATGTTAGAGATGATGCAACTCAAAGAATATCAAGCGATTGCCGTGCATCGAAGCGCAGGTCTTGCCGGTCAGCTTAATATTGAGACGACCGATACCCAGGGTATGTTCTGACGGTAAATGCCCAGTCACACCGCCTTATGCATGATCGCAGTGATAGACGTCGTGACGGTTTGACGCTCAATACGCCGGCTCACGGCGCAAAACCGCTAATCACATTCTCGACTCGATTTCTCGCCGGTTAACGCGGGTGCTCGCATGGGCCTATTAGTGATACAATATATCGCTAATAGCCACGTAAGAGCTCGCGCAGCCCATGACAATGAAGATTAAGTCCGCCGCCGCAGTGTTGTTAGACGCAGAACATCGGTGTGAAGACAGCGGTGTAAAACTCACGAGCCGCAGGAGGCAGGTGCTCAATGCGCTGCTGCAGGAAGATCGCGCTTTGTCTGCCTATGAACTAATGGAAGTGTGCAATCGGGAGAGTAACGAGCCCATGCCTGCCATGTCGGTTTACCGAATATTAAGTTTCTTGGAGGAGCAGTCGCTCGCCCATAAGCTCAGCTCAGCCAATAAATACGTGGCCTGCTCCCACATTACCTGCGCTCACCAGCATTACAGGCGTCCTCAGTTCTTAATTTGCAATGACTGCACGAAAGTACAGGAAGTGGAAGTGAGCTCAGAGGCGCTCGTTGCTATGGAGCAGGTCGCAGAAACCGCAGGCTTTCATCTTGAGAGTCGCCAACTTGAGCTATCAGGCATCTGCAACGACTGTCGAAACAGTCAGTAACGAGAGTTAATAATGAAATTTTCAACCGAAAAAAATCGGCCAATCGCTGATGTAAGCGCTGTCGGACTGTCGTCACTGTGTCTCGTACACTGCTTAATGCTCCCAGTCGTCGTGTCTGTGTATCCAGCGACCATCGCAGTGACACTCAGCGACGAAGTATTTCACCTCTTTATGGTGTTGATGGCCATTCCCATCAGTGTATTCGCATTGTTTTTTGGTTGTCGGTCGCACAAAAGCTATTCAGTTGGACTGACCGGCGCCCTCGGTATCGGCCTATTGTTCATGTCGGCTTTTCTACCGCATGAACTCGCAGGAGAAACCGGTGAGCGTCTTTTGACGGTGTCGGGAGCACTTAGTCTGAGCGTCAGCCATGTTCTAAACTTCCGGCTCTGCCAAAGTGTAAAATGTTGTAATACGGCGGGCTCGACCGCGAATCAGTGAACCTATCGTGACCTCGCATTTTTCTCAAGCCGCCGCAGCACGGGAGGCGACTGCCATTGCTGCCGATCTACTCGGCAAGATCACGCCTCTCACCGACGCTATTGGCCTCGGTTTTGACCGTAGCTGAGCGATACGATACGGCTGAGCTCCGATAAACTTCGCCCACTTTGCGCACGCAGTTCATTGAAAAAAGCCTGTGTCGCGTTTAGGGCTCGAAGACTCCCACTACCTGAGTCAACGATGCCGTTATTGCGCAAAAAGCCCTCTACGTCAGACGTCAACAAGAACGTGTCAAAGCCAATGGATCTCAACGCGTATGGACCCGTGTTTCCACCCAGTCGACTGCCCTTCTTCTTGAGGTACAGCCACAGTCCGATTACATCTTCCTCGGGCCAATCAGCGATAAATTCGCCAAACGCTCGATCCTCTCGCCGCTCCACGTCGTTGATCATTAAAGCGTTATGCGGAATGGTTTTAACTTTGTTGAAGTTTCTAATAATTGCCGGATCCTTCGCCTTACGCTCCAGCATTTCCTCGGGCATCATCAGTAATCGCTCGATGTCGAAGTTCCAAAAAATCTCTTCGAAATTTGCCCATTTATTATCAACCACGCGCCACACGAAGCCCGATTGAAAAATTTTACGCGTGAACTCCGCAAGGTACCTGTCGGAGCTTAACGCTGCCAATTGCGCGTTACCCGGTGACTCCGGCAGCAGCGCTTCCAACAGCGCCTCGCCGCCCTTCCGCTCACAGGCACGTTCATAAATTGAAATGTAGTCAGGATGTTTCATGCTCGTTAGTGTAGCCTTAAAAATTACCGAACGCGCTTTTCAGCAGCAGTCTCCAGGCGCGCGTCACTTTGCAAATGCCGTGCACCGTCTAAGGCTGGCTATTCAGGCACGTCTAACGCCGGGTTTCGGTCAAAAAAGTTGCGCGGTTTCAATACGATTTCGTCGACCTTAGCGGGCATGACCGGCCAGTCCTCAGCCATAGGGACATGGTGAAAACCAATCGTCGGCCACGCCACAAGGTCGCTATCTTCCAGAACGTCATTGTTGCTCGCGTAGTGTGGTAGACCGACGCCAGGCGCGGACTGATTGACGGCGATGCCACTGGAGAACAGCTCATCACGCTTGTATTTCGTCACCCACAAATTGTTTTTCAAAAAGCCTGCGCGCTGATAAATGGGATCGTCCAGCGTGACTAGCGGACGTATGTTGGGAAACATCAGCTGGTAAGACGTGTCATACCCCATGGCATTTTTTGAGGCGCTACTCGAAAATGTCAGCAATGCAGGCTTATCGACCTGCATCACCGTTTGCGCCTGCTGCTCGCTCTTTACGGCTTCACGGGTGACGCCCCAGACACCTTGTCGCGTCGCGTCGCTCGGTTGCGTCACACTCTGCAGACGCTGTCTGACAAAATTGTTGTCCACGCCGTCGATGTCGAAATCTATGCGGTAGCTAAAAAAGTGGTCGTGGTTCACCCCCAGTCTATAGGGCGCGATCAACGTACCAGTCGCTGTTTCAGCCTGGGCCGAAGGGTCTGCAAGTGTCGCAGCGAAAACACCTTTCGTAGCGTCTATCCCTGTTGAAATAAGTCGAATTCGCATCCTGCCGTCTTGCTGGAAAACGTAGTCTTGGAAATAGTCGTAGTTCCCGATCACCGCCACCATGCGAACCACAAGATTCGTTGCCCGCCGTGAGTTATGTTTCTCCATGCCGGGCACTTCGTCATAAAGCGACTCGTGATGACGCCAACTGGGATAGCCCGGGTCAAACTCAAAAATACAGACACGATTTTCAGCGACAAAAGGCTCTCCAGCGGCGGTGTGCAGCACAACATTTTGGAAAACGGCATTCGGTGGGCAGTCGTTTCCCTTGAGCGCAGTGGCCATGTTGCCAAATCCGTACTCACCCATGTCGAAGTACGCGCGATAAAACCAGTGAGTGTCAGGGTCTTGGTAAGGGACAAACATCTCAGACATGGCGATCTCGTAAGCAACAGGTCGTACCCCATCGCCCGTAACAATCCCCACATTGTTTAAGACTGTCCCTTGACGCGGATCGAACCGAAGGTGAAAACGCCAGTTCTGCCAATCAATTTGGCTGCCGGTCACTGAAAAATTGGGCCCTTGTTCTTGAGCAATAGTGACCTCACTCAAGGGAGCGCGTGTCTCAAGCGCTGAGGCGTGAAATTCAATGACGTCAAAGTCGCTTGGTGGCGCCTCAGTATCAGCAAACGAGTCAATAAGCTCTATCAAACGAAGCTCCTCAACATCGAAGAGCACGCTAACCCCCTCAACAGGGCGCGCCCAAGCACTGGTCGTGGGCAACAGGCCTAAACCGCTTTGCCCTCGGATATTGAAACAGTCAAATCGGACCAAACGGTCGGTAACGGGATCAGCAAGGCTTGAAAAAAATCGGCCGACCGTGCGCGGCATGCACAAACCATTGCGCGCACTGACACCGCGACGCTCAAGAGCCGCCCTTACTTCAGGGAGTGCGTTCACGGCGTCGAGCGCATTGATCAGCTCGGCTTGGACAAGCATAGGCTGACCGCTGAGAATGCGCTGCGGGTCAGACAGCGCACCGGTTTGGAAATCGTATTGCACCCGATACGACGATTTAGCTGAGCGGTATAAAACATCGGCACCTCGCGCCGCAACGCTTTGTTCGTCCCATGAGAGTGCATCCTGCTTGTGAGGCTCCAGCAAACTGATGCGATTGAAGACAACTTGAGCATCGACTGACTCAGTCACAGCCGTCGTCACTTGCGCCACTTCATCAGTCGTGAGCGAATGCCAGGGTGATAAGAACCGATCGGTCATCTCATCGCGTTCTGAGGATTTTTCAGCGCAGGCAACGAGCAGGCCGACACTGACGAAAAGAGCTGTCTTTAGGATTTTCATAAGGCGATTTATTGTTAGGCGAAACAGGAAGACTACCGCACTGGACTGCGGGCCGTAACCACACAACCTAAGATAATGAGTGCCGTTCCAAGCAGTGTTTGTGTGCTTACTGACTCTTCAAAAATCAACCAACCCAAAATTGCCGCCCAGATGAAGGCGGTGTATTCGACCGCAAATAAGCGTTGTGCTTCAACTTTACGGTAAGCCATGGACATTAATATTAGCGAGCCAACGGCCAACAAACCCGCCGCGAGCGCGCCTGTCCACTGAACGGCGTTAGCCGGAAGCGACCCTGCAAACGGTAAGCCCAATGAGAGGACCAAAAGCATAATAAAATTTTGGTAGAACGCGATTTCCAAAGGCTTGGCCACCAGGGCCTGCATGCGCTGCAACACCAAGTAAAGTGCGTACATGACAGCAAACAGAAGTATGGCGACAACACCAAGAATATCGGCCTGGACGTCTAACAATAGAACATCACCACCCACCATAATCGTGACACCGCCAAACCCAAGCGCTGCCGCAAACTTCGCACCCTTATCAATCGTTTCTCCCAGAATAGGGGCGGCGAGAAATAACGCGATGATGGGCGCAATAAACGTGAGCCCAATTGCTTGCGCGAGAGGAATGCGCGTTAAGCCAAAGAAGAGGCAACACAGCATGAATGCATTGAGAACGGCTCGCATAATGTGCAGTTTCAGGACTCGCCCTTGAGCCATGGTAGGTCGCCGCGGCAGGTACAGTATTGAGGCCACCAAGGCCCCCATTGCAGCTCGCCAAAAGGTCGCAGCGAAGACGCCCATCGCAAGCGCCTGAGCCTTCATGACGGCGTCCATCATGGAAAAAAACAAAATGCCGAGCAATGCCAAAAAGATGGGGTAGTACTCACTCGACTTCACTGAGAACGCCTCCCCTGACGAGTGCTACGCCGGGACAATATGGACGACCAGTGATCCGCAGGGCTGAATCCAATCATCGCTTGACGCAGAAGAATATCGGCGCACTTATCAAGTGAAATGATTTGATGCATGCCATTGCGCAACGATTGACCGCAGGGTGCTCACCAAAGCAATCGGCTCATCCAGCATCAGGTGGTGACGTGCACCTGGTATTCCAATGATTGGAATGTCTGTTGCACCACACTCACGAAGATAATCGGCAGAGTCGTCATCAAACAGCTTACTGTCTTGTCCGTAGACAATCGCCTTTCGACCCGGAGCGGCTACAATCGCTTGCGCCTGCTTCAAAATACGATCGCTGACACCAAAATCACTGTCAAAGACACTGATATCAAACTTCCACGTCCACCCGCCTTCCACTTGTTTTAGAGAGTGGTACGCCATGTATTCATTCAAGTACTCCACCGTCACAGGCTGAGGCGGCGACAGCACAAAACGCGCCCGTGCCGAGGCGTAGTCGGGATAAACTCGATTGGGCCGACTTCGATCTGACCGCATGGGCTTCCCATTTGAAAAGTGCGCTTTGAGTCGCTCAACCCGCAACACCATCAGGTCACAAATGATCAGCCCATCGAAGAGCTCACCGTGGCGCTCCATGGCGCTCAGACCCACGTGTCCGCCATAGGAGTGCGCAATGACAATGGGCTTTGCGTCGTGCTCGAAAAGACCTGTGCCGCGGGCAACGTCCACCACTTCTTGCGCCCGGACCTTGTCGGGATAGGATTCGCGGGCCTCAGAGTCACCCATTCCCGAAAGATCGTAGGCAACCACGTGGTAGTGCTCTGCTAGAAACGGCGCAATAAACGCAAAACAGCGCGCGTGCGCTAAGAAGCCGTGCATCAGTAGTAAGGGCGGATTCTCCGGATTACCCCAGCGGAAATAGTGGACTTTGCAGCCGCCTGAGTCGATCCACCCCTCTTCTCGCGGAACCTGTAACGCACTGACCAGCCAAGCGGGTGCTTGCTGAGGGTCAGTGGGGAGTTCGCTCGAGAGGCTACAGACCTCGGTTACCTGCGTATTCATAAACATCCATTCACACTTGGGAGTAAGGGAAAAGCCAACTCGCGTCACCGCAAAAATACGGTCGGTCAAGTCGCTGCTGAGTCACGAGCGCCGTGATCGACTGTGAAAAGTCTCGGTTACGCGGGTGAACTTACGCACCCAGGTTCTGGGCAGATCGATGGCGCAACAACTTAGGTCTCATTGCTGACAAACGCGGGGTACTGAGCAGCAACGTTTTCGTGAAGATAGACCCAGTTCGTGCCGTGCATGACAGCCCGGTGCCGTGCATCCGCAGAGACGTGATCCTCAGGGGCGTACTCAGCATCACCCTCAAACAGTACCGCTACGGCACCATCGTCTTTTGTGAAAATGGGAAATACTTCGTGAGGTGACCGCTGAGTCTCTGCCTCTGTCATTGCCGCAGTATTCGGATAGCGCAGTAAGCTGCACAGTGTGATGTATGTGGGTGGAAGCATGCCCAGCTGCCCCGCCTCATGTTGTGCTACCGCGTCGGCAACGCCGATCCAGCAAAAGTCATGAATCTCACTTCCATCAATCTCGACCTCTGCGCTTTCAGCCAACGGTGCTGCGTATATCCAGGTCTGAAATCGCTTGGGCTCGACTACGGGGGTCGTCCAGCGACTCAGATGAACCATCTTTGTGAGATCAGGTCTGAGCCCGCACTCTTCCTCCGCCTCGCGGGCCGCAGCAATTCGAGCAGCAGTGTCCATATTGCCATCCGCTTCATCAATGTCAGTCGGCTCAAGCGCACCGCCGGGAAATACCCAGAGCCCACCGGCAAACATCAGCGCCTTGTTGCGCTTTAGCATGAGCGTTTCCATGCCATTGTGGGTGTCTCGAAGCAGAACAACGGTACTTGCAGGGCGCGCATCTGGAATGTTGGTCACGAGTGATCTCCTACTACTTTACATTACGGTATCACGATTACCGACCACTGAATCTGACAATACGGCGGCTTAAAACCGCATGGCTTTTTGTGTCAAAACGGCACAGGAAGTCAGTTGCAAAATGAGCACCATTGAACGCGTTGAACGTCGCTGACGGACGTCACAAGCCCTCAGGTTCTATGCGCTAGGGCGAGGCGGTTTGCCGACATCGCAAGACGCCTCTCCCGTGAAAGAGCAACACGCAACACCTCATGACCCTCCTGACGCGGATCAGTGATGCCTGAGACTCAGCTCGAAACTCGGGTCGGTCCTCGCCGTCGCGAGCAAACTCCGCGACGAACCTCACCCTCAGAGCTCTGCAATCGCGTTACCGAGCCAATCCATCCTGGTGTCTAACCAATCCACCAGATGATCGACTTCTTCCTGGTACGTGTCATAGACCACCGGATTGGGCCACACGTATTCGCCAAGGGTCTGCCAAATAGAGTCGTTTTCAGCTTGCGCCAGGTTGAGCGATTGAGACCACGTTTCGATGTTCTGCTTAATCGCGGGCCGTTGCGAGTCAAAGTAGGCGTAGCGCTCTTTGACTCTTTCGGCGAACGCCGGATCCTCCAACATTCGACTGATCCAGTCATTCCACCTGACCCACCAACCTTCAGGGAAGGTCGCGTCGGCGTAGTCAACATTTCCAAACCCAAGGTCAAAGTCCCAGATGGGTCCCATCTTAATTTTTTCACCGGGAATCCAGTGCAGGAAGATGCTGGAATACCACTGCGCATCCACATTTTTGGCAATTTCGTTAATCAGAAACCAGTCAACGAAACTGTCCACGTCAGCGTAGGACGCGTAACCCGTCTCGGGGTCAGCAAACTCGGCGCTAAAGAGCACGGCTTCGAAGTCATTGAGGTGTTGACGGACCTGACTAAACTCAGGGTCAGCGTAGTCTAGGTTCGGCTCTTTAATATTGATGAGGTAGGTGTCTGTTCGAAAGGAAACGTCGTCCGGATCCAGGCGGCTGGGCTGGTCAATTTCAAGCAAAAACCCTGTGTCGCCAATGTCGACTCTGTTACCACCGTCTTCAACTTTTTCAGAGATGTGGTAAATGCCATCATGACTGCCGTTTACAAAGACTTCTGCGTAATGCCCACTGGGTGTCCACGCCAGAGTGCTCATACTTCCCAGCTCAAACGCCAGATGATTTCGCATCAGTGTTTTGTCGGAATACTCGGCCAGAAAGAGCCATTTTTTATCTTCAAGCATTCCAAATAAAGCCCGTTTTGACTCCAGCTTCATTTGATAGGGCTTTTTAGGGTGCTGCCAAGTTGAGTTGCCACGACCTCTGATTTCCATGGCCATTTCGTCGACCGAATCGTAATTGCGCCAGCCGTCCATCATAAAGGTGCCGGTGACGTAATCTTCTTTGGACGTGATGGCGTTATCGGTATTCAAGTAAATGATAGGGAGGCCCGTAAACCGCGTCAGATCGACGTCAAACGTCTTGGTCACCCCCGACTCATTTTCCACGGTGTAAGACACGACACCCGTGAGATCCTGGGCATCTTGCCCAGAAGCTTGTGGCGCACCGTTCACAAGCACCTGAGATCCCTCGAAGGTAAACGTAGGCACCAGCGACGTTACCGCAGTGTCACTTGGAAGTCGGGCGGCAAACGTGTCACCGTCAATACTGAATTCAATGTCAGCATCGAGATCGGCGTTATTTTGCGCCAATAACGCAAAGCTTTGTAACACAGGATCCGGTATTGGAGTGACCGGCGTAGGGGTCACCGCGACTGGCTCTGAGCTAGAACCGCCACCGCCACCACCACCGCAGGCACTGAGCACTAAAATAAGAGGCACTAAAACTGCCGATTGATAAACGCGTCGTAACATTTTGAGGTACCACTCTTTAACCACTGCACACACATCCTATCTGCCAGTAAGGAACGGCGAAGGCCCGCAGATGCATAGTAGTCAATGATGCCGAAAAGCGCCAAGGAATCTCTGGGCTTTAGTGGTGCTGGCAATGAACAGTTTCGGCAGTAACGCGTAAGTAGCGGACGAGAAGTTGATCTTGCCGGTGCGCGCAATGCATCGATTGACACCATCGGCACAGCCAGGAGGCGTCCTTCCCCGGCGGGCACTCAGAAAGATCGGGAATGACGTCTATTTGGCGTTCGACATGGTGCATTAGTGGAACCACAAGCTCCTGAAAACCCAGTGCTCTAAGTGACACTACAACCATATTTCCGCTCTCCACCAGCCGCATGGCCCATTGCCAATCGGGTGCTGAAGCGCTCGTGAGCTTCTTACAAGCGATCTGCAAAGCGGCCCCCACCAGTAAAAAAGCCGTGTCGTAGTCATGTGCGCGCAAGTAGTGAGCACCTTTTTCGATCAGTAGCTTCCATGACACATCCGCTGCACCCGGCGTATCACAGATAATGCCCATCGCCTCAGCGTCCAGAAAATGAGGGGTTAAAACAGGGGGTGCCGACATAATGATTGCTATCAAGAAAGGGTCACCAAAGACTACCGTGCGGAATATATAAATGCAAATGATTATCATTTGCATTAAAGTCACTTAAGGGCCACGTTGCTGCAGCAGAACCACCCCGCGAATAGCGGATCCTCAAGAGCAGACCACATACTGATCCAACCCGTTTTTTGTCGCACAGCGACGGCGACAAGTCCTCACTATGATGCTGCGTCACTAAGCGGTAACTCAACGCGCATTTGACGCAAAAATAAGCGTCAAACACGTTGCTGGCCCGTCCAAACCGACGCTATAGTAAACCTGAATCACCCATGGAGTGACGGGTTATGTCAGGCGAGAATCAGCCCCCTATCGACACGCGTTCGGAATTGTCTACGAGTGGTTTCTCGGGACTTTTAGCCTCGGTGATCAATGCGGGCCGAGATATTTTGTCACGCCGTCGACAAGCCACTGCACAAGCGCCCTCTGAGGACTTGCTCACCAAATGTCGACAACTCTTACATCATCGCGGTGAGGCCTCTGGTCTGGCACTGGCCTGCGAGGTCATGGCGGACTATCAAGCGCTGGATCTGCCCAATAAAATTATATTTTTTGAAGCCTTAGCCCGAGACTTTGGATCAGACAGCGACGCCATACTTGCAGCCGCCGACCGCTACAAGGCTGACCCCAGTTCGCAAAACCTTGCAGACCTCTCGCGTGTCACCGAAGCGTCGAGAGTTAAACTGTTTCGGCGAATGAACATGGCACCTAACGCCACACCATTACTGGTGAAAATGCGCGGAACTCTACTGAGCTTGCTGTCCGAACATTCGGATCTAAAGCCCGTCGATACGGACCTCAAACATCAGTTTGTCTCGTGGTTTAATCGGGGCTTTCTAGAGCTGAGAGTCATCGACTGGAACTCCCCGGCAGCGGTGCTTGAAAAAATTATTGAGTATGAGTCCGTCCATGCCATTCAGGGCTGGGATGATCTCCGGTCACGATTACGCGACAACCGCATGTGTTTTGCATTTTTCCACCCCGCCATGCCTGACGATCCGCTTGTCTTCGTCGAAGTAGCACTCACTGCCGGTGTGCCCAGTGCCATTGCGCCCTTGATCGACAAAACAGCGGAACCCACCGACGAGCGCGCTGTTGATACCGTGGTGTTTTACTCGATCAGTAACTGCCACCCGGGATTGGCAGGCGTCTCATTTGGTAACTTTCTGATTAAGCAGGTGGTTGAAGAAGTCGGTAAGCGCTATCCGAAGACTAAACGTTACGTCACGTTGTCGCCTGTTCCTGGTTTCTGTCGATGGCTTACTGCACAGAAAGCCCATGCAGACCTTGACGAACTTCGGGCGCTGGCAAAAGACCAGGGTCGTGACACAACAGACCCTCTTTGGGAGTCACTGGTGAGGCTTTGCGCGCAGTACTTAAGCAGTACGCGCGACAACAATCTTGCCATAGACCCTGTGGCGCGCTTTCACTTGGGTAACGGTGCGAGTCTGCATGCGATTCATTGGGCAGCAGACGTCAGCGAAAAAGGCTTAAATCAATCCGTTGGCATTATGGTCAATTACCTTTACGACCTCAGCAGTATCGAAGAAAACCACGATGCCTACTTTGACCAAGGTGAGATTGCGATGTCACGGATGGTCGCAAAGTGGGTGCACTGAGGGCCCTTGTCAGTATCAGTGCGCTAGAAAGGCGACTCACTGCGCTGAGGTGAAAAGTCGGCACTAAGGTTCTTTTGACGGCTAAAGCGATAGTCCTCGCTGGGTTTGCAGGTAGGTCGCAAAACTGCCCAGCCAGTGACTCCCCATGTAGTGCATGTCACCCAGAACTGCGTTCAGACCCGACTGGCGATGCGCCTCGGCTGCACGTCGCAGAGGGGCCAGACGCCGATCGTCACTCGGTAGCGCACTCATGATGCCCTCGAGCATCCAAGCACGACTGGTATTCAGCCCGTCGAGGTGCGCAAGCTTCCCGTCAGACTTGTCCGTGACAACGGCGGGTATGAGCCAGTCGGTACCGGTTCCTTCGTCCAGCGTGGGAAAGAATGCGGTGAGCCATTGCGAAAACTCTTTCTGGGTCATGACACGCCGCATCAGGTCCGCCTCCGCCATGCACGGCGATAAAAAGTCTTGGCCGGACGGCTCGTAAGCGAGTGGGCAGTTTGTGTCTGCGCCGTACAGCGCTTGAATGCGCCGCTGCAGTAGCGACTCAAACACGGTGTCGCCGGCAATTCTGCTCCAATCCAGCATCAAACCGAATGCAAACGCCGTTTGGCTGTGCTCGCCAGTGCGAATGGGGTGCGTCAATTTTGGCAGCCATTCGCTGATGTTGGCGACCGCCTGACGCTCCAGGGGAAGCAGGTTGTTAAGCCACATCTTCGCTTTGGGCAAGGGTGACTGTCGAAGCTCCGCGGTCAGTTGCAATAACCAAGCAATACCATAGGGCCGCTCGAAGGACTTCATGCCCGGCCGCTGATAGTTCGCCAACTCTCCGACGATATTTTCCGCACTAAAACTTTGATTGAGCTTTTCCTCGATCACGTCTCTATCAGCAAGGTTTGTATTGGTATTGAGCAGCCGCACCAACAACCAATGACCATGAACTGACGAGTGCCAATCGAAACACCCGTAAAACGCGGGGTACAACTCACGAGGGGGTTTTAAGTCGCCCTCCTCGTTCATGTAGTGCGCAATTTTATTGCTGTATTCTTTATGAATGCAGCCCATGGCTAACCCTGCAAACACAGCCTCGTAATCGGTATTCAACGCCGGTTCTCGGGCAGTACTGGCACAACTGATGAGCAGGGTGCTCCAAAGAAGCCAACGTGTGAATCTCATGACGCTCTCTCTTTTCTCTTTATGACACCGGCATAGTGGCACAGTTTCTGTTCGCGTTAGGAACGCCGAGGGCGGGCAAACGTCACTTTGTCATGTCTTGCCCGCCGTGGCTGCCGCTCAACCAGGGCGTCAGTCGTTGAAGTCGTTAGAGCAGATAATGCGGGCGACATAAGCCGGCAACGCACAACCCAGCTGATCAAATCTAAGAAAAAAACACACGTGCTGGTGGTCTTACGGGACCGGCTGCAAGTTTTATTTACGCCGCAGGCTCGGTGAACTAAACTCCTTATTAATGACAACCACTAATAAGATTGGAAGCAGAGCCGCACAGTGAAACGTACACGATTGAGTCCTGAGGCACGCCAAGAGCATTTGCTTGATTGCAGTGCTGAAATCATTGTGATGGAGAGCGTCTCCTACTTCACAATGGAAGGACTGGCCAAGTACGCAGGCGTCTCGGCGCCCTTAATCTACAACTACTTTCCCAACCGCATTGTGCTGCTGCAAACGCTGCTGAAGCGGGAGTATAGGCGCTTTAGCGATCGGACATTCGAGGCTGCAAAAGAGGCGAATACGTTTAAAGACATTGTTCGTATTTCGGTCAAAAGCAATTTTGAGCACTACGCTCCGGGATCGGTTTTGCCCATGCTCATTACCCAACCGGAGATCGCAAGCATTATTAGCGACGAACTGGCGCGCAACGCTCGGTTTAGCGCAGCCTACCTCATCAACAAAATGGCTGAGCATTACCAACTCGATGAAGATAGAGCCCGCTTAATCGTCCAACTGTCCTCGGGTGCGGCCTGGTCCGCTGCAGAGTGGTCCAGCAAAGGTGGACTCAGCAGGGATGACAGCATTGAAATCGCCGTGGCTTATGTTCTTGCCGGAATCGAGCATTTAACAAGCGTCGACTCCGACGGATTACAACGCACTTAAATTAGACACGCAGCGCAGGAAAAAAAGAAGGAATACACGATGAATCGCAACCGCCAATGGCTGCTCGCTAAAAGACCCGAGGGAATGATTGGGGAGTCCAACTTCGATCTTGTGGAGCGTTCTATTCCTGCGGTGGGTGACAACCAAATACTCATTAAGAACCTCTACTTTTCGTTCGATCCAACACAACGAAACTGGATGGTTGATCGGCCAAGCTATCTTCCGCCTGTCGCTATTGGCGAGGTCATGCGCTCTGGAACCGTCGCCCAAGTTGTCCAGTCAAACCACGGTGATTTCGCTGAGGGAGAACTGGTGCAAACTATGGGTGGCTGGCAAGACTACGCCGTGGTTACCCCGGGCGAGGGCGTCACCGGGGTCACTAAAATCCCTGAAGGCGTGACACCAGAGATGATGCTCTCAGTCATCGGTCTCACGGGCATCACCGCGTATTTTGGATTACTCGAGCTCGGACAGCCTCAGGCGGGTGATACCGTCCTTGTCTCGGGTGCCGCGGGCGCAACCGGCTCTGTTGCAAGTCAAATTGCCAAGATTAAAGGATGCCGGGTCGTCGGTATCGCCGGTGGTCCAGAAAAATGCCGATGGCTAACCGAAGTCGCGGGTCTCGACGCCGTCATTGATTACAAACAGGGCGACCTTGACGGCCAGATTGCAGCCACTTGTCCTAACAAGTGGAACGTATTTTTCGACAATGTCGGTGGAGAGACACTCGAGGCCGCCTTGAACCATTTGGACTTGTATTCACGTGTGGTCCTCTGTGGCGGCATTTCAGGCTACAACGCCGAAGCGCCTATTCCTGGACCCTCAAACTTAATGAACCTCGTGACGAATCGCAGTCGCATGGAGGGGTTCATTATTCTCGACTACATGCCCCGAGCGATGGAAGCGATTCAAGATCTTCTAGGCTGGGTAATGTCTGGAGACTTGCAGTTCCAGGTCGATGTGCAGGAAGGTTTCGAGAACATCCCGAACACGCTGCGTCGCCTCTACACGGGCGCGAACCACGGCAAGCAACTGCTGAAACTCGCTGATCCGTCGTAAGACCAAGGAACGGGATTGATCGCTGAATCCGCAGAGGACCTCAAATGGTTAAGTGGAGCACTACATAGGGCAACATGACCCGAACTATCGCCGATGATGACGCGCACCTAGCGGGTATCGGCCTTACCGATACAAGACGATATTTTGCACCGATGAATCGAGGAGAGTAAGCCAAACGCCATGGACAACAACACAGTAGGACTCCGATCTCACAACGCCGTCATCGATCGCGTGTTTGAGCACATCGATAACCGGACAACAGACCTGGGTCACTCGCAGTGGCATGAACCCGTTGAGCACTACGTAAGCCAGAAACGCTACGAGCAAGAAATGACGCTCTTGCGCGAGCGCCCTGTCGTGTTTTGTCCATCGGCGGCCATTCCTGAGGCGGGCAGCTTCGTGTCTCGCACTGCGGCGGGCACACCACTCCTTGTGGTCCGAGACAACGACTTGAGGGTGCGCGCATTTATTAATGCCTGCCGCCATCGCGGGATGAAAGTCGCCTCAGGTGAGGGGTGTGCGCGCACGTTCTCCTGCCCTTACCACGGCTGGACTTACAATTTAGATGGCACACTTCGCGGCGTTCCCGGTGCCGCTGCATTTCCTGACTTAGAGCAAGAGACTGCGGGCCTCAAAGAGCTGTTTGCACTGGAGAAGGGAGGGCTGGTCTACGTGCAGCAAGAGGGAAGTCCACAGCTGAACACGCTAGACACTGCGCTGGACTTTTTCGATTCAACACAACCCCTGATCCATCAGAGTAATACGGTGGATGAGGCCAATTGGAAGCTGCTGACCGAGACCCTGCTTGAGGGTTACCACATCAAGTCATTGCACCGCGAGAGCTTCTACCCCTTTGGACTGGATAACATCAACGTCATCGAGTCCTTTGGTCAAAACTCGCGTGTCGTATACCCGTTCAAACGCATCGAAAACTTACGCACGGTCGCCGTCAATGAGCGCAAAATAGAGGGCTTCGCAACACTGGTTTACCATCTATTCCCTAACGTCAGTGTGTCCGTTTTATCAAAACACACCAGCGTCACGATTATCGAGCCATTGTCGCCCACTCGCACACAAATGTTCTCTTATTACATTAAGCACAGAGCCACATCGGGTAAAGAAATTAGCCATGAGGCGGCCATGAAGGATGTTGACTTCGTCAATCAGTCGGGCCAAGAAGAAGACCGCGCAGCAGCAAGAGACATACAGGAAACCGTCACGACATCTGCCAACTCGCACTTAACGTTTGGTCTCTTTGAGCAGGCAATAGTGCGGTTTCACAAACACCTTGATGAAGAACTGAGCGGCGGGTAGATAGACCGCTAAGAGATCAATACGGGCGACACAGATCGACTGCTTTGGCGTCCAGAACTGACATACAATTGGAGACCACGATGCACGATATCTCTAAATCCATCGACGCTTGCGCCGCCCGCTACGGCGAACAGGCTGACGCAATGCGTGACTACTTAATCGAAGGTCAGCGCAGCGCCCTGGCGCTTGGAAACCGCGGACCCATCGAGTTTGATGACACTGGACGCCTTGCACAACACATTCTCGATGCCTATTCGACAGTTGGGTTTTATGTTTTCACCGGCGTCTTGGCTGAAGAGGAGTGTCAGGATATAGAAGCCGACATGATCGCCATGAAGGCCTCATTTCCCACGTCTCCCGACAGCGCAGTCGATGCGCAAGGTAACCCAGCACTGGGCAGCAACTCACAAACACCGCACTTGGTCTGGTCAAAACCCTTAGGCGACCCACTGGGCGGAACGCAACTGGCTAACGGGCGACACCAAGTGAAAATGTTCGAGCCCGAGGCCGGTTCAGAGACCCCCGCCGCCTCTCCGTTCATACTTTTAGGCTCACTGCGCTTCTCCGATGCCTGCCTTCGCACCTATGCGCATCCCCAGCTTCTGAAGGTTGCTGAGACGATTAACGGCAGCGACTTCACACCGTTCAATGAAGCCTTGTTCATTAAGGAACCGGGAATTGGTGCGGCCGTCTCTTGGCACCAAGACGGCGTCACACACTGGGACAGCCCCGACTTTGATGAAAATATTCACGGCTTTAACTTTATGGCTCAACTCTATGGGAGCACTGCGGTTAATGGTGTGTGGGTCCTTCCTGGCAGCCACAAGCTGGGTAAGATCGACATCAGCGACCTCGTCAGTCAGTCGCAGAGCGAGCGAATAGATGGCGCCGTACCGCTTGTCTGCGATCGCGGAGACGTGGTGATGTGCAACCGCCAAGCGCTGCACGGCTCCTTCCCCAACAGCGGCTTTGAACCACGGCTTACCGTCAACTTTGGCTTTCACAAGCGCTCTTCGGTGCTGGGTGTCAAAGGCGGCGGGATTCACAGTGACGCACAGGTGTTTGACGAGGATATTATTGCGCGTCGATCACGGGTCTTGGGTTACGCGATTGCCGCGCGTCAGGCGCGTTTTAGCGACGAGCAGCCGTACCGATATCAACCTTTTGAAGACAAGAACCTATCGTTTGTCTGGGACGAGGCGGCGCGTCATGATCTGCACGATTACAACCGGGACGATATTAGTATTTAGTGTCAGCGCCCTAGCGTGACCCGCCGCCGAAGAAGTTAGCGCGGGTTACCGGCGCTACGGTGCTGCCTTCGGTAAACCAAAGTTCGCCCTGTTTCACGACAACGGCCACGTTCCCGAGGGTGTTAATGTCTTCGAGGGGATTACCCTGAACAATAAGCATGTCGGCTCGCTTGCCGACCTCAAGGCTGCCTCGATCTCCAAACAACCCCAGTATTTCCGCATTCGTTTTAGTGGCCGCTGAAATGACTTGCAACGGGGTCATGCCACTGTCGACGAGGGCCGACATTTCACGCCACATGGCTTCCAAATGCATGTTTAACGGACTTGCGGCATCGGTCCCCACGCCTATACGAGCACCCGCGCGGATAAATTGTCCGGCCGACTGCGTCGAGTTTCGTATCTCTGTGGCCGCATTACGGAAATACGGTAGCTGATGGAAGTTCTCAAATGAGGCCATAAACTCTTTATAAATGTCGTCAGGCATGTCCGCACGGTATTCCGCTCGGCTCAGTCGTGACGGAAACGCCTGCGTTGAAGGGTAAACCCAAACCCTGTGGGATATGGTTTGCACGATTGGAATTTCACGATGCGCAATCGTATTAATCAGTGTTTCGTCGTAAGGCGGGTTCCCTGCCGAACCGACGTGTTGAAAAACATCGACACCGGCATTGATGGCCATTTCGATGGCTCGAGGCGCGTACAAATGGGCGTGCACTTTGACACCCCGCGAATGCGCGGCAGTTACAACGGCAATATAATCCTCCTGCGTAAGGCCCTCCCACGTCTTAATGACGTCCGAGCCGCGATCAATTAATTCCAACGTCTTTTGTGCCGCCTCTTGAGGCGACGTGATCACCACCTCGTAACTGTCAGGAATCGTGTCGTATTGAACGCGCGTAATCCAAGGCCCAGAGATCAGCAACTCAGGTCCGGGAATCAAGCCGCCCTCAATGCGTTCTCGCAAGGTCAGAATTTCAAACGGGGCGCCGAGATCAAGCGCCGTGGTCACCCCCGCACGCAGCATTTGCTTCGCCGCAATAGGCATCACGTCGAGTAAGCGTTCCGTACCACCCAGAAATTCGTAGTAGCGCTCGTAAGAGCCATGACCAATGAGGTCAACATGTACATGGTTATCAATAAGGCCAGGAAGGATCGTATGTCCACCGATATCAATAATTTCAGCACCGAGAGGAATGTCGACCTCTTCCTTCGGACCCAGCTGGGTAATGACGCCCTCCTCAAAGACAATCACGCCGTCTGGAATAGCGGGCACTTCATAGCCGTCCAGCAGCTGCCCCCCGACAAAGGCGATCGGCGGTGACGAGCTGGGTTCATCGGCCAGTACGGGCAAGCACAAGGCCGTTGCAGCAAACATCAGCCCGCTGATCACACCCCGGTGCAAATGAGTCGTATTAATCATGGTCAGCGACCTCGAATTTTTTAATGACTGCGCCGAGTCGGCGCCCACACGCCTTAGGCATAAAGGCGATGTTACAACCCAAGACTTTTCTCAAGAATCGCCTCGAAAACGATCCGATTTTCCATATGAGGTAAGTGGCCCGAATTAGGGACGACGTGTTCAACCCGCTTGGGCAGTAGCCGCGCTATTTTCTTAGCAAAGCGCTCATAAACCACGACGGTATCGCTGTCACCCCAAATGGTCACGACGGGAATATCGGCGTCTTGAAGCATCGCATGAATGCGATCGAGCTCCGTTGAGTCGTGATTCTTTCGCGTCGAGATCAGCGCTCGGGCGAAACCCTTGTAAGCCAGTAACGCCGCATACTGATCGTCCCAATCTTGAAATTGTGACGGGTCTTTGAAGTCGGACAGTTGTCCCGCGGGAAGGTCAGGGTACTGGGCAATGAGCTCGGCGATCTCGGTCTTGGTAACGCGAGTATCATCCGCTCGGCGCGCATCACCAAAGCCTGAGGAGGCCACGTAGATCAGGCGCTCTACCCGCAGAGGCGCCATTCCAGCCACCTGGCTGACGACGCGCCCACCATTGGAGAGTCCAAACAATGACGCCTTCTCCAGACCTAAGTGGTCAAGCAATTCGAGCACTTGGTGAGCAAAAAGCGTGTCGGTGTATTCAACATCCGGATTATCTGAAAAACCCCGTCCATAAAGATCCAGCGTCACAACACAGCGACCCTTTGATGCCAGGAAGTCGAAGGTCGGATCCCATATATAGGAGGGCACAGAAAACCCATGAACCAGCACATCGGGCGTTTTACAATCTTTAATATTCGCCGTTCGGTAGTAGGTGTGCCCCTGCTCTAACGCCGCAAACGCTGCGCCTTCCGGCAAATTAAGTTGTGCCCTGAAGGCCTCGTTTTTTGTCACTGATTCGAACTGTGAATCTGCTAACAAGGGGTATGAATAAAACGTACTCCCGACCAGCCCGATAAGAACGGTTGCCAAACCTTTTCGCAGCATTAATGTGCTCCTTCGACATTCGTTGAGGCCCAAGGATAACAAGCCGCAATGAAATAAAGCCTCTCAATCAGTATTCGATTTCCTTTTTTACCCTAATAAGGGAGCAAGCGTCGCTTTAGCGGTTCAAAAAACAGCCGTGATTCGGCGCATTCAGTAGGCTCGTATCCAATAGTGCTATCGGGGGATTCTTACTGCTGCGTGACACCACACCTGCTTCACGCACGTCTCAGGCGTTTATCCCGGGCAATATTGCGCTATCAGCGGAGCGAATCCACGGAACAATTACATCGCCTGGGTCGTAAAGCCCTCTGCTATCAACCAAGCTGTAAATTGATCAAACCATCGATCGCTCGTCGTTCCTTTTGAGAAACTGCCAAAACCATGACCGCCTCCCTGATACCAATGCAGTTCTGTTGAACCACCAGCGCCGTGCCAGTCCTCAATTAATCCAAAGCTTTGATGCCCCAATAACGGGTCGTCAGATGCAATGGCCACAAAGAGCGGCATTGGGTCTTTCGGTGGGGCAACTGAACCCAGGTCACCATAAATAGCCCCCAGAAAAGCCGGTGGGTCACCGCCGTCCGGATCGAGCACAACGGCCATTGCGGTCATCGCGCCTGCCGAAAAACCCAATATACCGACTCGGGATGAATCGATTGCGTACTGCGCAGCATTTTCATTGATCCATGCCAAGGCAAGTTGAGCATCAGCTTTAGCCACTGACACAGCACGCGCTCGTTGCGCCCTCAACGATTCGGGATCAATTCGCCCCGAAAATAATCGTCCCATGAATTCGAAGAAATCGTCGTCACTTCTGGGGGTTGGGGCCGTTCTGTACTTCAAAACAACGGCGGTTATACCTTGAGCTGCAAGTCGCTCCGCAATAGGCCAGCCCTCATTCGACATCGAGACAAATTGAAAACCGCCTCCGGGTATGACCAGTACGGCCGCGCCTGTTGGGCTGTCGTTTGTCGCAGGGTAGACCGATACACTTGGGCGGTTTGTATTCCGCAGCCACCACTCAGCACCATTGAATGACCACTGCTCGGTGTTTTCGCCCTCTGACTTCGAAGCATCAAGCGGTATAAACGTCATATTGGGCGGTTCGAGATCACTGGCGTCTACGTGCGCAATAAAAAAACACAATAGAATCCAATAGAAGCTCGACACTGCGTAACGCATCACTAAACCCTTCCTGAGTACTGTTCTCTTTCAATTATCCGGTCTTTTTTCAAGCAATGTGGCGTTAACTCATAAGGACAACTCCACACCACTTAACATTTTCCACCACAGTGCTTACCCGTATTTCACTTATCTGATTCGCTCGCTCAGTACGCGCTGAAGAATGAGCACAACCTATTGAGGTGCGGCGGTCTCTGCCCCAGGCTATGGCGCGTTGAATGGCCCAACGGGCGCAGGCCCGACTTATTCGCTCAACCTCGTGTTTGCACAATACGCGACGACAGACTTGACCCATCGCTCCGCATTGTCGTCTCAGAGAATAACCGGCATCGATAGCGCTACATCCGCATGAGACCAGACCGAAGACCATTGTTCTTGAATCACAGCGGCATCCTTTGCCCTCCCCTGCGCCTCGAGTGCCTTCATTAAACCAAACAGCGACCAGCCGTTATTTTGATGCCAAACCAGGTCCCGCCTGAAAACAGCTTCGGCCTCCTCAAAGCGTTGCGCAGCCAGTAACGCCGTTCCCAAATAAAGCCGCATCGACTGAGGCCAGTCAGGAGGTTCGGTGTAGTTGTTGGTGTCCTCTAACGCCACCCCTTTTTCGAAGGCCTCAATTGCGCCCCTAAGATCGCCTCTCGCCATCTTAATTTCGCCATCGAGCGCATGTGCTGCAAGGGAGAGAAGCTCCGCGGTTGCTGTTGCACCTGCTTGGTTGACGGAGACGTCGGGTGACGCGGCAATCAAATAGATCTTTGCCAGTTGCTTTTCAGCGTCCTCCAGCGACCCCTTCGCCGCGTGAGCACTGCCCTGAACATAAGCGAGAACACCGTCCAGGTAGGGGGTCGACTTTTGAAGCGGCTCAACTGCCAGCAATTTATCCCACTGTCCAAATATTTTTAGCGTTACCCACGGTGCAGCAAGGCGCTTCTGCATCCGGCCCATGGGGGTTCCGTGCAACTTCATCGCTGCCGCCATCTGCTTGGCCGACCTGATGGCCAGTTCAGAACTGCCCTGCATCGTTGCTGCGTAACGCACAAAGTCCAGCGCATGCCCGGCGTGAATTTTGTGCGATAACGGATAAGTGCCAATGGTGGGTAACGGCAGCTCCCCCCAGTGCTCAGCAAAACGCTTATCTACGGCCAATGATCTGAGGTTGTTATCGATGGCTCTCTGGTAGTCACCGACGCGGACAAAAATGTGTGCCGGCATGTGGACCACATGTCCACCAATGGGGAGTGTTGCCTCGAGCGCGTCCGCTGAAATCATGGCGCGCTCCGGTTCAAGCGAGGCTTCAATGAGGTGAATGTGAAGATGGTAAACACCCGGATGCACTCCGCCTTTACGGATCACATGCTCTAACGCCTCGGCCACCGCCAGCGTTTCACCCTTCGCCTGACCGCGCTTGTCCCAATAATCCCAGCGCCTAATCGACATAAAGCTGCCCGCGTAAAGCGCTGAGACGTCTGGGTCGTCGGGGTACTTTTTATTCAGCGCACGCATCTGGGCGAGGTATGCACGATCTCGCTCACCCGGGTCAGAAATACTGACCGCGTCATAAAATACGTAGAGCGCACGAATTAACGCCGCCTCCATTGGTGTTGCGCGATCAATCCGTGCCAATGCCGCCTCAATCGCGGCCAAACCCGCACCCTGAGGGTCGTCGGGCATTTGTGCATAACGCGAGTTCGGATTTGGACCCGCCGCATGTGCAATACCCCAATACGGCATCGGATGGTCAGGATCAAACAGTGACGCCTGCTGGTAGGACGCGATCGACTCGGGAAAGTAAAAGCCCCAAGCTAGACGCAGACCCTGATCAAAAAATTTCTGCGCGTCGGGACTCTGAGTCGAAATTGTACGCGAGTAAGTGCCGGACTCAGGCACCATTACGGCGCGGGTATCACTCGCGTCGGCGTGCGCGGTTAAAGCCGGACTCAATGCCAACACCAAAACCAAGCCCAACCTTGTTAATAGAACCATCATATGAGGTGCTCCAAAACCCAATGCTGACTTGATCAAAATACAGCCACTGGACTTAGTGGGGAACCCGTTGCGCCCTCGATGTGAAGCGGATTCGCGGTGAACAGAAATGTATGGCGACCTTTGCTCTGTGCGATCGTCGCTAATTCATCCAACTGTAAGTGGTCGAAGAGGGGCATGCCGAGTGCGTAGTTGGTAATGACATGAACGGGATTGAATACCCCGTCTACGCCCCCCGGAACTACGTCGCTTATTGCGTCACAACCAATTGCAGCCACACCACGCTGCTTCAGCCAAGCACCGGTAGAGGCGTGAAGGCCCGCGGTCTTTTCAAGTGGATTAAATCCGCCCATTTTTTCCGCGAGAGTCCAGCGCCCAGTCCTAACCAGTACAACATCACCCGCCGATACCGTCACACCCGTTGCCTTTTCCCATGCATTCAAATGATCAATGGTAATGACCGTGCCGGGATCTAAAGCAGCGATTCCATACAGTGCGGGAAGATCCACTAAGACGCCGCGTGTAAATATTCCTTTTTTTGCAATGTGCTCAAGCCCCACGTGGGGAAACCCAGTGTCTGTCGGCTCAAAAGGAAAGCCGTTGTAAAGCTGTCCGTTCCAACCGAAGTGCGCAACACCGTCCATGTGGCTGTGCAACGCGCCATGATAGTTAATGGTAAAGACGTCACCCGCCGCCATCTCTGGACTGTCCGGCCCTGCGAGCGGGGGGAACACAAAGGTTTGGTGTTCAAGAGGGACGATAAAATCACCGGTCGCTGTCTTACTAATAGGATTAGCAAGGCTAACCGATACTCCGGATTTCACCTCTTTCGCTGCTTGGACGCGCTTTGCGGCAGTGATCAGGTTAATCGCACCCACCTGATCTTCTGCGCCAAACTCGCCCCAGCGCTTGAGCGTCTGTAGAAGCGCATCAAACTGCTGGGTCGTCATTTTCGGGACATCAGTCGACAGCGCCGGTAAGTCTTGTGCAATCGCACTTATCGAGGTCACCGCGAATACACACATCGCAGCGGTAAATTGTCGTAAAAGCCTCATCTCAACCTCCTCTGACTCTTAAACTAGGGTTAACACCTGTCTGTATACCACGTGCTTTTATAGCGGCAGAAGGAATTATTGATCGTCGATTTTTCGAAAAAATCGGTTAGACATGGGCTCTTACGCCTACTAGTGTTGAGGGTAGACCGCCAAGCGCTCAGGCACCGCATTGATTTTCAAGGACCGTGACATGTTTCAGTCAATCACTCGTTTCTCAACAACTGTATTTTTGTCTTGGATATTAATCGCCACGCCAATCGCCGCAGAGGAACGTTCGCAAGAGGCGATTGACGCATTGCGCTCATTTTTCGATGCGTTAGGTGTTGACCGATATGGTGACGGCTCACTTGAAAAGGTGGTGACCGATGACTTTGTGATCTTTGAAATGGGGCAGGAGTTTACCTTAGACGAGTTTAAACGCTTTCTTGAATCAGCCAATTACAGCGAGTGGGTATCAACGCAGTGGCAGCTGAGCAATCACAGCGTCTGGGCCGATGAAAACGCCGCACACATCCACTACCACAACACGGGTGTGTTCGTTTATCCCGACTTAAACCAAAGCGCCCAACTGACACAACAAGACAATTTCTGGCTTGAGAGCGCCTTTTTTGTGCGCGAAGAGGGACAGTTGAAATTAAAGTTTTTGCAGTCTGAAAATGTATACCGTAAGCAACAGCTGATTGCAGAACCTGTGCCCGTTGAGTAGCGAGACGTCCGAACAGACTGGCGGTGTCTCTGATCAGTCATAGTCAATGAACCACCACAAGGCGCCCATCGCAGCACAATACTGCGACAAACAGTAAGGCGTGATAAAGAGGTCCGATATCGCCATGAAATATCTCACCAAAGCCCGCTTTTTTAGCCCTCTATTGACGCGATGTGCTGGCACTTTGCTGGTACTCATTTTCTCGAGCGCCGCTCTGGCAAATCCTTACAAAATCACCGTTCTCGCCACTAACATTTCTGACTACGGCGGTCTGGGTGAGTGGAGCTTCTCAGCTTTTTTTGAGGGTGAAAAAGACTCAGTGCTTTTTGATACGGGCTTTAAGAGCGACACAGTGCTGCACAATGTTCAGCACCTCGGGGTTGATCTATCGAATACGGAAAAAGTCGTTTTGAGTCACTTCCACAGTGATCACACCGGCGGCTTACTGGTGCTTAGAGACTACTTTGGCAAAATTAATCCCAAGGCGTTGTCCGAGGTTTACATTGCACGCGGCTTTTTTGATCAGCGACTGACCCGCGAAGGTGAACAAGTGGGCCCGGGGCTCTTTGCCTCCGCGACGGTCTTTAAGACCGAGGCGGAGAAGCGTGGCATCCGCTTCATTGAAGTCGACGGCCCCACCGAGATAGCCCCCGCACTGTGGTTGACGGGCCCTGTTCCTAGACTGGTTGAATCCTACAACGGTCCCAAGGGGCTGTTTATAGAGACCGACGAAGGCCTACTGCCCGATACGATTAAGGACGATCAGTCGCTGGGGTATTTGACTGAAAAAGGTTGGCTCATGACTTCCGGCTGTGGACACTCGGGTCTTATTAACACGGGCAAGGCGCTTCAGAAGGTCATAGACGCCCCGGTGTACTCAATCGTAGGGGGCTTCCACCTGTGGCGCGCGAGCAGTAACGTCATTAATCAGACAGCAAATTGGCTCCAAGACTCGGGTCTTGAACTCATGATGGGCGGGCACTGCACCGGTATTGCCGCGGCTGAATCCATCGCTTCTCAACTGGGTATTCCGCGATCTAACGTCTCTCACGCGGCTATTGGCTCTGTCATCACTAAAGATCTAAAGATTATTCGAAGCTCTGTTGAGTAAGCCGCTCGGCTTAGGATCGCACGCGCGTCGATCGTTAATGCCGCAACATTAAACTCGCGTTTGCTTCTCACAGGTCTACACTCCAAAGAAGCAGTCTGGCCGCACCGAGCGCCTGTGACCGTCTTTTAACGAACCAGGAGTACAAAATGAGAACTCTACTTTGTAGCACCGCAGTTGCACTGATGGCGTCGACCGGGACCGCTTGGGCTGACACAGCACAAGAAATTCAGGACGTGGTTAAAAGCAATATTGCCTACAGTAATCAGAAGCTTTCACAAGATCCGATGCGCATTTCTAAATCAGGATCCATGGAGTTTTTCTCAAGCGGTGGATTACTCAATCGCTTAACGCGAAACAGCGATAGCGCAGACTTCGATGCGTTTTCGGGCTCGGTAAAACACATTGAGGTTGTGGTGCTCGTTGAAGGTCAAGCCGCAATTGCACACTACTATCAAGAGGCCAATATGAAGCCCAAAGGCCTGCCTGCGGTGCCGAATTATCGTACGCGTGTGACCCAAGCATTTGTAAAGGAAGACGGTGAATGGCGAATTAAAGCCGCTCACTGGTCGCCCCTACAAGGCGGTGCGGGCACCTCACAAACGGTTGTTAAGTAAACGTGATGTGAGCAGAACGCGTTAGTCGACCGGACTCATCGCGGCCCACCCCTGTGGGGCGTGATGATCATCACAGTCTGTACCGCGCGGATTAGGATCTCGGTAGAAAGGTTTGCCCAACCATTGCCCTGAGCGGTGCTAAGTCGCTAAGGTTCCGTGACACTTGAGTGAATTAACAGCGAGCGTTCATGGAGAACCATCAGCGAGAAACACTGTTTAGTGCTAGCGTTGTCGAGCAGCAAGCCCTCATTCCAGCGATTTATGGCGGTGTCGACTTCACACAACTTCCAGAACGCTATGCGGGTGACATTGACATCGCATCGATGCGCCCCTCACGTCACCGAGACTACTCGGTGCGTGTCCTTCAAAACCCGGAGCTCATAGACCGCATTAAGAATTACACCATGATGGGCGACAAGGTGGCCGATGCTTATGCGGCACTGATCCCTGAATACGGTTTTAGGGCGCTGGTCACCCTGTTAGAGCGTGCCTGCGACGAGGGTGTGGACGCTGTCGAAGACGCACCCATCGAGCTTGTTAGGTTTATAAATGCCATGGAGGCGACACCCGATTGGGTCGATATGTCGCTGGTTGAGGAAGGCGCTAAACACGAGCGAATACCACTGGGGACCATTTCACCCTTTGCCATTCGCGGCGCATTTATCGCGACATTTATGAACAAATATACCGCGCTCCCAATGACCATGACGGGAACACTGACGGATGAAAAATCGGTCAGCCGCGTGTTTGAAACAGCAAGCTTTTTTACTGCAACCACCATGCCCAAGGCGATGGAGCGTTTTAATCCGGGATTTAAGGCCGCGGCCAAAGTTCGACTCATGCACTCAATGGTGCGCTTTAATATTATGCGAACCGGTCATTGGGACGTCTCGACCTATGGCATTCCCATTCCACAGGTTGATCAAATGCCCGCAGGCCTTATCGGTATTTTTCTGATGTCTTTTAAGCTTCTCGCAAACGGGCGAAGTCACTTCACCGCTGCCGAGCGGGCACGCGTTGAAATGGCGCGCTACCGCTGTTTTTTACTCGGGTTACCCGAAGACCTTTTGGGCGAGACGCCTCAGGAAATCGTTGATCTGATGACCGCACGCACCCTCTCGCTGCGCGAGACCTACGATGACGAGATCTGCGGCGAACTCATACGAGGGACAATGCGTGCAGAACTGTTTACTGACCCGAGTTTGACCGGGCGCTTCCACCGCTGGATGGAGCGAGGGTTCTCCAAATATTTCTTAATCCAGCATTTTTGCGACGGAAAAGTTGAACGAGCCCAGGCCATGGGAGTGCAGTATGGAACGCACGATAAAGTCGCCACGGCATGTGCTCTGGCGACCATCGTCGCAAGCTCAAACCTCTACGCGCTGGGCATGAAAGTTCCGGGGGTTGCAGAGATGCTAGACCGTCGTCTGACGCGAAAATTGGCGCGCCTTTTAAAGCTTTACGGTCACGCCGACTTCATCACAGATGCCCGCAATTACAAGTTAGTCGGGGCTAAATAATACTCACTGTGAACGGACTGCAGGTCCGCTCTGATCACTAGTTCGGCCGCCATCGCTACGGCACTTCGTGGCCTAGCGCCGCCTCATAGAGCCAGAACCAATCTTGCCGATCGATTTCAATAGTCAGGGCGTCAGCGATCTGGCCAATACGCTCGAGATTGTTTGTCCCCAACACGGGCGTAATTTCCGCCGGGTGCGCCAGCAAAAAGGCGGTCGCCACGGCGGCGCGGTCCGCACCGTATCGCACCGCAATGCTGTCAAGACGGTTGCCCAGTTCGCCATCCGTCGTCATGAGATCGCCACCGCCCAGCGGCGACCACGCCATAACCACGTGGTCGTGCTGCTGGTGAAATGCGAGGTCTCCGTTGGTGAACGGGGCGATCGTTTTAAGCGAGAGCTCAATCTGATTCGTCACCAAGGGGTGACGCATGGCTGACTGGAGCAGATTCCAATCCCACGGCCTAAAGTTAGACGCGCCGACGGCGCGAACCTTGCCAGAATCGACGAGGCCGTCGAGTGCAGCGCCCGTTTCATGATGATCCATCATCGGGTCTGGACGATGGATCAACAGGACGTCGATGTGCGCTATGCCCATCTCCGAAAGCGACGCATTAACGCTCTCTTGAATATGCTTTTCGGTGGTGTCGTAGTGCTTTACGCGCGTACCTGAGTGCCGGCCTGCATCGATCACAATGTCGCACTTGGTCACAATTTCCATACGCTGACGAAGCGCAGGATTTTGCTTAAGTGCCGCGCCCATCACGCCCTCGGCGGTGTAGCCACCGTAGATATCCGCTTGATCAAAGGTAGTGATGCCCTGGTCGAGCGCCGCATTAATCTTGGCCTCGACGTGTCGTAGCGACGTATTCGAATCATCAGCCAGACGCCACAGGCCATAAACCAAACGGCTAAACTGAAGGTCTTCTGCCAGCTGAATTCGTTCCATATCGATACCTCGCTTTACGGCTGTGTAGTGTACGCGGCTAATGGACCCTCGAGCCAATCAAATAACCATCGTGCAGGCTTGACAGGTGAGGGGGTTGTTAGCGATAACAGTACCCTCGCGAGGGGCTACTGCATGATTGAGTATTTAAATCCAAACGCATCTGTCGGCATTGAAGACACACCCTATGACTTGTCTGTCAGAGTCGACGGCGCAAGTACAACAACCATCGGCCTACTTGCCAATGGCTTTCCAGATTCTGTTGAGTTCCTTGATGAGGTCGGTGCCGCTCTGAGTCGTTTACGTCCGGGTATCTCGCTGAAAACCTACAACAAGGGCAATGCCACGATTCCCGCGCCCGAAAAACTATTGGGTGAGATTGGTGGCGATTGTGTGGGCGTCATTGCGGCCTACGGCCACTGAGGCTCCTGCACTACCGGCACCGTGCGTGACGGCATTAACCTCGCCAAACTTGGCATTCCTTCAGTAGCACTGGTGACTGAAGAATTCTGGTCACAAGGCAACTTTGTGGCCCAGTCTCTGGGTATGACTACGGTGCCTCGGGTCGAGTTACCGCATCCGGTAGCAGGTACAGGGTCTGAGAATCTGACTCGCGTCGCCGAGTCGATCGCAGGCAACATTCTCTCTGCGCTTGAGGCTCAGAGTGACTGAAATACTATCGGCGCTCGATGAGGCACAAGCACTCGAAGACCTGCATCGGAACGGCTGTACCGACGGTCTGCCGGTCGTCATTCCGACAGCGGAACGCGTGTCGCGTATGGTCCTCGCGTCGGGACAGGACAGTGACATGGTGCTCGGCACTATGGGCCCAGGCCACGGCATTGCCACGATCGAAAACGTTGCCATTGCGGCCGTCATGGCGGGCTGTCTGCCTGACTACATGCCTGTGGTACTCGCCGCTGTAAAAGCGGTCATAGATCCTGTATTTGACCTCACGGAAATGCAAGCAACCACGCATTGCACGGCACCACTGGTCATCGTTAACGGGCCCGCCCGCCACTCGTGCGGACCCATTGCGTCGGGTACAGGGGCTTTAGGTCCAGGTCACCGTGCCAATGCATCGATCGGCCGTGCGTTACGACTGACGATGATCAATATTGGTAAGGCACAACCGGGCAGCTCTGACATGGCGCTCCTCGGCCACCCTGGGAAATTCACCTACTGCCTGGCCGAAGATGAAGAAAACAGTCCATTCACACCACTGCATGTGGGGCGTGGGTTTGATCCAGATGACAGCGTGGTGACGGTTCTCGGTGCAGAGGCGCCCCACTCGGTTATTTTCTCCGGCGACGGCAATGACCCCGAGAGCTACAAAGCGCTGCTTGAACTCTTAGCCATGGGTTTAGCCAACCCACCCAGCAATAACGGCACCCTCACCGGCGGACATGCCACTGTCGTACTCAACCCAGAACACAGCGCCATTTTACATTCCGCGGGCCTTACCCGAGAGGATATTGCTCAAGCGTTGTATGAGCGTTGCTTCGTGGAAGGTGATGTAGTGAAACGGCTGTTTGGGCAGTTTGCAGGGCCCGATCCCCAGCGACGCATGGCCTTCAGAAGCCCTGACCAGATTTTAATTTTGCAAGCGGGCGGCAGTGGGCTTTACTCAATGGTCATGCCCTCGTGGTGTGTCGGGGCTCACGCGAACGCCGCAGTCAGCGTCAAAGTCGAGGCTGATATCTTTTGTGAGATTCCCGGCCTCGCAAGCTAACCCTTTTCTGAACCTTTGCCGAGTGACTGGCATACAAAATCCGGACTCAGTAATCGGTCACAACACCCGCTTCGAGGTTACGGTCGAGTACAAACATCTCTGGAGTTAGGGAAAAACGCGCTTCGTAAGCCTTTAATTTGGCGCGCAAATCAGACAGCCCATTTTTATGAGCGAGCGTTACTGTACAGCCTCCAAACCCAGCGCCGGTCATGCGTGATCCCAGCACGCCCTCGGTCCCAAGGGCCAACTCAACCAAATAATCGAGCTCGTCACAACTGACCTCAAAGTCGTCCCGTAACGAACCGTGCGAGGCCGTCATGAGCGCTCCAAAACGCTCGAAATCCGACGCAAGCAGCGCTGCAGATGCGTCCAAGGTGCGCTGATTTTCACTGATTACGTGTTGGCAGCGTTGACGAACCGTGGGCGACAGATTGGCGCCATACTCATCAAACAGATCCTGCGTCACATCGCGAAGCGCCCTGACCGACGCCTCGTGTTGCTGAAAAAGGGCAACACCCTCCTCGCACTGCTGCCGGCGTTCGTTGTAAGCCGACGAAGCGAGTGCTCGCTTCACCTCGCTCGAGATAATAACCACGCGGTAATCACCCAGTTGCAGTGGAATACTAACGTGCGAGAGGGAACGGCAGTCCAGCAGCAAGGCGTGGTCTGACTGACCGAGCCCACTGGCAAATTGGTCCATGATGCCGCACATGACGTGAGCATAGTGGTGCTCGACACGCTGACACAGCGTGGCGACATCGATCCGATTCATTTCAAAACCAAACACGGCCTTAAGGGCCAGCGCAGTTGCCGTCTCAAGTGCCGCCGATGAACTTAAGCCAGCGCCCAGATTTAAGTCACCGTCAATAACCGCCTCAAATCCAGAGGCCACTAGATTTAATTTCCTAAGCTCTTCAACCACACCGAGGACGTAGCAGGACCAGTGACCCGGCACCACCTTCGGTACTTGATCCAGCTCATACTCGATACGCTCTTGATACCGGACTGACGCGACGCACACCCGTTGATCTGTTCTGGGACGGATCGCGACATAAACGCCGCGATCGACAGTCATAGGAAGCACAAAACCCGCGTTGAAGTCCGTATACTCACCAATCAGATTGACGCGCCCCGGTGCCCTGGCGAGGACAACCCCCTCATCACTTCCAAAAAACGACGCAAAGCTTGCGCGAATCGAGTCAAACATATTTTTAAAACCAACCGTCTTCTGTCGAAGAGTCTGGATACCCAAGCTCAACACACAATGATCGCCTCTTTAGAGGGGAACGTAAATTGCACATGACTATTTTTAGCCCTTTAAAACCGCGTCTAATAACAGCACTGGCGCTGACTCTGGTTGCTGTGCTGTCCGCCTGTACGATGATCGGTCAGCAGGAGTACCCCCTCAGCGACCACTCAGACGGCAAGCGCTTTTATAATCGCGACGGCTCTGACAAGGGACTGGCCGATATAAGCCGCTTTTTGTGGGAGAGCCTTTGGAGCGAAGCCGAATGGCCAGAATCCGTCGCAAATCCAGCAGTCGCAGCGATTCCTGATCGCGTCACACAGGGCATTCGGACCACGTATATCAACCACGCCACCGTGCTGATACAAGTGAGCGGACTGAATATCCTGACTGATCCCATTTGGTCAGAGAGAGCCAGCCCCGTCACCTTCGCTGGGCCCAAACGCATCCGACCGCCTGGGGTGGCTATAGACGATCTCCCTGAGATTGACCTCATTCTTGTCAGTCACAACCACTATGATCACCTCGACACCCGCACCCTCGAGGCGTTACGCCAACATCAGAACAAAGAGCCTGTAATCGTGTCGGGACTGGGAAATGCGTCACTACTGCGACGTGCAGGCTACTCTAACGCGGTTGAATTGGATTGGGGCCAAGCGATTTCGGTGGGAGAGGCAAGCGTTCACTTTGTCGAGTGTCAGCATCGCTCAGCCAGAGGCATACATGATCAAATGACAACCCTCTGGGGCTCCTTTGTGATCGAGACGGATGAAGGGAATATTTATTTCGCCGGCGACACCGGTTACTCACCTCATTTTAGAGAGCAGGGGGAGCGTTTCGGGCCCTTTGCTTTGAGTATTATCCCTATTGGTGCCTATGAGCCACGGTGGTTTATGCAGTCCATTCACTTGGATCCTAAAGAAGCGGTGATCGCGCATCAGGACCTCCGCAGCCAGCAAAGCCTGGGCATCCACTTCGGCGTCTTTCAGCTGACGTGGGAACCTGTGGATCAACCACTCTCGGATTTAACTGAAGCACTGTCAGGTGCGCAGATTGACCCGGAGCGGTTTTGGACGCTGGAACCCGGCGAATTTCGAACCCTTCCCTGAGGGTACGTCGACCTGCTCACTGTGCACTTCACGCCCTGACACGGATCGCGGTTATCTCGTGTAATGCGTCTCAGAAAGTGCCCTTAGCCGTTCTGCCGCCGCTTCCGGCGTTATGTCGCGCTGCGGCTCACCCAGCATCTCATAGCCCACCATGAACTTCTTGACCGACGACGAGCGCAGCAGTGGCGGATAAAAGTGCATATGCCAGTCCCAGGCATCATGGTCGGCGCCGTCCGTAGGCGCCTGATGCATCCCCGCCGAGTACGGAAAGCTGCATTCAAACAGATTGTCGTACCGCGTGGTCAGTCGCTTAAGAATGTCGGCTAAATCAGATCGCTCTGCATCAGTCATATCGCTCAAGTTTCGCACGTGACGCTTACACAAAACGAGCGTCTCGAACGGCCATGTTGCCCAAAACGGCACCAGCGCAACAAAACTCTCATTGTCGCAAACCAGCCGTGACGCGCGTTCTAGCTCAACGGTTCGGTAATCACCCAGCAATGTGCGCCCGGTCCTCTCGAGGTGAGCCTGCATGCGCTGCGTTTTTTTCGCAGCCTCGTCTGGGACAGTCTGTTGAGCCCATATCTGGCCGTGGGGATGTGGGTTACTGCATCCCATGGCCTCACCTTTATTTTCGAAGATCTGCACATGGTTAATGCCATCCATCGCCGCAAGTTCTTGATACTGCACCGCCCACAAGTCCACAACCTTGCAGAGCTCCTCGTGACTCATCTGCGGCAATGTGAGGTCGTGACGCGGCGAAAAACAAATAACGCGACACAGGCCCGACTCACTCGCCGAAACTAAGAGCTCATGATCTGCAGCAGCACTTAAAGGCACGTTGGGCAACAGCGCGCTGAAGTCATTCTGAAAAACATAGGGGCCCGAGTAATCCGGATTCTTGACACCCCCGGCGCGTTCATTACCGGGGCAGAGGTAGCAATTCGCGTCGTAGGCGGGGCGAGCATCAACAGCCGGTCGCTCTTCTTGGCCCTGCCACGGCCGTTTACTGCGGTGAGGAGAGACGAGAACCCAACTCCCCGTCAGTGGATTGAATCGACGGTGCGAGTGATTTTCAGGGTCAAACTGACTCAAAATACCTATCCTTTAACTGAGGGCCAACTCAATGGTCCGTTTGACACTGCCGTCGTCCGCACTCTTTGAGTCGTAACCACCGCAGCTGTACAAGGTCGCAATGACGCGCTCCTTTGAAATATCGAATATCGTAAATCCATTGACCTCGTCGGTGACCGCCAAGGTCGATGCGTGCAAGTCTGCCGGCAGGCTGGCGGACAGACCGCGCGCAAATGACGGCCAGGTCCCATCTGACGTACTGACAGGCCCGACCAGTATTGACGTCAGCGGCGCATCGCTTAAGTTCAGCTCGCCACTGCGGTCAATCTCTATCGCCCCCTGCGCATGAACATCGCCCGAAAACGTAAATCGGGACCGCGGACGACTTGCAAGCGCGCTTAATAGCCTTTGGTGTTGCACCCACCAGCCTCGTTGCCACAAGTACTTTTCTGCCGCACTCGTCAACACGCCTTGGGTCGCGCTCAACAGCTCATTGGTCACCAAACCTGTGAATCCCTCGGGTGCCACGACGTCAGGGTACCACTCGCGCCACTTACCCGCAGTCCAGCCAAAAGGGTGCGACGGCACCAGCGCGAAGTGCGTCACGTTAGACGACTTAATTCGATCAACAACCCATTGTTCAACAGAGGCAGGCAAGAGCACCGGCGAGGGTCCACTGATTGTCATGTGGCCCGCACAATCCAGTAACGGCGCCTCAAAAAGAGACCCATAGCGCATTACACCAAAAGATCGTTCAAACGGTTTCGACGGTGCGTTGGGCAGTGGCGGATAGTAAAGGTTTGCCACAGCATGATGGGCCGCGCGACTAAAATCATCCGCTGGAAACGTCACTAACTCTTTTTCGGCGTCATCGTTCTCAAAGTAGTCGTGATCATCAGAGATAAACAAGATGGGCGTTGACTTAAACCGTGTCCCATACAGGTCGGCTATTTGTTCATTGGCAATGCGTTTCAATACCCGCTCGTTGGTGGTGCCGATCAGCGGCGCGGTGCGGTCAAAGGCACCGTATCGTGTCCGCAAATACGCACCGATAATCCATCGTACCAAGGCGGATCTTCGTCGTCCCAGCGGCGGTATTTCACCGCCACGTAAATCCCAGTAAATGTGATCACCAATAGCAATCACTGCGTCGGGTGACCTGCTCAATAAGTCGTCGAACAACCGGTGCCGAAACGCATGGGGCTTGAAAAACTGCAGCCCATTAAAGCCAAACCCATCACCCCCGCCGGCACAGGTAAACGCGCCAAGCCGCAAGGAAGCCACGTCGTCAGTTTCCGCAGGAAATGTCTTCAACGGCCACGCATCGCCTAATGCTCGCTCCTCTGCGACCAGCTGAAGTTGATACGTTGTTGAAGGCTCAAGTGCCGACGCTGAAAATGAGAAGTGCCGACCCTCACTGTCCATGGGTCGACCCGGGCAAGACAGACCGCCTATCATCAGCACCAGCGCGGTCTCGGGGCGCGCAAGTGACACCGACACCCAAAGCTGCGTGTCAGTAACGCAAGGCAGTATGTGCCTCACTTCTTGACGACCAACCGGTGCACAACCCATCAGGACTGCCGCTGGGGCGAGGACCGCGGACAGCGAGAGGAAGGTGCGTCTAACGAGCTCTAGTGACACGCTAAGCCTCGGTCTTGCGCGCGGTTGAAATGAAACTTACTTGCTGCGAAGCCTTCAGGTGTCTCACAAAGTGCGCTTACCATTCGCGTGTTTGGGCGCGCGAGCAAAAATACAGCGTCAATCCAAAAGACAAAATAGAGATTGGCGCTGTGTAAGACAAAACATGCATGGTGGTTTCAACCACCGCAGTGGCTTCACCGGCTAAGACCTCTTCAAACCGCCAGGCCCAGGCACGATAGTGAAGACAAAGAGTAAACCCCCACGCACCGCACAATAGGCCAACGGTGTGAACCTGCCCTCGAACGCTCACCCCGCCCCACAGCAACAGCGCGACAGCAATATAGTCGGGCAATAAGCCGGTTAGTGACTGCCCATACTGCACAGTAAATAAGGTCTCGAGTACGAAGTGAACGCAGCCCATTGCAATAGAAAATGACGCAAAGCGCCGGATAAAGTTCCTATTATTCATATCAAGGAGATTACCTCCTCACTTGGCGTGGTCAAGCTTAGTGAGGCAACCCGCTACGGCAGTAACCGCTGAGCGTTACTTATCAACCGGGTTGGCGGCTTTGACTTTATCGCCCGATTGATCAACCGCCCAGTTACCGGTTGATCGCTTGAGCTGCTCACGAGAGGCGATGGCCCGGACAAAGGGGTGGTTGGGCTCTATTGTTTCAAAATAGTCGACGTAACAAACGATTAACTCCCCCAGCACGGTCTCCTCAAAAATAACACGCTCCGAATAACCGGCCCGGTACTCTCCCGGTTGTGCGGTCAAGGCCTCAGAGTAGAACGCTTTAAGGTCTTCCAAGGCGCACTTTAACCAAACCGGTTCAGGGAAGTCCTGATCGTTGTCATCTGGCCACGACGTGAGTCCTTCTATGATGTCTTCAATACTAGAGCCGCTGACACCGACGGTCGTCCGGCCTCGTCGTTTGAGACCTAACTCATACCAAGGGGTTAAGGCACCCATTTCACGGCGTAATCGACCGCGCCACGAGTGGTCCTCATTTTTTTGCTGGAAACTCACAGGGCAGGCCGGTGGTGGTGTCTCCACATCGGGTAGATCAATAGAATAGTCCTGTAGAACCGGACCCTCTGTTGCATCGAGTAACGCCAGCGTGTGCGCAATGACCTCGGTTTGGAAGGCTGCATCACCCGGCTTACCGAGCGGCCTGCCCAAAGGAAAACTGACCCAGAGGATACGGGGCGGCTTCATCGACTGGGCAATCTCTCGAAAGAGTGCAATGCCTGTGGTTTGAATGCCCTCGGACTCAAGATAATAGGAAATACCGCAAACAGTTCGCGAACAATTGGGGCAGACTGGGACGATAAACGCGGCGTCAACACCATCAGCCTTTAAGCGCGTTGCAAGATCTCGCACATTGTCTTCGTAGACACTGGGCAGCAGGCCGCCGCCCATAAAGCTGTAGTTGATGTCTGCAACTGAGCCTATAACACCTGCGGCCTCGAGCTCTTTGAACCGATCAATGGGAAAAACGACGTTGATGTCTTCCTGAAAACCACTGCGGTCAAAATTGACCGATGAGTGGGTCATCAAAAGGTCGGCCGAGTCTAGGTCTCTGGGAATCGCGCGATAACTCGAATCGATAAAGTCGAAACTACTTTCCTCGCGGTAATTGAGCCCCGCTGTAGTGACAATGGCAACTCGCTTTTCCTTGAGCGATTTTTCACTGCTCACCCAAGGCAGCTCTCCCAATGGCGACATCAACTTACTCATCAGGTGGTTGCGCTCATATTCAGGGATATCAACCAGCTTGACCATTGCGAAACCTCGGCTCGATTAAGGTGTGGAATGCTTAAAAAACGCGCGCGTCTTGGGGTGCAACAAAGGGAGCGCTATGGCAATGACCAATCCCAGCGTTATCAGCATGATTTGTCTCAAATCGAGTTCTAAAACTGACGCACCCAACACCGCATAGATACCCGCACGAATGGGCGTGGCGGCTATCATGGTGACCAAGAACTTTGTGAAATCAAAACGAATAGCCCCCGCAACAACGGTCAACGGACTCTGCGGCCCCAACGGATGGACTGTAATGAAGAAGAGCGCAGGCACCCCGCTACGTGACAATAGTTTTTTCAGCCGCGCATTGTTCTCACCCAAGCGTGTCGACACCCACTCGCTCCCAAAATAGTGCCCCAGACCGTACTGAACGCAGCCTGACAGGGTCAGGCCTATGCCACCCCAAACTATACCGCCCACCACGCCGAACGCGATTCCGCCTAAAATCAAAATAAGGTGTGAAGACAGCCCGATGAAGAGCCTGACAACCACGAGAATGATGTAAGCCAGTGGACCTAGCCAGCCGAGCGTCTCTATCCAGTCCTTAAAGTCCTGTATTGACGCTGGAGTGAGCTCAATACCGTACCGAACGGCCAGGCTTCTGCCGACGTAAATGAGGAGCACGAGCCCTGCGACGAATACCGCGAAACGGACCACTGCTGTGACAGAACGAGTCACTTAGAAAATTCGCCCAAATACAGCCACTAATCGCCGGCCTTCGCTAATACCTGACAGCGCAGCAACAAACGCCTTTGAGATGGATCGATCGACGTGCGCTTGTGGAGACAGCGACGATTATCCCAAATGATGACATCCCCCGGCGTCCAATTTTGCTCAACAACATAATCCGCTGGCGTCGCATAGGCCCATAAGTCGTCCAAAAGCGCCTCGCTCTCTTCTAGCGGCAAACCGGGAACATAGGCCCATTCGCGACGCCCTAAGTACAAGCACTCCTCCCCCGTCTCGTTGTGAATCCTAACCATGGGGTGGATGGCGCCCGGTGCATCACGCGGGTCATCAAATGCATCAAATCCGGGCCGTAGATTGCCGACGCTGTCGTGCGCCGCATTGTGTTTAATGGTCAATCCCGTAATCCGCTCACGCAACGCCTGCGGAAGCCAGGCAAGGGCCGCGCGCTGATCGGCAAAAAAAGTATCGCCCCCGTTTTGAGGGATCTCCACGCCCAGCAACACACTCGCCGGTGGCGGGGTCTCGATATACGTCATGTCCGAGTGCCATGTCGCCTCAGCGTCGCCCAGTCCACCAATGGGCTTCCCTGCAAGCTTGATATTCGAAATGGGTGTGACGTAAAGATTATCGATTTTCGCTTTTTGCGCAGCACTCATTCGCCCTGTCGGCATTTCTTCTAGCGGACCAAACCGCTGGCTGAACGTTTGAAGTGAATCCTTGTCGAGCGACTGGCCTTTAAATCTCAAGACACCATACGCGAGCCAAGCAGTGTAAATCGCATCAAATGTACCGTGAGCTAACGCGTCGAGATCGACACCCTCGACGTCAGCGCCAAAACCCTCACAAATCGGCACTATTTTCAAAGCATCTACCCCTTTCAAAGCGTCCACAGCCTCCAATACATCGGTTATTGTTATACGTTGTAATGCGGGTCTTAGCCAAATTGATCACGACAACCCATAAAATGGCACTTTCTATGCCATTACAACCATACGACAACGTTTTAGAAGAGGTCAAACCATTATGCAGATCGACGGAGCCTGTCACTGCGGCACCATCACCTGGCGAGCCACTGCTGATCCCAAACTCGTTGCCGTCTGTTATTGCAGCGACTGTCAGACCTTTGGCTCGTCGGCGTTTCAGTATGCGGCGCGCGTATCGCGCGACAGCTTCCAGGTCACTCAAGGCCAGCTCAAGGCGTATGAGAAGTTGGCGGACAGCGGGAATACGCGTCATTACAGCTTCTGCGGTAAGTGTGGTTCGGGCATTCACACGAGCAGTGCCGACGGCGAAGGTCTTTTATCTCTTCGGCTGGGCGGATGCAGACAAAAAGACCAACTGCCCCCGCAAGTTCAAATTTGGTGTGGCTCAGCACCTGAGTGGGTGTCTGTTGCGGGTGATGTGAAACTCGACAAGCAGAGCTAACTCATTGGGGCGAGCAGAGCTGTGTCGTTTAGATCTAGTGTCGCCCCACGAAGTCGAGCTGCCGCCACGCTTCAAAAACCGCAACAGCAACCGCGTTGGAGAGGTTCAAACTTCGACTCCCAGGCAACATGGGCAGACGCACGATGTTGCTTTGCTCAAACAACGCCAGGATCTCATCCGAAAGACCCTTGGTTTCAGACCCGAACACCAGTGAGTCACCGTGTTCATAGGTCACTTCCGAATGGACAGTCTCACCACAGGTCTCTATGGCGATTAGGCGTCGACCAGCATGGGCGCTCGCATAGGCAGGCAGGCTCTCCCAGGTTCGCACGCTGGCGAACTCGTGGTAGTCAAGCCCCGCACGCCTCAGCCGTTTGTCATCCATCTCAAAGCCTAGGGGTTCGATCATGTGAAGCGCTGCACCGGTATTCGCACAAAGCCGAATAATATTGCCCGTATTAGGCGGAATCTCGGGCTGACAAAGCACGATATGCAGTGATGACTGACTCATAGGACAACCTATTAGGGACACCCGTCATACCATACCGAGCTGAGGCCCAGAGCGTAAGTCAGCGAGGACGACTTACCATTTTCAATTACTCTCTAAACAGAACCCCAGCGACCACCAGCGCTCTAAACAACCGTACATCAGCCGGCCTCGCTGCCCATGCTGCATATCAAGAATACGAAGGTAGAGCTCTGACGGCACAAGCCCAAGTGTGGTGTCACTTTGTAAATCCTCAAGCGGTCGTGGGTAGGACGCCCAATCTTTAGGGGCCCGCCAACCCGGCGGCGGAATTAAAACCGAACGCGTCCCGCTTACGGGGTGAAGCGCACGCCACTCGCTGATTGCCTTACTCATGGAGACCACAATGTCAGGATACTCTGCGGCCAAGTTGTTGTACTCGTTCGGATCGTCCGCAATTTTAAATAGATAGTTCGTTACGGTGGTCGAAAGCTGGTCCTGCTCCATTTCTTGAACGAGCTTCCAGGTGTTGTCAAACGCCGTCAGTTTGAAGCTGCCGTAGATTGGGATCTCAGAGGCGAACATAATCATGTCTTCACGCGTGTGCGTCGTCCCCTCACTGATCGAGGGCCATAGGCTGCTGCCGTCAAATTCGAACGTATTTAGCGGGTCCACACCTGCTGCGTCAGCGAGCGTCGGGAAGACATCCATCACCGTCATCACCTGGTCGAATATTTGACCGCCTTGTAATTTCTCCGGCCAGCGCATGAGCGACACCACCCGAATTCCGCCTTCAAACGTCTCACCCTTACCGCCGCGCAGTGGCGCATTGTCCGCACCGCCGTAAGAATAGGCTGCGCCCCCGTTGTCACTGAAAAACAAGACAATGGTGTTATCGCTCAACCCTTCCTCATCGAGCGTGTTAAGGACTTGACCAATCGCTTGATCCATCCCGTCGACGACGGCGGCATACATCGGCCGCGCACTTTCACGCATCAACATTTTTGAAATTCGTCGCGTTGAGTCTGTTTGATTCGATCGTGCCGGGGGTAAATCTGTGTCGATGTCTTTGTACTTTTCTTGCAGTTCAGCCGGCGCATCAAGTGGTGTGTGCGGGGCAATAAACGGCATGTAAATAAAAAATGGCTTTTGCGTGTCGCGCTCGCGGATGTAACGCGAGACCTCATCGGCCAAGAGATACGTTTCATAACCTTCGTCGTCGGCAGTCACACCATTGACTTGAAAATCTTTGCCCCCGACATTGGCGAACGGCGGGTAAAACCCCACTTCGGTGTGAAGGTGTCCGTAAAAGTGCTCGAAACCCCGCTCATTGGGGTGGTAGGTCATTTGCGCGTGACCCAGGTGCCACTTACCCACCATGGCTGTTTGGTAGCCCGCGGCGCCAAAAGACTCGGGCATAAAATGCTCCGCTGGGTTCACTCCAATATTATCCCAGGGCATGATCACGCCGTAGGCCACGCCCAGACGCATGGGATCTCGCCCTGTCATTAGCGCCGCCCGTGTGGGGGAGCAAATGGGCGTGGTGTAAAACCGGTTCAACTGGACACCTTGCTCAGCCAGCCTGTCCAATGACGGCGTGTCGATATTGCCCCCGTGGTACCCCACATCGGCCCACCCAAGATCGTCGGCCACAATCACAACAACATTGGGGCGCTCAGCGGCAGTCACCTGCGCACTGGCCAGAATGGATGCGGCGATGACCGCCAGAATTGTGCGGGCGAAATGTGTTTTTAAAGGCATGTAATTCTCTTCTTATTGTTCGCAATACAGGGCGTCGCTGCCATCGGTGTCGCGTTTGATCTTCCAAAATTTAACCTGCCGCCACAAGGTCCAAAAGCGGCAAGAGACCAGACTATTTACCGGGTGTTGTTTTCGGTGTCAGGCGAACCCTTCCCCAGGGCGTGCCGTAATGAATCCGTCCATCCTCGTCAATGGCCGTGCCCGAGTACATAACGTTGTAGCGCTGACCGCCAATGAGGTAATGAAAGTCGGCGGCGCCGGTATCCCAGTTCAAGGCCTCTAGCGTGAATTGATTGTCGCGAGCGCCGACGAAATAGACGAGATTCGATCCCATACCCACAATGGGGACGCTGCTTGGTGAGCTGGTGTCCGCGTTCACCCACGCGTATTCCAGTTGTTGTGCATCAGGATTCCACTGAAACTTTTGCAGACCGTAAGGCTGGTGGTCGGGATTACTGCCCAGATACCCGACAAGAAGTCCTCTGGCTCGCTCCGGTAAATACCACGGGACATTGCGCGGCGTATTATTAACAACCATCGCACCGTAACCCGACACCACAACAGACTGCTCAGACTGAATCTCCGTCAGTGACTTATCGCCCAAATTCACCGGCAGCTGCCCCGCAATTCGGCGACTCGGCGCGCCTGAAACGCCCTGCCAGTCTTCAGGAATATCGTTTCGCCAAAAGAGCACCATGTTCATCTGCGGCTCGCCGTCTGTAATCACGACAAACTGGTCCTCGGTACCAAACCCCATAAGTGACGGCGTTGCGCCCGTACCATGCCCCCAGCCGTTCAGGTATTCGGACGTCCATGCACCATCAGCAACATCCGCACTCAAACCCTCGCCGGTCCAAACAACCTTGTGCATATGCTGCTGAGATGCGATGTAAATACCGCCGTGTTCATCAATGGCAAAGGCATTGCGTATCCAACCGTAGCCGGTCGGTTTTGTGGCTTTAGTTTCGGCACCCTCACTGTGTTTAACCCGAATTGAGTGGTACTCCGAGAAGTCGCGCTTCATCGCCACAATGTAACCATGCTCAGTTGCCGCAATGAGCCATCCGTCATAGGTCATGCTGAGTCCCATGACCGGACCCGTAATGTGCTCTGGGAACTTAAATACCCCCTTTTTAACAATCCTCGATTGAGAATCTGCGGGATCTTCGTCGGTATAAGCGGTAATAACGCCGGTTTTACTGCCAATGTAGTACGTGTGATCGCGATCTAAGACCGTATACAAGTTAGCGAGGTCTCTGAGCTTACTGGCCTCTCTAAACGCATGGAGAACGGCTAAAAACCCATCGTTAGTCGCTTCGAATTTTGCAATCGATGCGTCAGCACGCGTCTCGGTGTAATACTCGGTCCCGGGAAAGGGGTATTCGTCAATGAGGGTGTAGGTGTCGTAGTCAACTTTGACGATGCGATCAATCCCATTGCCCCAAAAAACCCGCCGACCGTCTTCATACTCACCCGAGACAACCTGACCAAAGTGAGCAGGTCCGGTGTGTAAGTATTGGATTTCATCATCTGCTAATGCACGACTCGGACCCTCTGGACCTGAGAGCAAGACCGCATCCTGTTGAGCCGGATCGTTGTGGGCCATCGCATTGTGGCTGTCGGCCAAATAGGGATTAGCGGCCGGTAAATTGGCCGCACCGGCAGCCTCGACCAACCCCAAAAAAAGTATCACTCTAAACACACTAAGGACCACTTCCATCAACCCCAAAGATTCATCGCACGTCCTTAATGTCGCGCAGAAAACAACGCCTGTAAAACGCAGATGAGCTAAATCAATCCCGAAGACCGCATTAGAACAAGCACGGGGTTTTACGATCGAGGAAAGGTCGGAGGGACTTACATTTGAGGGTTCTCTGGAAACGCGGGAACATCCGGGGAGAGCTCAACCCAATTTTGCTTTTTACTCGACCAGCAGTGAAACATCGCGACAAAGTCGTCGGTGTCGTCAAGCGTCCCTGCTTTGATGAAGGCCATACCCGGCTGGCCGGGCACCTCAGAGTAAATAGGCGAACCGCATTGCCCACAAAAGTAGCGATTAACGGTATTGCCGGTGTCCGTGTCACTGTCCTGATACAACGCCAACTCCCCGACAAAGTCGACGTCGGATTTTTGAAATGCTGCAAGTGTCGAAAAAGCAGTGCCTGCCTGCTTTTGGCAATTTTTGCAGTGACACACGCCACTCATTAGGGGCGCGGTCGTGGCTTCGTAACGCACTTGCCCGCACAAACATCCACCGGTTTTAGACATCGTATCGCTCCTTTGTGTTTCTAGAGGGGTAACTCACTGCTCACAATGCGCAAAAGGCAGTTCTTGCGCAAGCCGATCAATGCGTCGCCGTCGATCGACGCGCACCGCAAAAAGAAAAAATGGCAAATCCAGTAAGGACGCCTAATCTTTTTGATAAGGCCATTTCAGACGCCTTAACCCGCAAATTAGAGGTAAAAAAAATGAAGCAATTGACGAAAGTTTTAGTGTGCGCATCGATGATCTTGAGCGCGACTTCGGCCTACGCAGAGCGGCTAGAGGTCTTTCGATGGCAGGCACTTGATACAACGGCCCAGCAATTAGCCGGGACCCTGATGGAAGCGGCAAAGTTGCACGAGAAAAGTGGGGCGAGTGTCGGTATTTTTCAGATGGATGTCGGCGGCGCTGGAAACACCACGTTTGACTACGTTCTCCGCTGGGATAGCAGCGCTGACTGGGCCAAGACAAAGGCGTATAACGCCGGCGAAGAGTTTGCCGCATTCTTTGCCAAAGCCGGTGCTAATCCGTCGGGAAAGCTCATGATGTCTCTGGAAGGACTCAACTGGGATACATCAGTCACTGCACAGAGCTTTGCCGAGGATGGTCCCTTCCGTGTCTTTATCTGGAAGCCCACGCCGGGAAAGATGGCCGATGTCTACAACACCTTCATGAAGGCTAAAGCCATTCACGAAGGACTCGGTGTAAAAATAAACATCTACAACGAAGGCATCGGTGGCACAGGCAACATTCACTACGTGATGAGCGCGAAGGACTGGGCCTCTATGGCTTCATCGGGCGATGCGATTGCCGCGAGCCAGGAATTTCGGGCACTACAAGCATCAGCGGCTGGGCAAGTCACACCCGTTGCTTCGATCCAAGGCTTCCCCATTTACTACTCAAAATAAGTCAATGCCTTGCACCAAAAGTAAGCCCGCATCAGCGGGCTTTTTTTTACATCAGCAATCAGAAAAGACCCACAATCTGTCCGTCCACCACATCGATATTCTGACTGGCCGGCACCTTGGGCAATCCCGGCATGGTCATGACGTCACCGCAGACAGCGACAACAAAGCCGGCACCGACCGACAGCCGAATCTCACGAATATCCATCGCGTGTCCAGAGGGCGCGCCCTTCAAGGCGGGGTCTGTGGAAAACGAGTACGGCGTCTTAGCAATACAGACCGGCAAATGGCCATAACCGCCGTCCGTCAGCTCGCGAAGACGATCACGCACTTTGCTGCTTGCTGTGATTTCAGATGCGCCGTAGATCGTCGTTGCAACTGTCTCAATCTTCTCCCACAAACTGGCTGAATCCTCGTAAACAAACGAGTGATGCGGCGCGTTTGCCGGCGTTGCGTCCGACTCACAGAGCTGGGCAACCATGTGCGCAAGTTCAGTTGCACCCGCGCCGCCGTCGGCCCAATGGCTTGACAGCGCGACCTGAACACCTCGAACACGACAGTGCTCTGTGACAAGATCAATTTCGGCTTGGGTGTCAGCGATGAATTGATTGATCGATACAACCACGGGCACACCGTAGTGGTCACGGATGTTGGCAATATGGCGGTCTAGGTTCGCAAGCCCTGACTCCAATGCAACCAGATTTTCCTCAGAGAGGCTTTCACGCGCCACACCGCCGTGAAACTTCAATGCCCGAACAGTGGCCACGAGCACGGCGGCAGAGGGACGTATGCCCGCCGAGCGGCACTTAATATCGATAAACTTCTCAGCGCCCAGGTCGGCGCCAAAGCCCGCCTCAGTGACCACATAGTCCGCCAGTCGAAGTCCCGCTGTGGTCGCAATAACGCTGTTACACCCGTGGGCAATATTAGCAAAGGGCCCGCCGTGCACGAACGCAGGGGTACCCTCAAGCGTTTGCACCAGGTTGGGGGCCAGTGCGTCTTTCAAGACCGCGGTAAGCGCCCCCTCAGCTTTTAAGTCCGCTGCGGTCACCGGCTGCCGATCGCGTGTGTAAGCAACCACGATGCGACCCAGGCGCGTTTTAAGGTCGTCAAGGTCGGTGGCCAAACAAAATATCGCCATAATCTCGGAGGCCACCACAATGTCAAAACCGTCTTCGCGCGGGTAGCCGTTCCCAGGACCACCCAACGACACGGTAATCTGTCTCAGCGCGCGATCGTTCATATCCAACACGCGCTTCCAGGTAATGCGACGGACGTCGATATCGAGCGTGTTGCCGTGGTGCACGTGATTGTCAATCAGCGCGGCGAGCAGATTGTTAGCGACACCGATTGCATGCAAGTCACCGTTAAAATGAAGGTTAATGTCCTCCATGGGGATGACCTGCGCATGGCCGCCGCCAGCTGCGCCCCCCTTCATGCCAAAAACTGGACCCAACGAAGGCTCGCGGAGACAAATGACCGCGTCCTTCCCAATCTGCTTGAGCGCATCGCCTAAGCCCACCGTGGTCGTGGTCTTTCCTTCGCCGGCCGGTGTTGGGCTAATCGCGGTCACTAAAATCATGCGTGAGCTGTCTCGGACCGGTTGACTCAACAACCAGTCGAGACTGACCTTGCCTTTGATCCGTCCATAAGGCTCAAGAGCCTCCTCTGGAATGCTGAGCTGGTCCGCAATGTGGGAGATGGGACGGGGCGTTGCAGCCTGTGCAATATCAATATCTGATGCCATGGGAAACGTCTCTACTAAAGCTTTTTATTGGGGTTATTTATAGAGTGATCTATGCCGCTCACGCTAGACCCAGTTTCACGTGCGAGCAAGTGGTTAAAACCGAAAAATAAAGTGAAAAGTTGGCGTGATTTGCTCACCGAAAAGTCGGCTGACGCACTTGCTACGAAAACGCGCAAATGGCCTTCGTCGAATCCCGAGATCTTAGGATACGAGGCGTTACATCAGCGCGTCAGAGACGAGGCATCTAAGCCCTCAATAGGCACGCCTCGATGCGCCGAAAACCGATCGAGGGAGAGCCAATCTGCAGCGACACTTCCTCACGCGCCGTTCGCGCGCAATTCGCGCGCAGAAATCAGTTCTTACCCTTGGAATCAGCGCGTCGTTGGGCACCCTAGAGGGTGTAAAAAACGCTCGCACCCGGCCCCAGTGGTAGATCAAGGACAACCCAAAAAATGGTCATCGCCAAACCCGAAAGTAAAAGACCAATCGAGTAAGGCAACATCGTTGCCGCAAGACTTCCCAAACCAAAATTGCTCTGCCAACGCTGGCAGAAAATCAAAATAAGCGGAAAGTAGACCATGAGCGGCGTGATAATGTTGGTCGCGCCATCACCCACACGATAAGCCGCAGTGGCCATCTCGGGTGAGATCCCCAGCAACATGAGCATGGGCACCATGACCGGCGCGATTAAAGCCCACTTTGCGCTCGCCGAGCCGATGAATAAATTGAGCAACGATGACACCAAGATAATAGAGGTCAGCAGGGCCCAGGCGGGCATATTGGTGGAACCTAAAAAGTCAGCGCCGTGGACCGCCAAAATAAGCCCGAGATTTGACCACGAAAACATCGCAACGAAGTGTGCCGCAACGAACGCAAGCACCAGGTAATAGGCAAGATCTTCCATTGCACCCGTCATCATTTTCACTAGGTCTCGGTGATTCTCAACGGTTCCTGCACCCTTTCCATAAGCCCAACCCGACAGCAAAAACAGTACGAAAAATGCAGCCACCAAACTCTTGTAGAACGGGGCCATCTGCGCCTCAGCCGAGGCGCTCTCATCGATCAGCGGTGTTCCAGGACCGATCGTAAAAAACGTCCAGAGACCGATCACAAACAACACCGCCCACCCTGCGTTGCGAAGGCCCTTGCGCTCGGCAGCCGTCAGTTCACGAGCACCGTCATCACCGGCACCCGTTGCTGCCGCCAAGTCAGGGTCAAACACCCCTAAACGCGGCTCAATAATACGGTCCGTAACAGCCCAGATAACGGGAAGAAAAACAAACGTCATGCCCACAATGAAAAACCAGTTGCCAGCAATATTGGCAGTGAAGTCCCCAAAGACCGTCTCGACGCTGGCCTCGGTTATTCCGAACAAGAGTGCGTCTAATTGTCCGGGTAAAAAGTTGGCTGAAAAGCCTCCGGAGACACCCGCAAAGGCGGCGGCAATCCCGGCAATGGGGTGCCGTCCGGCCGCATGAAAAATAATCCCCGCCAGTGGAATAAGCACGACGTAGGCCGCATCGGCGGCAAGATTGCCCAGCATTCCCACCAGCACAACTGTGGGCGTCAGTAGCGCCTTGGGTACGTCACGAACACCGGCACGCATTGCTGTTCCAAAAAGACCTGCACGCTCAGCCACCCCAGCCCCCAGCATCACCACTAAAACGTATCCCAGCGGGTGAAAGTGGGTGAACGTCTTCGGCATATCGACCCAAAGCTTGGCCAAGTTATCGCCTGATAACAGACTGGTCGCTGCAATGATCCGGTTAACACCGGTCTCCGGGTCCACCTGAGTCGGGTGGGACGCGGAGACACCGGTCAGGCTGGCCAGGATGGAAATCGCCACCAAACCGACGATGAGCCAGAAAAAGAGGACGACTGGGTCCGGGAGCTTATTACCGCTTCGCTCAACCCACCCTAAAAATCCACCCACGCTCTGTTGCGTGTCATTTGTCGACGTATTCATGGTGTGCTCCCCAGTCGCTGAGTCGGGTGACTCAACTCGCTACGTGTTATTTGAAGTCCATGCGCAGTGTACCTGCGTCGCTTTTCATTACCAGCCGCGCCATCCGCACACCAAGGTGAGTCGCCTTTTATCGATGCCGCTTATTGACGGCTCTTATTGATAGCCCTCTGCCAGCGTCGTAACGTATCCCGCTTCTGTTTTTATTGGACGCTCGGGGCCATGCGTTTTACCTTAACCAAACAGGTCAAGACTGAATACATCCGACTGGGGCAGGCGCTCATCCTATGAAAACAATAATTAAGCTCGTGGTTGGCGTTTTGATTATCGCTGTCGTTGTTGCAGCACTCTACGCGGCGAACCTTTTCTTAAAGCCCATCAGCAAGATGAAGGCGTCGTTTGCCCAATCATCGATCGCCACACCCATTAATGTGGACGGAGAAGATTTCCGCGACTTAAACCGCGACGGCTCTCTTGATCCCTATGAGGACTACCGCATCGCTACGGCCGATCGGGTAGAGGATCTCCTGAGTCAAATGACCCTCGACGAAAAAGTCGGTCAAATGTTTCACCCGCCCGTGCTGATTGAACCCGACCCTCTGTTCCGAGTCTTTCTTGAAGCGATGAATGCGGGTACGGCCATCGAGGAACTCATCACACACAAATCACTGACTCACTTTAATTTTTATGGCGGTGCCAGCCCTGAAAACATTGCCAAGCGACTCAACGAATTGCAGCAAATTGCGGAAAGGACGCGTCTCGGCATTCCGCTCTCTATCAGTAGCGACCCGGTTCACGAAGTCCCGAGGGGCGGCGGGATCGCCTCGTTCACATTAGACGGCGTTTCAAAATGGCCCTCTCAACTGGGGTTCGCAGCGGGTCGAGATGCCAGCATGCTGGAGACTTTTGGGGACATTGCGGCCGCTGAATACCGCGCCATGGGTTTCACCACAGCGCTTCACCCCATGAGCGATATGGCGACTGAACCCCGCTGGGCGAGAAACTTTGGCACCTTTGGCTCAAATGCAGAACTGTCAGCTGAAATGACCGTGGCCTACATGAAGGGCTTTCAGGGAGATCGCCTGAGCAATCAAAGCGTCATGACCATGGTCAAACACTTCCCAGGTGGCGGGCCTCAGTTAGATGGTCTAGACCCACACCTCAAATCGGGCGAGAGTCAGGTCTATCCGGGTAACAACTTTGACTATCACCTCGCTCCCTTTATCGCCGCTATTGAGAACGACATGCGGGTCGTTATGCCCTATTACGGCATTCCAACGGGACAAACCGATGAGGACGTCGCTATGGCATTCAACCGCTATATTTTAACCGACCTCCTGCGCGATCAGCTCGGCTTTGAGGGCGTCGTCTGTACCGACTGGGGCGTCATTACGGGTCGCATATGGGGTGTTGAGCCACTGACCGTGGAAGAACGTTATTTAAAATCGATCGAGGCTGGCGTCGATCAGTACGGTGGGGAGAGCGAGCCTGAATACATCGTGGATTTAGTGAATCAAGGCGTTATCAGCGAAGCACGCATCGATGAGTCAGTGCGCAGGATTTTGAAAAACAAGTTCGACCTTGGGCTTTTCGAGGAGCCGTTCGTCGATGAAACCGCAGTTAAAGAAGCAGTCAACCTGCCACAGCACGTCGCGCTCGGCATGACAGCGCAGCGAAACGCTGTGGTCTTGCTCGACAACGGGAGTAGCGCACTACCGTTATCCACTGAGACACGGATCTTCGTCGATGGCCTAAAGCCCAGTGTCGCAGCCCAATACGGAACGGTCGTCGATACACCCGAGCAGGCCGACGTGGTACTGCTATTCCTCAACACCGTCTTTAATGGCAACCAACCGGCCGGTACCGACAGCACCTTCGATCAGATGATGGCCACACGCTTTCCCGACACCAATCTTGCGTTTAGCGATGAAATTCTCGCCAAGGCCGCGTCCTATAGCGATGTCAGTCAGCTGGTGACCTTGGTTGACCTCAACCGGCCCGCGGTCCTGACCGAGCTTAAGGGCATGAGTGGCGCGCTGGTAGGAACCTTTGGAGTATCAGATGAAGCCATGCTGGATGTTGTCTTCGGCAGACACAATCCGGTGGGCAAGCTACCGTTTGAACTGCCGTCGTCGATGGCTGAAGTAGCAGCCCAGCTGGAAGATGTGCCTGATGATACCGCCAACCCGCTGTTTCCGTATGGCTGGGGTCTGGCCTACGAGGAATAGCCTAACCAATTTCGAGAGCGACATCGTCCTCTGCTACCGAGTCTCCTTCCGCAATGTGCACGGCGGTAACGGTTCCAGAATGAGGTGCCTCGTAAGGCACCTCCATCTTCATGACCTCGAGAATAAATAAGGTCTGCCCTTCCTCGATAGCGTCGCCCTCTGCGACCAGAAGCTTCCAGACAGAACCACCCGTTTCGAGTTCGATCTTTGTCATCACCGTATCTCCCAGTCTCAAGGTCTAATGGCGAAGGCCGATGGGCCCAGTAAATCAGGTAGCAAGGGCTGGACACGCGCCAACCATTTGCAGAGTTCAGGCCGCGTCTCACGCGGATCAATCAGGTCGTGCACCGACAGCGCCTCGGCACGTGGGAACGGAGACTGTTTAGCCGCCAGCATCTCCTCTAACTCGCGTCGCTTGGCGTCAGGGTCGGGCGCCGCCTCGATTTCGCGTCGAAAGGCCACCGCAACACCCCCCTCAACAGGCAAAGGACCACTTTCGGCTGAAGGCCATGCCAGCACATACGCCTCTGGCCCGTAGTGTGCCGCCTGCGCCACCCCGAACGACCGGCGAACCATAACGGCCGCCCACGGCACCGTGGTCATCGCTGCTGTGAGCACGGCTGAGGTCCCATGTCTTATGGTCGCCTCCTTCTCTGCTTGACTCCCAATCATAAACCCCGGCTCATCGACCAGAGTGATGATGGGCAGCGTAAACGCCTCACAAAGCTCCATGAATCGACGCGCTTTGTGTGCACCGTCGGCGGTCATGGAGCCGGCAAGAAACTTGCAGTCGTTACCCCAAACACCCACAGTTTGACCGTTAAGTCGGGCTAAACCCGTAATCTGCGAGCGGCCATAGCCCTTTCCCATCTCAAAAAAGCTGTCTTTATCAAATACTGCTTTGACGACAGCGCGCATTTCAAAAGCGACGCGGCGATCCCGAGGTACGACGTCAAGCAGCGACGCATCACACCGATTGATCGGGTCATCGCATGCCAGAACGGGTGCTAACTGATTAATGTTGTCGGGCATGTAGGACAGGAAACGTTTTATCTCATCGATACACGCCACTTCGTCCTCAGCACCGTTATCGACAGTGCCGTTCTTGGTGTGCACTTTCCAACCACCTAACTCGTCCTTGGTCTTTTTTTCACCCATGGCCCGCTCAACAACGGCTGGGCCTGCTGTGATGATTTGTGCGGTGCTTTTCGACATCACCGAAAAGTGCGATGCCACTAAGCGACCGGCAGGTAAACCGGCTACGGCACCCATTGCGGCTGTGGCGACCGGCACCGTGGCCATCGCTTGCGCCACGGAGCGAAAACGCGAAGGCGCGTTCACCGGTCCTGGAAGACTTGCACCTTTGCCACCCGTCCCCCCAACACTCCCACCGGCGCCCTCATGGAGGCGGACCAACGGTATCTTGTATTGAACGGCCAGGTCCTCGGCGTAAACGCTCTTTCTCAGTCCCGCAGCCGATGGCGAGCCACCGCGCATCGTAAAATCTTCGCCGCCAACAATAATCCGCCGACCCGCGACTTTCCCAAACCCCAAAATAAAATTAGCGGGATCGTAACTGACGAGATCGCCTGCTTCGTTGTGAACAGGTGTGCCCGCGACAGGGCCAAGCTCTTCGAACGAACCGGCATCCAAAAGGTGATCGACACGCTCTCGCAGGGTCAATCGGTTTTGACTGTGTTGCTTGGCAACCGCCGCTTCACCACCCTGACCCAGAGCCAATGCTCGGCGGCGTTCTATCTCGTCAACTTCAGGTTTCCAGCTCATTGTTTGTCCTTATCAGACACATTCCACGACAGCTTATCCCAAGACCTCATGTCACAGACACCCGGTACTCCAACGGTGTCTTTCATCGTTGCGCGCACGAACTCAACAGAGGTGACCGCCCCCCTTATTACTGACAAGTTCAAGCGGACACTGGGCTCACAGGACAACTGTCACAGCAAGACTATTTGATTTCGAGGCCCTTCATATCGCCTGCCTTTCGCCACTTCGCCATGAGATTAAAAAACTCGATAGGGCCGCCGCCATAAAACGTGTTTTGGGACTCAAACTCAACATGACCTTCATTGTTGTAGTAACCCGGTGTGCATGATTTTTGGAACTCTTCGGTTTGTCGCGCTACCCGCTTAATGGTGTTAATCCAAAGCGCCTCGGCCTTCTCGGACGCATCCACGCGAGTGGCACCCCGCTTTTGCAGCTCGCTTAAAATGTAGGCGGTTTGCATTGCGTTTTCATCAAGTGCAAAGGTGTATGTGGCGGTAAAACCTGACTGCTGAGGACCAAAGAAAAAGGCATTGGGAAAGCCTCGGGCGTGCAGTCCATGAAACGTTGCCATACCGTCCGCCCACTTCTTAGAAATAGTCAGACCATCGACACCCGTAATGGAGTAACCGGCGCGTTGAGAGTAGTCGGTCCCGACTTCAAAGCCTGTTGCAAACACCACACAGTCGACGTCGTACTCGATTCCGTTAACCGTCAGACCGGTCTCAGTAAAAGCGTCAACACCGCCCCCCTCTGTGTCCACCAAGGTCACATTAGGTCTATTGAACGACTGCAAATACTCATCGTGAAAACACGGGCGTTTACAAAATTGACGGTAATAGGGCTTGAGGGACTCAGCAGTCTCGGCGTTCTCGACAAGACTGTCGGCTCGCGCTCGAACTTTTTCCATTTTGGCAAAATCGGCCATCTCCATTTTTTCTTGAAGCCCCATGTGCACCATGGCTTTGTCTGTGAGGTACTGCTTGAGCCCCCGCTCCTTGCGGGCGCCAGTAACGAGCCAGGTCATGGCCCAAAGCGCCAAACGCCCTTTTGAAGGCTGAAAGTGCCGTAATTCACCGAAAATATCGCGAAACGCTTCGGTCCAGCCGTCACGGACTAAGTCTTTTTTGACGGGCATCCCGGCAAGAATCGACTCGAAGTTGGTGCGACGTTTTTGGTGCCAACCGGGAGACTGTGCTTGCACCCATGTCGGATCCAACTCGGTGTTGTTACGAACATCGATTGATGAGGGTGTGCGCTGGAACACGTAGAGCGCTTTGGCACCTGCGGCGAGGTGCGGTACGCACTGTACGGCCGTCGCCCCTGTACCAATAACCGCCACGCGCTTGTCTGCAAGCTTATCAAGACCGCCAAAAGTATCGCCGCCGGTGTAATCGTAATCCCAGCGACTGGTATGAAACGTATGTCCTTTGTAACGATCTATTCCCGCAATACCCGGCAACTTGGGTCGGTTTAGCGGTCCGTTTGAGTGGATGACATAACGCGCCTTTATGACGTCGTCTCGGTTAGTCCGAGCCGTCCACAGCCCCTCTGCCTCATCCCAGTCAGTCGCTAAAATCTGCGTCTGCATTAGGGCGATGTCGTGGAGTTGGTACTGATCAGCAATGACCTGACAGTACTCCAATGTTTCGCTGGCATTGGTGTACTTCTGTTTGGGGATAAAACCGGTCTCTTCAAGTAACGGTAAATAGACCAACGACTCAATATCACAGGATGCACCGGGATAGCGGTTCCAATACCAAGTACCGCCAAAGCCCCCCCCTTTTTCGACAATCATTAAGTCGTTAATACCCTGATCGCGGAGCCGTGCGGCGGCCAACATACCGCCAAAACCCCCGCCAATAATAAGCACCTCAACGGTGCACTCCACAGCACTGCGCGCAAAGCCGGGATCAACGTACGGGTCATCAACATAGCGAGAGAAATCTCCGGTTACGCCGGTGTACTGATCATTTCCATCTGAGCGAATCCGCTTGTCTCGCTCCTCTCGGTACTTTTCGCGTAACGCGTCGGGATCGAAGCTCAGTTCATTGAACGCTGTGGCCGGCATGAAATCCCCCTTTGGGTCTTGTCGCTTTAAATTGGCACTAACCCTGTCAAATGTAGCAGAGTCTGACAAAAACAGGCGGACTGATAGTGTTGCTCCGGCCGTTAGTTTCTGCTTTAACTGAGCGTCTAATAATTAGAGTCATCATCATGAATAACATAGCGCAAGGCCAGCACAGCGAACCCACGGCGGAAGAGCAGTGGCGGCAATTTGGGGAACTCACCTGTCAGAACGACTATGTGGACAGTCTCCGAGGGCGAAATCTCGACGTGTATCTACTCGGCGAACGTATCGATGAACCGGTCGATCACCCGATTGTTCGGCCATCAATTAACGCCATGGCCGCATCGTATCAACTCGCTGAGGATGAACCCGATCTGGCAACCGCGTGGTCGTCGATTACCGAACGCAGAATCAATCGATTCCTGCACATTCCAGAATCGCCTCAAGACCTTGTGCAGAAGAACAAAATGCAACGGCGCATGGGGCAACTCACGGGCACCTGTTTCCAACGCTGTGCCGGCCTGGACACGCTGAGTGTCCTCTTTTCCATTACCTTTGATATCGATAAAAAACACGGCACCGCCTACCACGAGCGTTATCTTGCCTTCCTTAAGAAGGCGCAGGCACGCAACCTAATTGTGGGCGCCGGAATGACGGACCCCAAAGGCGATCGAAGCAAACGTCCCAGCGACCAGTCTGACCCCGATCTGTTCATGCACGTGACACGCCGCACGGACAAAGGGCTATACGTCAAGGGCGCCAAAGCGCATATGACCGGCGGCCTCAACTCTCATTGGATCTGCGTCATGCCCACCATGAACATGCTCGAGTCGGACAAAGACTACGCGGTCATTGGCATGATTCCAGCAACCGCACCGGGCCTCACCTATATTTACGGGCGACAGTCCTGTGACACCCGTGCGCTTGAAGTGGGCGACATTGACAAGGGTAATGCGCAATACGGCGGTCAAGAAACACTCGTGATCTTTGACGATGTGTTCATTCCTTGGGCCCACGTTCTCATGGACGGTGAGTACGAGTTTGCTCAAGAACTGGTGTCGCGTTTCACTGCCTACCACCGCGCCAGTTACGTCTGTAAAACAGGGCTTGGTGACGTCATGATCGGCGCCGCATCCAGTGTTGCTGAAATGAATGGAGCCGAAACCGCAAGCCACGTGCGCGACAAACTCGTCGAGATGACGCACCTTAATGAGACGATTTACTCCTCGGGTATCGCCTCGTCTTACGAAGCCAAGCAGCACGAGAGCGGGGCGTTTATTAACGATCCGATTCTTGCCAATATCTGCAAGCACAACGTGACCCGTTTCCCCTATGAGATCTCGCGCCTTGCACAAGACTTAGCGGGCGGACTCATGGTGACACTGCCGTCACAGGCCGACTTCGAGCACGAGACTATTGGTCCCAAGCTCGACAAGTACCTGCAGGGCAAGTCTTCAGTCAGTACTGAAGATCGAACGCGAATGCTGCGACTCATCGAAAACATGACCTTAGGACGCAATGCCGTCGGGTATCTGACCGAGTCAATGCACGGTGCCGGCTCACCGCAGGCGCAGCGCATTCAACTTCTGCGCGAAACCGACTTTGGAAAAAAACAGTCGCTCGCCCGACGTCTCGCAGGCATTATCGCTACCGATCACGACACGCAGTAACACAAAATCTAATAGCACGGGACGTCCACTGCGACGCGTCCCTGCCCACTCAGGTCGTTATGCCCCGAATACATGCAACGCTCAGCTCGCCGTACTTTCTCGGTGCAGCCGCCATTTTTTTTGCCTCCTGCATGAATGCCATGATCAAGGGTCTGTCGGTCTATGAGAGCGTTATTGTCATTACCGCTTGGCGCTATGCACTGGGTGCTCTTTTAGTCTCAACATTGTGGCTACTCTTTCGACCCCCACTACCCGGCTGGAGATCAGTGCCTTTTCATCTGTTCCGAGGCTTTTTCCAGATCTGTGCGGCCAGTTTGTTTTTTTGGTCGGTCACTCAAATTCCTCTGGCCACCGCAGCAGCGCTGGGACTCACGGGTACATTAATGATCGGTCCACTGGCGTGGCTACTGATGCGAGAGCCGTTAAAACGCGACGTTATTATCGGCACGGTGGCAGGGTTCGCGGGCGCCATGTTCATTGTGAACAACGAGACGCAATTATTTTCAGGCACAACAGAGGGACCTGTACTGGGTTATCTTGCGCCGATACTCGCCTCGCTGTGCCACTCTATTTCCGTGGTGCTACTGCGGTTTCGATCGCAGAGTGAAGACCCCATCGTTGTCGCTTTCTTTGCCAACACATTGCCGGCGCTTTACGTCATTCCCGTCTTCTTTTTAGTCGACAGCCAGCCCACGACCGCGCTTTTCAGTGGCTACGTGGTGTCCGCGTTCTTTGGCGTCAGCTTTTGGTCACTAACAACACTTGCCTACGCACGGGCCCCTGCCGCGAGGTTGGCGCCGATCACCTACAGTCAGCTCATTTGGGCAGCAGTGATCGGCTTCTTTATCTTTGGCGAATTTCCCGGAGCCTCGACTTGGTCAGGTGCCGCCATCATCGTTGCGGCCTGCTTGTACGTCATGCGTTCGGGCAACAAGACGGCCTGACACGCACAGGCATCGTCATTGCTCCAAAGGATTAAACAGAGCGCGGTACACCAGCAGCTTCCAAGGAAGAGGTCATCGATTTGATCGCACACCGCTGAGCGCCCACGCGCGAAAGCGCAGGTGCATTCGAGCGGCAGACTCACATACACTGAACGCGCAGTGGTGCAATTTTTAATAAGTGAGGCCTTAATGAGCAACAGCTCAAAAAACGACACCTTTGATGCAGGCCGCGTCGGTCGGCTCGCGACATTAATCGCGGTGGGCGGGTTCCTCTTTGGCTTTGACGCCTCGGTTATTTCCGGTGTGGTGGGTTACATCAGTACCGACTTTTCGCTCACTGACTTAGAGATCGGGCTGGTGGTTGGCGCACCGACAATAGGCGGCCTTATTGGGGGTGTTTTATCAGGCTTCATTGCCGATGCCATAGGCCGAAAACGGGTCCTCCTAGGCCTTGGGGTCCTGTATTTGGTCTCCGCAGTCATCAGCGCCTTGGCACCCAGCTACCCAACCTTGGTTTTCGCCCGTGCCATAGGAGGACTTGCGTTCGCCTCACTCAGTATCGCCCCGATGTACATTGCGGAAATTGCACCTGAAAAAAGACGCGGGTTTTACGTGTCGTTTAATCAGTTCGCAATCGTTCTTGGGTTTAGTGCCGCCTACTTTGCCAATTACGCATTGGTGTCAGCGAGCCAGCTAGAGAGTCACTGGATTCACGCACTGGCCATAGACACACTCACCTGGCGCTGGATGCTGGGACTTGAGATCGTGCCCGCACTGGTATGGTTGGTGGCCTTGACACGCGTCCCCGAGACGCCGCGCTGGCTTGCGTTAAACAACAGAGAAGCCGAGGCACAGCAGTTACTGGCAACCCTGCAAGAGGCATCGGTTGCCGAGGTAACCTTTGAGGCGATAAAACGCTCTGGTGATGAAACAATGGGGCAGTTGAAGAAGCTCAAAGAGCTGGTATCGCCCTCGTTGCGCGTCCCCTTCTTTATTGCCATATCCGTTGGCATCGTCCAGCAGATAACGGGCATCAACGCCGTCTTTTTCTATGCACCGACCATTTTTGAACAAAGCGGTGTGGGCACTAATGCGGCCTTTGCGCAGGCGACTGTCGTTGGCTTGACCAATGTGCTCTTTACCGTTGTCGCCATGGTGCTCATCGATCGGTTAGGGCGAAAACCACTTCTGATTGCGGGTCTTGCTGGGATCATTGTCAGTATGTCACTCGTCAGTTACGGCTTTGGACAAGCGACCTACACACTCACAGAAACCTCTGTCAGCGCGCTCGAGATCGACGCAAAGAGCAAAGACAATCTGAGGGCACTCTCGGGTACCGTCTTTCAGAGTGATGTTGCCTTCAAGGAGGCCGTTGCCGCACAGATCGACCCACAAGTAGCTCGAAACCGGGAGTCCGCCATTATTGCCTCAGCGATTTCGGTGAACGCGGTCCTCGTGCTCGCTGGTATCTTAGGCTTCGTGGCGTCCTTTGCCATCTCACTGGGTCCTGTCATGTGGGTCTTATTTTCCGAGGTATTTCCTAATCGAATCAGAGGCATTGCCATTGGTGTCGCCACCATCTTTAACAGCGGTGCCAGCTTCCTTGTGCAGTTTTTGTTTCCGTGGCAACTCAACACCTTCGGTACGTCTACAACCTTTGCCCTGTTCGCGTTCGTAGGCCTGCTTGGCCTGGGTCTTATTTGGCGTCTTCCCGAAACAAAAGGTGAAACCTTAGAACGTCTTGAAACGAAGCTCGCGTGAGTCAGGACATCAACCACCACCCGGTACAGAACCCAGTACTCAGGGGCTTCAATCCTGACCCATCACTCGTCAAGGTCGAGGACGTCTACTACATGGCGACCTCCACCTTTGAGTGGTTTCCAGGGATTCAGGTGCATCGATCCAACGACCTCATGGAGTGGGCGCTCGTCGCGCGACCACTCGATGAAAAGCGCCTGCTCGATATCGTTGGTGTGCCTGATTCCTGCGGCGTTTGGGCACCTTGTCTGAGCTTTTCCAGTGGGCTCTTTTACCTGGCCTACACCGTCGTAAAACGCTTTGACGGTCATTTTAAAGACACCCACAACTACGTGACCACGTCGCCCCGCATCACCGGCCCCTGGAGTGATCCCGTACACATTAACTCCTCCGGTTTCGACCCCTCTATTTTTCATGACACAGACGGTCGAAGCTGGTGGCTGAATATGATCTGGGATCATCGACCCGATCGTACGCCTTTCCACGGCATCGTGCTTCAGGAGCTCGACAGGTCTGACCTGCAACTAAAAGGGGAGCCGACACTGATTTCACGCGGAAGTGACATCGGTCTCGTTGAGGGCCCACACCTCTATCGGCTGGGCGATTACTACTACCTTATTGTCGCTGAGGGCGGCACCGGATACGGCCATGCAATTTCTGTAGCGCGCAGTCGATCGATTGATGGCCCCTATGTGTTCGATCCTCAGGGTCCCGTTATGACGTCGCGCGCCCACACCCAGTGGCCACTGCAGCGCAGTGGCCACGGTTCACTGGTTCACCTAGGCGATGACGATTACGCCATGTCCTTTTTGTGCAGTCGCCGAACAAACGCACTCCAACACAGTCCCATGGGACGCGAGTCAGGCTTGGCAAACGTGGTGATCACCGACGATCAATGGATTAGACAACCCAATGGTGAAACACGCCCGCCGCTGTGTTTTCCAAATGCTAATGAGCAAACTGCTGCACCCGCTCGGGCACGCGCGTTCCGCGACGCCTTTGACACTCAAACACTGTCCAACAATTACCAGTGGCTCCGCGACAGCGAGTCAAGCAGTTGGTGTTCGTTGACGGCAAGACCCGGGTTTCTGCGAATAACGGGTCGTGAATCACCCGGCAGTGTATTCAAACAATCGCTGATCGCGACCCGAATGACCGACTGGAACTGTGCCGTAGAGACTTGCCTTGAATTTACGCCTCGCCATTTTCAGTCGCTCGCTGGGCTCATGATTTACTACAACTCCACAAAATTTCATTACGTACATGTCACCCATGACCCGGCCGCAGGACGGGTACTCAGCGTGGTCAGCTGCCTTGCGGATGAGCACTTACTCAATGACTACCCGCTGGGCGCTGAATGCATTTCACTCATTACCGAGACGACCTTTTTGCGCTGTGAAATTAAAGCGTCATACGCCGAGGTCTTTTACAAGGAAACCAACGAGGCGCAGTGGATAAAACTGCCGATACGCTTGGATATGACCTGTTTAACGGATCAAGCGGGGCGAGTGTCGGGCGAACAATTTACCGGAACCTTTGTGGGACTGGCCGCACACGACCTGTCGGGACAGGCAGCCACTGCCGATTTTGCCTATTTCGCCTACACAGAAGAGCAGTGATGCCCCTCACTCCCAGCGGTGGCACAACGCCGGCTCCGCCTATGGGCAGCCAACGGCGCCTTCGCCTGCTCAGCGCTCTGTATCACCCGCAAGCGTTGCCAAATTAGCTTCATGCTTTGCCCTGTCAACCGAGTAGAGGGACAGGCAGGCAATCATCAACATCCAGAGCGTGAAAATAACGGGGACGTACAGCCAACCAAAATCAGCTAAGACTGTGTCGGGCACATCCGACGGCGCCACTCCCACAGGAAACTGACTCACCGTCAGGAGGACACCGGCAACCGCTGCACCAATGCCCTGTGTCACCTTGCGGACAAACGTTACCGACGCAAAAAATACGCCCTCATTGCGACGCTTTGTTTTGATCTCTGCCTCTTCTACGAGGTCTGCGATCATTGCTGTAGAGAGGGTTTGGTAACTGATGATCAGTGCGACATCGACCACTGTGATCATTAAGATCAGCGGAAACAGCATCGGATCAGAGTTGTCCGGCATGAGTCCCATCAAGCGCAGAAGAATAGGCGCCGGTGAGACGGTAAATGCCAGCAAACCCACAGTAATCGCACCACGCTTCTTACCGAGTCGTCGCGAAATAGCGGGTGAGATCATGAACGCTAACACAGCGGAAATCACCACACTGAGTGAGATCAGACCGATCTGTTCGGTGGAAAAGCCCCAAAAAAACGTTGAAAAGTAGTAGCTCAGCGTTGCGGCAACGCCTGTGGCAATAGCGCCAAATAGGGCGGCCAGAAATAGCGCGAGGAACGACTTGCTCGCCAGCGTCTCAAACACCTCCTGGTAAATGCGTCTGAGGCTGAATGCGCGAGGGGGCGGCGGCTGTTTCAGCTCAGGAATCATCTTATGCGTTCCCAGTGCAGACGTCATAATGGCGAGAAAAATGACGGTAGCAGCGATAATACCCACCTGGCCGTGACCCTCAACATTGAACATGCCGTTACTGATTGAGGCCGTGGGCACCAAAACAAAAATCGTTGCGAACGCGCCCATCAAAGTGCCGCCTGTCCAACCAAAGAAGTAGCGATAGCTCAGCATGCTGGTTCGTTCATCATAGTCGTCGGTCATTTCAGCAACGAGTGACGAACTTGGAATCTCGTAGACTGTGATCAAGGTCCGCACTAAAACCGCGATGGTGACGATATAAGGAAAAAGTGCGTCGCCTTCCAAACCGGCGGGTGGGTTCCAAACAAAGTAGTATGCGAGGGCCGCAGGAGCGGCGGCGGCGTACATAAACGGGTGGCGCCGACCCCACCGAGATCGCGTATTGTCAGACAGGTAACCAATGAGCGGATCGCTGAGCGCATCGACCATCAGCGCAATCATGATCGCGAGGCTGACGAGATAGGCGCTGACACCCATGACCTGACTGTAAAAGATTAGAAAGAAATAATCGAAGCCGTTATTTTTGACGCCAAACGCCACGGACCCGATGCCGTAAGCTATTTTTCGTCCGACACTGACTCCGTTACTTTTTGACATCCACAATTCCTGAGACGCTGTTATTCTTTTGTGCTAACAGTGAGAGTAACGCCTACCTGTGCATCAGAGAAGCGAGAAATTGAGCTCTCTGAGTCCGTACCGCTACTATCCGAAAACTGACGCAATAGGTCCGACCATGAAACCTCTATTCCTCGTTCTTGCACTCCTTTACGCCTCAGCGGTTCAGGCTACGAGCCTGTCACTGGATGACGTGCTCGCTGAGATACCGACCCTGGATACGGCGCTGCCGACACCCGAGCAAATTACGGGGGTCAAGGTCGGCGAAAGGCACTGGTATCACTACGAGATAGTGAACTACCTTGAGGCGCTGGCAGAGGCGTCACCCCGAATGGTGGCCTTGGGCGAGCACGCGAGAACCTACGGGGGGCGGCCGTTAGTCAGCTACGCGATATCGACGCCGGAGAACCTTGCTCGCCTGGCCCAGATAAAAGCCGCACGTGCATCGATTATCGACCCAGACACGAAGGTATCGCTTAAAGACCAACCCGCCGTGCTCCACATGATGTACAGCATCCACGGCAACGAGCCCAGCGGCGCCAACGCCACACCACTGGTCGCCTACTATCTTAATGCCGCTCAAGACGAAGCGCTGCTGGCCCAACTTAATGACGTGGTTATTATTTTTAACCCCATGCTGAACCCCGACGGTTTAGACCGATTCGCTTACTGGACCAATGGCCACCGAGGGTTAAACCCCAGTCTCGACGGGCGCGATCGCGAGCATGCCGAGGCCGTCCCAAACGGCCGAACAAACTACTACTGGTTTGACTTAAACCGAGACTGGCTGCCCCACCAGCACCCAGAGAGCCGAGGAAGACTTGCGCTCTTCCACGAGTGGAAACCCAACGTGCAACTCGACTTCCACGAGCAAGGAAGTAACAGCAACTACTTCTTTATGCCGGGCAAGCCCGAGCGAACCAACCCATTAACGCCTTCGATCAACCAGATACTCACCGCTAAAATTGGGCAGTACCACGCGGAGGCCTTTGACGCTGAGGGCGTTCGTTTTTTTACTGAGGAAGGCTATGACGACTTCTTCATGGGCAAGGGATCAACCTACCCTGATTTATTTGGGACCGTGGGTATTTTGTTTGAGCAACCCTCGTCTCGGGGTGCGGTTCAAGAGACCGTGAACGGTAGGCTGACCTTTGAAGTGAGCATTTCAAATCAGTTCCGAACGTCGCTGTCGTCGCTCAAGGCAACATCCGCTCTTAAAGATGAGCTATTGAGTTACCAGCGAAACTTTTACACGGATCAAAAGAAACAAGGCGGGCACTACCTCGCCAGCGCAACGGGTGACCCGACTCGACTCGCGGAATTTGTGCGAGTACTCAAGGGGCACCAGATCACCGTTGAAGCGCTCGCCTCTGACATGGCAGTGGACGGTCACACCTACCGTGCGGGCGAGACGGTTGCAATTCCACTTGACCAACCTCAGTCGACCTACCTCGAGACACTGTGGCGAGCGCAGTTAGAATTTGAAGAGAACGTATTCTATGACGTCTCGACCTGGACACTGCCCTGGGCGTTTAACCTCACACACACGCGGTCTGCCGTGCGACGTGCAGCGACTGAGCCCTGGGCTGAGCGCGACTTGGATCAAACGACTGATTTGGCACCGTCTGCAGTCGGTTATTTAATCGACTGGCGTGATTCAGCAAGCCCCGCCCTTCTCTACGACTTACTTGAGATCGGCGCCAACGTTCGGGTTGCCGAAGCGACATTCACCGCACTCACCGCCAAAGAAGGCGCGGTGAACTTTGCACACGGTACGCTATTCGTTGCGCCTGAGCTTCAGGAGCGTGTTTCTGATGCAGTCATCAATCGCTTAAGGCGCGCCAAGGCCGAGGGCATCGCTGTCTACGCAGCCACCAGCAGCTACACGCCCGAGGGCATCGACTTGGGAAGTCGCGCTTTCACTGTCCTCTCGCTTCCCAAGGTACTGTTGGTGACAGGACCCGACACCTCAGCGTACAACATCGGTGAAATATGGCACTTGTTAGACACACGCGTCGGCATGCCGGTCACCATGGTGGACAGCCATCGGTTAAGTCGAGTGAGCCTTGGTGACTACAGCCATGTGATTATGGCCTCACCACTTCGCGCATCGAGCATGACGCAAAAACTCAAAACGTTTGTAAATCACGGTGGCGTGCTTTGGGCACAAGGCGCATCCACCGTTGCCTGGGCCGCTGATCAGGGTCTGACCAACGTCACTTGGCGAACAACAAGCGCGCAAAAAGCCAAAACCGCTGGGCAAGATACGGTCAAGGACGGCGCCAACGCAACAGCGGAGGAGCTGTCCCTTCCAAAACGAAAGCCCTTCGGTACTGCCTCTGACGAATACGCGTTCACCCTCGTCCGGGGTGCTATTTTACAGGGCGAATTGGACGTGACCCACCCGCTCGGTTTCGGCTACGCGTCGTCGCAGTTACCGGTGTTTAGAACGTCGAATCGCTTCATGAACCACTCTTCCAACCCCTACTCGACCCCACTTGCATACACCACGGCACCGCTGCTCTCAGGTTACATGTCGAGCGAGAACCAAGACGTCGTTGCAAATTCGGCAGGGCTGGTTGTGGATCAACGCGGTGAGGGTGCAGTTGTACTCTCTCTGGACAGTCCAACGTTCAGGGCATTTTGGTGGGGTACGCAACGGCTTCTGGTCAACGGTATTTTCTTTGGGGATTTGTTAGAAGAGCCTCGCTAAGCGAGGCTTGGGCGAACCGGCTATCGGCTACCGACAACGTCAGTTGTGCAAAAGTAACCTAGGGTTTTTGAGGCTAATTCGGTAACCTCCCCGCCTGAAAAATGTCGGTAATTTCCTACCGATATTGCGGTAGAGAGGTCCACGTTGAGCACAAAAATCAAGGTCGAAAATCCACTGGTTGTTTTGCACGGCGACGAGATGGCTCAGGTCGCATTTACCGAAATTCTGGCGCGGTTTGTCACGCTGCCGCTCGATATTCAACTTGTTGAAATCGACCTCTCAGCAACAAAGCGATTTTCCAGTAACGGCGCAGTGATTCATGAGGCTATTTCAGCACTCAAAGCGCACGGCGTCGGCATTAAAAATGCAGGCATGACCGTCAATCGTGCGCAACTTGATGAGCTGCTGAGCCAACACCCCAACGTCGTGGAATCGACGCTCGACCCACTCGCCACTAAATCGCCCAATGGAGCGATTCGTAAAGGAATTAGCGGCAATATCACACGAGAAGACATTGAGTTTCGCAATATACAAAGTGTGCGCCCCAATTGGATTGACCGCGATATTGAAGTGGACACCATGGAAACCGGTGGTCTGGACTTCAGCTACAGCGAGCTGTCCAACGCAACTGGCGTGGCTAAAGTCATGTTCGTGGGTTCAAGCGGTGAACCCGTAGAACTTCACCGTCGCTCGCTCAATAAAGGCGACCCCTGGATGCTCGCCACTAATTGCCTAGAAGAAGTGAAAGCGTGGGCTCACCGCTTCTTTCAGCGCGCAATTGAAGAGAAGCGGGACATCTACTTAGGACTCAAAGACACCGTGGTGTCTGGGTACGATGGAGTTATGCGCACCGCCATTGAGGAGATCTACACGCAAGAGTATCAAGCGCGCGTCGCTGAAGCGGGCTTGAGCTATCAGTACGAGCTCATTGACGCGCAGGCGGCGAGAATCGTGTCTAACCCGCCCAAGCGAGCACTTTGGGGCGTCCCTGACAACGTCAGCGGTATGAAGCTCTTTAAGCTGGTACAGCAACTCAAGCGCTACGGGCTTCCCGAGCGAAAGGCACACGTGTCGATCTCTCGTATGAGTGCCGGCGGCGGCGATCAATACGGCAGTTACAACACGCCTTCACCCGAAGGAGGTGTTATTAAAGTCATTGTCGATGGCGAAGAAAAGCATGCGCGCTACGTCAAAGAGGGCGACCCCATACTTTTCATGTCCAACGATCGAGACGCGATTAAAGACTGGGTCAGTCAGGTTTTTAAGGATGCAGCAGTCAACAAAAAGGAAGTCTATTTTGGACTCAAGCGCGAATTCGTAAACTACGACGAGGTTTACAGCTCGATCATTCTAGAAATACGAAAAGAGCTCGCAGCCCTCGATACGCCGCCACCGTCGTTCATGATCATGCGCCCTTCTCGTCAGTTGAGCAAAATGATCTGCGACCCCCCTCGATGGGGCATGTACCCGGCTCAAAACCTTGATGGTGATATCTTCTCGGACATCTCAGCGGCGCTCGGCGGTAGCTTAGCGACGGCAAGCTCCGTGATCATCAGTAAAGACGGGACAAAATTATTCGAAGCGCCCCATGGCACTGCCCATGATTTGTATGTTCGCTACCTTGAAACCGATGGGAAGGAAGCAAACTTCAACTCGTCTGCACTTATTTTTGCTGTTGCCAATGCACTTGAGGAACTGGCGGGGCGCGAGAACAATGCGGCACTGACTGAGTACGCAGCTCGGCTAAAATCGGCATTGATCGAGACCGTGGCTCAAGGTGTGATCACAGGCGATCTCAAAGGTAAGACAACAGCGCCCGATGCTGAACGCATCGTCGACATGAACGGCTTTTTAGACGCAGTCGCGTCAAACCTGTCCGCGTAATACGCCACAGCAATGGCGCGGATTAAGTGATCGTAAGACGCTTTGTGTGTCGTACGCCCAAGTAGATCAGAAGACCAAATGGCCCGGTCATTAAGGTGAAAAAGAGACACGGAACGACCAATACGTGACTGATCTCGTGGTCCTGACTGTCTCGAACGATCCAGCCGCCAACAAAGAGATCGAATGCCAAGTAATGAATCCAGCCCGCGAGCAACAAGCCGTCTACGCCAAACAGCGTCTTAACCGACGCAAGCGTACCAAAACCACCCTCAGACGGCGCCTGGCTACTGAACGCAAATATTAGGCTGGCGTAGATCGAGCCCAATAGTAAAGGCACCAACACGCTCGGCATGATGTCACGCGCCAACACCCGTCTTGGAGCAACAACCAACCCTATCCATCCCAACAGGGCGACACCACTGCACAGACTAAATACGGCTTCTAATGACATAAGGGTCTCGTCTCTTCTGAGGTGCTGGCCACCGACAGCGTAGTGGACCACACTTACCCTTTAAATAACATTTGTCGAGAGTGACCATGCGCATTTCTGATCATCAACATCCCATAGACACCGGCGTGAGCAGTAAGCCTGAGGCTACAGAGGTGATATCCGGACTCGATCTATCGGGTAAAACGGCCCTCGTGACTGGTGGATACTCGGGGATTGGTATCGAAACTGTGAAAGCACTCACAAGCGTAGGTGCGCATGTTGTCGTCCCCTCACGAGACATCGATCGAGCGGTACAGGCCCTTGATGGAGTCATTCCCGCAGACCAAATCGGCGCTATGGATCTGTCGGACTTACCGAGCGTTACGGCCTTTGGTGAGACCTTTGCACGCGCCTATCGCGTCTTGGACATTGCCATTTTCAACGCCGGTGTCATGGCCTGTCCCTTGGACCGGACCCAGCAAGGACTCGAATGGCAGTTGGGTGTAAACCATGTCGGTCACTTCACACTGTTACGCACGCTGCTGCCGAGCTTGAGAGCAGCGAAGGGGGCCCGAGTGGTCACGCTGTCCTCGATTGCCCACCGGTTTGGCGGGATCGAGTTTTCTGACATGAACTACGAACACCGACCTTATGATAAGTGGCAGGCCTACGGACAGGCCAAGTCTGCACAGTCGTTGATGGCGGTTGAACTTGATCGCCGCGAGCGTGACAACGGTATCCGAAGTTTTGCCGTTCATCCGGGCGGTATTTTCACGCCCCTTCAAAGGCATTTGGGTAATGACGAAATGGCGGAATTTGGATGGACCACGCAAGACGGTCAGCCCTCCCCCGTCGCGCAGAAGCTCTTCAAGTCGACAAGCGAAGGCTGTGCAACCTCGCTCTGGGCAGCAACCGCCGACGTACTGAACAACACGGGCGGTGTTTATTGCGAAGATTGTAACGTCTCAAGCGTGGTCGCCGATGACAGTAATGCGTTTACGGGTGTGCGACGCTGGGCTGTGGACGGCGACATTGCAGAACGCCTTTGGACGGAAACTGAGACGCTGATTGATCGGCGCTAGGTCACGCTATCGCGCGCTCAGTCGGCGCGCGCCACACTGCGTCGCCGTGATCGGCGACCTCCCTCTGAGGCGGCACGCTCTGAGAAATCAGGCCAAGGCGCGCCCAAAACCTCAGTCATGATCGCAGCATCAAAAGGTCGCGGGGCTGTTACGTTAAGCGCAGTAACCATGGCCGCTAAGTGTTCAGGGGTTGTACCGCAGCAGCCACCAATAATCGTCGCGCCCGCATCGCGCGCAAAGAGTGCGTAATCGGCCATGAGTTCGGGACTGCCGTGGAAATGGATGGCGCCGTCGACGTACTGAGGAATACCGCAATTACCCTTCGCAGCAATGGGTAAACCACAGTTCGCCTCCAGTAGTTGAGTGGTGGAGTCCATGAGTTCTGCGGGGCCAATACCACAGTTTGAGCCGACCGCGTCCAACCCAATCTCAACGGCGAATGCGGCAAACTCACTGGGCGTAACGCCCATCATCGATCGGCGTGCCGTATCAAATGTCAAACACCCCACCACTGGGAGACCTGTTGATTTCGCAGCCTCGGCGGCGGCGGCAACCTCTTCGTTCGCCGACATCGTCTCGATCCAAAGGACTTGTGCACCCCCCTCTGCCAACGCCACTGCTTGCTCTTTAAAACAGGCGACGGCCTGTTCAAAAGTGAGCTCGCCCATGGGCACGAATAACTCCCCCGTGGGACCCATTGACCCGGCAACCACTGCACGATGCCCACTTTCGTCTGCATGCGCCGTTGCCGCCTGGCACGCCAGTTCCGCAGCCGCTTTGTTTATCTCGTGGACTCGACGTTCACTTTTATGGAGCTTCAGCCTCATCGCGTTCGCACCGAAGCTGTTCGTCAGAATCAGATCAGCGCCGGCACGTAAGAACTCGTCGTGCAAGCATAAAACTTCGTCTGGACGCTCGACACACCACAGTTCTGGTGGATAACCGGCCTCCAGACCACGGCCAAAAAAATTGGAGCCTGCCGCACCGTCTGCAACGCACCACCCTTTTCGTTGGATGATCGCATTGATGGGGTTGGTCATTGTTGGGCGTCCTTTTGTCAGCGTCGAGCGGAGGGGCTCTAGTTTAGCTTGGTTTTAGCGCGTGCTTAAGGTTTTAAGGGTGACGCGCGCGGTATTGGGGCACTGGGTGCACTTTTTTTAACCACTTTGGAATGGTTCACTGACAACGCGCGCCACCAAACACTGACCGTCCAAAGAGGCTGCTTTGCAGCCTCTTTTTTTTGTTAAGGCTGAAGCCCTAGTCAATGTCCAATGCGCGGTCAATGTTCATCACCAGTAACTTGGCATGGGCTTGCGACGTACGATCACCTCTACGCTTATTCGATAACGCCTCGCGAAGTTCCGTAAGGGTGAGAACCGCCAGTGCCTGAGCGGTGCTGTGATACTTCGATGCGCCTGCCTCACTTGCTATCGTGGAAAGACGGTCGACGTATTCAACCTGAAGGTTGCGTCGAAAACTGTTCACACTTTGGCGCGCATCTGCCTTAAAAACCGCATCGGTTAAATCGTCAACGACTTCCACCAATGGGTATTCATTGCCATAAAGCTCGGTGTTCGTAATGCGCTTTAACACGGTTGGATGTAATAAATGATCGAGTACACGCTTTTGAGCAGACAAAACGGCACGATGCACTTTCGGGTCTTCCGTCGAACCACCGTGCTCAAAACCACGACGCTCTGGCGCAGCTTGCCGCCAGAGCGCGTCGTCGACCTCAAATGCATCAGGACTAAACAACTGCTCAGCAAGCGTCGCCATGGCCAGCTTCTGACGCGCGCCCTCTACGGGAATAAAGGGCTCGGTGCCCCCCGGCTGCCCGACCACGGCGCGATCAACGTAGACACCACCGACCCAACGAGAGATCACACCGGCGTTAATTCCCCAAAAGCGCACCAGTAACGCAACACCATCCACCACTTCCTCATAAGACTTACCTTGATCAGGGGTCCATTCGGCGGTCTTGTTTAACGCATCGTGCATGATTTTCATCTGATTTGACGCGTAAGCAATGGAATCAGAACTGTTGTCGTAAATGTTCACGCGCGGATCGATACCGGTACCCGGGCTGCGCATGTCATCAGCGTCGTTGCCAAACGCAAGGGCGTGCTCGGTTGAGCGTGCCGCAATCATCTCTAGACGCTCGCCTTCGTCTGACGGATCTGCAGACTCTGGCGAGTAGGCGTACTCAATGTACCAATCGTCGTAAGGGCCGGGCGCAATGGTATAAAACAGCGTCTGATCGTCACGATCAGGTGCGTAATTCACCGCGGGGTAGTCCATAACAGATCCGGAGATAATGCCCGATGCCAATACAGCGGGATTCTCAAGCTCTTCTGGCGACAGCAGTTGAGTGCCTTTCATATTGTGGTTCATACCCAGGGTGTGCCCAAGCTCATGGAGGATGAGGTAGTACATACGATCACGCCTGAGCTGCGCCTCGATGTCCGCACCACCGCCCGACATCTCAATGGCCATGTCAGCAACAAGTCCACCCTCCGCAATGGCATGTCCAACGGCGCAAGCACGGGCGTCGTGCCCATCGATCATCATCGGCTCGCTGGCGTCACCCTGAATCAGTTCACGCGTGAGCTTTGATCGATTGAGGAAGGAGTACTCGAGCATAATGTCAGCCCCGATCAACTGACCGGTTCGCGGGTTTGAAAAGCTCGGCCCGTAGCCACCAAAGGGCGGTCTCGGTGACGAGGTCCACCGCAGGACGTTGTAGCGAATGTCTCCTGCATCCCAGTCGGCATCGTCAGGCTGGACGTTGACCACCATGGCGTTACTGAACCCTGCGTGTTCAAACGCCTTATTCCACTCAAGCGCAGCACCTTTAATCAGGTCGCGCCACTCGACAGGTGTTGTATTTTCGATCCACCACGTAATGGGTTCTATGGGGTCCGACACAGCGGCTGTTGGATCTTTCTTCACAAGATGCCAACGCTCCATTAGGTCACGATACGGCGCCGACTCAGTCGAGGTAAGATCAGTGACTTGAACGTTAAAAGATCCCAACCGAGGATCAGCAAACCGTGGCTGGTAGTTGTTTTCTGGAACTGCAATGAGTGTGTGCAGCACCTGAATGGACACGTTTCGTGCATCCGTCACCGCATCACTCCCCGACGCCTTGGGGTTGGGGTTGAAGTAGACGTATTCGACTTCAATCGCTGAATTCTTGGGGTAGTTTTTGATCGCCAAAATCTGGCTTTTGTCAGCGTCCATTTTTCCCAGTCTGAATCGGTCGCCTGAATCATCATCACCCCCTCGGGTGCGAACAATGTTGGCAAAAGCTTCCGACAAAAACAGTGGGTCCGAGTCGATTAACAGATCACCTGACTCGTCGTCCTCGGCGGCAATCGGCAGAACAGCTAAAACAGCGCGGGAAATATTAGCCTGCGACGCACGAGATATGGCATTGGCGGGGTCAAAATAGTACGCAGTGTTTTGTCGAACAAACTCGAGCTTGTCAAAGCGACGCTCTATCGTGAATACAAAGTTGTCGCCATACGATCCGGTAAACGCACCCGCGTCAGTCACACCGTTCATAATGTGCTTAAAGTAAATAAACTCCTGACCCACTTGGTCACCACGAACCAACAGCTTTGTTGCACCCGTTTCTGAATCCTGGAACACAGTGAAAAGTCCGTCAAAACGGTCAGCTTCCTCGGTGAGTTCAGCAATGGTCTTCGGCTTTTCTTCCTCGGCAGCCTCTGGCGCCTCCTCTACGGCTGCATCTATCGCCGCATCGCCCTTCACTTCAGGCTTGGCAGCCTCTTCGGCAAAAGACTGACTCGAGAGTGTCAGGGTCAGCGGCAGTGCCCACAGCAGTACCTTCCAAATAGCATTGCGATTCATATGAGTTCCTTTTTCTTCAGCTTTTTATCCAGCTTGTTAAAGAGCGCCGTACTGCGCCTAAAACAGGGCCGATGAAGATACCCCCAGCCGCCACTGAAAATCAAAGAAATACCGTGAAATGTCGCTCTTGGAAATCGCTTTAACTGCCACAAGAGCAGTACACTCAGCGACTGACGGAGGGAAGTAAGCCGATGCGAACACTGTATGCCCCCATAGAACCTTATCGACGTGGCTGGTTATCCGTGGGGGATGGCCATGAGGTTTATTTCGAAGAGAGTGGAAATCCGGACGGAAAACCCTGCGTGTTTGTGCACGGCGGGCCAGGCGGCGGAACATCACCGGCCGCGCGGCAGTTTTTTGATCCAGCGCGCTATCGAATTGTGCTCTTTGATCAACGTGGATGCGGACAGTCAACGCCGCATGCGTCGCTCACTGCGAATACCACAAGCCACCTGATCGACGACATGGAACGTTTGCGCGAGGAACTCGGTGTCGAACAATGGCTGGTGTTTGGAGGATCGTGGGGCAGCACGCTCAGTCTCGCCTACGCCCAAAGCCACCCAGAACGAGTCACACAGCTGGTGCTTCGCGGAATTTTCTTACTGCGTCCTGAGGAAATCAGGTGGTTTTATCAAGAAGGTGCAAGTCATCTCTTCCCCGACAGTTGGGAGAATTATCTTGCGCCGATTCCCCATAATGAGCGTCATGATTTAGTCAGTGCCTTTCATAAGCGATTGACCAGTTCTAACGAGGCGACTCGCCTAGAGGCCGCGCGGGCTTGGTCTGTTTGGGAAGCCTCAACAAGCTTCTTACGTCAAAATAAAAACTTTATGAGTCAGCTCGATGAGCCTGATGCCGCGCTCGCAATGGCGCGCATTGAGTGCCACTACTTTGTCAATCAAGGGTTCTTCAATTCGGACAACCAATTACTCGATAACATAGACCGTATTCGCCACATACCGACGGAGATTATACAGGGCCGCTATGACGTGGTTTGCCCGCCTAAAACCGCATGGGATCTCCACAGTGCTTGGCCTGAAGCCACCCTCCATATCGTTCCCGACGCGGGTCATTCAGCCTTTGATCCAGCCAATACCAGCGTCCTGGTCGAGGTCACAGATCGCTTTGCACAAGCTTAAGTGACGGGCTTTAGCGAACGAACAGCCACAAAGGTTTTCATGAATGCGTCGATCGGCTCGCCCCCACCCCAATCGTCTTCATAAAATCCTGAAATGAGGAATCCCGCCGCAAGCTGCCCACCCAACTGATCACTCAGAGAGTGCGCGAACTCCAGCGGGGATTCTGCACCGAACCATCGTTTACGGTCCGTATCACTGATATTAAGGTCCGAATGGGGCGAGGAAAACTTGAGTTGAAACGTCCCCTGTTTTTCCAGATCCGGGTCAAAGAGCGCCTGAACTGGATTTATAAAACCACTGACCATCGTTCCGCCAGGCTTTAATACTCGGAAGGCTTCACGCCAGACCGGCGCGATATCTTGCGCAAAGCAATTTGAACAGGGATGAAAAATAAAGTCGAAGTGGTGATCGTCGAAGATCGACAAATCTGCCATATCACCGGCCACTGTTGTTAATGCAAGCGCATCACGGTCAGCGACTAATCGGTCCTGATCCAACTGCCTCGAGGACGCATCAAAGACGGTCACACGAGCCCCTGCCGCAGCAAGGATGGGGCCTTGCTGACCACCCCCTGACGCAAGACAAAGCACTTCACAGTCGTCCAATGCTGGAAACCAATCTCTGGGAACAGGACGTGATGGCGTCAGTACGATCTCCCAATCGCCGGTGCCTGCCCGCGCAATCTGCTCTGACGACACGGGCCGAGTCCAACGATCTCCCTCATCAACCTGACGATTCCATGCCGCCTGATTGAACTCGTAAACGTTCACGTCTTTCCTCTCCCTTTGAGGACCACTAGCGCCCTTTAACTTAACGGTAACGAAGGTTCGATCGATTGAGCTCACTCAACCGGCTTACGCCCATTAACCGCATGTCACGCTCAATTTCCGACTTGAGGTTGCCAAGCGCGCGCTCGACGCCCTCTTGGCCAGCGGCGGCCAGTGCGTACAAATACAGCCGCCCGCCCGACACCGCCTTGGCACCCACACTCAGGGCTTTGAGCACATGGGTACCCCGCTGAACACCCCCCTCACAAATCACATCGACTTTGTCGCCCACGGCATCACAAATCTCAGCCAGTTGATCGAACGGCGCACGTGACCCGTCGAGCTGACGTCCGCCATGGTTTGAGACCATGATGCCAGTGCACCCAATGTCGACAGCACGCTTGGCATCCTCTACCGACATAATGCCCTTGAGTGCGAACTGCCCGTTCCACTGTGCGCAGAGCTTTTCTGCATCGGCCCACGACATGGTCGGATCCAGCATGGTGGAGAAATAGTCGCCAACGGAAACTGCAACATTTGTGCCCTGATCGATATGCCCTGAGAGGTGAGGCATATCGAACTTATCTTTGGTGAAAAAGTTCCAGGCCCAAGCGGGGTGCGTTGCAAAGCTCCACGCCGACTGAAGATTTAATCGGGGTGGCGAGGTAAATCCCGTTCGCAAGTCACGCTCGCGGTTTCCCCCAGTGATGGTGTCCACGGTTAACGCCAACACATTAAATTGTGCGGCGCGGGCGCGCTCGAGTAGCGCATCGTTCAAGGCCCGGTCCTTGTGAAAGTAGAACTGGAACATTTTAGGGCCTGGTGCAAGCGATGCGATTTCCTCCACGCCTACGGTCGCAAGTGACGACACACCAAACATGGTCCCGTATTTTGTTGCGGCTTTCGCCACAGCACGCTCACCTTCGTGATGAAACAGTCGTTGCAGAGCGGTTGGCGCACAATAGAGTGGCATGTCGAGTTTTTGACCCATGACCTCTACCGACATGTCGACATCTCGCACACCATTGAGCACATTTGGAACGAGATCAGCGGTCTCAAAGGCCTGCGTATTGCGCCGATAGGTCACTTCGTCATCTGCCGCACCGTCAATGTAATGAAAAATAGGTCCCGGCAAACGCTTCTTTGCAAGCCGCCTGAAATCACCAAAGTTGTGACAGTCTGTTAAACGCATTACATATTCCTATTTGCAGCGCACTCTGTGCAGGGCATCATAACGCGCTATTGTTCGTCGTGACGCGCAGAGATCACGACACAACTTCGCATTCAAAGTATCCCATGGTGAACAGGAAACGAGTAACTATGTCATTGATCAAACACCTCATTGCAGTGGCCCTTTTAGTCTCAACGTCTCAGGGCGTCTTTGCGAGCCTTCTAATGACGCCAAACGCGGACCCCGACATGGTCTATCAAGGGGCCATTTTAGAGGGCAACTACGCCGGCGATATCACCAAGCCCTCGGTTTTTTTAGGCTTTGACGCCGGTCAGCAGGTGGCCACTCCGGCGCAGATTAGCGCTGCTATTAACGTCTGGGCAGGCGAATCGGACCGCCTCAAAGTCGTTGAATACGCCAAGACACACGAGGGTCGCCCCCTGTTTGCCGTGTTTATCTCCAGTGCCGAGAATTTAGCAAATCTCGATGCCATTGAAGCAGATATCCAGATGCTCTCTGACGCCCGTCGCCTCAGCGACAAAGATGCGAAGGGTATTATTGAGTCGTTGCCCGCGGTGGCGTGGATGGCGTACTCGATTCATGGGAACGAGACGTCGGGGGCCGACGCGGCGCTGGCCAGCATTTATCACTTAATCGCCAGTACAGATGACGACGTCACCGCCATGCTCGGCAAAATGATCGTGGTCATTGACCCCATGATGAACCCAGACGGTCGCGCCCGGTTTGCCAAGTCACTCGAGCAATACCGTGGCACGGCACCCAATGTTGATGACCAGTCGCTACTTCACACGGGTGACTGGCCCTACGGTCGCACGAATCACTACTTTTTTGATCTGAACCGCGACTTCTTTTTGCTGACTCAACCTGAGACACGTGGACGCGTCGCGTTGATCAACACATGGCGCCCACAGCTTATGATCGATGGTCACGAAATGGGCTCGCAAAGCACCTTTTTAATGGGCCCTCCAAGACAGCCGCTCAACGCCAACATTGATACCGACCTGCAAAAATGGGCGCGCGTATTTTCTGAAGAGCAAGGCGCCGCATTCGACGAGCGATCGTGGCGTTACTTCACGGGCGAGTGGTTTGAAAATTGGTATCCCGGGTACTCCAATTACGCAGAGTACCGAGGCAGCATGCACATTCTCTACGAGCAGTCGCGCATGGCTGAAGATGGCGTGCGACGTCCAGAGGGGACAGTGCAAACCTACAAAGAATCTGTGCACCACCAATTCGTCAGTACCATGGCCAATCTCGCGTCATTAGCAGACCATTCTCAGGCCATGTACCGCGATTATTGGGACGGCAGGAAATACAACGTCTCGCCAAAAAGCCAGTTTGCCAATCGCAGCTACGTCATTTTAGCGAATGAAAATCACGGCCGTATGAACGCGCTCGTGGAACGTCTTGAAGCGCAAGGCATTGAACTTTTCACTAACGAGGCTCCGATGAAAGTGGCCTCAGTCACCACTCAGCTGGGTACTCAAGAAAAGGGATATGTGCTTCCTCAGGGTAGCTTAATTATTCCTAATCGACAGCCTGACGCGCCCTTTGTGGCGGCAATACTGGAGTTTGATGCCGACGTGCGTAAGTCGGTCCTTGTCGAGGAACGACAGCGTAATTTGCGCGACGGCTCGTCACTCATGTACGACACGACGGCTTGGAACTTCAGCATGATGTATGGACTTGCGGCCGTCACCGTGCCCCAACACCTTGAGGATGGACTCAAGCCATGGCGCGGGCACACGCCAACCGTTGACGTCCAAGCGTCGGCGATCGCGTGGACTGTCAATGGCGACGATGATCGCTCGGTGGCTTTTGCCGCACGTTTAATGGAGCAAGGTGTCAGGGTCAGAATCACGGACAAGGCAACTGTCTTATCCGGAAAAACAGTTTCGCGGGGGTCGGTGTTTGTCACCGCCATGGACAACCCAAAAACGGACAATCTAACGGGTCTCATCGAGGCCCAAGCGCGCGCTTTAAACGTGTCAGTCAGCGCCATATCTTCCGGCTATGGCGCGGGCGACCTACCCGACTGGGGCGGATCGCATTTCCGACTGCTAACGCGTCCTCAGATCGCGATCCTCAGCCACGCACGCTTTAGCAGCTATGACGTCGGTTCCAGCTGGTGGGCGATCGACTCGCACCTTGGCATACGCCACAGTCAAGTTGATGCCGCCTACGTATCCCGTGCTGACCTGCGTCGTTACAACACGATCGTCATACCCAATGGGTATCGACCACTCTCAGGCTCAGAGTTGGGGTCGCTGCGTGACTGGGTCAAACAAGGCGGGACACTGATCGCGCACGATAACAGCGCAGCCAATTTGGCGACTGAGAACGGTATTGGTGGCGTTCGCGCGATCAAAGATGCGTTCTCTGACGCCCAGAGTTACGACATAGCGCTTCAGCGAGAACACTTGGCACTGAGCGATGAACTGGACGTCGACGCGGTGAGCGCTCACAGCGTCGACACCGACATTACCTATCCGTGGGATCAAGGCAGTAAGGCGCTAAACGCTGACGAGCTCAAGCGTCGTGATACGTGGCAGTCGCGTTTTATGCCCTCAGGCGCCATGGTCGCCGGACGCGTCGACACCTTGCACTGGCTCACCTTTGGTACGCCCGAGATACTGCCACTCTTATACAGTGAGCAACCGGCACTCATGGTCAACGGACGTCAACAAGCGGTGGTTCGCGTTGGCGTACTAAAGCCCAACAAAGACGCCGAAAAAGCGCGCGCAATCAACTGGTCCACGATCCCTCAAGGGCAAGATCTGAACGTTCGAATGAGTGGACTATTGTGGCCAGAAGCGGCGTCGCGTATCGCGAACTCGGCCTATGTTACGCGTGAGCGAGTGGGCAAAGGCCAAGTGATTTTATTTTCTGGCCAGCCCAATTTCCGCGGTTCCACGCGTGGCGTTGGGCGGCTTTGGCTCAACGCCCTCGTGTACGGTGCAGGCCTAGGCACCTCTGCGGCGGTTAAGCTGTAGACTGACGAGCCCAATCAGGGTTCACAATTGCAATGCCAAGCGGCTTAGACGACGCTTAGCGCTCAATAACATTGATCACTCAACAAAGGAGAAGCGGTATGCCGCGAGTAAATTTAGAAGGTAGCTCTTCAATCGTCACAGGCGGAGCGTCAGGCATCGGTGAAGCCTGTGCTCGGCAGCTGGCCGATTTAGGCTCAAAGGTGGTCGTTGCGGACCTCAATGAGGAGCGCGGCAAGCAAGTAGCCGAGGAAATTGGCGGTCAGTTCGTCAAGTGCGACGTCTCAAGTATTGAAGACGCAGATGCAGCGGTGGCGGCGGCTGCCGCCTTGGGCCCGCTTAGGGCTTGTGTGAACTCAGCGGGTCTGGGCGCCGCGGGTCGTACTGTCAGCCGCGACGGCGAACCCTTTCCGCTCGATAAGTTCAGCTTTGTCATCAAAGTAAACTTAATTGGTACGTTCAATATGCTCAGCCGAGCTGCGGCTCAAATGGCAAAGAACGATCCTCTTGATGATGATGGCGGTCGTGGTGCTATCGTCAACCTTGCATCAGCAGCGGCGTTTGATGGCCAGATTGGTCAATGTGCTTACTCCGCCTCTAAAGCAGGCGTCGTGGGTATGGCACTGCCGATTGCTCGTGATCTCGCCGCCGTCGGTGTTCGCGTCAACACGGTCGCACCTGGCTTGATCGACACGCCTATCTATGGCGAAGGTCCAGAGTCCGACGCGTTCAAAGCGCATCTTGGAAAGTCAGTACTGTTCCCGAAACGATTAGGCAGCGCTGAAGAGCTCGCGTTTGCGGTCGTCGATTGCATTACCAACCCGTACATGAATGCAGAAGTCGTCCGCCTGGACGGCGGTATCCGAATGCCACCAAAGTGATGGTGCAGGGAGCTGCAAAACGGAAAAGCCCTCATAAGAGGGCTTTTTTGTATCTGCGATTTGTCTAGCTATCAACCCCGGATTCGAGAGAGAAGCCAGCTGGCGCCTCAATCGTCATCATCATCTTTGTCGTCTTCGTCGTCTTCGTCATCGTACTCGTAACCGCCATCTGGGCGACTCGGATCTTCGAAGCCCAACTCGTCAGCAATGCCGTCGAGCAGATGCTCGTCCTCTAACTTAACGAGAAATCCTGCGGACAACTGAGCAAAGAACGCTTCGGCCGGCACTTCACTACCGCCGATAGATTCGTACTCAGTATCTCCATCAATACCAAACTGCAGGCCCAATAGGGTAATACTCTCTTCAGCGACAAAGTCATCCACAGGTGCCTGAAGCTTGATCTCGTCCTCGTCCTCATCCTCACGATCAAGTCTTGTGGCCGTCAGAGTGCCCTCATTATCAAAGGCCTCAACCTCGAGATAGTCACCAATCTGTAGGTCCTCGAAATTAAACCGCTCGTCACCCGAATCACGATCGTCATCCATCAGGGTTTGAGCAGTAACAAGAACGTCCAATACCCCCACTCCCAGATTCAAACTAACAGTTAATGTTTCTGGATCGAGTGCGCTGACAGGCGCCTCAATTTCAATTCGCCCGCGACGGCTTTTAATTTTTTCGGCGACCAGCACGTCACCAGAAAAGGTGCCCTCGACCTGAACAATCAGTCCATCTTCGAGCACCAAATTACCGGGCACCAAGGCTGCTGAAGAGGCATCAACTGAAGTGCCGTTAATAATGAACGTCTGATTGGTCGCATCGTAGCTCTCAATGGTTCCCTCGGTTCGAAACTCATCGTCATCGCCCAGTGTCGTATCGACCTCGACATCGCCATTGTCTTCCGCTTCACCCGCATCGATACCCGTCGGTTCGATTTTCGTTGCATCGATGATTAACGCGTCGGCGGTGGCCAGGGTGCCCTTGACCTCCACGAGAATGCCGTCTGCAAAGTTGCTGGGGTCAATATCGTCAAATTCGGCCGATGCAAAATTGATGGTGTAGTCGCCGAGTAAAAACGTTTCAGCCGACGTGTCGAGGCTGGTCACCTCACCGTACAACTCCACTTTGGTAACGCCAGGAATGAACTCCTTCAGCTCAACACGGGTTGCTCGAATATTATTCCCGCTCTCGGTAAAGCCATAGACCTCCACCAGATCGCCCTGAGATAAGGACTCAAAGGTCGTGTCCTCGAACACGGTTCCTGTCCGCTCGACCACAACATCGATGCCGAGGACAGTAATCTGGCGCGCGTCCAGCACCGAGCCACTCTCATCTGTCGCACTCGTAATGGCGCTGATTGGACCCTTAAGGTTGTCATCGACGATAACCACCTCCGCGACACCCGTAACACCATCTTCATTAACTGTTCCCTGAATAAAGACAACCATGCCGACGCCCAGATCATCCTCGGTTGCGACGACACCGTTTACGATAATGACGGCTTCAGAGGTGTCGTATTCGACGCCGTTAACAAAAATACTTCCGAACTGTGTGATGACTCCGATAGCCTTACCACTACCACTAATTCCTGCGCTGGTGTCGCCCGTATCACCGCTCCCGCCAGAGCCGCCGCCGCTCGAGCCCCCTGAACCACCAGAGCCTCCAGTACCACCGGACCCTGATCCCCCTGAGACAACTTCTGGAGATGAGCCCCCGCCACCGCCACAACTGGTGAGTAAGGCAGCCAGCAACAGCGTAAGGAGGTGAGTGCTAACGGAATACTTCATAGTGATTGTCCTTCATCAGAATCGATAATGAGATGGCTGGAATTAAAATAGATGCCTACCGACACGGAGTGACTTTCACCCCTAGCATAGGTCTCAGTGTGTTGCCCAACCCGATCCGCCAACCACGTATCGTAGGCCTCTAGTAGCGATTGGGACTTCGCATCGCTGAACCGACGAAAATCCTCTAAATCGACGTCGGATAGCCCACTGAACGAGACTTTTCTTTGGAAGACTCGCTCGCTGGGATGTGCCGAAATATTGTGTGCAATGGTAGAAATGAGCTCATTCGCATCAGTCCCCAAAATCTCGAGTCGCTCAAGTGGTGTGTCCATGGGCATGTAAGCGTCGGTCAGCAGAATCACCTGCTCACCATCAATCTCAACCGCGCCATTTCGGGTGAGTAACGACAGCATCGATGTCACAGTGACATCGCTCCCGTATCGCTTTACCAATGCGGGAAATGAAGCTCCCTCGCCAGACACCGCCAATGCTTTCGGTCGTCCTGCTTCACTGAACTGAGGATCGTTTGACCACCCACTAATCACCTGTGCGGCCCGATGACGTTTTTGCTCCGTATCTACGATCAAAACGTCATCAGAGTTAGTCAACCGACTAACCTCCTTTCGCGATAAGCCGGTGAGCGCCGAGACGGCACTCGCTGTCGTTTTGTCACCATCTGCCTGAAGCTGGGAATAAGCCTGCTCAACAAACACCGCGCGCGCGATTTCAGCGAACGTCCCATAAGACATACCAAGCTTAACCATGACGCGTACAAGAGGTGTCAGCACCTTGTACAAGGCCCGGTTGATTGCTCTCGATGTCTGTTCCGGCGAACTCATAATTGGGAATTTATTCCCAAAAATTAAAGGTGTCAATAAAAAGGGAAAAAAATCCCAAAAATTAATCTCAGCGATGGGGGACTGCCCAGTCTCACGAACGTCATTGAATATCGCGATAGTGATTAGGCATCGGACAACCAATGCGGTAAATGCCGCGTACGAATAGGCGCAATTTGTCACAGAATGAACGGTGTGCGCCGTGAAGCCACGCATTTCGTGTTTCACTTGGCATATTCACCTAGTGCTATTAATAAGTAGCCAACTGTTCCTCTTTGCAATCGCAACGAGCGCACTAACTCACTCACACATCGGAGTCTCTAATGGAGAAGCCCACGTTCAAAGAGGAATCCCTTAAGTATCACATCGAGGGAAAACCCGGGAAGCTAGAGGTAAGAGCAACCACGCCTCTTGAAACACAAGCCGACCTATCGATGGCGTACTCACCCGGCGTTGCCCATGCCTGTG